>Ga0065711_1027658_pt1 | contig 47113 bp, 17 predicted proteins | sample Hoacrofraction12_FD_59098 | JGI IMG/M metagenome (GOLD analysis project Ga0065711, IMG submission 59098) | Hoatzin crop microbial communities from Cojedes, Venezuela - Epithelial fraction 12 v2 (version 2) | ecosystem: Host-associated > Birds > Digestive system > Esophagus > Crop | place...
CTTCTTGTTGTTTTTGACATCCCTTGCCAGCTTCAATTCCAGGTGGGCCTTGGCCTTCCTCGTCGCATCCCTGCATGCTCTGACCACATTCCTGTACTCTTCCCAAGTGGCCTGTCCCTCTTTCCACATGCCATGCACCTTTCTCTTCTGCCTGATCTCCGCTAGAAGCTCCTTGTTTACACTGTTTTCCTGTTTAGCGGCCTGTTTTGCATGGTACTAAAACAAGCATAAGCATTTGGGCTGTAGGTTATTGTTTGTCGCAAACCTTCTGTGTTATGAGAGATTCTGCCAGCAAAAGAGAGCAGTGTAAATTAATATGAGGTGTATTCTCTACTTCTTTTCAGCCAGCACTCTGAACCTTAGGCAAACAGATGGCTGAGGATTTCTCTGAAAGATTAAGTGCTTCAAGATGAACATTTCTCAGGCTGTAATTTAACATGCTACTTAAAGCCTGATATTTTTTTTGCCTTTTTCTTTTTAATATTAAAGCATAAAGGAACAAAAGCCAATATGTCCTGTTCTATTAAGACATAACACTTATATTTGGATCATGAACTACTTACTATAACTGTGACATTGAGTTTATTTAGTTATTATACAATCCACTCATTCTAGTTCCTCTTAGTATACTTTTTTTTTTATCCATCAAAAAGAAATAACTGAATATTATGAATCCTTAATTTTTAATGCAACCAAATGTGTTTTATGGGCTATAAAAGCCTTGGGGGTAGCAGTAGGCTTTTCATAGATTATGTTCTCCATGGCTACTTGCCAGCTGATCAAAGTTGCCAATTCCAGCAATAATGTAAGCTCTTGAGCACAATGATCCTGTTTTTCTCTCCTGAATTGTTAACAGAGAGCAGTCTTCCCTCCTAAAGCATGAAGGGAAGAGACACTGAAGGCTATTTTTTTCTGTGAAAAAGGAATGCACAGAGTTGCATATTCCCATTCCTTTTATAGAAGGTAGTTTGATTAATAAGGTGCTATTTTTCTTTGATACTGTAAAAGCTTCTCCTAAAATTGATTTACTCATCCTAAATTAATTCTTTGAGTCTGCTTAATCTACAAAGTAATTGGCTTGCTGTGTTGATTTTATTGGCACAATTCAGTATTTAAGAGACTAAAATACATACGATTTAACACCTTTGAAGTAGTTCCTGAGATGGGATGTCCCATAAGAACTCAAAGTCACAAAACTGTCCTGTAGTTCACTCAGTAACGCTAGTACCAAGTTTACCCAGCATACTGTGTCATTTTTTGTCTTCCTTTCACTAAAAGATTTATTCCCTTCTGAAGAATTTACTGTTAACCACAACTGTTTACTTAGGATCTCCCTGGGAGGCTGGAATTAGCACAGAAACACTCCTGAGCTAATGTTTGCCAGCTAGTGTGCTCAATTCCAACAAGAAGCTTCCAGCCATATTCATTTTTCTTTCACTTTTAAAACGCACATTTCTTCCACATTTGAATATATAACCAGCAGACAAAATACTTCCGTAATTCTACAGTAGAAGATTTGATAAATGACTTTTTTTTTGTTCAACAGATTCACGTTCTGAGCAGTGCTTATCCCCTTGGAGCGAGAAACAAAAATACTCTGTAGGGAACAGACTAGGAGTCACTGCTGCCTCACTACTTTTTCTCTTCTAGAGATGTTCTGTGGTGCCAAAAGGAAGGAAATAAGAGAATGAAAATGCAGCCTTTTGAATTTGAGAATCTGTGTTTGATTTGATTAAACTTTGCTCCAGTAATACCTTCTTTTAATAGAATAATGTATGTTCCTAGTAATGGGCGGTTTACTTGCTGGGTCAATTTGGCTTCTGGACTTTTGGTTTCTTCAACCTCATACCTGAGAAGATTTTGCAATGTTAATATTTTGACATTGCTTTGAATAGTTTTGTATTTTCTTTATATGTTTAAGGGGATAATTTTAATGAAATATATGGTTTGACAACTAAGACCCAACCACAGCAGACAGAAAGGAGGTTATTTCTCTCTTCTTTACAACCCATTTATACAAGTGAAAAATGTTCCGCTCCTCTTCAGTCTCTCTGTTTTTTGAAGTTTTGCTCCCAATGTCTAATGTATTATTTCCTGGACTTCCAATCTTTTGTTGCTCTTCTCTGAACTCTACTGAGCAGAAGACACAGTGTCCACTTACAGGGTGTCCTGTTCAAGGAGAAGTTGCAAAGCAGAAGGAATACTCTACCAGTTGTTCTCCGGATTTATGTGGTAGTATAATGTTTGATTTAACAAGACCGTGTTGTTGACGTGTGTAACCTATGATCCATTATGACCTCAAATCTTGGTCTGCTGCCTGCCTGGTCACTCTTCACCCTGTGTTTAATTAACTGGATGTGCCTGCTCAAATAAACTAAACTGCATATTTTTACATACAGAATTCCATTGATATCAAGCTATTTCTGCAACTTTTCAGTATAATAAAGTCAGACTTCAATATTGTCCTCCAGTGTAGTCATAGTCTCCTCCAGATTAATGTTGTTGACATTTTAATAAGAAAACAATAAAAGTTAACAAGATTTTTCATTATCCCAAGACAGGTCCCTGTGCAGTATAACTTCGTATGTTTTTCATTATTTCACAATGAATTACAGATAACTGTTCTGCAGGCTTGGCTATCTATATAGTTTTGCATCCAACCTGTAGCATTTTTATTCATGTTGTTTTCTTTCCTAGTTTACAAGCTTTAATGGACTCAAGATAGAACACCTACTGCTTTTCCCTATCTGCAAGGCCTACCACTGTTCTAGTAGACAATTACATTGGTCTGATATGTGCCAGATTCTACCAGCTATTCCTATCTAATTATTTCCCTCCTTCATGAGGTTCATACAGGCTCAGTTCTCAAGCTTGTCCAGGTCCCTCTGGATGGCACCCTGTCCTTCTGGCATGTCAGCTGCACCCCTCAGCTTGGTGTCATCTGCAAACTCGCTGAGGGTGCACTCAATCTCACTGTCTACGTCATTGAAGAAAATATTAAACAGCACCGGTCTTCCCTAATGCTCATTACTTGTAGCTTGTGAAAACTCATCTGAGAACTTAACTTCCTTCTTAACTCATGGTAGCTTTTCATAATGATGAGATTGGTCTCCCTGTTCTTTAGGTATGCTAAGCACAAACAATGGATTAAATTTTTCCTCTAAGCCAGTATTGTCAAAGCAATGCAGTTTGAAACTAACAATTAGGTGAAAATGTCTTACCCTAGTAATTCCTTCAGGCATCTCTTGTCTGCCTCAACTTCATGTTTTTTGAAAAATGATGTATCATCACCTTTGCAAAGCTATCAGATGCCATGTTCCCAAAAATGAATGTAGCATTTGCATTCATTTTGTCTGTGCTCACGGGTTGATTTTTTTTTCTAATTTACTTCTGGTGGCTCCATTCCCTCTTCCTCATCATAGGCAGTAATGAATGTATTCATATCTTCTTTTCCATAAACAAAGGTGTGTGTATCAACATTATCAGTGCAGAAATGGATCAAAGGTGCTTAAATTCATGCCAGATGCTTTAGTGACTCATTACCAAATGGTGAAATGTCTGAGAGATTAACAAGATATTCATTTTTCCTGCTGGAAATGTCTTTTCACAAAGGTCTTTTTCTGTTAAGAGCTATTGTTGATTACAGCTCCTCAGTATGCAGAATCAACAATAGCTGAGCAGGCAGCTTACAAATCAGAGCAATTTGCTTCTACTATCTGCATCAAAACAGTAATAACTGTCGATCACTTAGGGAAATTTAAAAAAGATGCCCTTAAGAAAAACTTTCTTAAGAAAATGGTATCAACATGTTGTTTGCTGGGGTTTTTTTTCAGGTAAAAAAGCAAAGTGTTTATTAAGACAATGAAAAATCTGTGATTTTTTTGTTTCCTACAGCTTAATCAAAACCAAAGTTAGTTGTCATTTCAAAAGAGGAAAGGGGGTGAAAGTTGTAAAACAACTTTTTTTAGTGTCCCTTAGGACACTTAAATAGTTGAGGCATAACACTGACTTCTTGAATACTGGTGTTCATCTGTACACTGCTTTTATTTTGATGGATTTTCATTTCTAATATTTGTCTACATGTGGAACTTATCACTGAAGCAAAAATTGTAATTAGTTGAGAACTTAGAGATTTTCTATTTAATAGTTGATGAAATTATAAGCCATAACAACACTGATATTTTGTCTTTAGCATGTAGATACCCACCGAGGTTACTATATATTTTACATTAAAAAAGAACACTCAGATTTTATAATTATTTATCAATTTATTCTGTTGATCATATTTTCATTTCCCAAGTTAAAAGAAGAAAAAGAAGTGGGTTTCTAAGCAGTATCACCTAACTGTCAGGCATTATCACAATGCTGCATTGGTTAGAATACAAATGCTATGAGGAGCAGTGCATCAAACAAAAGTTATCCATTTATTGTTTTTTTTTTCTTTCTGAATTTAATGACAATGTAATCCTCTGAATTAACAGCTTGATCTAAAAGTCACTAAAATAGATGGAGACATATTCATTCATTTAACAAGTCTTTAGAGCAGAAGCTTTAAATGCTTCTCTCTCTAGCTTGATGAATATTATTTTCATTACATTGATGATGTTGTGAAGTCATCAAAAGGTTAAACATTGATTCCAAGGCCACAAAATTAGGCAGTTACAGAATCAAAACTGAAATATTATAATTTCTCTGTCTGTACTTTGCATTCAAAACAATATTTTTTTAATCTAAATAAATGAATTGTTAAGACTAATTTTTTTTAAAAAAGCAATTTATTTTCAAATATCTCTTGATCTTGATATCATCAAAAATAACATTTAAACACTGCTTTTACATAGAAAGAAGAACCTATACGGTGCAAGAAGGACTTTAGTCAAAGATTGTTACATTCTGTTACACAGCACAGCGAATAAGAAGTCTACATCAGTATATTGACACAAAATAATGTGGTACAGTACTTCAATTTTTCTTAGTTTTGCTAGTGAGTTCTCTCTGAGGTGTCAGAGGAATAAATAGGAACATTTTCAGTGGTATTTTGACTAGATTGCTTAGGCTAATCTTTAAATCAGAGATGCATGCAAATACAACTGAATGTGTAGAAAAATAAGCATCTGAATTTAACCATATAAAGTGCTGTGAGAAGAGAGAACAAATGCAATATGGAAGCCAATCATCAACACACAGTTACAAAAAAAAGAATTGTGCAAAACTGATGAAACACGGCACAGCGAGGAAGATTAGAAACCATGTACCAGGGGTTTTATTTGCCAAGGGGTCTGATCATAGTGACCAGTGACAATGAACCTAGGTGGAAATTACACATAGACAGGAATGAAATGCCCAAATTTCTTTTGTGCTTCTTAAAATGTTTCATATATGCCTTTTGTAAGTTAACAAATTGGTGATGCACAATAGAGTTTCAATCTTTCATCATGCTGGTAACCCCAAAACATTCCAGTATTATCTATTATTACAGCACTATTAAATCATGGACAAGGTGTTACTGGAGTTTTGGAAGAAAAATACCCCTCTCCCTCCTGCTGCAGCACAGCTACCAGTGTGGGGCCTTCACTGATTTTAATGTGGTTATGAACACTTCTGAGGCATTACCTTATAGAGAGAGTAGTGAGGTGGGAGAAGGATGAGGCCTCTCCCCATTCCTCTTCATTCTTGAGCAAAGCTGCCATGGTTCCTGAATGGACAGAGACCACTCTGGAGGTCAAAACCAGGAAGAGGGTCAGGCCCTTACCACATGGAGGTGATCACAGGAGGCCAGAAGACTAATTCTGGCAATGATATTGTTGATTTGATTTTGCACGAAGTATAGCTTTAAGATCAGTCTAACTACGGAATTAATGTTGAGGTCCATCTCCACAGCTACAGTCAAGGAACCTTTATACAAAGGTAGTATATGTGTTATTTAGAAGTCACCTTATAAGTAGACTCTAACCCAAAAGAAATTTATTTTAATATGAATAGTGCTCACGCTCCATAGCTATGTAGCTATACGTTTGGTATTTTCTCAGAGTGTACTCCTGACTTCAGGCATCTCTGGGGGATGCTTCTCTGTAAATTGTGTTGGGTTTAATAGACAAAAATACCACCTCTTTAATTTTGCACTCCACTTATGTGCCCAAGCAAGTACATTTGACTTTTCTTTGGCAACAAACACATTCTGTACAGCTGAGGTTTCAAAAGCAGGTTCAGAAGGTTCCAAGGATCTCAGACAGAAGCATAAATCAATATGTTTAGTATAACTCTACTAAACTACTGCTGCCAGTTTATATGCAGAGTCCCTTTGTCAGCGCCTTGACAAGAAACAGTAAAGCAAACTCACTGTCAAAGAATTGTCTGAACCAGAATGAGATGGCAAAAAATTCTCCATCCAGTTTCCTCATATCCTTCACTATCTCCACACAGTACAATGTATTCACTTTAGAGTGACATACAGAAAGTTATATTCTTGGTATAATGAAACAGAAACAAATATTCTCATAACTGATTTATATTTTAAGTCTAAATATTAGGTTAGATTTTGAAGCTTTTCTGTCCTAAGCCAAAACTCCTTTATAGTCCAGATGATTTTGCAGAGCAGCAAGCCAGTGTTTAAAATCTAAAGTCTAGTCACAAAGCTGAACAGGAGCTCTAAAATTTACCTAAGAGTAAATCCTGTTTCATTTTTGCTCCTAGTAGGTATTCGTCTTTTCTCTTCAGTTTGTATCACAGAAAGAAGTGATGATGTGTTCAGAGACAACAAAAGGACTTGGTTTTTTAAATAGTAGTGTTTGGAAGGGAGGCAAAGGAATTGGGGTTGCTGTGACAGTTTTATTCCTTTAGTGCTCATCCTAACTCAGTATTTGCAATCAAACTGAATGTGTCTGTTTTATCATATTGTTATATATTTGTGTTATGATCATTTCAAAAGCCTGAAAACTTACCTTGTGCTCTCCAAACCGGCCAACAGTGCCAAACTCAATTTCTAATGGATTCATGTGTTGGGGAACCAGGGCCATGTAGTGAGCGCTCCAGATACTCTGGGCCTGACTCTTGGTAGCCGGTAATGGAGCAGGCATCAAGGTCACAATGAGGAACAATGAGGCCTGCATTAACTGCGATTAGCAAGAAAAACAAGATCCTGAGGAGGGGTTTGATGCGCGTGGCTGATAATGTCCTACGAATGAGAGACTGACAAGTATGCGTGAAGGGCCTGTGGGCAGTGTACGCGTCCAATCACGTTAGAGCTGTTATGTGGCAAGGAACTATATAAACATGGGTTTGTAGCGCAATAAACTGGCTTTGTCTGATCACATTGATCATATGACGAGTCCTTAATCCCGCCGCGACATTCATCGGCCAAAGTACATGTTTTAGCAGTCTCTATTTACCTCAGTACAGAACAGGAGTCCTTGTTATAGGAGGGAGGTGGGATTAAGAGTTGTTTGTTGGGTTTATTTTTTTCCAGTCGCTCAATAAAAAAATTGCAATCACATTGATAAGTTCCTGATAAGCTCCTTATTATCCTAGAGCACCTGCTGGGGAAATCTAGTTTTTTGTTTGCATTTTTTTCATATGGGGAAGGAGGTGTGATATTTCTGTGGGGATTTTTTGATTTTGTTTTAAATTATAATATTCTTTTTATTATTTTGGTCTATTTTTCTCAGGATCTCTTCTATTTCTACCCTTTTCTACCTACCCTTCTGTACATTTTTTTTCAATTTATTCCATTCTCTGTCATCACTTCTTTTTGTTGCCACAGTCAGCCCCAAGGTTTAAACACTTTTGCACTAGATATTATTAGCAGAAATTATTAACAGCTAATGCTCCTTGAAAATGGATGGGATGTGTCTCTGCAGGCTAAGACAGCTTTTAATTTGTTCACCAGTATCATAACTCTCAAAGCAGTTGTTTTGTTTAACAGTGCTCAGTAGAGTACTGTACAAATGCATACTCACAATGAACAGACCTTCTTAAAGCTTGGGCCGTGCTCCTGGAGCTTACCTTGTTGCACTCACTTATTCCAGCAGCTTGCAAGGCCTGCTTTGTAGGGCTAAGAAATAGGTTGCAGGATGACTAGGGGAATCACTGGCCCATGGTATTTTTCTTCAGCTTCACTGCAACACAAAAGGTGAAATAAGGAAAGAGTTATTAAAATGATTGGCTATTTTTTCTTCTTATTTTTTATTTAAGCAGCTGTTCCAGCAGACTGGCCATCATGGAAAACTGACATTTGATTCTGCTGAAGTGAATGGAAGTCACTGTCTGATAAGTCCTCAGATAATGAATGTAATACAAAGTTTTCGTATCAGCTTTGCAGGCATATTCCTGGGCGAATAAAGGTCCTGATCATTTTTGGCATGCTGCATATTTCTTTTAGCTCTGTTCTTTCTCTTTCCCTGCATGCACAGTTCTTCACTATATCTGGTAACTTAGCCATTATATTTGTTAGATATACAGGAATTCTGCTTCTATGAATGTCATATTAATCTTGGAGCTGTATTGAAAATGTTCTCAATCACTATCATTATAACTCTTGCGCACAGTAATTTACTGTGGTGGCTGTAGTCAGCAAATCGTCTATAGCATTTAAATGGAAGAAGGCAATCTTACTTGACTCACTATTGCATGTTGTTCTCTTCATCAATTTAATTCTGTGTATCATGAGTGAGAGGCCTGCTGTGCAATGACAATATTATACCCTGTTAGCTGGGGTATCAGTGAATTAAAACTGTGCTTCAGGTAGTATTTTCCCAAGCACCAAGAGAAGTAAAGCACTATGGTTTGACTTAATCAGAGCAATACAAAAGAGAGCAACATAAATCATTTAATACAAGTCAGACAGTGCCAGCAAACCTGTACAGTTGTGGAGAGGAGAAGAATTTGCCTTCTTTTTTTTTCAAAAAATTCCCCTATGCAAAAAACCCCACCTGATAGTCTGTATAGTGTATATACATAGATATTCTTTGATTATAACACATTAGCAGGGCTCAATATGGTAGTTTTCCAAGCTGAAACCTGAAATTAAAGAGATGTAAAAAGCAGTGAATTTTTTTGAACTTCAGAGACTGTAAGGCTTGGGCTACATTTTTTGTTCTTTTTGTCTAAGAAAACTCACAGAAGTTGCACTTCTTCATATCTGACTGATGATTTTGATTTACTCTACTGTCAGAGTTGATCATTCAATCACTGACTATAACAGTCCCTTCAAAATCGTGACTGCTATCTTTCAAAACGCTGAGAAAAAAATTCACATTACTGCCTTTGCTCTAAGATATATCTGAGATGCACCTTGATTAGAAATCCCAAAGAAATATCAAAATTGACCCTTTTGTTGTTGGTGGTGTTGCTTTACATGTATAGTTTTCCTTATTTAAGTGTATTAGCAACTGCACAGGAGGAGTGCTAAAACTTCACAAAAAAGTAAATACTTGTTCTACTTTGTGTCTGTATTATATGATTTTGTGCTTTGCAAATCCTGATCACTTGAGATATGTAATACCTTTAGGTTCCTGTAGTAACATGTTTTGACCATCTTGGAATTTTGACCATCTTGGAATTTCATGAATTGTCTGTTGTCTTTGTTAAGAGTCCCTAATGACAGCTATGAGACTTCAGTTTTGCCCTTGTTTCTGCTGGTGAGTTCCTATCAGACTGTGGTCCACAATGGAAGTCAGATTTCCAGATAAGGTTATAAAGCTATGCTGTTACTGCATTTTCAGATATCAGGGATACCCTGGTTACCCTCTTATAAATTCCTCATGATTTATTTTTAACACGTAACTGAACCATGGACTGTGAAATTCCCTCCTCCCACCTTGTTTTGCTTAGCAGCAATTATGACTGTATTCCAAAGGACAGCAGTAGTTAAAAGATATTCAGTAATTCCCTGATTTTCAAAGATACTGATTTAAGTTACCTGTAGCCTATGCAATATGGCATTTAATGAACGCCTTTAAAAAAGCAATAATCCCACCATAATATTTGAATTTCCAGTATCAGGGAACAGCTCTAGATAATTCTGGCTTATATGACATTGTGTTTACTTTGTTGTGCTTGAAGTACTAATTTCATTAAGGATCACAAGAAACTTGCCTGCTCTACACTTTGACATGGTACTTCCTAACAGCACTTACAAAAGATTGATCAAGATAGTGTCATTTTAGCCACATATTTCAGTAAGAGTTTTATGGTAGTTCCGATTCTTGCTTTTGAACAAATCTGCAGCCCATTAATTCTTTTAATATCGTCAGAACGTCTTGGCACTCTGTCCTTGAAAAGTAATTCATAATACCTTGTCATCCATTTCTCTGTAGTTCATAGAAACTAGAATCCCTTCCAATACAGAAACCATAATAATTAAAAGGCTATTTCCTCATTTCCTTTTTCCAAAAATTATAGAAGAAGAATACACATGGCAATTTTTCCACTATCCGTCAGATTTGGGTTCTGGTAGATCAGCATTTTAGTTGACCTATTCTGTAAGATTGTGAAATCTTGGTATACAGGGACATTGTTCCATGGCATTACACTAGGCAGCTCTGAATATGACTTTAATTTATAAGTAAGTCACAGAATCACAGAATGTTGAGGTTGGAAAGGACCTCTGGAGGTCATCTGATCCTCTTGCTCAAGCAGGGCCATTTTAGAAACAGTTACCTAGGACCATGTCCAGATAGCTTTTGAATATCTCCAAGGTGGGAGACTCCAAAACCTCTCTGGGCAACCTGTGCCAGTGCTTGGTCACCCACACAGCAAAAAAGTGTTTCCTGGTGTTCAGATGGAAACCTCTGTGTTTCAGTTTTGCCTGTTTTCACATACAGTCTCTGTTCAATATGTTGTATTTAAAAACCCACAGAATAAGCTTAACTAACAAAAACATTAAAGAAAATGTTGTTAAACACTTTTAACTAAAAGGTGCCAAATAGGATCAAAATACTTGAAGTGGGATTTGTGCAGTTTAGGTGATGAAGCCCAGCTTGACAATCTCCAAGCTCCTTCCTCAATTGTTACCATGTCTCAGAGTAGCCCTAGTTTTTAGACACCTAACATTTTCATATTCCCTGTTGCCAACATTTCGTTCTCTAAATATAAATTGTTCTTCAGTCTTGACAGTGTTGATCACCTCTATGCATAGCTCATTTCTCAACCTCATCAGGAACCAGAGCTAGACATCTGTTTTCCAAGCAGCTCAGTCTGAAGTGTCTTCTCAGGGTACATCTGAATCCGTTTTTGAGAAATTAGGATCCTTTGGAATTGGAAGATTTAAGAATCTCCTTTGAGGAAAGGCAGATGATGCAAAATATTTTGAGGACTAGACATCTTGGTTAAGAAGCAGGTGATAGGATCTGCTTCTTAATTCTGTTCAGAGGAATACAAATCCACAGTTCTTTTCAAAGATTCACTTAACCACAGGTGATAACCAACACTAAGGTAGGTTCAGTCTACTCCCCTTTTGAAACCATGTTTGTGTTTAGGTAAGAATTCAATATTCATGAAGTTAGAAAAGGTCGTTAAGAAAGAGACCAAATATTTTTCTTAGTATTTAGGGAACTGGCTGGGAGGAAGGATGACTTGTTCCACTTTCTGATATGGAAATCACCTAAACAGTCTCAGGCACAGAAATCCATCCAAGGACTCCTCCCAACAGAGGGAGAGGAGGAGTTAAGCAGCTATACTTCCTGCACTTCATGCTGTATATTCACACACTGTGATTTCTCTCTTCTCTTTCCCCTGCATGCTATATTGTTTGTCTTCTCCGGTCTTCAACTTGTGCAATACATTTAACAAAGATTTTAAAGAATGGCGATCAGAGGATATGCTCTTATTTTCAGTGTCACCAAGATCTCTCTCTGAGTTTGTGAATAAAATAAAATGTTAAAGTGTTTCTAAATTAATTTTCCTACTTGTTTTTCTGATGCCTTATGGTAAAAATTCCCAACAGATGTAGTGTGATGGCCAATGCATTCTGGCCCGCAACCGGTCTAAATAGCCTGGCAAGAGTGAGGGACCCCAGGGAGTAGAGTATTATGCATGACAGGTCGGTCCAGCAGCTGGTCATAGCTGTATTGGACAGAGTCAGGGCTGCTCAGGGAGATTTGTCACATGCCATCAACTTTAATATGGAAAATCGTGTGCCTCAGGTATCAAAAGTTTGGGAAACATAGTCTATAGTATCTGGATTAATTAATTAGTTCTACTAACATGGATTAAAACATATAGCCATGATTCTTTTCTTTGCGCAGTCCAAGATTTGTTCTTCTTTAAAAGTAAGTTCAATGTATCATTAGTGTGTTATACCCTTGTGCGTATCTCTGACCTGTAAATCCTTCAGTTCCCTTGTGGAAAACCCGACCTGTTTTTAGAAAGCTTTCCTGACCTCTCCTTGTCCAGAATTGGAATATTTGAGTCAACAAATCTTCACTTCTGCATTCAGGTTCTAGTCCTTAGGTATCTCAAGACCTGTGAATAATTGAGTTCCAACTGTTCATCTCCTTCAGTGGAAAGCTAGCAGCAAGCAAACTTCTTCAATTAAACACAATTTAGGAAAAAAAAAATGTATTGTACACTTGCTGCGATTAGTAAAGAAACACCCAGTCACCTGGTCAGACCTTTGCCACCCCACAACAAGCCAAAGATTCTGAATTTAGGATTTACTGGTATGAATAAACATATCTTCCTGTGAATATTTACATAATTCTGACGAGGCCCAGTCAGCATGGGTTTATGAAAGGCAGGTCCTGCTTGACTCACGTGATCTCCTCCTTCGACAATGTGACCCGCCCAGTGGATGAGGGAAAGGCTGTGGATGTTGTCTACCTAGACTTTAGTAAAATCTTTGACACAATTTCTCACAACATTCTACTGGAGAAACTGGCTGCTCATGGCTTGGATGGGTGAAAAATTGGCTGGATGACTGCGCCTGAAGAGTTGTGGTGAATGGAGTTAAATCCAGTTGGCGACCAGTCACAAGTAGTATTCCCCAGCGCTCGGGATTAGGTCCAATTCTGTTTAATATCTTGATCAACGATCTGGATGAGGGGATTGAGTGATCCTTCAGTCACTTTGCAGATGACACCAAGCTGGGCGGGAGTGTTGATCTGCTTGAGGATAGGAAGGTTCTGCAGAGGGATCTGGACAGACGGGATCAATGGGCCAAGGTCAATTGTATGATGTTCAACAAGGCGGAGTTTTGGGTCCTGCAATTGGGTCACAATAACCCCATGCAACACTACAGGCTTGGGGAAGAGTGGCTGGAATGCTGCCCAGCGGAAAAGGACCTTGGGGTTTGATGAACAGCCGGCTGAACATAAGCCGACAGTGTGCCCAGGTGGCCAAGAAGGCCAAGAGCATCCTGGCTTGGATCAGGACTAGTGTGCCCAGCAGGAGTAGGGAGGTGATCGTGCCCCTGTACTCGGCACTGGGGAGGCTGCACCTGGAGTACTGTGTTCAGTTTTGGGCCCCTCACTACAAGGAGGACATTGAGCTGCTGGAGCGTGTCCAGAGAAGGGCAACAAAGCTGGTGAGGGGTCTAGAGAACAAGCGTTACAAGAAGCAGCTGAGGGAACTGGGGGTGTTCAGCCTGGAGAAGAGGAGGCTGAGGGCAGACCTTACTGCTCTTTACAGCTACCTGAAAGGAGGTTGTAGTGAGGCAGGTGTTGGTCTCTTCTCCCAAGTAACAAGTGTTAGGATGAGAGGCAATGGCCTCAAGTTGTACCAGGGGAGGTTTACATTGAATATTAGGAAAAATTTCTTCACCGAAAGGGTTGTCAAGCATTGGAACAGGCTGCCCGAGGAGGTGGTTGAGTCACCACCCCTGGAGGTACTTAAAGCATGTGTAGATGTGGGGCTGTGGGACACGGTTTAGTGGTGGACTTGGCAATGCTAACACTTAGATTCAATGATCTTAAAGATCTTTTCCAACCTTAATGATTCTATGATTCTATGACTCTATAACTGCAGAAAAGCAGGAGTAAAAGTCTATTTGTTCAATAAAAAATCGTTTAAAGTATTTTAAATCAAATATCAAAGCATATCATTCTCAAAATTGCCAAGTAAGTGCACAAAGGTTGATTAAGTTACAAAGTACAAATGCAAAAACTGCCACTAAAAACCATTAGTATTCTTGAAAGCTGTGGTACTTAAATCAAAACCACAGCAAATTTGCAAAAGAGATCTTAATCCTAATTAGGATAGGTCTTAACTTTGATAAAATAATATTTGCTTTGCATCAAGCCTTTTATTCATGTATTATTTTTCCTGATTCCTGAATCGGTTGCCAAACAATCCTTAATTGCCCATGCAACTCGACTGGTTCCAACAGTTCCAAAGTTGAGTATACTTTGAAGAACATGGTTCTGCACATTCAGCCATCAGCTAAGGCATTATATGTAATATATCAGATGTAATCATTCACCATCATTAAAGCTGTTTTTAATGGGAACATCTATGGCAATTGCTTGTAGTTGTGAGGGCCAGTGATGCTAAGATTAGTAGCAATACCAGCATTTTCTGTTTGTATTCGTATGCATCTAAAGTCTGATTTGTCACATAGATCGAAATTACTGAAAATAAATTAAAATCTGAAATCATATCACAACTTCTTATGAGCATAGTAGGAAGAAGAGCTGAAGACTGTACAGTTCATTTGTCTTTTAAGTAATGAAAGTCTCATTTTCTGGGAAGCTCTTATATTCTATTGATGGGCAATTTAGAAAATTCTTAGATCTTTTTTTGTCACTAATTGGGAGCCATTTAATTTATTCAGGCAGATAAGAGATGTGAGTATGGGAATTGCATACCCTTAAGACAGACAAGAATCAAAGCAAAGGAGTTGGAGAAAAAGAGACCTAAATTTCCCCACGCTAGCCTAAGACTTCTTCAGGACTTTGATAAGTCAATTAATGTCTTTGTTTTAATCTGTTTTAAAAGCAGGAGTGATTGTATTTCATTAGTCGGGAAGGCTTCAGAGATTCATAATTTAGCACTGCTTGTAAAGCCTTTGAGAGGCTTCATTGGTAGATGTTCTAAATTATAACTTTGTAGCTACATATATGCTCTCATTTTCTTAAAGGTTGATACTTCCTTGTAGCATTGACTCAATATTTTCAAGGGACAGATTGCTAGTTAATTTTCTAATATTGTGGAAGCATACTGAAATTAAGAAGTACACAGTCCTACTTAGCACAAATTATTTAACTCTGAAGTTTTGCAATACTGTGTAATGATACATTTTTCATATTATAAATATCTAATTATAAGTTTAAAAAAAGACTATGTATGAATTCACATAAGGCATAATATGGAAAATAGGCAGGGAAAGCCCACTTCTACAGTTCATGGAATTATAGGAACCAGGTGATGGATGGTACTTTCTCCTTCCCTGCATGTCACCTCTGTATGCTGCTTCCAGAAAAAAAAAAATAGCACTAGCTATAGTCCAAAACTCAACATCACAGCCATTTTACCATTCTGAAAACTTTCTGCAGCTCTGATTGAACTGTTCCTGTTCCTGTCACATGTGGACTTCTTGTTCTTCCTCCTTATTTAGACTTTTCACATCAACTTTGTTTTGTAGTTTTTTTATCTTCTTACTGTGTCCCATTTCTTTGTTTTTTTTCAGCTGACTGGTAAATAAAATCCCTCACAGCTATCCAATAATGGATAACTGGTACCTAAAGGAACTACAGTTGTTTCTTTCTGCCATTCTTAACTTTCCACATCTTCTGAATTTTGCATCCCCCTGTGTCTTGAAAAGGTAAAATGTGTGTTTAAGTAATAGCAGGATACTACTGAGGTTTATTTCACTTAAATTTAGCAGATGTTTGTGTATGAAGTAGTTCAAAAGACTAAAAACGCTGTTATCTTTAACATATGTGGTGAAGTCGCTCTGGTGAGCTCACCAGAAACTGCAAGTTTGGTAAGATGGAAGGTAGAATGACTGCTTTTCAATAATATGCATTCAAAATGTAGCAGCTGTTTTGAAAAAGCTAAGTACTAGCAGGAAAGCTATTTAATCTAGGCAGATATGTTGAGTAAAGAAAAAAATACGTTTGTAAACCGAGAGGTCTAGGGAAGGAGAATAGATGTGTCTGCATTTGAGTTGCATGGCAATACAACTTCAATTTAAGCATAAAAATGTGAGGGAGAGAGTGAAGACGATTCAGTTAGACCAAAGAGAGGCAGCATAGCCTTCTCAGAGGCGGCCTTGTCAAAGGAGGTGGGAAGGTTCTCTAACCTTGAAACATGAAGTTTGTTTCTAAAAGGCACTGCCTAGGGCTAGAGTGAACCTAGATAATTTCCTGACTTCTACAGTTGATATTAAACGTCAAGAAATCTTAAATGGCATCTAAAACAAGATGCTGGATACTAGGATTAAATGACAGGATGTATTTTCTTCTTTTATTCTTTTCTTTTGTAACACCCTGCCCAGTTTTGTAGTCAAAAAATGGACACAAATTTGTTAAATAAAATGTCTCATTTTCATTTTAAGCTTGACTAATATTTAAAGTGGATTTAGGTAAATAGCACACTTCTATGATAGTCTTACTTCTCCAGAAGAAAAAAAATCTAAACAATGTGAAGTACACAAATAAATCATCTCAGTGCCTAAATTCAAGCAATTCTAAAATCTCAGGTGTTATGTATATCCCATTCATCTGCAGAAGTCAGACTGGTGCCTGATACCCATAGCGTGTGAAGCCTACTCGTATATTTATGAGTGGCTTTGGCTAGAAGCAGATAGTAAAAGGACAGCCTATGACTTGAGGAGAAAGCATATTTGCTTTTCATAGTAATAAATTACTGGTTACAATTTCAGTATAGAGCAGGAGGCTCTATAGAATATTCTCTGGGACAGCTGAAAAATACCTCCTGAGTTTATAGTAATTTCCTTCACTTGTCAAATCCAGGCCAAAGATCCGCACGTAAAATAGTTTCTTTGGGATTTGTACATAGGAATTCTTCAAATAATCATGTAGCAAAAAGAATTTTTTACCACCACTATTAGCAAGAAAAAGCCTTTTGATTTCCACAGACTAGAATTTTGCCTATCTGTTTTTCTAAATGTCAGCTGTATCATGTTTCCAAAGAATTACACTATTCAATATACAAATTATCTCCAATGCACTCTTATCTAGTTAATAAATTTAAATCCTAGCAGAGAAGGAGCAGAAAAATGTTCGTCTTACAACAGAGCTTTCCTATTCCTAGAGAAGAAAAAAAATTAGTATTTAACTCTAGGCTTGTTGCATACTGAGTTTTATTTCCAGGAAAGAGTAGGGCACGGTGGAAAAGCAGTTCAGAACCTTTAATGAGCTAGGTTATTCAGGAAAAAAAAAAAAAAAGGAAGATAGGATGTCAAAACCATATTTAAAAAAAAAGGGATTTTTTTTTCAGCACAAGTTTCTCACATCCTTTTTTGAATATTGCAGTTTTCCCAGAAGAAGTCTTACAGTTTTTCTTCCAGTCCCACTTGAGGACAAGAAAAACTGGATACGATCTCTCTGCCAGATCACCCTTGTAACACCTGGTTTTCCTCAAAAGATTTTCATTCTTTTAAAAAATTTTTTTCTCACCCGATGTTAATAACAAAAAAAATATTCTTTGTAAATTATTTACAAGACTTCTGCAGAACATTTAGATACTAGAATACTCCTCTGGTGCACAAAAAAGTTAAGGATTTTTTTTTATTTAGTGTTGTCATGCCCTCTGTTATGATTTTATCCTAAGTCTCATGCTTTTGAGTGTTTCATATGAAGCTCCATCTCTTGGAAGAAATTTGTTGGACCAAATTCTTAGCATGTTCATGGGAACTAAGGTTTTAAATAAAACATTTTATGTAAAGAGATTTGTAATGCTATCATTTCTCAAGGTTTTATCTACTCCTTTGCCCTTCAGGTTGTGGAGAAAATCCCAAAATAATCATTCTTACACGTTCAAATCAGATGGGAAATAAAAATAATCCAATGTATAAGATGTCTTAAAATTCATGAGTCCTTTTTTTTTTTTTTCCTTAAACAGTCTTATGACTTATTGTGCCTGGCTTGTGATTTTTTAAGTGCCTGGCTTTGACAGTACAGTTAAATATAGAATGTTCATTCATTTTATTCAATTCAGTTTCTAAAACATATCTGTCAAAACCTTTCTGCCAGTACATTCAGGTTTCCATTTAGCTAGCTGACCCCTTTTCAGAAAGACAATCAATCTTTAACTTAGTGCAGTGCTATTACTTAATTAAATTGTTCTAAATTTATTTTTGACCAAAAAAAGTGTGTTTTATTTTGTTATAATAATATTCAATGCTCTTTGTAAAAAGGATTATCTTTCTTTTCTTTTTTTTTCCTGTGTTGCTTTCTTCAAGCCTTACGCTCTGTGTAAAATCTTCATTTTACACCTACCAAGACATTTCGTACTTCAATATCCCCTTATCTCTGAAGCTATCTAGAGAAGAAGATGGAAATATCTAGGGTGTGCTTAAAAGTGAAAAGTATGTAGATCTGCCAGGCTGGTGAAAAGCAGGAGGGGCTACTCATGAGCACTGCTAAATCTTTGTAGAGAGGAAAATGTGTAGTATTTAATGACATATAGGGGTAGCGCACTTTAGGTAGACAAGACAGAACTGGTTTTTTAATTCACAGCATGATATCTGATCCAGTAAATATTCATCTTAATTGTAAATTGCTAAGAATGCCCATGGAAGGGCAAAAAGAAATTCTTATTGATGAACAGAAGTTACAAATTCAGCCTAGCATAGTAGGGAGTAAGATTCATCTACCTCTTTCTCTGCACGCGAAAGGGCTTTCTAATCTCTACAATCTTTCTGTGTTTATTAGTATAATATTTGATTTTGGTACTCTGTTCATTTCTCGAGTGTTAATATAAGTATCCTATTCTTTATTCTGTCACTGAAAATGAAGTCTCTCTCTTCTTCTGATCAAAGAGACATAGCTGTACCTTTACCCTTAGTTGGTCTTGTATATAATCTATCCAACCCATAACTGAGGCACATTAGTAGATTCAATTGTGCAGTTCAACAAGGGGAAGTGCAAAGTCCTGGACCTGGGGAGGTACAAACACCTTAGGCACTAGTGAGTGCTGGGGGCTGATCAGCTGGAAAGCGGCTTTGCAGAAATGGACCTGGGGGTGCTGGTGGACACCAAGTTGAACATGGGCTCATTGTTTTGGGTCCAGTCCTGTTTAACATCTTGATCAATAATCTGGATGAGGGGATTGAGTGTTCTCTCAGTAAGTCTGAAGATGACACCAAGCTGGGTGGAAGTGTCGATCTGCTCAAGGGTAGGAAGGCTCTGCAGAGGGATCTGGACACACTGGATCAATGGGCCGAGGCCAGCTGTATGAGGTTCAAAAAGGTCAGATGCCAGGTCTTGCACTTCAGTCACAACAACCCCATGCAACACTACAGGCTTGGGGAAGAGTGGCTGGAAAGATGCCCAGCAGAGAAGCACCTTGGAGTGTTGGTTGACAGCAGGTTGAACATGAGCCAACAGTGTGTACAGGTGGCCATGAAGGCCAACAGCATCCTGGCTTGGATCAGGAATAGTGTGGCCAGCAGTAGGGAGGTGATCGTGCCCCTGTACTCAGCACTGGGGAGGCTGCACCTGGAGTACTGTGTTCAGTTTTGGATCCTTCACTACAAGAAGGACACTGAGGTGCTGAGGCGTGTCCCGAGAAGGGCAACGAGGCTGTTGAGGAGTCTAGAGAACAAGTGTTACAAGGAGCAGCTGAGGGAACTGGGAGTGTTCAGCCTGGAGAAGAGGAGGCTGAGGGCAGACCTTACTGCTCTTTACAGCTACCTGAAAGGAGGTTGTAGTGAGGCAGCTGTTGGTCTCTTGTCCCAGGTAATTAGCAATAGGACGAGAGGCAATGGCCTCCAGTTGCATCAGGGGAGGTTTATATTAGATATTAAGAAAAATTTCTTTACTGAAAGACTGGTCAGGCATTGGAACAGGCTGCCCAGGGAAGTGGTGGAGTAAACGTCTCTGGAGGTGTTCAAAAACCATGTAGATGTGGGACTTTGGGACATGGTTTTGAAGGCATGGTGGTGATGGATTGATAGTTGAACTTGATGATCTCAGAGGTCTTTTCCAATCTTCACGATTGTATGACTCTATGATTCTATGAGCCAGCAATGTGCCCTTGCAGCAGAGAAGGCCAAAGGTATCCTGGGCTGCATTAGGACTGTTGCAGCAAGTCAAGGAATTTGGTCCTTCCCCTTTACTCACTGCTAGTGAGGCCACAGCTGGAGTACTGTGTTAAGTTCTGGGCTCCCCAGTAGAAGAGATAGATGGACACAGAGGACAGAGTCCAGTGAAGGGCCACAAAGATGGTTAAGAGCATTTCTTCTATGATGAAAGACTGAGTGAGCTGGGATCGTTCAGCCTAGAGAAGCAAAGGCTCAGAGGGGGATCTTACCAGCGTATACAAATGCCTAAAGGGAGATTGCAAAGAGGATGGAGCTGGGCTCTTTTGACTAGTGCCCAGTGACAGGACAAGAGGCAATGTGCACAAACTGAAACACTGGAGGTGCTGTCTGAATATCAGGAAACCCTTATTTACTGTGAGGTTCACTGGAACAGGTTGCCTTGGAAGGTTCTGGAGTCTCCCACCTTGGAGAGACTCAAAATCTAACATGGTCCTGGGCAACCAGCTCTAGCTGACCCTGTGTGAATGGGGTGGTTGGACTAGATGATGCCAGAAGTCCCTTCCAACCTTACCAGACTGTGATTCTAAGTACTGAGTCTTTGGTTGGGAATTCTCTCCCACTGAATTTGAACAAGACTTACAAAAAGCATGATGAAAATCACTCTCCCATGCCTCAGTGTCTATACTAAGAAAGACTGAATAAACTGTGAAAGGTTTTTACAGTTGGTTTTGGTTAGAGTTAGCTCCAATTCTATTTGAGTAAAGTAGATAGCTGGCAGATATTTTTTTCTTCGAAGTGCTGGTTTTCCTTAGCACTTGTCTGTAGAACCTGCATGCACATAACTTTTGAAAACAGATCACTTATTAGACATATCATCAGAGGTAAATTTTAGTTACTTTATCTTAAAATAAGTGCCCAGTATCTTTAATGCTGTCTTGATTTATGGTCATCAGAACAATTTTGCTGTCTTGCCAATAATTCATTCCTACCATGCGTTTTAGGGGAATGTTTTTTAAAACATAACCTTTTAGATTAAAAGCATCAATTAAATGAGTCAAATGTGCTATAATTACAATAGAGATACATGGATATGTCTCAGAGAAGATTAACTTAAAAGCTAATTATGAACAGTTAAATGTCATTTTAAATATTAATGGAAAATTTACTGTTTGTCACAGATGATGAAATACACCTCTTAGATTGTAGTTGTTCCTGTGAAAATTGGAAGGTGCTGCGTACCTAGCTATTTGATGTCCTCCCCATTATATATCTGGTCTCCTCCAATGGGGACTTTTTCTGAAGCAGGCTGATCACTCTTCATGCAATTTAATATATGGCATACTTAGTTTGAATGCCATGACATAAACAGTTATTTCTGTTCAAACAGAAATTCATTCTATGCATCTTTTCATTGTAATGTGTCTATCTATCATTGCTGTATACCAGTACCAAATAATGTGCATGTTCATATTTCATTAGAATTAAATCCCAGCATTTGAATATGCAAATATTAATACATCTGTATTGGGTTTACATGGCAAGGTTTTTGTAGCGGGGAAGCTGCAGGGGTGGCTTCTGCAAGAAGATGACAGAAACTATGCCCATATACAATCAAGCCAATGCCAGCCGGCTCCTAGATGGACCTGCTGCTGGCCAAGTCTGAGCCCATCAGATATGGTGGTAACACCTCTGTGACAACATATTTAAGCAGGGGTAAATACTGCTGTGCAACAGCAGCCAAAAGAGAGGACTGAGGATGTGTGGAAGAAACAACTCTGCAGACACCCAGGTCAGTGAAGAAGGCAGGGGAGGAGGTGCTCCAGGCTCTGGAGCCAACATTCCCCTGCAGCCTGTGATGAGGACCATGGTGAGGCAGGCTGTCCCCTGCAGCACATGGAGGACCCCATGCCAGAGCAGGTGGATGTGCCCAAACAAGGCTGTGACCCCATGGGGAGCCTGCGCTGGAGCAGGCTCCTGGAGGGACCTCTGGACCCACAGTGAGAGGAGCCCATGATGGAGCAGGTGTTCTGGCAGCACCTGTGACTCCACAGAGGACCCCTGATGAAGCAATCCATTCCTGAAGGACTGCACCCTGTGGAAGGGACCCACCCTGGAACTGTTTGTGAAGAACTGCAGCCTGTGGGAAGGACCCACGTTGGAGAAGTTCATGGAGGACTGTCTGCCGTGGAAGGGACCCCACACTGGAGCAGAGGCAGAGTGTGAGGAGGAAGGAGCAGCAGAGACGTGTGATGGACTGACCGCAACACCTATTCCCTCTCCCCCTGCGCCACTCGGGGGGAGGAGGTAGAGAAAATCAGGAGTGAAGTTGAGCCCGGGAAGAAAGGATGGGAGGGGGAAAGGTGTTCAAAGATTTGGGTTTATTTCTCATTATCATACTCTGATTTGATTGGTAAAAAAATAAATTAGTTTCCCCAAGTCAAGTCTGTTTTGACCCTGACGATAATTTGTGAGCGATCTGTCCTTATCTGGACCCACGAGCCTTTCAGCATGTTTTTTTTCTCCCCTGTTCAGCTGTGGAGGGACAGTGACAGAGCGGCTTGATGGGCACCTGGCAGCCAGCCATGATCAACCTGTCACAGTGTCCCACAATTTTGTAATCTCATACCCTCCCTGAGGAGCATTCTGTATTTATTAGTAGATTTCTGTGTATTGTTTTTAGGATTCTTTTGAATATATATTTTGACTGGTGTCAGTTTTTTCTTTTAAGGGTCCAAAAGACTGTAGTAGCAAATCAATATTTTGAAAAGAGAAGAAGCATTATCAGCTTATGGTCAAAGTAGCCTAGTAGATTGAAGTTTATTGAAAAGGATATTCAGAGTGTTCAAATCCAGCCCTTTCCTATCAAGAACAACCATATCATACAATCCTTTTCATTAAACTGATCAAGTTAATTTTTAATGCATGGATTATTTTTTCCCCACTAATCCCTTTGAAATGTTCTTCCATAAATACATTGTTCTCTGGCTAGAAACAGTCTGCTAATTTCCAAGCTCAATTTATTAATGACCAATATATCCATTTGTTCCTGTGTCGACAATGTCTTGTAGCTTCTTGTCTTCTGTGTGCTTATTTTTCTGAAGTATTTAGAATGCACAGTCATATCCCTTTCTCAGCCTTCATTTAACTAAGGTAAAAAGACCTAGGCTCCTTTAACACCCACTCCTAAAACCGACTTTGTAGTGCTTTTGATTGACTTTCTTATCTGTTCTATTTTGAATTCATTTCTCTTGAATCAGAAAGATCATACTTGATATAAACAGTATTGCAGATGAGAATAAGACCTTAAGGTCTTTAAAGTGACACTAAAAATTCTTTTTCTTTCCTGAAAATATAAAGCCTGTAACATTTTTAGATTGTCTTTGCTGTTTTTCAGAACTTTCTCGCATCAGTTGTTTCTAGTCATCCTATAACATACGCATTTACCCATGTTCTTTTCCTCTGCTATTTCAGACTCACCTTCTGGACTGTAGCATTAGTTCCTGTTGTTTAGCCTTAAATTCATAAGTTACTGAATTTCACTTCATTTCTATTATTACCATCCTCAGGGTCATCCAATTTTTCCTATATGGAAGAGAATTTCCAATTCTTTTCTGTACAAATGACGACTCCAATTCTTTTTGATCAGAGAATCTCCTTAACCCACTCCTCCACTTTGTGCCAAGGACATCAGAAACTGTATTATAAAGATTAACCTCATGACCACTTCTAGAAAAGATCTACTTGTAAACCCTCTCCAAGCTTGTTCTTCTGCTCTTCAATGTGCTTTTTCATATTTCTTTCTTTCCAAATCTCCATGAAACCGAGTATCTCAACCTTACCCAATTTTCACCAGTGTGGCGGTAACTCAGATGCTTAACTGATACCCAGATAGGTAAGATGCACCCACCTTTTATGGAAAATTAAAATACAGTCAGTGAAAAGTTTAGGTTAATCTGGACTGGTAAATCCATTAATTCTCATTTGGTTTTAGGTCAGTATATCATGATAAAGCCCATTTTTTCAGTATGAAAACTTAAAGGTGCAAAAGAGTACCAGAATGGTAAAGCAATTTGATACATGAAAGGCAAACTTTAAGTGCAGCCTTGCTTTCTTTCCTCCTGACAGTGAAATATGTGGGAGAAATCATAGAATCATAGCATGGTTTGGGTTGCGAGGGACCTTATAGATCATCTAGTTCCAACCAGGCTGCCACGGGCAGGGACACTAGACCAGGTTGCTCAAGGCCCCATCCAGCCTGGTCTTGAACTCTGCCAGGGAGGGGGCAGCCACAGCTTCTCTGAGCAACCTGGTCCAGTGCCTCATCACCCTCAGAGTAAAGAACTTCTTTCTTGTATCTAATCTAAATCTACACTCTTTCAGCTTGAAGCCATTACCCCTTGTCCTATCACTACAGGCACTTGTAAAAAGTCCCTCTCCAGCTTTCTTGTAGGCCCCCTTCTGGTACTGGAAGGCTGCTGGTAAGGTCTCCCCACAGCCTTCTCTTCTCTGGGCTGAACAATCCCAACTCTCTCAGCCTTTCCTCATAGGAGAGGTGCTCCAGCCCTCTGATAGTTTTTCGTGGCCCTCCTCTGGACCCACTTCAAGAGGTCCATGTCTTTCCTGTGCTGAGGACTCCAGATACGGAAGCAGGACTCCTGGTGGGGTCTCACCAGAGCAGAGCAGAGGGGCAGAATCCCCTCTCTCACCCTGCTGGCCATGCTTCTCTTGATGCAGCCCAGGACACAGTTGGCTTTCTGAGCTGTGAGTGCACACTGCCGGGTCATGATGAGTTTCTTGTCAACCAGCACCCCCAAGTCCTTCTCCTCAGGGCTGCTCTCAATCCATTCTCAGCCCAGCCTGTATTTGTGCTTGGGATTGCCTATGTGCAGGACCTTGCACTTGGTCTTGTTGAACTTCATGAGGCTCGTAAATGTAAAAGGGAATATCTGCATGCAAATTTATGCAAAATGCAATTGCGAAAGGGAATGTCTGTAGGGTTTTATTTGTGTGCTGAAAGGTAGAAACTAACAACCTGCAGGAAAGGTCTCGTGTTGGGAACCTAATATGAGACAACCAGCATATCCTTCTGTGAGCTTTACACTGATGGACATATTCTCTTCTTAATCCTAGTTTTAAAAAAAGTATTGTTAAGGCGATCTTCAACAGCAAAATCCTTTCTTCCTTCCAGTAAGTTGCTAATCAACAAATGTAAGGCCAGCTGAACTCACTGCTTCATTAAGTAATTTACTGAATAACAAGAACCTTATTCAGATTAATTTTATCAGCAGAGCACTGATAATTCAGCACTTCAAATAGGAAAGAAGTTTCCTGAGGAAATAGATAAATTATAGTATGCATGACTTACGGAGCCTTCTCTTGTAGTTTTTTCCAAGGGCTCCAGTGCTCAATGCCATAGATTAACCTATTTTGCTGAGAGTTTTCAGAAAGAGGTTGTTTCTTGGTAAAGAAGGCTAATGTTCCCTCATTCTTGTTCCGTGAATCACCATAAATGAATAGGAACAGGTCTAGGAAGAAAGCTACTCCCACCTTTGAATTTTTTAGATGGTTAATATCAAGTTAAGACATTTGGCTGCTTATGAATAAACGATAGAAGCATTTAGACAGTTTTCTCAAGAAATTTTGTGTAACTGTCCAATTATTTTATGCAATATTTTAACTCTGTAAACTTACACAAATAAATAGTTTCAGTTTCTGCATGAACTTTCTATCTAATGCAGCTGTTGTGACCTCTGTCTGCAGTTAGCATTTTGTGCCCAGCTATAGAACACAACTCAGGGGAAAGAGAAGCCCTGGCACAAGGTAACTGTGTCATCTCAGTAATTTCTTTAGAAAATGAAAATTGCAAGGGGTTGTTTCTCCTGCACTGTGAAAGACAAAGTAAATAATTAATTACAGTTGGAAAGTAGTTACAAGAAAATCTCTTTATTAAAGTAAAAAAAGCGTTCTGTTCTTTATGAAATTTTCCCTCTGTCTGCATTTTACACTTGCACCGTTAGAAACTAAATACTTATGACCTTTAAACGGAGTTTGGAATAGACAAGTTACACCTGCTTTTAAAATATTTTTTCTCATCCTGATGCTCCTTGCAGACTTTATTTTCATTCTTTTACACTGTAACAGTGTTCATTTTGTAGTAGATTAATCTTCTTATAAAAACAGGAGTACATTACATGTCTTTTTAGAAAGCCGTATAACTATAAGCAATATTTCCAGTAGTTACAGTTCAGTTGGAGGAAAGGTTGAACAACATGGCAAAGTGTACATAAAAAAGGACTTCAAACAAGCAAACAAAAAAATCTTTTGAAGAGAGGGTACTTTTCAGACCCAATCAAACCTCTGCTCTTTTCCTAAGGGTAGAGCTCTAAGGAACTCTCTTTCTCTCTTTCTCTCTCTCTTTGTCTCTTTCACTCTTTCTCTCTTTGTCATTATTTAAGTTCTTTCATCACTGTTAAAGAACTGAACATACTGTTCTCACAGATGACCACACAGCCCGAGAAATAGAATTACTTTTCTTGTCATCTATAACTACAAGACAATTAACAGTACTGAGTTCGGGAACATTCTATCCCCAAAGCTGGAGAAAGTAATATATATTCTCCAGAACTTGCTAGATGAATCTCTGAATCGTGTCTAGGAATATTCAGCATATTTTACCCTAGTTTGGGGCAAACAAAACCTTTGATTTCTTGCTTTGATTGCTAATAGTATAGGAAAAGTGGGAGAGCCATGGAAGAAATGGAGCCTGACTGAGATTAATCCACTGTACACTTATCCAGAAAGGATAAGTGAATTTGACAGCCAGTGACAAAAGAACTTGCCTAAAGTATTAGGAGCAAGTAAATAAAATACATTTACAGAGAAGTTTTTCCATTACAGGAAGAGTTCAATCAAAGCTACATTTCAATAAATCATAAATACATGCTTACTTTTGGGAAGAGAGGAAGGGATTTTTTTTAAGAGTTTGTTAACCAAGAGTTAAAATGTTTGGAGAAAGGAAAAATATTTGTACTAACAGCACAAGCAGTTATCTTGGTTTGATTCTGTCTGTGATTCTGGAAATGTCTAGCAAGCTTGCAGGCAATGGAAAGAAACATGATTTATGATAGGTACAAAAAGCAAAGTTCCATCTTCAGGACTGAGGAGAAGAGACAGGATTGTGGCCGAGCGTAAATGTACTTCACAATACGTGTTTCATTTCTTCCGGTGTAGTCACATTGGCGTCAACGTGTTATCTATTGTGCAAATTACCTCATACCTGGTTCCTGCAAATTGTGTGATTTCCAACAGAGCTGAGGCTATAAGGCTGCTGAACAGGTCCCTGTGTGTCTCTGAGGCAAAAATAACAGTTTCTTCTGTACCAGAATTATCTGATGTTTTATCACTGCATAAATTATAAATCCTTCCATAAACTGAGTACATGAGGAAAGTCCATGGATGCTGGGCTGTACACCAGGGCTCACAAATCATGCTCATGTCTGTGTGGTGTAACTCTTGATTCAGGACTAAAGAGAGTCAGTGGTATCTTGCCACTGATCAATGATTTGCAGTTGTAGACTTCTATTACATTCGAAAGCCACCTGCTGGTGCATCTCTTTTGGGAAGATGTCAATCCAATTAACTGTTAAGAGGTTGAGATATGAATGCATTTAATCAGCCTTATTTTGCTAGCACATATAGTGTCTGTGTTTTCTATTTTTACAGTTAATTAGGAACCGTTAGTGATACCGGGTATGCAAGTAAGTGCACCACTCAAATATGCAGCAAACTTGGTTGGCATTTTTCTGGTTTTTAAGTTCAAGTATCGAGACATATTATAAGAATAAAACTACAGATGGACATCTAAAAATAAATATTAATCTCTGTATTTCTGAATTATTTACCAAAAAGTCATGTCTATAGGCTGAATGCATGCCTGAGATATAGAAATAGCAAATTGGAAAAGTAAAAACTACAGTGTTTGGGGTTATTTTTTTTTGCCAAAGTTCTTCAAAATTTAGAATAATTACTTAAATACTATGTTTATGTAGATTACATATTTGTTATCCTAAATAAGGTTTAAAAATACATGAAAATGAGGAGGCAATGGAAAAAATCCTGGATGGACACAAGTTAATGACAAAAAAATACTGACTTCAAAACGATAATAGTTTCATTAGTTACACTTTCTAGCTTCAATGGTTGTTTGTGATTTAGTCTTGCTAAACAAAGAATAAAAATGGAAAATTAGTATTTACATTAAAAATCAATAACTCTTAAAAATATTAAAGAGTTTGAAGTGTGAATTTTTTTTCACATGGTCTGATCATCAAAATTCTGAAACATTTCAACAAGCTTTACAGTTCATATTTTGGCAAGGAGATACCATGCTTTGAATGTTAGAGTTACATTCTTAGCTGAGATATCTTTGGAAGAGATTACCCATGAATACTGATTATTTAAAAAAAAAATATATTTATTTTTTTTTAAATAAGATTTGGAACATCATGAAAAAGGTACATTGTTCAGGAGAGATACTCATTAGGGGAAAGAGGTATTTGGTTTGTTTCTGTGCTAAAACAAACTACAGCCTCTGTTACTCAGAGACCTGCAAAACAGACATTATATCTGGTTTATGCAGTTTTCTGCAAAGTAATCCAATGGTTTTATCAAAGCCAATGCTAAAACATTAAAGCTGATTCTAGAAGGCTGTTTCTGCCAAGTGACAGAAAAATACTTCCTGACAAGGAAGTATGTTCTGAAAAATACTTCCTGACAAGACACAATAAGATCACTGTAGTGCACAAGAATGGGAAGATGTCACAAGGGAACATACAGGAGATGAAAATGAAGTTGGCTACTGAGATTTTCTTTGGTTGAAGTGCAAGGAGAAAGCAAAGCAATCACCACTCCTTGCAAAGGTGAAGAAACAGTTTTCTTGGATTGGAAAGGATGTTTTTACAACATGGGGGCAGAAATGTAGCAGTTGCTGCTACCCTTGTATTCTCTCTCCATCTATACCCAAATGGATTACTTTGCAGGAAGGTTAGGACAAATCCTGAAGATAATGTGGAACAACATTTGCATACACAAAATTTCTGCTCATATTTCCAACAGTAACAGAAATCTTGTATGCAAATGCCAGATACTTGGAAGATCTTCCTGCTGGCTTTCATCATAGATATTACAGCTGAAAGCTATTATATGTGTAATTATAAAATAAACAGTCTGGTAACCCCCTACCCTCAGAGCCACGGACTGCTAACAGTAGGTAGTATGGGATGGTCACCTAGTTTTGGAGTAGAAAACAGTTTACATGTGTGGACATGAGACCTGCTGTGCCAACAGACATCAGGGCCACACAGCGTTTTATTCAGTAACAGCTACTGTACGTCCCACAAGTTAATTGTGAGCAGCGCAAACTGTCTTTCCATCAGTCCAGCAGGCTAAAGTAATTATGTGAACATAGAGACCTAGTTTTAATACAAGTATTTCAGATGCAGGGCTTACCTTGGCTGCTTACATTTTGGCTTCCATAGTAAATTTCTAGATAAACATTATTTGTCACATAACGAGGACTGGAACATCTCCTTATGTGCTGTAAAAAGGAGTAAAATACTGAAGTTGAGAAGCAAGTATGAATGTTAGTGCTATCATTTTTTCAAACAAAACACGCTACAAATTAATTTGAAATAATGCAGGTTTTGTTAGGTTACCAGTGGTATACCACAGCAAACTTGTGAAAACTGACAGGTTTCATGAAGTTTTTTACCCTGTTTCACTGAGGAGGGGGAGAGAGTGACGGGGTGGGTGTCTGGCAGCCAGCTTAGATCAACCCACCAGAATACAGCACTGATATCTATTTATTAGGATAAAAAACTTAATGGAAATTAAGGAAATTAAGGAATTCCTTAAAAAAACAAATGATGAAAATAAAGTTCAGTAAGGTGCTGGAGAAGAAGCTGAACTTTTAGAATTGATAGAAATAGTCTGAAAACTGCACAGTGATAATACAGCTATAAATGTGATTTACTCTGCCCAGGGAGGGGGTTCAGTTACCATCCCTGGAGGTGTTCAAAAAACATGTAGATGTGGCACTTCGGGATATGGTTTAGTAGGCATGGGGGTATTGGGTGAATGCTTGGACTTGATGATCTTAGAGATCTTTTCCAACCTATGATTCTATGATTCTACTCAAGTGTCACAATAAACTTGATAATAAGAGAATTCAGTATTTTCTGTTTTGACTTGCTCTCTGTGACGTTATAATGGACAAGTGTTAATTTTGAAGATAAATTTTTTGGTCACAAGTTACACAGAATTTATGGAGATTCTGCTCCACTTTGCCAACACAAATTCTTCAGGACTTTCAAGATACTGGATATATTATATTTGCAAATTTGACATGATTCTGAATGGCATGTTTCTACTGCACATATACAGAAGCAGAAGTGAAATTTTTAAATAAAAGTTGTGAGCTGAAGACAGAAATATATTTTTGCAGTTTTTGACTTCATAGTTTGGGGTTTTTTGCCCCACTTGTCTTAGTGTTCTGTTACAGCCATTGCACTGAAGATACAGACCTGAAGAAAATGACTTTGACTCTGCAAACTGTGACAGACTTGATAGCTAACCACAACAAATCTGAACATGTCAAGGTGGCAGCCATTTCCCTTGCACTGAACTGTAGCATTGATCCAGACCTGAGTCCAGGAAAATGCATAAAAACACTTCAACACACTCCAGAGACAGGAAATCAGCAGATCCTGAAAACCAATTTGGAGTTACTAGTTTCATCATAAACTTAAGAAACCTGTCAGGAGACTGTGGAGGTGAAAACATGTCACCTAAAGTCTCAGCTTTCCAATTCACAGGTGATAGCTTCAGTCAATGGAACAACTAATCAATTGTCTGGCTTGTATCATGATGGACTACCAGAAACTCTCTTCGAACTATTACTCAGCTAATTTAACATTTCACTGTGTTAAAATGTGACACTGCCAATGAATGCATTGTGAATGATTTGTAACAGCTGTTGCTTGCAGAGAGCAAGGACATCTCCCTTGCCCAATGTACATAAGTTTTAGCATTATTTATTTTGCATGTGGCTGTGGAATACATTGAAAGGTCACTATCAGAGTTAAAGCAAAACTGAAGTAAGCATCTTTAAATTGTGGCAGTCTAAGATAAGCTTCAACCATGTGATTATGTGATCAGGGAAAATACTATAACTTTTCATAGGAATTTTCACAACATTTAAATGCTTTTTGTATATTAATGGACAATTTCCTTGCACAGGTGTGTAGTGTGAGTGTTTGTTTTCCACAGGTATACAGGTATATATGGTCATAATCTAGAGCAGGGTCAGACTTTAAAGGTATTTCAGCAATAGGACATCTGTCTCTAAAGGATTAGGTACTGATCATGCAGACAGTTTTGTGTCACAGTGGAAAGAGAAGCCACCTCATTTGAATTTCAGCCTGGGGACTGTCATTCCAGCGCTATCTGGTTTTCTGTCTACAGGAGCTGTTTAAGACCCACCGAGAATGTGTAACACCTATTATGAGTTTGTATGAGGGCAGTTGGTAGAAATTAAAAAACAACTGCCATCCGAAATTTCTTTCAACTTGAAATGTGATGTAACAAATGCACAGACCAAACTATACATGTGAAAACACACTGAATAAGCTCACCCAAATGCTAAAGTTACAGTAAATAAAAAAATAAAGAATCTGAATGCCTCGTAGGCATTCTCACAATCAGCACAGTAATCTTAATCTATAAACCTCATGCGATGTAATCTGCTTTGGTCTATAGGAAGCAATCATGTTAGGTGAGCTCATTCCAGCTATGGTTTGGGTTTCTTCTTTTCAATTCTATTGAGAATTGAGGGGAAAAATATTAAAGTCAGTAAAAAATACTAGATGGTGACTATTAAAATTCTTTCCCCTTCAATGGAATTTAAGACTTTGCAGAAATTTGCAAATAATATCATTTTGCTAGCTGAAGAGCCGTTAAAACTCTTTTATGTATACATGACAGTGATAAAAAGAGTCCACACAAAAATATTGCTAACTAATGGGAGAGCTCCCTCCCAGCTCATTCCCATAGCTTGCTTGAGGACCGGTGGTCATCAGTAGTAAGAAAGCATTAGACAACAGCTCAGATGGGAAAGGTAAGTGGGCACCAGCAGCTGCCTGGAGTTCGGCTTGTGTGTGTGAATAGGGTACGTGGCAAGAGATTTTTGGATCAGCACCAGCTGTGTTCTAAAACTTTTTTGTTCACATGCTGCCTGTAACTGCATTAAGTGTATTACTGATAATTTTCTAAATCAAAAAGGATTTTTTGAAACATTACATAATAAAATAGCCAAGGACACAATCAATATACCTGTAACACAGGTATATTACTGCCATGAAAATAACGGTTTCCTTTGTAAAATATATCTTGAATTATGTTAAACCTTATATAAGATGGTTACATTATAAAACAGTATGTGGAATCAAATTACTCTCCTGCTACACTGAGTTGGAATCACTGATTTTGCAATCTGTGTTCAGTATTAAGAGCTAGACGAAATGCTCAGTTGTGCCAGGGAGGATATGAAGAGATTAGAGAGACCAATATATCACAGACTAACCTCTTTGCTTGGGATATCCACAGGGACGCAGGCAATTCTCATTCTACTGCTAACTGGAACCACTCGATATGAAGACCAAAAAATCAAGATTACAAGGAAAGCTGAAGTTTAAGGTAAGCAATTCTTTCATTATTTACAATTTTTCATGTTGAGCACATTTTCCATATTGAATTGTGAATGTAAGTACCATTTATAATTAAAAAAAAAAAAGAAAAAAAAATCTCAGGGGACAAAGAGTTACTAGTAGCAACTAGCTCACCTTTTGTTTTAGATTTCCGTAGTGGAATTCCTAACTGATAGTACTCTTGATACCAACTTTATTTAAATTATGGTAAGAAAGACACTTTTAGCAAACAGGTAAAAATTAGTGTATTCTTAGAAGTTGCTTATTCCTTGAGAAATATCAAAAGTCTTTGCATGTACATAAAAATCACTTGCTAGAAAACAGGTAAGCAACACAAATATTTTTGTCTTCATATAATACTTTAAAAGGTATTGTAGTCATATATAACAGAATCTCTCATCATAATTCACTGTTTCATAAAATAGGTTAATAGTAGATAATAAGTTACAGTTAAGCACCACTTGTATGGCTTTTTTGTTTGTCCACATGAGAGATATTATCAGCTATAGTGCTTTCTTAGTATTTTCAAAATGTATACTAAATTTTTAGAATTGCTATTTCTTGCATGGATTATCTTATTCTGTCTGTGTTCTTTAACAGTTGGATCAGCAGTTCTGTGAGGGTTTTTAGAGCATCATGAATACTGGCTATACACAGTTAAAACAACTTCACACTGTGGATAGAGTGATGTTTCTCAGAGGTGGGAATGAACAGTGAAATAATTGCCTTTCAAATTTTTACTTGAGAAAGCGGAAAGAGAAAGAAGGAGCAATTATCAGGACAAACAAGAATGGGAAAACTGAAGAAAAATAAGCACTTCAATCCTACTATTGCAGTCTTAACTGTTGTGTAATATTGTCTGTAAGCATACATACAAGGGTGCTATCCAATTTGTCATCTTGCCAAATGCTAGTCTTTTGCATTGGTAAAGTTGCATGTACTCAGGAAAAATGGTCTTAAAACTACTGTCAAGTAAGATATTTTGGTCTTTTGGGAGGTATTGTGAGACTCTGATAAAGATATTTACTAACTCTAGGAACTTCTAGGAACATCTGGTGAAGAAGTATTTCATTTGCCATTTATTTATCAATTAAGTAGTAAATTTGTACCACAAATTCAGTTTGGCCCAAAATTTACTAAAGGCACCAAGCCTTAGACTACTTCTAATTAATTTACAGACATTTTGCTTAAATGTAAATATAAGATGAGAGTTCTTAAATAGAAATCAATAGAAACTGATTGACGAGACCAGGAGTTTAGAATTTAACTGGCCTTTGAAACTCTTATTTTAATGTTATATACACGCTTCTTTTAATGTTATATACAAGGCCTTTCTGCTTCTCACACCACTCCTCTAGTGAGTAGGCTGGGGGTACACAAGAAGTGGGGAGGGGACACAGCCAAGACAACTGACCCCAACTGACCAAAGGGATATTCTATACCATATGACGTCATGCTCAACAATAGAACTAGGGGGGAGGTTGGTTGAGGGGGCTACCATGCTGGACGCCAAAAAGGACTGTTCTAGTTGAACTCCGGCTGGTAGCTAAGCACGACACAGCTGCTCACTCACTCCCCTCCAGCAGGATGGAGGGACACAATCAGAAGGGTAAAAGTGAGAAAAGCTGTGCATTGAGATAAAAACAGTTTAATAATTGAAATATTACAATAGTAATAATAATATATAAAATGAAAATAACAAAGAGAGAGAAAGAAAACCCAAGAAACACAAGTGATGCAAATGAAAACAATTGCTCACTACCAACTGACTGATGCCCAGCCAGTTCCCAAGCAGAAGCCACCCCTGCCAACCCCGCCCTAGTTTTATTGCTGAGCCTGATGTCATATGGAAAGAGAGTATTTATAAGAAAGGCTTAGAAACTTTACCTTTCAAGAAGACTCTTAAACTGAGATTCATCTGAAGGCATGGGGACATCTACATTTTAAACAAGCTGGCTGTCTGGCTTCCCATTTAGTTAATGGAAGCTTACACCAAGCTGGCTAACTTTTGGAGGTGTACACTGCTCCCTTGAGACACGTGCCCACAAGTAGGATGTAATGCCATTCAATATGCCTTATGGTAGGGCTGGCAGATACGGCTGAGAAATTATAAAAGACATTTTATATGTTACAAAAGATCTCTGTCTCTCTGCATTGGCAGCTGAAGTCTAAGTAGCATATAACATTTTTATGCAACTGAATCCCATCTGTTGTTCACCTGACTCCCCATTCCTGGTTTATGAACTGGCTCTGCTCCAACTACAATGGGACTCTGAATGCATAGCTTACTTGCAGAGTCTATATGTAGGTACTTACAGGTAAGCATCCTGGTTTACTTAAATCCTACCCTAGAATCTAACTGCTTAGTGGAAAAATGGTGATAAGGACTCTGATAATCTGAATGCTTTTTTATAGAGAGCAAAAACTGTTAGGAGAAGTGGACTTCAGGACCCAAGGGAGTTTTCCTCCCATTTCACCAGAGTTAAAGCTGCTATGGTTCCCTGTTTGAAGTCCACCTCGTAGCAAGGCCAAGCATGTGTCATCAGTACACACACACTCAATTACTCACTTAGCAGAAACATGCTCAACAGATGAACACAGACAGAAAGATAGTGCCTTTGTATGGGCTGCATACAGACAACCAGTGCTCATATAAACATTAAGAAAGGGCTTGATCCAGTTCTTACCTGCCATATAATGAGGTATAAAGATTTCTAGCATATCGCACAAAGACCCTCACACAAGTTTCTTGTAGCTGGTCCAGCTCTATTGACAGTTCAGTATCCAACCCTGGGACCTTCTCTTTCACTTGACAGCGAGCCCATCTTAGCTATTGTCTCGCACACAAAATAGTGCCCTCACAGAGAAAAATAGTCAGGAGTACTGCATAGTAAGATGATATCTCAGATTGTGGTGACAAGGTACAGGGTTTGGCCAGACAAAATTACTGACTGGCTACCTGCTTACACGCGACTGGCCACATTTTCATTCCCCTCCTCTTCATTTTCCTAAGTTTTTGTTCCCCTTCATCCTTGATTCTTCGCTGTCCCTGATGTTGATCTTTTCCTTAAACATCCCATGTTGTCTTGCATGTTGCCACAATCCACCTCAAATATTTCATACTGTTTATTTTTCCTCATCATACTCATGATTAGCTTGTCTTAATTCTTATGAATTACAAAACTCTGTTTGAACCTCTTCAAGATTATGTTTGAGTGGTTCCGTCAATCACCCATCCATCAGTGACCTAAGAGTTTTGGGCTCCCTTAACGTCTCCATCACCTACTGCTCATTAGACTTTGTGTATCAGCATGTTCAGTTTATGACTTTTCCTACCTCTTGCCATTGCCTTTTATGCTGAATAGCGTTAACCAAAAATCCTTACAAATCAGATGTCCTTGCATTTCAGGTGTCCTGAAAAACCCTAGGTATTGAAAAGATCTGTTTGAAAAATGTTAACCATCTTTTAAGCTCGGAAATAGACACTTCCAATTACAGTAGAGAAATCCAGAAAAAAACAACTTCATTAAGAAAGTAACCAACTACATCTTTCTCTTAATCAGATTAACCTGAGTTTGCAATTTGATCAGTTTATGCATTAGGATATACGATATAGTACTATGTATAACAGTGGAAAACAAGGGTTTGCATTCTAGAATGAAGGCATGTCTGCACGAACTCACTAGAATTTAGTGTAAGTATCTATGAGTTAGCAGTTTTGACTAGCTGATGAACTAAGAATAAACACCTAGTGACTTCTTTGTGCCAGTGGATGTATACAGTTTTCTTATTTAAATTAATACCTGTGTGTATATTAGACAATGTAGAATTAATTTGTGAATTTGTGAATTGTGAATCACAGAAAATTGTGAGATACTTTTATCGACCTCACCACTAGAGTATTTGAATTTTTAAAATCTTAAAACCATTAATTACTACTGCTGTTAGAGTAAGAAGTGTCACTGTCCCCATATAATAGATAAGGAAGCCTCCTACACAAAGGTATGCAGTGATTAACTCCTACTGGCTACCTGCAGGTTTTCCCAAGGTATAATGAAGTATCTTTAACAGCAGAAAGCCTCGGTTTCCTAAGCCATTTTAGGTTAGGTTTAGCAGACTGGTGAGCAAAAAGGGACTGTTACACTGCCTGATGATACAAGCCACTGAAACATGCTTAATTATCCAAAGAAATTAGTAATTATAAGAGAATTAGAAAAGTTTACTGAGTACAGTAAACATGGGTTTGTGGAACGTACTGAATTTCATAGTATTTTGTTTCGTTATGATAAAACTCTGGCACATAGTTAACGATTTATAAAAATACTATTTTCTTTTGTGGAGTGCCTAGAAGTTTAATATGAGAATTTCTCTTTCTGAAATGAAGATAATACCATGTGCAAATGTATTGCTGCACAAATTGTAAGTCTAATGAAAGCTGTATGTAGCAGTGATAAGTATTGTATAACCAATGGTATTTTGTATTTTAATGTATTGGATACTGTGCAGTAGCACGATGTCCTGTGTGATATTAGAACTATGATAAATGAGAGAAAGATATTGCGCTCTTTAGGTACTCCACTGCATGCTCATCCACATGGGCACCAATTATGCTGCCAAGCAAGACCCTGAGGCTCTCAAGAACTACTAGAGGGCTGTGGGGGCCAGGGTGAACAACACCGGAGTCTGGGTTTCATTCTGAATCCTGCCGGTGAAGAGGAAAGGTTTGGTTAGGAGTAGATAGGTGTTTAATGAGATCACAGAAATGTCTGAGATTTAGTGGGGTCAGTCACACGCCTGATGTGCTGAGATGGATGGAAAGAAAGTCTTTAAGAAAGATAGGTAGAAGTGAAGAGAAAGGAGATTTCTGCCAATGTAAAGCAGCAGCTTGAATGTGTGAAGCTTTTCTGTGATATGGGCAACAGTGTAGTTGAGACCTTGCAGGTCAGGATCAGAGGAGAGGCCAGTAAGCATGACATTGTGCTGGGAGTGTGTTACAGACCTTCCAAATCTGAGCGAAGACGTGGACAGCCTTCTTTAAACAATTGACCAAAGTTTGTGTATCACAGACTCTACTTCCCATAGGGGACTTAAACCTCCCTGACACCTGGCAAAAGGGCCGTACAGCAGGACATAGGCAATCTCAGAAATTTTTGGAGGAAGTCATGTATAACTTCATAATGCAGATGCTATATGGGACAAGCAGAGGTGATGTTCTTCTGGACATTGCTACTCATGGCCTCTGAAGAGCTTGTTGTGGATGTGATAATCAACGACAGGCTTGGCTGTAGTGACCATGAAATTGCAGACGTCAATAACCTGAGAGGAGTGAGGAAGGCAAGCAGCAGAACACAGCTCCTGAATTTCAGTAAAGTAGACTTCAGCTTATTCAGAGAACTGGGAAGTATAATCTGGTAGGAAGCAGTACTGAAGGGCAGAGGAGCTCATGAGAGTCAACAGATCTTTAAGGACAGTCTCCTCCAAACAAAAGAATGATCCATCCTAGTACTCACAAAAATGAATAGATCTATCAGGAGTCCCTCTTGGTTAAACAAGGACCTGACTGGGGTCCAGTGCAAAAAGAACATTTATATGAGTGGAAATGAGGGCAGGCTATGAAGGAAGAATTTAGAAACACTGCTTGGGAATGAAAGAAAGGACGAAAATTATAGCACTGAACTAAAGGCAGGTCAGCATCACCTTGGTTCCTGGAAAAATCATGGAGTATGTCCTTTTGTAAACCTTTTCTGGGCAAATGAAAGAGAAGGTAGTGAATGGAAATATCCAGTACAGGTATACAACAGGTAAATTATGCTTTGCCCAAGTTGATTGCATTTTATAATTAAAAAAACTAAGTCTGTGGATGACGGAAGAACAGTGGTAGGGGTCTTCAATCTTGATTTTAACGAGGCTTTCAACATGGTCTCCTGTGTATCCTTATATCAAATTTGGGACTTTACAGTTTAGATGAGTGGAACACTAAACTGACGAAAAACTGTCAGGATCACTGGGTTCACAGGATACTGGGTAATGATTTGTACTGTCTGGAGATCAGCTCAGGTGAAGATCTGGGGTCTGTCCTGGGACTTACCCTGTTTAATATGCTTATCAGTGATCTGGAGGAGAAGAAGGAATGGATCCTCCTCAAGTTTGTGCATGACACCAAACTGGCAGATGATGTTAATGTGCTCTATGGCAGGGCTGATATACAAGGAGACCTAGGCAGGCTGGAGGAATGGGCTGACATGAATCTCAGTAAATTCAGGAAGGATTTGTGCAAAGTCCTGCATTTCAGATGGTCAACAGTGTATTGGGCTGTATCATAGCGAAGTGACTGAGGGAACTGATTATTCCTTTCTACTCAGCATTTGTTACATTGCATCCGGAATGCTGTGGCCAGGTTTGGACTCCTCAGAGTAAGGAAGAGACTGACAAATTGGAACAAGTCCAGTGGAGGGACTTGTTAGGAGATGGGAGAACCTGAGCTATGAGGAGAGGCTGAGAGAGAAAGGTTTGTTCTGCCTTATGAAGAGAAGGCTCAGGGTGAATCCTTTTGCCGTCTTCAAGTTCCTAATATGAGGAGACGGAGAAAATAGAGCCTTACTCATCCCTGAGGTGCATAGTGAAAGGATGAGAGGTAACTGAGGCAAGCTGAAACAAAAGGGATTCTGATTAGATATAAGGTTGCCAGAGAGACTGAAATCTCTGTTCCTGGAAATATTCAGTATGACTGAGAGTGGATCTGAGCAACCTAATCTTTGTTGGCCTTGTTTGAGAGAGGGGTTGGACCGGGTGGCCTCCAGAGGTTCCTTGCCACCCATTCTAAGATTGTTTTTGCACTAAAATGAAAATCAAGGCATTTGTGATGTAGCTGTGGTTGTGTATGTTCCTTTATGAGCAAGGAGCTATTTCTAGTGTCAAGAGTATAAAGCCTCTAAGTACACAACTGAAGAGAAGGGTAAACTTTCTTAGTCCTGAATAGATATACATCTTGGGATAAAGACTGTTGTTAATGACTCTTCTTTTTTTCTCTTTAATTCTACCACAAAGCCAGTTGGTAGCTCATGCCAGCAAACCTAGTTAATGTGTATTTAATACCATCTACAACGCATCACTCAATACATGGAAAGCAACGGGCAGCAGCCACTGGAACTCTGTGCTCTCCATCCCTGTTTATCATTCTACATGTGAGCTCCTAAAAAAGGACTCAACTTTTCTCTCTTATCCATGGAAACGGTGGCCTTGGCCAATATTTAGTTATACATGATACAGTAAGGCAGGTTTCATCTCGAGAATCCTATTTTAAGTAAGATCCATGAAATACAAGTCAACTATTTTTGCTAGTCTTAATCAATCTTAACATCCACTCCCCACTCCCCTCTCCCCTCTAAGGATTAACTAATCTAGAAGAAGAAAATAAAAAAAAGATTGTGTTTAAAGTGAAAGCCTGTGCTCTGTGGCACAGGCAGGACCTGAACATATAATCTAAATATGTGCTTCACTAGCAAGACTTTCCTCTGTTTAGGCTATGAAGTTTTCAGTTGAAGTGCCTACTGTATTCTGGGCATGAAAGAGGTAACTGCTAGGGGAATTAAAAATTTCAACACTTACTTTAGCAATAACAACCCTAAGAGAAAGATCCTGAGAATCTCACTGTTATGCTTACTGATGCAACCTCAATTAAATAACCCGAACAGTTAAGTTATTCTAATGTGTTCTATCATAATGTGATGTTAGTGAGGGTTCAAATCCTTCACCAAATTCTTCTTGATTGACCACTTTTGCTCTTGAGTTGTAGTAATCCCAGCTATGACTGTTTCACCACACAAGCAAACAAAAATTGAGCTGTTTGTGATGATGTCTGTACCCCTGTTAGTTGTACTCATCTGCTGCAGGTGGATAAACTCGAATTACAGGAAGCAACCAGAGAACAGCACAAAACTACATAGTGCTGTTTTTGCAGGTGGTTTAGGACACAGGCTTCGAGATTAAGTACTCTTTTGTCTCTTTCTTCAGTTTAAGATGAAATCACCATCTGTGTATTCGAAGCACTGACTGCAAATAAACATTAGATTTTTAACATTGTGACTAATCTATACTGTGAGTCCATACTGTAAGCCTATCAGCATTGCTATGTTGTAGGCAGTTGGCAGACCTCCTTGTTTTGTTTAAACAAGCAAATCTGGTCGTGAGATTGCTAGGATAACTTAGACAGGTGTCTACGCACTGGCTATTCACGGAGACAAAGTATATCTACTAATCCTGTTTCAACTGGACTGATGATAATGAGGCTAAGATAGCTGTAGTGGCTGTTCAAACATGATTTGTTTAATAATAAGTAGGATCCTATAACATTAATGGTATTGTGTCAGAGTGCACGATATCCCAAAAAACCCAGACTGTCAGGAACTCTGGAATACTGCAATTTATTCTGCTCAGGGTGTTTGCTCTACCTGGCAGTTTTTACGCTATATTCAGCCTTTATTATTTTGTTTTTTCTTAAGTAGGTGTTTTTTGCAGGATGTCTGGAACAAGTTAACTTACCATTCTGCTGGTTTCTTGACCTGCATGTACAAAGTGACGGAACAGAAAATTCTGTGTAGAGACAGTAATGTGCTTTTGAGTAGAACAGCCATACACAACGCTTTGAAAGGTTCCTTGTTATCATCCTTTACTGGTTTTTCTGTTGACTAGTAAGCCAGGTGAGACTGGAGATTCATTATGATCTTGCAGAATGCCTGCTGTGCAGTCCTTAGCCAAACATTACAGGTTGGTATATAAATAAGAGTAGTTTTCATACAGAATTAGTACTTGTGAGAGAAGAAGCCTTACTTTCCTGTGATCTTGTTTTAGAGCACACAGTCACTAGTGCAGACTGTGTATGCAGGCGTTTACAATCCTTAATAGGCATTTCACAGAACTTGCACCAGTGACCTGTCTAGTACACTAGTGCACCAGTGGCACATACAGGTGTGCATGCAAATGTGTAGCTTAAAGCATCATGAGATTTTGGCTTATGTGCTTAGATAGACATAACTTCAGTCATATTTGAAATTATTACTTTCTAAGTGTCGCAAAACATTTTTCCAGAAAACCGATTCATATTCTTTGATTTGGTCCTTAAACAGGTTTTTGTATTGGATAAATTCTACTCAGTATGTTGATCCAACAGGATTTTGGTGTGTCCTCCCTGTTTAATCTGTGGTGCAGTGTGCTGACTTGCATTCTGAGATGGTGAATAGAAAAGGACGGTAAGCATAGTTGTGCAACAGACTGCACTATGGCATACCGTCTTTTCCTTTATTTTTATATATTTAAATGTTTCTATCAAATGCATTGTATGAACTGTCTGGAAAGAGCTATCATTAAGAGGCATCGATCACTCTGTACAGCAGATGGACCAAACTGTTGGATGCATCTTAGCCATGTCTTTTAAACTCAAAGATCCCTCCACAGTCTCTGTATCTCTGAAATGTGATAGGTAAATGTGATAGGGGCCCTGTAACATTAAGCGAGGTTTTTGCACAAATTAGAATATGAAATCATTAGTGTATAAAGTGTTATAAATATGTTAATGCAAATTCTAGCTCCTCTTTAACTTTTCCTTCCTTTGTGGTACCAATCAGTACAGCTTCTGTTAATCGTTAATGATTAATGCACCTTCTTCCTCCTTCACTTTTATCTGGGCATGATACCAGGCATATTACTGAGATGTAAGAGTTTTCCTTCTCCTCCCATTTTGCCAGCTCATGCCAAGGTGTTACTGACCTCTTATTCCTTTCTTCTGATGATCTTAGTACTACCTCTCCAAATTCTATGCACTCAATAGTTTTTTCTCCCTTTTAAAATGTAAAGAGTACTTCTATACTAAGTAGCCTACTGATGGGAAGATTGGATGTCTTCAGTGTTGTTAATCAGTAAATTAACTTCAAGCACTCATTTTAGTGCTGAAGATACACACTTAACTGAGATTCACTTGCCCCAGATCAGATTCAGCACTGGCAAAAGATGAACCAGCATCGTTGTGCTGCTTCTGTCTACTCAGCTCTAACCTGGACTGGCTCCTCTGGGGATCTGATGCCTGTAGTTTGCACACCAAACCGGTCAGGCCCAAACCCAAACTACTCCATTACCGATACAGTGCAGTCTTTAGTCTGAATGAAGTTACATCACTTAAAATAGACTGTGCCTTTGTTTTGCAGGGACAATAATACCACGCACTAGACTTAGTGTTGTAAAATGCGTAAATGTTTGTGGATTGTGCTGATCATTTTGGATTCAAACAGACACAATGAAAATCCTACAAAAACTGTAAGTGAGCCCTCAAAGGGTAGTTGGATTTGCCTCTGTTCGTGATTATCCTTTTTATATTACCTAGCATCTAAGCGACGGCAACTTGCTTCTATATCATTGCCTCTAAATTTACATACAGAGTTCTAATTTGCATATGCTTTTTAAGAGACTGTTTTATCTCCAGAGGGTTTTAATCACATTTTTCAGTGCTAGTGATTAAGAAAATACTTTTTTTTAATAAGGGTATTCAGCCTGACTCTACCAAGCTGTTTTTTGCAAGTTAGACTTTATGACTTTTAAGAAAAAGCCTGATTCATTTGATAACTCTTCTTTCCTCACTACAACAGAATGTTCTGCCTCATTAGTTCGTGAGTTTCATTGGTAGCAACAAAATGAGAGAGTTGGTGTGACTTTTGGACAGACAGTGAAGAATATAGGGAGAAAGATGTGGAAATGATGGGATGTAGGGAAAATAGGCCTGCAGTGGGAGTTCTAGGACAGATAGCTACTGATTTCATGCTATTTCATAAGAAAATGCAAATGTCGCAGAACTGTGCAGAGACAGTTTCCACAAAAATCCCTAAGACATTTGAAATCATAATCATTCTAAGCTGACATCCTTGGCTCCAGTGAAGCCAATAGTGAACTTCTCACCGAAGGTCGTATCTCATCCTGTGCCTCCATTTCGGTTCAGCTTACTTCCTTAGGTATTCTTTGCCTCTTCCTCTGACCTGCTGTCTCAGGACATGTTAACAGGGAAATAGGAACAGTGGATATAGCTTTGAACAGTGAGCACTAGCAAAACTGCTGTTTCCCCAGTTGTAATTGTTGTATTAATTGAATTTGATGTGTTTTGGTCTGATTTGTTTTGTCTGTATCTCTATCTGACATATACCATCTGTTTTTAAACACAAGGTGACTTTAGGTCTGAGTCAAAGCCTGTAGTTAGTTATTTTGGCTTTAAATAAAGAAACATAGGGGTTTGGTTTGTTTTAGAAAAATTACGTTTGGGAACTTAATAAACTTCCAGACTACCCAGCTAAAGGGCAGGAATACCTCCCTCCATAGACTGTTTAAGTATATGTGCATATTTAATTGCATATGGATGCTTACATTAGTATGTATCAGAAAACCAAATGCTTTTACTGGTTAAATCCCTCTTTCCCCATCTTTGCTGCACAAGTGCCTTCTTCCATGCACTTTGCACAGCTCTTCGTACCTAAGTACATGACATTCACTTGTGCTAAATGTGTATTTACCTCCCTCTACAACCCTTAACTGAAATTTGTATCTTTACTTCACATGCCAAGTGAATAAACCTTCATCCAGGTGTGACTGCATTGTGCGTCACCTCTTCCACAGGCCCCTCTGACGTCTCTGCCTAGAACGCTGTGTGAACAGGCATCCACTCACGCTCACATCACGCTATTCCATTCAGATGATTTTCCCTCAGTGCTTTATCATGTTCTCTGTTGAGCTGTTCTTTTGACGCGTAACTTAAAGTCACTTGAGGAAAAAGTAGGAAGACCCCAGCTGCCACTGGTTTCACCATTTATTGTGAACCAGTACTGGAAAAAATAGTCTCCAATTGCTACAATATAAGAGTGCTATAAATATTTGGATGGCATCCTTATGTAGGTCATTTTGGGAGCTGATCTGCATACAGCTGTGTCTGGAGAAAAACAGTAATGCTGTCACAGAAGCAAGTTCACTAAAAGCTGTCATATCCCTGTAGCTAAAACAACTGACATTTGTGAAGATCTAGCTGTTTAACAAACACATTAGAAGATTCAAAATACAGCCGTAATTTAGTAAGATCTCTAGGAAGGAATTGGGAAAAATTTGGCCCCCATCAATGAGGCAGGCAAAGGGCAGAGAAAAGCTGAGGTACTTAGCAGCATTTTGCCATAGCTTTTATGGGTAAGGTTTGTGCTCTGGTCCCCCAGGTCCCTGCACCGAGCAGCAGAGTATGTGGGAGTGAAGCCTTGTCTGTAGTAGAGTAAGACAGACTTAGGGAGCACTCAAACCAGTTGGATATGTAGCAGGGATTGCATGGAAGAGTTACTGCTCTTCTATAGAAGATATGGATGCTATTGCAAAGTCACTCTATCAATCATCTTCAAAAGGTCATTGGGAAAGATCCCTACTGACCAGACAAGGGCGAGAACTGCATCCATCTTCCAGAAAGGGCGTCTACAAGAGAGCTGCAAAGCAGTCAGGATGCTGTGGCTAGCACCCTTGCTGGGAAGGTCACAGAGCAAACCCTCCTGGAAGCCACGTCCAAGCAGATGACAGAGAGGAAGGTTGTTGGAAATGGACAGCTTGTGTTCACCTCAGGCAAACCACACTCCACCAGGCTTTCAGCATGACTGACGGTAACGACTTTATAGCCAAATTAGTGAAACCTGTATAGTGGGTGAAAAACAGACTGATGGCTTCAAGTTGCATCAGGGGAGATTTAGATTGGATATTAGGAAAAATTTCTTTACTGAAAGAGTGGTCAGACATTGGAACAGGCTGCCCAGGGAACTGGTGGATTCACCGTCCCTGGAGGTGTTCAAAAAACTTGCAGATGAGGCACTTCAAGACACGGTTTAGCATGCTTGGTGGTGTTGGGTTGATGGTTGGACTTCATCTCAGAGGTCTTTTCCAACCTTAACAGTTCTATGAGCTGTCAGGCTCAAATGGGTTGTGGTTAGCTGTTTCAAGTCCAGCTGGTGGCATGTTACTGGTTGTACCTTTCTGACTAATGACATTTAATGTTTCTTTTAATGATGTGGGCAAAGGCATGGAACACACCCTCAGCAAGGCTGTGGATGATGCCAGCTCGGAGAACAGTAGACAGACTGAAAGGCAGGACTGTTGCTTGCGGGGCTGCTGACAGGCAGGAGGATGGGTTGGCAGAACCTCCTGAAGCTGGACACCGACAAGTGGAGAGTCTTGTTTCTGTGAAGGAATAACTCTGCGCACCAGGACAGGCTGGCCGGAAAGCAGCTTTGCAGAAGAAGTCCTGCTGGGTGAGAAGGTGGACAGGCTTCAGCAGCATGCCGTCGTGATGAAGAACACCCATGGCTGTGTGACCTCAAGCACGGCCAGTGGGTTAAAGGTGAATCTTCTCCAGACATTCAGCAGCCGTGAGACCGCGTCAGGAGTGCTGTGTCCGGCCTGGGGTTCCCCAGTCCTTGAATGGCACTGCAATACCTCTGCTACAAGGACAGGCTGAGGGAGTTGGGGCTGTTCAGCCTGGAGAAGAGAAGGCTCCAGGGAGACCTTACAGCAGCCTTCCAGTACCTGAAGGGGGCCTACAGGAAGGAAGGAAGGGACTTTTCACAAGGGTGTGTAGTGATAGGGCAAGGGAGAATGGCTATAAACTAAACCAAACAGATTTAGATTAGATATTAGGAAGAAATTCTTCACCATGAGGGTGGTGAGGCACAGGAACAGGTTGCCCAGAGAAGCTGTGGCTGCCCCCTCCCTGGCAGTGTTCAAGGCCAGGTTGGATGGAGCTCTGAGCACCCTGGTCTGGTGGAAGGTGTCCCTGCCCATGGCAGGGCGGTTGGAACCAGATGATCTTTAAGGTCCCTTCCAACCCAAACCGTTCTATGATTCTGTGGTCCAGTCACTGTGAGGGTGCTCTGATACTGGGACGGGGGCCGGGAGGGGCTGTGACGTCTCCACTCGTGGAGACCCGAGCAACCCGGGCCCCATTCCGAGGGGGCTGCCTGGCTGCACGTCCCCCGGCCCTGCCTGCCACCCCCCACACTGCGGGCTGAAGCCCAGCTGGGCCCAGCCACCAGCACGCACACCCACGTTCACAGGGAGGAAGACAGGAGACGACTGCACCCCGAGGGTACCCGCCAGACCCCACTGCCCACCTGTCCGCTCCCGCGGCCTTTAAAGG
>Ga0065711_1027659_pt1 | contig 47104 bp, 21 predicted proteins | sample Hoacrofraction12_FD_59098 | JGI IMG/M metagenome (GOLD analysis project Ga0065711, IMG submission 59098) | Hoatzin crop microbial communities from Cojedes, Venezuela - Epithelial fraction 12 v2 (version 2) | ecosystem: Host-associated > Birds > Digestive system > Esophagus > Crop | place...
GACAAGATCCTGTGCAGCCTGCTGTAGGTGACCCTGCTTCGGCAGGGGGGTTGGACTAGATGACCCACAGAGGTCCCTTCCAACCCCTACTATTCTGTGATTCTGTGACACAGCACAGGCTGCTTGTTCCAAACCACTGAACAGCTGACAACCCCCAGTTCCTCCAAAGATAGTTCTGCCTCTTCCCATCTTTATTCTTCACCTTTCTTCTGCCTCTGGTTTCTCCCTCCATGCTTATTCCACATAGGAAGCTACACGTGAAATGGCAAATCTCTGGATTTCAAACTTCCAGGCAAATCCGAATTGCATAGAAACCAAATTATACAAGAGTCAAAGCAGTCCCCTTCACTCTTTCTGTTCCTCTCAAGAAGCAATACATCAGAAAAGCTGATCTGACTCCACGGGTGATCAACATATTTAGAGGCAAAAGAGCATAAAAAGTTTTAAGTGCAATCACAGAAAAACAAAACACAAGTGCCTGGCCAAAGCTGACAGATGCAATCAAGAATGATTTTCCTTTAACTGTTCAAACGGTTTGACTTTCCCTGCTGGGTGAATGAATCAGAGACAGCTTAGTAGCAGGCATGTGCCTTTCACAGTCCACATTTTCTGTGTAATTATGTGCTTTGGTCCTAGTTTGCCAGTGCATTATTGCATTAAGCGCCTCAACAGGTGATGCTAACAAAGGCAATGCTGTAACAATATGCCTTTCTGCAGTCTAGCAGTCACCTAAAAGCAGGCTCTCACTTTGCTGTAAGCATGTCCACAAGTCATATGAACAAAAAAAAGATGAGGTTTTGTCCTTCAGTGACACTGGCAAAAAAGTTCTAAATCCAACCCAACAGCAAGCTACCTCAGACACCAGTCAGAGGCTGCCCCTCGGTTTGTTACTGTCTGTGATTAAATATATTCTAATTTTTTTGGAAACAAATGATCGTGCTTTTCAGTTCAGCCCTCAAAAACAAAAATTTTATGGAAAAAAAGACAAAAACCATCTAGTTTATGAAGGGTGAAAAAGGAAGGTTGAAAGCTTTTTTTCCAAATGTTTCGGTTTCATGTCCTTTGCAATAAACAAAGAAAACAGACCCAGAGCTAATGATTGCATTTTATTTACCTAGCTTCCGATTTCTTGAGAAAGTTAACTAACTCCTGATCCCACCATAACACCCTTAACGACTTTAGGCAGGAAAGGTATTTTTCCTTGCTAGGAACACACATAACAGAAAAGACTATTTTCCACACCAATTTACGTGTTCTTCTTTCAGTAACTACCATTCCTACTGTTATTTTTATGATGCATGAGTAATTTTGAAAAATCTGAATGTGTTTTTTGAACTGCCATTCTAAGGTGACGCCTAATAACCTCTGGGAAAAGGGAGCAGCATTTTCTATGTACTCATACGAGGAAACACCATGCCCTCTCAGTCTTTTTAGTACATGTATTTATAGGAGCCCATTCACCATCACAGGGTGCAATGTTCAATAAAGCACCCTGCCACACATTTAATTAAGCCTTGATTGACAGAGTCCAAAAAACGATGATGAGTGCTAAGCCACTGAGCTATCCCTATCACCCTCAAGGAAAAACAGAAAACAAAACCCCAAAAAAAGAAAACACAAAAAAACCCTCATACAACAAAACAAAACAAAACAACAAAAACCCCACAGTTGTCTCAGCATTGTTGTCACATGTATTTATTCTCCCAGCTGTTCATAGGCAGCTGAGGCTATAGAGGCTGAAACGTGAAAAGACCTTGTCTTGTGACAAAGCAAATTTACATTTTTCTAGACAGCTATGACTACTTGTTACATTAAAGGCACCAATTATTCTTTGTCTGCATAAGATTAATCAAAAAGAAACAAATATTAGCTAGTGTTATTGAAAGAAGTTGCAAGGGAGTGAGGGAAACAACAATTTTTCATGTGCGTATGAATGGCCTTTAAATGGCAGTAACCTAGAGCAGGCTTGACCTACTAAACATTTCCTGCATTGCTTCTCTTCTGAAAACGACCAAAGCAGACTGACTGGGAGAGCAATCCTTACTCCTGTATTCCTCAGATTCTTTGCGTGTTGGAAGGGAAGGGAGAAGTGGAGGAAGGGGAAACAGAAGATGGGCAGGCATAAAGTAAAAACTCCTAAATAAATAACTCCAAAAATGCGCAGGGAAGAGCAGCAGAGCAGCCAGAGCAGACATCAGCAGTACCTTTCTTACTTAGCTGAACAAAGTATCCGGCACATTTGCCACTGCGGTTGGCAAACACTGCTCACTGTCTGACAAGTTACATCCACAGTACAGATGCAGAGGATCAGACACTTAAAATTGAACAGCTAGCACTCAGTTTTTTATTACCTTAGTGCCATTCAGAAAATCTGTCCGGCTGCTCACCAAAAGCTAATCTGGCAAGAGCCCAAGGCTCACGAATCAAAACCGGCTTGCTCCACGCAGACCGCGTCCAAGCACATTTGCTCCCTCCTGAGCGGACTTTGTGCAGGGGAGATTTCCGACCCACGGCCGAGCCGTCCCACGCGCTGCACAGCACCACGCTCTCTTCCCTCGGCACGCACCCCTCGCCGCATGATGCCTTCCAGTCCCAGGCTCTGAAACGTGGCTCTCCACGCCACTCTCAGCCAGACGGACTCCCTGATACCGTGCTGGCGGTTAAATTCACACCTACATGGTTAACTCAGAAGCACGTTGCTTTATTTAAAATCCATTTCTTTCCCTAGTGATTTTATCAGTCAACACAGTGTCACAGTATGGGAGGAGAGTAGCACACCAATCCCTACCCCGGACGAAAACTGTAAGGATGTATTTACTGGCTGCTTACTGTGGGTGGGCAGGGGAGGGGGGGAAAGAAGAAAAAAAAAGAAAAGCCAACCCTGCTTGTGAGTGAAATAAAGCTGCAATGTTTTGCTTTACTGCCATGCTGTGGAAAACACAGTACAGCATCCAAGCCAGGCTTCTTTTTCCACAGCGTGGCAGTAAAGAGAAGCAGCACAACTGCAACCCACCTTGGGATGCAGAACGACTGAAGAAGAGCAATGACTGGACTACTTTCACTACTACTACTCAAACAACAAAGATACAGTTTAAAAAGGAAACTGATCATGTCACTTACTGACTGGAGAGAAGGCCTGCTAATTAAAGGCAAGGATGCCCATCTTCTTTCAAAGGATGCAGCTCTTCATCCTTATCGTCCATCTGTTTCTCATTTTGGCTCTGACCAAAACACTAACTCCACTGAAAATGCAGACCGCAGACCCATGCACAATAGCATCTGGGACAAACCATTGCAAAACCAAGCACCTTTTTCTGTTTGGTGTTAATCTAAAACAGTTATTAAAATGGTTTCGGCTAAAAATTTGCTCCTCCACAGCAGGTCCTTCAAGCACTTGGTACACACATCACAGACAGGCCTGCCTCCTTGGTAGTTTGTGTGGACTCAGCCCTGTGACAGCAACTCGTGGTGTCCAACACAGCACCTACTAGCCTGAGTCCTGTTCACAGGTTGGGACGCCAGCAGCCTTGCTCATACTGTTTTCAAGATTGGGAAAGGGCTCCAAGTCTGCATACAAAACACTATTATTCTTCAACCATCATGATTTATCATTGAGAATACTCACTTAATTCACACATTTTCCATTACTAAAGCTCCTCTATAGATTAAAGAAATAATAATCCCAACAATTAAAATTAATTGCCTTTTGCGCCAATGAGGACTGCCCTACTTCCCTCTTCCTGGGGCTCTGACTCCTTTGATCTGTCCATCTCTGTTACAAACATGAGCTGAAGGAGTGGCAGGTTCAAGTAGGAACGAAGCAAGTAATTCCTGAGTGGGATGAAGCCGAAACTGGCAAGCAGCCAACATGCCAACCTGGACTGTTCAGAAAAAATAACAGTAATAACAATAAGAATTTTTGTAGTTACCTCTCCAAATAATCCCAACAAAAAGTGTGGCTGGGAGATTCAGCATGATGGCAAAACAGCTTCCTGTCAGCCTACAGTCAACCACAGCTAATCTTGAACAATCACAAGAAACATTTTTTTTAAAAGGAAGGGGTTTTTATTCCTTTTGCCCGTAACTTTCTAGACAATTAATCAGCTGCATGTGAAACTAGCCTGTACTCTATTTTTCCCTTATTTCCACACTCAACAGCTAATTAAAAGAAGATGACCAAGTTGAACATCTCGTTAAGATTACAGTAACAAATACAATTTATTATTGCCAAAAGAAAAAACAAAGTGAAAAAACATGAGTAAGAGCAAAATAACAAATTAAAAAAAAATTAATGTGACCAGTAAGGACAGTGAGAGTAAAGGATAGGTAACACTCAAAAAGATGGCAACATAAGATAAAAAAAAAGCCCTTCTGTTCAAAACACAGGTTTAAATTATACTGTCTATTTTATTTCTAGGCTTAAATAGGCAGACTGATAAGGGTATGAAACACCACACAGCACTGTAATTTCTTATAAACAACATGCTTAGACAATTTTCGCTTGGGGAAAAAAATTTTAGCACTTTGTGCCAACTATAAAGACTTTCACAGGGTTTTGTCTCATTACAATACTGTTATTAGATTCTCCCATTTCTGAACGTACAAAGACAATATAATATACAGAGAATTTCTGCTGGGCACAATAGTTTTAGGAAGTATGACCTACTTTTTTCTTTTAGGTCCAGAGGTTACAATACCCATTTCAGACAGGCTAGTAAGCACTGCATCATTGGTATTTCCATATCTTCCAATAAATGAGGCTCTGAAAGCCTAAGCAGTGCAACAAATGCATGAACTGGCTTCCCTACTGAAAGCCAGTCTTCCTAACAATGTCATACTAACAAACCTAGGCAGAAAGCAAAACAGCCCCTTAAACTGCTGAGCTATTACCTTTTACACCTTATCAAGAAAAAATGCTGAACCACTCCCTCTTGTCATTGCTTCATGTGTGCTTCTTTCCCAGTGTTTTGGGTTTTACTTTGCTGGGAGTCGGACAGAGGATGAAAACATGCACGGCTGCTGGAGAGCTACACTCTTAGTGAGAGATTCACAAAAAAAGGCTAGATGCCATTTTCAACGCAGTGCACAGGTTTCGGGCATCAAATCTAGGACTCTTAAGAACCAACTGCAACGAGGCACAATTACGTGACTGATCACTGCCGTTGCCAAGCTGGCACTTCTACAGTGTCCCCAACACTGTCACCCGGGGATGTTCCCCCTCCCCAGCAGGGAGGAGGGTTTGGCTTTGGAGAGAAATTTCTGGAAGGGCAGATTTGGGCCGGGACTGCCTCCGCCACGCTCCCCGGGGCATTGCGTGCCACGAACAGTGGAGGAGCACGAGGGAGGCGCCGGTGGTGGATGATGCACCAGGCGGTCACAGGGCTGCTGCACCGAGCCCGGTGCCCGCTCCCCACTCTGTCTCAAATCATTTCCATACCCACAGAAGCATGAAAGAGGGGCAGTGACAGACAAGAAACCTAGCACGAAACACCACAGAGGAGCTCCTGTCTAGCAGTCATGGGAAATTAACTCCTTACTGGCTTAAGCAATGTTCAAAGTAAAAAAAAAAAAGAGGGGAAGGAGGGGGACCGATGATGGGGGTGTGAGCCGTAAATCAGACTCACAACCCAGCACTGGGTGAAACGGCAAACATTTGAAATGACCTGCACCGCAAAAGGTGGGGAAAAAGAATAATGTCAGTTCTACACTGAAATGAAATTATCTCCACTCGATGGCTCACTCACCCCAAGCCAAGCCTTTGTTCAAGATACCACCTGGCTACCAGCAAGACGAAGTGGAAGAAAAAGAAACATCTGCTCATTCAAGAAGTGCTGTTCTCCCTGTTCTGCACAAAATGCTCTCTCTGGATTTTGGCTACAACGAAAAGTCGAGGAAAATCAAAATAAAGAGCCCTTAACAGAGTGTCATTTCCACTCTTCTACTTGCTCCCTCTGAAATGCGGCCACACAAGCAGTAACAATTAATTATTATGCTTTACAAATAATTTGTGTATTTATCTACAAATGACTTTTATTTAAATTCAGTGTCATTGTCATGTTAGAAAAAAAATCGTTTTGTTTTTTTGGAAAGAATATATGCATATACACACAGATCAGAATCGATGCGCACACACAGACATACATACACATTTATATGTACAATGTACAGATCATAAAACTGTGTTATTAACATGAAGTCAGGAAAGTAAATACGTTAGGTGTACATTTATTTTAGAAACTCAAGAAAATCCATGACCTAATTAAAAAAACACTCAAATATTTTGCCGTGTATTCATATTTTTAGATTATTTAAATTTTGCTAGGATATTTTATATGCATTTTTGCTCTGCTCACATTCATGTTGTCTTCTCATTTGATATTTACTGAGATTTAAGTGTCACATAATTAATAACTGTGTCAGATAATGAATGTAAATTACAGTATAACTAGAAAAAGGGGGAGATAAAGCCACCTGGCATAATGCAAAATATCCCCTCATAAAATAAAATTACTATAGATCTTCAGTATCACACCTTAGTGAACAATCCTTGGATCACCTTTTGAAATTATATGGCCTATTCCCAGACTGTTTGTTGATATTAGGAGAAGTTTTCTTGTTACTAGAAAGTGTATATTACAGGACAGTGATCCAAATAAGCACAAGAAAGGTACATGGTAAGGTAAAAAATGCTTCTTTCAAACTTCTGTTAGATAAATGATAAATGTGCTTTTAAATCAGGCTTCTGTATTTCTGACTAAGGCCTTTCCTCTTTCTCAGTGTACTTAAAGTCTGCACAAAAAGAAAAAAAAAGAAGACAAAAAGAAGAAAGGAAAAGAAGGGGAAAAAATGGATATTGAGAAGAAAAGAAAGGAAAAGAAAGAAAGAGAAGGGAAAAAGAAGGGAAAAGAGAAGAGAAGGAAAAGAAAGCAAGAGAAAGGAGAAGAGAAGAAAGGGAAAAGGAAGGGAAAAGAAAAGGGAACAGGAAAGGAAACGGAAAAAAAGGAAAAACCACCACAAACCCAAAAATAACACAGGAGAAAGAAGATGGGGGTAGAGAAGCAATGATTAAAATAATAAAAATCTAAAAATTTCTGCAGCTGCACAGGAGAAAAGCTGCCAACAGTACGGCAAAGCACAAAGCTGTGCAGAACTGACTCACTGGGGCACCTCACGTGGAACTGCAGCTCCTGGCGTTTGTATCAGTTGCGGTATTAATACAACGGCGTAACTACTAAAGGGAAGGAGCTCCTAAGAAACTTTCTATTTACTATCCTGTAAAATCTATACGACTCTGCCAGAATCCTCTTAGATGGAAAGCTGTTGAAGAAATGAACCTTCAAGCACACATCATCAGGCAAAAGACAATGAGGAACCAAACAATCACCCAGACGAAACCACTAAAAAGACGCATTTTCGTTGTTCACAAGCTGCAAAACAAGCCTCATTTTCTTCATCAAGTCGTAAAAGAACATAAAACCGGTAAAGAAAATTTCCATGATGCCTAAGACTATATAACCCTAACAAATTTTCTTCTGCAATAAAAAAAATTAAATAGTAATAATGGAAAACCTTGGGAAATGTAGAGATTTTATTAGTTTTATTAACTCAACAATATAAACTTGAATTATCTCAGTTTGTTTATTTGCTAGTTACTCATTTCAAAGTGCCTCTCAGTGCTAATGAAAATAAAATCTCAAGTGCTTTATAAAAGCAATGGGGTTGGCTGAAATGACTAGAGATTTTTATTTTATTTATGTTAAGATGTCTTCTCCTCATTTAGTAACTAAATTGTTAATTTAGGAAGCAGTAGTTACATTTTTATATCTCCTGTATTAGTAATGCCATCAAAATAATCAAAGCCAAGCAAACAAAAAAATGGAGTATTAAAGTAAGCATTATTTGGGTGATCACTTTTTATTTATTTTCACCTGATATTTATTGCTACAGGATGATAGAAAGGGGTATATTTAACCTTTTTGCCCCATCTCTAAATTCTTGAACTGTGTGGCACAGTGTGACTACTTATGCTTAATCTCTTTTTTCCTCCTCCATACACTTGTTTCCCTGCCAGTTTGCACTCCCAGCCTGAACTAAATTAAAAAACTATTTTCAACGGATTCGGAGCTATTTAAACTTATTACTCCTTCAAGGATATTTTTACTTGAAGCACTTCAGGAGTTAAATTGCTAAGTTAAAATCAAAGTAATGACCCCAAGCAGAGATTACTGAGTTGCAGAGTAAATTCATATAAATAAAATTTGACTGAAAGGCATTTCCCGCTGAACGATAGTGTCTCGATTAAATCTTGTACTGGCACTAAGCATGCCTTGTGGTTCTAACAGCCCATCACTCGCATTAAGACTATCACAAAGTGAATGAATACCAAACAAACCCAATCAGAGTTTTGCCCTCAAAGCTGTGAAAGCCTCCAATTTCCTAATATTTCCAGACCACTTGAGTGACTGTCTCACAAAACATAAGGATAATTAAACTGACATGAAACAACTGCCCTGTTTAAATTCTAAGGGCAGTTTGTCTAACCTTCTGATCCCCGGTGAACCTACAGCCACTCAAGTACCTGTCTGTGGTCACTATCTGACAACCTTCACAAAAATACTCTTCCCAGTGTATGGGACCATCTACCACACGCACTAACATGATCCATATTTTACTCTGATTCATGACATCCAGCAAACGTAAATATTACTCTCATCTGCAAATGTAAAACGGTTTTGTTATGGTTGAATGATCCCTCAGCATCCTCTACCTGTAAGAAAACCAAATACTCCAACCAAGTCAAAACATTTGATATCTCTTTATAAATCGCCTCACTTTTCAATTATTAAAATTTACAGAAATAGTAATTGCCAAACAAAAAATAATCATGTGTGACTTGCCTTAAAAAAACAAAACAAAACAAAAAAAACCCCACATGCACACACCTGGAATAACTAGAAGTTGAATCAATTTTTGTTCTCAGAAAAATCATCCTTGTGATTTTACTTAAAGCAATGGCAGTTTTTTTCCACTGACTTCAATGAGACCATGAATTGGACTTAAAATTGCAAAATAACATATCTCATAATTTATTATCCACACTTGCTGCCAATTTTCTCCCTTAAAAAGAAAACAAAAAAAAATTTTCATTGTTAGGCTTGTAAATGATTCACTTTGCCAAGTTTGTTCTTAATTGTGGTTACCAATTTCAAATACATTCATATGTTTTATAAAAGCCAATTTCCTTCTGTCATCTTAGGATACTCCAAGCATAAAGGTTTGCAGGGACAAAACCCATTTTGTTCACCATTACATTGTAAAATAACAGAACAAGAAACTGCTGAATCTAGAAGAAGCTCCATCACCATCTTAAAAACCTCAGCCTCCATCTGCATTATGAGATAAAACAAGAACTACAAAGTCAAATGCCTTAAAGATAGGGAAAAAAACCAACTCCAGTACCTGTGCAAAGAGAATCTGCAAGTAGCATTACTTTTCCCTTATTTAAAAAAAAAAACAAAACAAAAAACAAACAAACAAAAAAAACCACAAACAACTTTTTTTGCATGTTTTTCCTGAAAATAATTTACATTTTGACCACCTCAGTGTCATGATCTCTCACTCCTTTCAATTTAGGACCAACTGAAAAGCTCCTCAGGAGTTTCACTTATTATGGAAAAAACAAGACCGCTCATCTGCCTAAGATCGTTTTGTCTAAGAAACAGTTTAGCAAGACTGTAGTGCGCATCTTCCAAACACTGATAACATTTGCATGTAGTCCCATTTCATTCTAAAAATCAGTTCTTTCGTAACCTCATTTATAGGTATCTTTCTGAAACTTCAAAATGACTTGGCAATCTCAGAAAGGCTTTCACAGGGTCACTTGATTTTCCTCTCACAGTACATTTGCAATATTAACCACACTTAGAAAAACACCATCAGGGGCCCCTATTTTATTGTTTCTATGTACCCTCCCAGGGCTTCCATTTTCATCCTCAGAGCTCAGTCACAGTTTTTCACACATTGCTCCTGCCCAAGGACAGAACACTGCTTACCTTTTTTTTTTACTTTTAAGCTCTATAGTCAGATGATTGTCAAGTCCTGATTGAGAACACATTCCATGATGATCCCTATTTTCAGTTAAAATACATACTTACAGTTTTAGATTTAACTCCCTGCCTTTTCAGTCAGAGTCATTTAGCTGGAGTCAATCAAGCGTGTGATTAGAAATAATAACTCACAAGCAATGAATTCAAAAAGATTAGATCTTCACCAAACTATGCAAGTGTGGCAAACTGCTACCTCTCCTCTCATACTTCTAAAGAAGATATTAAACATATACTTCAACAGACATAATGCTTGGACCTTAAACACTGCACTTGTGACTTACAACGGCCAATGTTTAAATTCTCACTTTCCATAAGGTGCTATCAACACGTGTGGGGCTTCCCTTGGGTAGATACCTCCTATTAACAGAATTGTTGAATTAGCCACAACCAGAAATGAAAAATGTGGGGAGGCTTTCAGACACTTTTTAAAAAAGTGAAACTATCCACAAAGCAGAAAATTATTTGTTTTCAAGTAAAACTCTACCACTAATGATCTAAAACATAAAACTATAGGTTAATGATATTAATCATATCTCAGTTAATCTTCAGTTACCCTCCTTCAGAAATGACTGATCACTGCAAAGTATAGTTGTCAAAAATGGCAGAGCAGTAATTCAGAAAATGGCAGCTTTAAGAAGGAGAAAATACAGTTAGCTGTCTCCTTAGGTTCTCTACCTCTAAAACCAAAGGTCAAAACATGGTCTTTTTTTTTGTTGTTATAATTCATTAAATGAAGAGCCAAATTCCAGTGTCTAGCATGCAGATTTCAGAATATTCAGACATTACTCCACCTGCTTTGTATTAACAGCCTCCAAAGAATTACCTCCCTTTAGAAAAATCTACCATGCTCAGATTGGCTTTAACGGGTCTCTGGCTTCACTCATCTCCTTTACCATCTATTTCCCACTCTTTTACTGATACCAGAACACAAATATAGCATTTTAAAATCATTGTTTGGCAGCAGCTCTCAAGAATTGTATAAAGCTCTGCTTTTAATGTCCGCTTTTACAGCTGAGAGTCCTGGCAGAGAGAAGTTCAAGTGACTTGCAGTAGTTTACTCGCAAGCTATTCATCAGAACATCTGGAGGTACGCATAGTTCAACGACCTTACTAACTTGCCTGTAATTCTAATATATTGACCTACAAATACTTTTAAATATTGTCCTTTCTGAGGTTTGCTCTGGTACATGTTAAGTGTCCTTTTAAGTTTCCAAAGCCAGTTATCACACAACTTGCCATATAGTCCTGCTCCCCAACTGCTGTTCTACATCAGCAATAGCAACACTTACTTGTCTCAGGCCAACTGTCCAAGCAATCAAAAGAGACAAATCTCAGATTCCATTAACTTTGAAATATATCTTAAATACATCTCACATCTCAGTGTCAAAACTTTAGATGAACATGAGATACAAAGAAGGATTCATCACTACCTACCACCTAATAAAAAAACAGTACTTCAAGGGAAAACTGCGGCATTTTGTTGCATTTCCCATATAAAGTGAAAAAACTGCCACATAACTGCTCTGAAAAATTACATACCATCTTTCCAGAAAAGGCCTTTAAATCAGAAATGGCACTGAAAACATGTAGGTCAAATGGAAGAGGATGAACCATATATGGGATATCTTTCAAATCAGCATTTTTTTAGTAAATTGCTTTGCTTTTTTGCTTTTTTCCTCTTAGACTCTCCAAAGACAATTAACATTATATTCTCGAGAAAAGAATAATAAGGGAGTCTATGTTCTTGTTTAAAATAGCTTTTAAAATATTTCTGAGAACAACAATCAGAAAACGCTTTAATTTAATTACGAATCCATGTAAAGGTAACTGCTATACTTTAATATAACTCCTGTTATAAGACCCCACTGATAATTTTGTCACATATTCTATGACCAGTGAAACATTTATCTCCTGTATGATTTCTTTGTAGGAGTTTACATTCTGTCTTGGTGTAGGCAGGATCATGAGCACAAATTTAACTTATACCTAGAAACAGCACCACAATTTCGTATTCATCCGATCAAAAAAAAAAAAAGAAAATTTTGTTAACAGCTCTCCAGCTCTCACATTTTATAACATATAACACATTCCCACAAATTCCTACTGTCCTGCAAAAGGGACAGATAGCAATATTTTTAAAAAGTCCTCACAGACACACTCTCCTCAAAAGCACTTAACCACAACAATCTCCACCCTCCACAAAATCTCAATTATGCAAAACTACAGAGCTATCACTCATTTTCAGATACACGTTTATAGAAAAATAATCATCAAAACAATTTTTTTAAAAGTATCGTATTTAAAATACTGTTAGGAAAGTACATTTATTACTTCCTAAGTGAGTTGTCATACACAGTTACCAATCAGTACCACTTCTAGTTGTAATCTATTACCCACAGCTTTTATATTTATTAAAGCAAGTGCAATGAAAGATTATTTTTAGGGGATGAAGGGAGGACATTATGACATGTTCAACATAAAAAGTAATCAAAGCAGCCGAATTTCTTTATCTGAAACTCAACTGAAATCCAAGAATATAAGGAGGAGAACAATTCACTCTAGATCTTGACAGCTATTTTATACAAATTTGGAAAATAATAATGAGGAAAAGAAGGAATTATTTAATCTACTGCCCAGGCTGCCGCCTTCACAGATTAAAAAAAAATGTTTCAAAAAGGTACAAACTGCATTTGCCCTTCACTTATGTATACAAAACAAATGATTTTTGGACTCAACTCCAAAATCCATAGACTAGGAAAAATAATTCTTTTTTCACTTAAAAATGTATCAGTGGAGGCAACGAATAATGGCTACTTGATTACACAGATGATTTTCATGACTACGCCTTTACTTAAGTTTGGTTAGTACGTTCTATTGTTAGAAGCAATAATATTTGAGAATAAAAAATATTTTCTGATTTCATTTTGTAGGTGAAAAGGTATTTTTATCCAATTTAATTATTCTGTTATATTTTTAATTATAGAAATGACCATATTCCTATTTGTTGCGTACATGCACTCTTCTGCTCATTTCTTATGACAAAAACAAACAGAAAAAAACCCAAAACATCAAAAAGTAGTTAAACCTTAATGCAGAAGTAAGAATTGTCACAGATGGTGGGCATATTCTGCTGCACCATTTGTGGGCCTCCAGTTTGGGGAAAAAAAAAAGAAGACTGTGACATCAAGTAAATCATGGGAAATGTATGGCAATGTACTCTTTCTACTAATCTTTATTGGTAATTTATATCTGCAGGACATTTGTAAATTTAACAGCCCATCAAAGAATTTGAGAGGACTCGGTCCTAAGTACTCATTAACTGAAATTAAACATAACTTTCCATAAAGTACTATGCAGCATGAACGTGTGGGCAAGCTTGCGAGCAGCTACCACTATAATAATTTATAGTTTGTAATCCTGCCTTATTACTTCCAAAAACATTAAAAAAAGCACTTGGCAGCTACAAAAAATACTTAGTCCATGCTATAAATTACTCTGGCAGAAAAATCTTTTATGTCCCTGAAGGATGCACTAATTCTTCCTCCTCCAGTGGAAAAAGATAAGCTAAATACAGAAATACACCACCTCCCTTTATCTGCAGGATAGTATTCCCTGCATGTTTTTCTCCCCAGCTATTTATGTTCTCTCCACAAGCACAAGTCATAAATAAAGCCAGTAAGAATTCAGGTAAATGCCATGGAGCTATCCGGACCATCCAGATATGCAATTCCCTAGAAACTGTCTATAAACCCTAGTAAGTATGTCCTCTCCCTAAAGACACCTCTCTCTACACAAAATCAAGCACAGAACTATATTGCTGGACACAAAAAGAAAAAGGACAAAGAAAGTAAGAGAGGAAAGCTACACGTGACAGAAGGTATCTATTAAAATGTACATCTTAGACTCAAGTTTCTGAGATAAACAGTATAATTCTACGAGCAGCCAAGAAGGAAACGGGCAGCTTCTGTAATTTAGCCTGCCTCTGGAAATACGTGTCTCAATTTTAATTTTTTTGTTTACCTAGGAAGCATAGCAAAAAAAATAAACATAGCACAGACACACACACACAAATAAAACAAGAGCAACTTTTGATAGCAAGATGTTTTGAGATTTACACCTGAGAGTGGATTACAACAAGCGGTATGGGAGGTAGTATGTGAAAAATTCATGAAAAAGACCCGAAACAACCCTAAAGATTAAAATAAAAATTATGTTTAAATTTACTTAAGGAGAGCAAAACATTTTTCAGAAGCTACAATGTCCTGCACGGTGAGCTGACTAATTGCGGGACTGGCAATGCTGGGTTATGTCTTTCTCGGGTGCCAGCAGCGCACTCCCTCTGCAGTGATAGCGTGCAGAGGGCAAGCCCTGCGCTCACGAAAGGATTTGATGCTCGAGTGAGCCTGAGCCATTGAAATGGCAGCCGGGAGGTGGAGACACCATCTTACACGCACACCCTCCGCCCCTTCCGATGCAGTGCGATAGATGAGTGGTTTGGACACCCTGCACTGACCCCTCTGGGCACAGCACAATAAGGTCGTGCGTTTTGTGTAAGTTATGTGTAATCCTCTCATGTATTATTGCTCCAAATAAACTGGAGTGAGTTGAGCTGGTGGCCACAGAGACCATCATGGCTGCAGCACAGGCCCTGCAAAAAGAGGCCAAGGGAGTTGCGCCTGTCCACCAGGAGCAAGGATGGCTTCAGGGGCACCTGGCAGCACTAGAGACCTCCTGAGGTCCCTCCCAGCCTGGATGGTCCTGTGACCTGAGATTTCACTGTTGTGCTTTCGACAGGAAGCTCATTAGCCATCCACCACCGTGTCCCAGGCTGGACTCTCACCAGCCACCCCAGAGAACAACTCTCCATCCAAACAAAAACCAGCATGTTTCACAACATTACCCAGCATTAACTCTACTCATAAATAATGGCTACTATTTACTAAGTAGTAACACTTTAATTTGGATCAGTAAGAAACGTAGTTCTACACGACAGGTCCACCACAACTTAGTGCTAATTAACAATTACAACAAAGTACTAAAGGATCCGAGCTTTCTCCTTACAGTCTAACAGGGAACACAGCTGGATAGATTTGAGAAAACAAAGCCCATCTTTATTTCTGGAGAGTTAGAAAGGAGACTCTTTAATTTCATATTCTTACATATTTATAACTACTAAATACATAGCTATCTTAGAAATACACACTGCATATATACACATATTCAAATTTATATTACAAATAATATATATGTAGCTGTCTTACAAAAAGCATCCCAGAAACAGAAGGCAACTCAAAACCAAGACACAAAACCTTGGACTGCTTAAGTCCTGGGACATAAACAATGCATTAAGAAACCCACACATATTAGTAGCCCATACCTGAAAATGTTTCATAGATTGATATATCTCATTTAAGAACTTTTGATCGAACACCTAATTTCTTAAATTGTAACTGCTTACATTTGCTGACTCACTAAGCTATATAACAGACAACAAATGGTAACTGCACTTTGAGCTATCAAAGCAGACTGCACATGTGGATTTTTAAAGTGCTGGCACGCAAGAACTTCCCTGACACAACCTTTAAAACTCAGCCTGTCACCATTGCCATTACACCTCTGCAGCTGGGATATGAATTTCTGCCAGTGCTAAATAAATCCTTCACTCACCTAGAGGCCTACAAATCTTTTTCCTTAATGTAGAAGTTTTGAATAATGAATTAAAAGATGGAAGACAAGGAAGAACAGACCCCGATTCATACCACAAAGCCTTTTCTTTCTTCTTCTCTTCCAAAGCCAAAGGTAGGTTGGAGTCTTGATTTAGACACTGATATTTATATACTTCTGGTGCAGAAAAGAGTCTGCAAAAATATGAGTTTGTATAGCAATTATAGACACACAAACACGTGAACACATATCTATATAAATAGATATAAACATATAAACCGAACGTACCTATCTGAGAAAATTGATGTCCTTATCCTGGAACATAAAAGTATTTTCCAGTGTGCAAGTAACTTTAACAAAATCCAAATTCTTCAAAACATTTTCTAATTGAAAAAATGTGCTTCTTAATATCATGTCCTTGCAGGTCTTGTTTAACACAGTGCTAGGCAAAAAGATTGCTTGAGGATTTTTCTTCCTCAGTGCCTAATTATTTTTCTCTCTGTTTTTGCCTCCCTAATGTTGTGGCACAGGACTCTGCTACAGTCATTATTTTCAACAGGACACAGGTTCCCTTCTTTATAGCTTATTAGAGTATTTTATAGCATCATCATCAAAGAAGCTGTAAGGATTTGTGTTGCTTCATTAAATGTTACAAGGCTGCATTTTCTATATGAAATATTATTTTGTACATTTTTTGTCATTTTTATTGTCATAATAATCTTTGCAGGATTTCCTCAATTTCTTTTTTTCTTTTCTTGCTGTTTGTTTGTTTGGGTCTTTTTGGCAGAATTAATATAGGAAAAATTAATGAGACAAGCTTATTAAAGCACAGGGATGAAATGATTTGGAATCTCTGCACTATTCTTAACAATGAACGGGGATGAAACATTCATTTTCTCTGCTTAGAAATAATAATAAAAGTTATTAGCCACTTTATCACCTGAAGCATTGTCACAGAGTGAGCATTTAGCATGCAAATGCCAGCATCAGCACTACCTCTGTGTAAGAAGGTAATAGAAGCAGAAATTTAGTCAAATAGTGCGTGGTCATTTACAACGTGAACACAAGAAAGTGTGTTACTTGGTATAAAAATATATAATCAGTTCATGTGCATTAAAACACTGTGTTTGTGTCAAGGGCTTCAACTATTAGCAGTGCATCAATTTCTATCAAAACAAAAGTGAGGTGCACGAATGTTTCATTATTTCAGCCATGCATCCCTTGTCACAGTACATCCATTTCAGCTAAACCAGTAGTGTTTACACAAGCTACAGCCCTTGTTTTCAAAAGAGTGGAGAAAGTCCTGCTCCTTAGCACCATTCATTGACAATTACACAAGAGGTGTACCTGCAACCACACCACGTGGTTAAATACCAGTTGCCTCAAAGACAAATACTGCTACAAAAAAATTTCAGTGTACCTAGAGATCAATAATACAAACCAAAATAACTTACCAACTAACTTATTTTGTTACTCTGACCATCTTCCTTGTTCCTGTAGTGAAATATCCTTTTTTGTCCTGATGATAACAACCACAAACGCTGGAGGGATTTGGTGATGAGGACATTCATCTAGAAGAACTAGCAACAAAGGAATTGCTGCTGTTCCAAAATAGTTTAGTACTAAACTTTTACTGACTTTATTAGATACAGGCCAAAGCCCAGAAAAACAATCATTATTGTTTAATAAAAAGGTAATTTCTTTTCATATTGGAGAAGCAATTGTTCCTCCTCTGTCATATCATGGTGTGAGGTGCGTTACCATACAAGACATACATGTAGTGTGCTGGAGAGACAGAAAAATAAAACTGCTGAGTTAAAATTTTAAAAAGCCCAAAAAAGGGAGTGATAGGCAGAAATTACCTTTAAAATGAGCTCATATTTGTAAATCACATATATTCTTTTCAAAATATTTTAATATTTATGTCAGAAATGAGATATTAAGTTGCTTTATAAATTAGCAGAAGCTTCCAGAAATAACATAATCGATACTTTCAAATAATTGGGTATATTTTGTATTGTACTAATTGCATCCAGGACAGCCAGACTATTACAAAAGTCACTCAAAAATAGGCCAGTCTTTGCATTATTTTTGCGTGTGAGAGATTCGTGTGTACGATATAAATGGAAAGAATTTCTGAAGGTCTATAGGCTTTGTAAAATACCCCCGGCTACGCAACTCTCTGTACTAGAATGACTAGGGCATGATGACCCTTTTGCCATCCACCGATACCTGTCATCACACCATCCAAAATCACGCAGGATTCACTGTAAACTACGCCCTCCTGAGAACACAGACTCCCAGTTCCTCTGGAAGCTTTACGGAAGCGGTCTGCGACAAACCACCAAAGCCTTCCAGTCCTCGCCGGCCACACGGCTCGGCTGGAGAAATCCTCTCCCCCTCAAATGCCGAACCAAGCCCCTGACACGCTGCCCGGCGCCGGCCCGTTACCCTGCCTTCTGCAGGCGGCCGTGCGGGCGGCTCAACCCAGGCAGGCTGAGCCAGCTGGAGCTCCCTCACTCAACTTTCGCATCGCATTACTTCCGCTTTTCTAACTTTTCCACTACTGAGCACCATCAATTATGCACTAGAATAACAGAGGCTTGGCTCAGCAATGTAACATAAAGGCCGATTATGAGTGTAAATAATTTAAACACCTGCGTGCCATGTTTCTTTTAGCAGTGATATGTGGCTGGCAGATGTGATGCTCTCATAGGGAAGGCTCAGCCTTTTAATGTACTGACAAGTCCCCCGTTTCGATGACGGGGAATGCCTGCTGCAATGCTGCTGTTGGTCTGACAGCAGAGAGGGTTAAGGAAGAGTTTCTTAATTAAAGAGAATCACTGAAAGTCACACATGCAAGAAGATGCAAGTTTCAAAGTCCATGGCCCAGAGAAGTTGGCAAACTGTTTAAATCTCCAGTACACAGACTCCCTTACCTCTAACTCGTTCAAACAAAAGGATAAAAATGGGTTTTCAGGTGGGGAATGCAATGTTAAAGTTGTAAAAGGCAGCTATAAAACAACCTTCGGCTACCTGAGAGTGGACGGAAAACCTGCCTTTTTAAGGAACAGCATATTAGAAAAAAGGATTTTATACTATTAACTATAGAAAGTCCATTTTCCTCTGCTAGGCCATTCAGTACGTTGGTGCTGCCATTTAGACACTGATACTAGATTTTACAACTTCTGTTCCACAGTTTAATTTTGCTCCTAGTACGCAACTCAGAGCTATCTCACCAACAGCCAAAGATCAAGCACCTCCTTCAAAATGCATAGGTAAAGGTCAAACGGGGCCCCCCTCAAATAAAAATGGCTACAGAACAAGTTTGCAATATCTGGATTAGTTTAAGTATGCTCCAAGTTTTCTGTAATATCCTTTGCATGATTCAGCATTTCTGTCACCAGCCTTCATAATAATAAGATGTGGGACAGCACTAACATATGTTATTTTAAAACAACCAGGGGACTGCTGAAAAAAACTGCAGTTCAGACAGATGGCTTTAAATTACATTTTTTGTTTGCTTTGAAAATCCACTAATAATTTCACATTGTAATGTAGGATACATGGTATGTTTCCGCTTGAAAAACATAGTCCACACTCCAGTTAAATGAGTTTTGAACCAAAAGCGTACATACAGTACCACAGTTCAGTTTCACATCTGAGCTGAGCGTCATGCCACAGAGAAAAACTATACAAAGTGTGGGGATGGCCAAGGGGACAGAATTAAGAAATATGAAACCATTACATGTATAACTGAAATACATCATCTTTCAAACTGTGGTTTCAAAGCTGTGCTGGGTTTTGGCCATGTCAATTGAAAGAAAGGGCTGAAGGGGGGCAGTGGGTGTTGTTCCTTAAAACAGCAAACCTTAATAGCATCCATATGATTTACAAATCAATGTGGCCAAAGTCAATAAATAATCATGCAGTTATTTTCTGAAACAATTTCATTACTTGCTTTGAGCTAGGTAATAGAGGAAAAGTGTTTTCATATTTTCTTCTGTTGGATGCATCGTTACTAAGTTCCCTTCAAATAAAGAGGAGGATTTGCACCTTTATTGTTGTATGAATATTTCAAAGCAACTTCTTTGGAAGGCTACTAGGTTCTTACTGCATATTTTTTCCAGTATTGATTGTCGGCAAATAGCCTTGCTTAACTCCTTGTGCACCATTCTCTCCCAGGGCTAGCACATTTATTCGTAACAGATTAGAAGGGCACATTATAGGAATGACACGAAGTTCCTCTGTGTTGAAGACTGCACACATGAAATTATTGCTGTACCACTGCCAGATAACATGGAAATCTCGTTCATCAAAAAATGTGCAAATGAAACCAAGTATAATGTGGTTTTATTTGTTTTTTACCCTGGAGTTTTATTTTATGCTGACTGGTATGCAGCACACAATCTTCACACAGCAGTTCTTTGCAGCCAAGCATTTTATGTCCCATAATGAGGGGCATTTTATAGACACAGTAATTATCATGGATTTCAGGGCTTAGGTAGCTGACAGCCTCATAGTGGGAGACTTCCCTACACTTAAGACAAAGTTTCTCATTAAGTAATATAGATACATTTCAGTTCAGTTCCACACAGGCAGGCTGACAGATAAGGCCAAACTTGTAAAACCAGCCATCCATGGGATGAAAGGTCTCAGCAGTAAGCCAACGTGTAAGGTAATTTTAATCAAGAAGGACTGCCACGGACAACATCTCTCTATAGGACAATTACCATTTGTGTAGTATTAGACAGTATTAAGAACATCAGTCAACACTATATAAATCCTTCTCTGACCATCTCACTATATATGTAATGACAGTAAGCTATTATGTAAGCGTGTATACAAAATATACATATTTGCAAAAAATGAGAAATAAAGATGGATGACACGGTCAACCCTTTAACCACCCCACAACATCCAAAAGTATCCTACTTTCCCAGGTGGACTCAATCATTTACTGCTCTCCTTCCCAACTGTAATTAATCTCTTCCATTGATGAAAATGAGAGCAGTACATCCACACCCTCTTATTTGCAGGAGCACGTCTTGCAGGTTCCACAGTTTCAGGAATGCTAGATCGGGAGAGTTCATTACAATTAGGGATGTTTACTGGGTTGATGAAATAGTTTAAGTAGCCATACTCAACGGATAGATTAACAAGTACATATGGTCCAGAGATGCTTACAAAAATAATTAAAAAGTCATTCAAAACCGTGTGGGTGGAGCATCCTTGTACGTGGGAGGGAAATACTACCAGCAACGATGAACAAATCTCCCAAATTCAGGAATGTATGGATGCCTTTACCTCAGCCCACTTCCCCCCCTCTTCCATGTGCGTGCGAAAGTTAGCCTGCCCTACTCATCTGTGAGATCGCAAACAGCCTTTAATATTTCATTCAGCCCAAAGCACAGAGCGTGCTGAAATTCAATACAAGGAAATGCTTTATCTCTTCCTTCACAGACTAATAATCCGACAAAACCAGAAGCACCAGGGAGTCATGGCAAGTTGTGAGGAAATGACGTGCAGACACTTCTGAACACTTTTATTCCTGTTTACTGTTTGGGACACTTGGAGTGAATAAACACCAATTAACTGCCTTTTTTTCACCGATGCATAAAACCAGAACCAGTATAAAGGGCTCGAGTGGTTACCAGAATACTTTTACTCTGATGAATTCTTTGAAACATTTTTCCCACCTAGCTTTGCACATGTCATTAAAAATTATTTTCCTCATTTTTTTCATGAGGAAATAGATTTAATTCATAAAATGGAAGAAACACTGCTAACTTAACAAATCCGCCCCAACCTACAAATGGGAAATTATATCCATAGAACGCTTCAAAAAAGACTCCTTTTAACTGCTAAATTTCACTGTATCTTTAGGATTGCCTTAATCTTCCCACACACTGAGACTAATGCTATCATCTCATTTCACTAAAGGACACCTAAAAATATTGTCCATTTCCAGTGTATCAGGTTGTGTTTCGGACAGCACTTTGAACAGCGTGCTCTGGATGTGCTCACAGAGACATTTAGATAGCAACACCCTTCTGTTAACAGAAATCCAAAAACACAGACCACTGAAGACATGAGACAGAAGTCCAAAATATTAAAAGATCTGAAGTGAAATGACTCAATATTTTATCACTTACAGAATGTGATTCTATAGTTAACCGAAAATGCATGTTAATGAAATAATTTATATTTGAATGTTAAAATACTACTTCCACTAGAAGGAGAATCAAAATTGCTGGTTAAGCTTATAAATAGTACCTACAGACAATGTTAATGGCCTATCAACCACCTTTTAACTGCTTTTATTTTATCCAGCTGATCTAAGCTTGTTGGAAGTATTTCCACAGTGATTTCTGCAACTGTACAGTAATACAAACAACACACAAGGACAGTCAAGATTGTTGACAGATAAATTAAAGAAAAACATTTTTTTACGCATCTGCCTTTATGATACTAGGATCCAATAATTATTTCATGGCATATATTTATAACTAGGAAAAATGCATAAATTGTAATTAAGGGTTGTACCTTTTTTAAAACAAAAAACTGAAGAGAATCCATTCAGGCTGTAGGAGCCCTTAGCTAAATGCCCATGACATTTAGAATGACAAGCACTATAATGCTGTTCCATGACTCCATCAGGCTTCTAGACCTGGCGGCAGTAGACACTGTCAGGTAAATTACCGCGCATACACTGTCTGCTGACACTGAAGTAAAAAAAATGTGAAAAGGCTAAAATCAGACACGTCATGCTGGAAGATGGAGGAAAGGGAATAAAAATATTCCAGTGCTATATGCTTTTATATGTTACAAATAGACCTTCAAACATGGTATTTGTTTTTCAAGTCCCATCTTTGCAAGTATCTCTAGCATTCTTTGCTGTTAACAAAGAACTCTGACAGAAGACAGCACGTGAGAAATTAATCTCTTCATGGTATTAAAAATTAGACCTATCCTAGTATTGGGAAAAAATGAGAGGAAAAAAAAAAATTGGCAAAACCTTCAACATTGAGAAGGAACCTAGATACTGAATATGGTCTGAGGAATCCTAGGTCTTATATAGGGAATATCACACAGAAACTTAAATATTTATTTTTATTAATATTTGGACATTGGAGCAATGCTCAGAGGTGAGGGGACACAGACAGCACTAACTTACAAACCAGACGTCCTTCTGAAAATACACTACTCCAAACATAAATCGCACATACCAGAAACCAAAAATATCTTGAAACCGAAAATATCAAAAACGATACTTGAAACCAAGAGCCCATAAAGCAACTTTAATGCTAGACTGACACACAGAAATACTGTACCACTATTTGAAATAGTTCTGCACACCCTAGCTAAAGTTTCAGCCTCATTCATCGTGACACTTAGTGCAGTCTTGTACTCACCCAACTCTAGGACAATCACTGATGTCCCTGAAGTGCACAACTGCTATTACATGTAACATTACACATGTATCTACTATAAAAATAAAAGCCTACATGTTCCAGCATGAAACTATACATCCTGCAATGCATAGCTCAAATGCAGCAGTATGAATGCTGGATGTTCTCAGAGAGTCAGACCATATACCAGACTGTTGAAGCACTGTTTACATATACACAAGTAATCTCTAGCTGAAGTTTTCCAGTCTTACCAATTCAAACTGAACAGAAGACTCAAATTTCAATGTTAAATAAATTGTTCTAATATATAATGCTGTCTCATGCAAATTGAATTCAAGGACTCAAAAGACAATACGTCAAACAGTATTATTTCTTAAAACTGCACAAATTTTACTCACCTTATCCACTGTAATGATTATCCCAATTATTTCAATGAGTCTACTCATCAAAGTATGTCAAGCAGAATTTGATTCAATACCTGCAACACCTAGAAACTGCTGTAAGTGTTGCACTGTCTGGCTTACTCAGCCATTGATACCAGAATTGTTAACACGTCGGCAACCTGCATCCATTACTAAAGTCAAATCCTCTCTGATTTATGAATGTTTTATTTCATTTTAATTTTGTTACCCTGTAACTCTTAAGTGCAGAGCGAAAAAGGGTCTGATGGGCCTGCAGGAGAGAAACAAAGCTGACCACTCAACTTCATAGTGGGAGCTTATCCAAACAATCAAGCTTATCAGTTTGAAAACAGCTAATGAAACATCATCTTCAGGTGAACTGTCTTCCTGTATTACTACTACTGTTACAAATGACTTCTTAACCATAGACCTATTCCTCAACACAGCTACTCTGCTTGAGAAGTCTGAATATTCAGAGGAAGGAGGAAGAGTTCAGTAGTGTTAAACAGAGGACCCATCTCTGTGCCCTAGCCATCACCACACGTTCTAGAGTAAGAAATGACCATCCTACTTAAATTTATCTAATTCTTTGAAGTCAACTGTTTATGAAGCAGAGCTGTTTACACACACATTATCAGGATGCAAAATTCTACCACCAATTCATATCTATTATTTGCCTCGGAAAGCAATAAAATACTCTTTTTAAAGTTTGGAGTTTCAGCTGTTCCACAAATTAACTTGCTACAGCTTACTGGGGTATGGGAGAAGAAACCTCAAGATCAATAACTACGGAATTAGTCCCATTCATCCAAACTATTCAGCCATAAGACAGTCCAGCTGTATGCTTTTTATTTAAGGCAATTTCTCTCCTTTATGACATGAGGCATTTTATTTTCTTATTAGGTATGATTTGAACGAATGAAGTATTCATTGTAGAAGTCAAAAGCAAATGGGCAGCAACTGAGCTCTGTATCGCAAATATTAACTTTAATGTGAAGAGGCACAAATTGGTTCTTCTGCCATCAGGGGGTCCAAGGATTAAAAAATTTAAGTCTGTCCATCCAGACAGAGAACAGCTGTTCAGCTAATAAGCCACATTTCCCACTTTCTGCACAGGACTGCAAGACCGAAACGCTCTTGCTGTACTGAAATCAGCTTTGCAAGTGCCTGAGTCACTAAGGAGCACTCCTTGCAAAAACAACTCCAAACTTTCTCTCCTAAATCCTGCACTTCCCCTATTTCAGTGCCTGAAATTTAATCCCAGGGAAAAGTCTCTTCAGAAGTCCACCACTTCATTTCCATGTGCTTCACTGAAAAGCCATGCCATACTGCAGGTAAAAGCAAACCTAAATGAGAAATTTCTTCTGGCTAAACGTTCACCCTCTGTTAATCAGCTGTATTTTCCAGACTTTCCAGACTGTCCCAGACATCCACCGCTACCAATTAGTTCCACCTGCAATTTTGCCCTCTCTTCCCCAGTGCTTAAGTAAGAAGAGATCTTTTTCTAGCCCTCTGCAGGTTATTTCTTTCTGTGGGAGCAGCTAAGAAATACTCATAATCAGAGGTATTGTGTTTTTAAATTACAAAGTGCAGCTGCCTTACAGTGAATAGGGATATGTAACCTCAAATTGCGGTTCTTAAGAGGTCACAGTTTAAATCCAGTTATGTATAGGAGGATGAGCAAACTTAGCTTTCATTAGCTGCAAGTGATAGAACCCCCTTATTCACTTCCTTTTCTCCCACTCCTCATCCTAACCCACAACAAAACAAAACAAAACAGAAAAAAACCCACCCTTCTCTCTTTGCTCCAGTGATCTGTTGTTTGGGGAATGCTATCTGCTCGTGCACGGCCCCTTGGCCATCTGGGCCATGAAGGGCCCTCAGTCCCAGCCCTGAATGGTAATTGTCTCAGAGAGCACCCTCACAGGCATTTCAGGCAGTGGGGCTTATTAAAATCCTGAAGGGCAGTAATCCCTGAATGCCACTAAAAAGATCTCCAGCTGCTACCGTTTATGAAGTGGGCTTGACAACAGAGAGAAAAGGAGAGGGAACTGAGGAGAGGGAGGGAAGGGAAGAGAAGAATTTAGAAGAGGCAAGTTATCCAAATAGGGCCTCCATCAGAAGAATCACGTTTTAGCAGCTTAGGCTTTCTTGCCCGAGTTCTCAAAGGTATCTTCACCCTAAAACTGCATTGTCTTCCTTCGACCTCTTCCTGAAGGTGTGGGAAAGGGGCAAAATGCCTCATGAACATATGCTTACAGAAGATCTAAAATTAGGTAGGAAAGCAAAACAAGGAAGGCAGGTAAAGGTGCCAGACGCAGAACTTAGGTCTGCCTTTTCCCAGCTGGTAGGAAGAAAATTTCTAGATGTGAAAGCATTCAAAAACAGTTTTCTCTGTATGTGTGTATCTCTCCCCCTGTAATTCTGAAAAGGTCTTCTCATCTCATTAGGTTAAGCTGATTAATAAAAATTCAGCAGTTTGCCCACTGCTTCTTCAGAAGTGGTGAAGCAAGTTGAAAGATGCAGGCGGAAGGTTTTTGTGTTGGAGACAATAAGTGGGATGACTTCTTAAATCCTTCGTTGTCATCCTCCATTAGAGATAAATAGACACCTTGGCTCAAATTCTTCAAACAAACACTACACTGCTACACTTCTTTATTTTCTATTAACCTTCATGAAAAGCTTTAACCCTTCCAAAGTGCAGGGATTTTTGTGTGTGTGTTTTATAATTCACCCAGTAAGTGAAAGCTTTCTCTCATTTCAGCAATTATTTAGTCAAGCTGTTGAAAAGGCACTATTGAACACCTATCTGGAAAACGAAGGCTGTTGAAAATTAAGAATATGCGCTGGTCAACTGCTTATTTTAGTACAAAAATGCACTCAAAACTGAACTTAAATGTGCAATATGCCTATCTTCAGAAACTGTTGTAACTTAAACAAGGTTTCAAAAAACATTCTCGAAGACAGAATTTAAAACTTCTGCATTAATAAAGTTGAAAGCCATTGCATGTATTTATTTTTTAAAATACTATGAATTAATGTAATTCATCATCTAAGGCCCTAAGGAAAAAATAACATATCTGTTCTTGAGCTGCAAATTATAAATTTTGTATTCTGAGGTACTATATTTGCAAAAGCCAACTTTGTAAATATTCCCCCCGCCGCGTATGTCAGAGGTTCACCACTCAAATAAAAGATCAGGTTCAAAAATCAAATCACTTTTACCTGTTTCTTGACTATTCATGACAAAGGCTATTATAAGTTTCTTTAAACTATTTTAAGCACAAACATCACAACATCTTAATACATATAAAACCAGCCCTCCACCATTTCTTACTTTTCTACAACAGTACAATGTCCTTTGAGAGATGCCTGATCAGACAGGCACTTATATGACATGTTCAAAGTATTTTTACAGATACTAGACCGGAATTTCAGGACGTTTTTTCAAAAATGTGACCAATACAAGTAACTCATAAATGTACATGTATGAGTCTGTATAATTTTCTTTATTATCCATTAAGGCAGAGTGCTAGACCGCTATCATGCATCTTATCTGCTGAAACTTGCACAGATCATTGTGAAACATGTACCAACCCTGATATACCATGAGGCAGAGTCACTGCAGCTTTTAGGAAGAATCCATATGTCAACCCAGTGAGTATCCTCTCTAGGCATCAGCTTTTTCAGTATTATTTGGGCTTGTACCTAACATCCATGGAGCTTAAATATGCATTTTCCTGTTCTGTTTACAAGAATGACATGAAACTGTTGTTCTAATCCTTTAGTTCAGATGAGAGACTATAAACTACAATGGAGACCTTGAGGAACCTGCTGGGTTCATAGTCTGTTATGCCCTGTTTGGTACAGCCATTCTATTACTTTGCAATAGGATAAGTAATTACGCAAAAGAAAATGCCCGTGCATGTTGTGGACTCTACTACAAAGAAGCAAATTTTAATGCTTCAAAAAGAACTTGCATTGATGCATCCTGAATTTTCCTGGCAGTAAAATGCCTATCATAACATTAAAACTGTTATGTTAGATGAGAAATAAGGACATAACGCGTACACACAAATAGGAAGCATACAGAAAAACAGAAGGGAACTGGCTTAGACGTAAGAGTTTGGTAAGAACTGCTTTTATTTTCATTAGTGTAAGTCACAACTGGTTTTAACAGAAATATGAAATATACATAGCTAAGAGCAGCAATTACAGTAATCCTTCCCAAGAACAATTGAAATGTATCACAATAAAAATATACAACCTGTATATTGTCCTGAATTTCGTGTCCTAAATTATCCTCTCATTACAATTAAAATATAGCAATGAAACCCAGTACTGGATTGCCAAGAAATAAAATTACAGTACCACTGTTTGCTATTGTTTCTGACTAATCAAGCCAAGTTAAATTTAGTTCTGCTAAACCTCAATTTTACATTTCTCATTAGTCACAAATGAACAAGTCAATGCAGAATATGGTTAACAGACAAAAATAGGAGAACATAAAATTCAACTCCTTTCCGAATCCAAAACGCAGAGGCAAAGACACATGAACTGTGTTCAGTTAGGAGGCTGTGTACATCCCTGATTAATCTACCTAAAGCGGCAGACTGGCTGGGTGCAAACCCCGTGCTCTAAGCGAACAGCTCTTTGTCATGTTTTATGATTTCATTTAATTCATCGAAAGGCCACACTGCCGTAGGAAACAAAATTGCTGTACCAATCAAACCAGAAAACTGGTTATGGTGAAGCTGAACTGAAATCAGTACCTGAGCAGATGATGAGGGTTTTTCTTCCCTTTGTCCTCAAGCAGGTCTTTTTGAATGTGAAAGATGTAAATGGTTAGCAGTGCGCTAGACAATGTAACTCTATGTTGCTGACTGCCCCGGCATCCGTTACTTCAAGTCTTCATGGAGGCAGGCCTAACAGGTCCTCGTGTGATTTGGTTTGTTCTTTACAAAACACTAGTGTAAAACAAAATACTCTCCTTGAGAAAAGTGTTCAACTCCTCCCAGCACCTACATTTTAATTCTTTAAGTTTTTTCAAGAAAACACTGGTAGAATTAGATTTAAAAAAAAAAAAATTGCAATAAACCCACTCAATTTCTTGATAATATTTGTCCATCATAAAATTTTGTTATTATAAAACAGGAAAGATAAATGTAGAACTTCTAAAAGAAACAGCAGGCATCACTGCATATGAAGAAGAGTATTTTGTATTAATACAGTACACTTATAATACTCATTTGAAATTCAGATAAACATTTACAGAACGAAAGAATCAAAAATTTTGAATAAGAAAACAGATGCAACTCAGTGCACAGTGCTAAGTACCCACATCTACCTGTTTTTGAAAGTGACCTCTGCTAAAATGGGAAAACAGCTGGTTAGAATGTTAGTGTACAAATTAAAGTTGCTATGTAGCTGCCAGGCAACTGCAGCATTACAAACACAAAAAAAATTAAGACCGTACTTCTACTAAGAGCGACAAGCTTTCTAAAAAACTCATGGTTACAGCTGAAGTATGAGCTACAGTAGCAAAGGAACACAATTTTTTGGTGTGTTTTTTTTTTTTACCGTGGGACTGAAGAAAAAAAGCACATAAATACATTATAATTTTGATTGGTGATTCCTTTTTAATAAAAGCCAGTCAGTTCAAATGACTGTCATTTAGAGTAGTTGATTTGGCAAGTACAAAGAAACAATTCTACACTAAATTTTAAAAGTAGAAGGGGGATATTTGCACAATAATATGTTGTTTTCCAGTGTAAAAAATAAACCCTTCCAAAATGCAGGCATTTTATGCTATCTCATATAAACACTCTTTAAAGTTAAAATAAAAACCTTATGGCTCATGTAACACAGAAATACTCCGACTGTTGCAGAAGCAGTAACTCTGAATTTTCTTGTCTGTAAAATATCAATCATAATATTAGAATTGTTGTGTTAGGTGAGGAAGGAGGAAGGGAGGCATACACACAGATGAGAAGGATATTAAAAAAGGAAAGGAAAGAAAAGTGGCCTAGACAAGAGTCTGGTTACTTGTTTCCTTATACTGGCTTTATTGAAAGTCAGTTTGCATTTGAGGCATACACAGAATTTCTTTCTAATGATGTTTAACTTTTTCAAGTTGATGTTTGTTATGCACTGATTTTCAGCAAAATATATTTTCCAGCTGTGCGTTTAAACTCCAAGACAGAAGAAAACATAAATAATGGTTAAAACTGGAAAACTAACAAGATGTAAATCTGCTATGTGTTTAAAACTCTAGTTCAAAGGAAAACAGATTCACTGTATAAAAAAAAAAATCTTCCTCTTCTGTATCATAACTACAAATGCCCTCCACTATGCATTTCTGTCTTCAGGACAGAAAAGGGAACTCGAACAGGATCTGGCGATTAGCAGACAATATTTACATAGAGTATACTTCTCATTAGGAAGAAAAAAATGTTTGTACGGGAGGGGGGAGGGAGGGGAATCTACTTCAACCTAACACTTCAACCTAACAGATTTTATATTCTTTCATATTCTACACACCAGATCGGCTCATCTCTAGCGAAGTGAAAATCCTGGTTAACTAAAATTCGACCACATCGTTCCACAGCAATTTATAATAATGTATTACCTACTTACCAAAAGTCGTTTTTTCTGGCTTTGAAACAGTACTGCTCTCCATAAGCTTGAAAAACAATGCTTCTGCTACCTTTAAGGCACTGTATTTGAAGTTTCTTATCAACAGTATTTTCATATTTCATAATTCCCATTCTTGTTTCAACTTCTACCCCACCCTTGAAGACTGAGTTTCTTCCTGCTATATAGAGGGTGCAAGCAAAGGACAGTGCAAACTCGTTCTTATCAGTGCAGTGTCAAGCACTTCTTCCTAGATAGAGGACCAGTGCAGTAACAAGACAATCCTATTCCCATTTGAGAAGAGTAAACAGAATTTGCTTTTATACAGCTCCTTTCATATTCAAAATATCCCAATATGCTTCACAACAATGAGACAGATACATTGTCATCTCTGTAATCTCAAACGCAGAGGGCAAGGCTTTATCTCCGAGTAGGAAGAAAAGGGGGTCACGGGTCCTTTGAAGTTTCCTTACATCATCTAGACTGAAGGATAGGAGGGAATGAAGAACATAACTGAGACAAAACAGAAAGGGAGGAGGACAGCTGACCATTGTGAAACGTGTGAGACACATCTCTTTCATCACATTCAAGGAGCACCTATCTAGAAGCAAAAATGAATCAGCAGGAAAGATTTTTTTTTTTTTTTTAAGACTGCCAGCAGGTATAATGCTAATCATATTTTTTCTTTGAAGACTTTTCTTGGGCAGGAAGGGAGGGAGGGAGCTAGGAAGCCTGGTGAGACGAATTTCACTTTCATCACAGCAAGTCAGGGATCTACATGCATACAGAGATGCGGTTCAGGTGCATGTAGTATAGTAGGCTGTATTACCCACCCAGCTAACACAAGTACTCATCCTATAAAGAGGTGAAATATCCTGGGAAACAAGGATTTGAAAGGAACTCCAGTAAAAAATACTCCTAAGCATAACAGCAAGGGGACAGGAGGGTACTAACAGATGAGACACTACCCCATTCCCTTAGAGCTAGGCTCCATCACCCATGCAGCACTGGCTGGCAGAAGCTTCTCCAATGAGGATGGACTGGCCAAGGAAAGCACAGCAATCTTCACTCTCTTTTATTTCCAAGCTGTGTTCCCAAATGAATTAATAAAAAGTGTTGGCCTAATTAAACTACATCCTCTGCATCTTGCCTTCCTTCTGCACAGCCAAGACAGCAGCTACATGGAACAAACCAGCAGTGGTTAAACTCCCCAAAATACTTCATCCATCGCTGCTCTGATTAGAGCCTCAAACAGGGAGAGTTGCCCAAGAATCCACCTTCATTGCCTAGCTGTTCATAAAGGATTGCACAGTCTTTGACAGGAATCTTCCCCTGAAGGATGAAGTTGGTACCCCTTCTCCACATCCTATCTGAATGATGCTAAGGCTACATTCATCTAGCACACCTCACGCAGAACGAGACTGGATGGTGTTGGACACTCCACTTCTGCAAAGCTTTATACAGCCCGCAGCAAATCCTTGCCCCTTTTTTGTTGGAGGCTTCCCTTTCCTCTGCACTCAGCAGTTACGCCTTCAGCTGTGTTCACTGTTTAATTTCCCCCATTGCCTTTCTTCTTCTCCTAACACATGCATACTTTAGCCTTGGCTATGGAGTGCTGACTGAGAAGGAACAATAGGAGCCTTTCAAGTCTTCAGAGTGAGCTTCGAGCAAGGCTCAGCTCAGAGACCCAGTCAATATTTACTGCAGTTTGAAGCCACTGTTTCATGGCTCCTTCCAAGCAGAAGGCACTAGTCGGGAACTCAGAGACCTTACTCAATTTTATCCTAACAAGTAAAAGTAAGGGGATAAACAGATTACATCCAAAAATACTTTTTCCTGGAAATACTCATGGTCACAGAACAAAAAGAATAAAGTAAAAGGGAAGCCAGACAGGAAAGGTATAGAGGACACTGAACAATACCACAACTTCTGTTTGAAGAGTGATCAGCCACTTATAATTAGGCAAGTAATTTTTCCCCTAAAGCTGATTACCAAAGTTTGAAAATCACACATCAGACAGCTACCATATGCAAATCCACTTAAAGTGACCAAAGAAAACGCAGTTTGCAGAGAAACCCACCTCAACAACTTCCTAAAGCTCTCATTCTTTTTGCAACACCTAAGTCACAGCGTGACCACAGATTCTAGTATGAGCACGGATTAAAGCAACGCACCTTTTTGCACAGATACAACCTTCTGATGTTTAAAAACCATGAGCAAAAAACACACTTTCAGTTTACCGAGAGAATAAAGACAGAAAAAAGGTTAAGAATTGACATTTTTCACGTTAAGAACCTGTCATACACAAGATGTCATTACTTGCCCCAAAAAAGGGATGACTTCACCCATAAAGGGAGGACAACTAAATGTTCTTAAATAAACATTTTTCTAATTAAAATGTCAGGATTTTTTTTTTCCTTTTGCATTGCAGTCATGCTTCTGTAGAAGTATTAATTTATTTCCAGAAGCTTGCAGAATTGCAGCAAACCCAACAAAATCAAAAGAATTGTCCTGGCAGAAGACGGAGGTTGTCATTTTCAGAATCTCCCACCCTTCTTCTTCAGCTTCTTCACTTAATCCCCATAACCATCCACATTATACAAAAAACACCCTCCCAAAATCACATTTCTGACAGTGAAATGCAACTGGATTGACAATTATCATTTACCTGTTCAAACTGAAAGGCAGCTATATGATTTTTTGTTTAGAGTGGCTGGAGTCCTGTCTGAATATGCTTTCTCATGTTCGACTCCACTGAAAGTTTTGAATCAAAGCATCTGACAAGCCACTGTTAAAACAGGAAAAATTACAGCTTTAGCTTCAGATGTGTCAGGATCTTTTGAAAAATACATTTTATGTCAGCCCTGGGGTTAAGGGCCACGCAACAGCAGAACAGATGCACCTTTCCACCTCGCATGCTCAATTTTCAGATGCATGGAGTTTTGGTTGTTTTGAGTTGCTTTATTTGAGAGTATTGCATTGTTGTCATGGCATTTGTTTGCTTTTCAAAAACTGGCAACATCACATTGGATTCCCAATCCCATTCCACTCTTCTCACGCAGAAATCTTATAAGCACCAAAAAATAGGTAAAAAGAACCCGTACAATTAAAGGAAGACAAAAACACATCTGCAACAGAGGTTAAGACTTCTGAGTAACTGAGGAATGCTTGTTTCTAAAATAAGAGTTCAAAAGAATAAAGCTATGAGGCTTCCCAGTCCTAAAGAAATAAGTATGGGCTCCTTTATACCAAAATCAGTTTATAACAAATTTCTCTTACCTATCTTTCGTATTACACTCTCCTAACCCCACATGCAGGATGAGAATTTTAATCAATATACATCCAAAAAAGATTCACCATATACAAAACAAATACGTAACCATGCCTCCAACAGTAGCTAAGATGGAAATGAAGTTTTGAAAAGGAAAAAAACACTCAGTAAACAACAACTGAAATAAAAAGTAAAATAGGCTTTGCAGAAGTCATAAATTAAAACACATGGTAAATCTTGTTATAGAGCTTTAATCATGTTCTGTTTTCTCAAACAGCTTAGCATTGCTAATATTTTTGAAATTTGCAGAGAAATAAGAGAGAATGAGGCACAGTGAAGCACTGTTGACTGAACAGTTGATTCTTACTTCACTCTCTTCTATTACTGCAACTCAGAAAATAAAATCACATCCCCAGTGATTCAGTAAACTCAATGGAAATTTCACGCAAATATAGCACAGCATCTGGTCAGAGTATGTTAACACACTATTTCTTTCGCCCTCTGTTCATTAGGTAAATATTGCAGAATATTACTTACAGTCTATTTCCAATCACTTATTAGGGAATACTGCAGAGAAAGATAATTAGTAACCCTGTACTATCATAAATCAACATATTCTGCATTAATCAGATAATTTCTCAACTGACAAGCCATATTTGTGTAAATACTATTCTTGCTTCTGTTATATTATTTAAATAAGAACATTACTGCAGTGATGTGGACCACAGTAAGTAGAGTGTAGGAAAGGTTATCTCTAAAACCTATGAATTTATTTAAAAAAAAATACTTCTTTCTCTTCCTTCTCAAAGGTGGGAATGTTTCTCAGACCAAAACCATTAAGAATACTATCCCTAACAGAAATCACAGGTAATAGTACTAATCTCTAGCACATTTAACTGAAAACCACTGAATTTCACCGGGGTACATCATCATACTTTAGGGACTAAGACACAACCAACACTTGCTTTGTCTCTGACATTGTCATTACAGTGTGGAAAGCAGAGGACATTTTGTCTTAAGGGTAGGGCTGAATATTAAAAAAAAACAGATAATTCAACAAGATTGAATTAACAAGGTTAAACCTACCTGATACTAATTCTAATCGAAAAATCAAGTCTTACAGGCATCCACTGTACTAGTTTTGTGAAGAAAATAACCACACAAACACAAAGAAGACGCAATCATTCTTCTATCGTACCTACAGAAAAAACAGTACAGAAATCCTAATTGGGCACTACAACGGTCTGATTTACTCACAGAAGTTACAAAGGCAAAATTGCCTTCATCAGTAATAATATATTAGCTCCAAACTCTACACCTAAAATAAAGTGCTTATGAAACTCTTCCAAATGCTTTGTTCTGAAGAAGGCCATTATATCAGCACTAAATCAAGACAGCTAGTATGAAAAACGGAAAACGGAGGTTTCTTTTTACAGTAAGCTATAAAATGTAGTTCAGCCAGGGACAGGGTCTGAAAAAGTAATATTAAAGTGAGGCTGTAAATCACTAAAAAAACTTCTTTTTTGTTTTTTTTTTTTAAAGCTAACTATCATGCTTCGGACTAGAAACAGTGAATGTGGAGATTCTCTTCACAGAGTGTTCGTCGCAATTAATGTTTATATAATTGAGATAATAGAGAAGGGGTTTGCTTGGAATTTGAATGCAGTGAATAGGCATGAAATAACAAGAAACAAGTATGATCTACCTCTCTAATTAATTTTTCTTCTTCACACACACTGCCACTTCTTATGATAATGTGAATCTTCACCTTAATGAGAAATTTCATACCACCTTGATTAAAGATACTGCAAATAACAATGTTCTATTTATTTTTTTTTTTTTATTTTAATGAAGAATCTCTTTATACTCTCAAAACCCTCAACAAATGCACGGAACTTCTGCTACACAACTTTTGAGAGACCAATTTATAGTTAATGTTTTTAAGTGAGGATTATGCTATTAAGCATGTTACAAAATGATCATGTTCTCTGCAGGAAGCATTCCTACTATTTTCTGTAAAAGTAGTTTGTCTGTGGACTGTTTAAGACATAAGTTCTTCCATAAAACTGTGTATGCATTCCTTTACAACACTTGTGAACTTAACATAAAAAGCTGCTAAACATTCACAGGACATTTTTGAAATATATTTTTAAAATCAATTTTACAGAAAATTTTCCAAGATTTCTGGGAACTGTGCAGGCGACTCACCACAAATACATACAGCTAACATTAAACTGAGCCCAATGTCTTACAACTGGATCTACCAACACAAGGACTACAAAACATGATCAAATTTCAAATGCATATAGAACCTGATTTTTTGGTGAGACTCGATTTTAAGAAACAGTTTATTTCATCAACACCGGTCTTCTCAACTTAACATATGCCACATTTCCTGCAAGATGTGTCTTCCTGTCATTACGTTGTCTCTCATAGCCACTAAACACCACCAAGTCCACTGGAAATCAAGAAAAATGTAATACTTCATACTCGCACTAAATTTCTCCAAGAAAAATGGCTTTCTCATTCTCCCAGAATCCTCAAAACACAGTGACATGCCACATGACAAGAATCCCTGCTCACCATTTTGGTAAACGGGTAATAAATTACATGGTGTATATACTAAAGAGTTTACATTTACAAGAAGTAGCAGTCTCCAGAAAAACAGGGACTTCTGTTTTGTAGAAGACTATTGTTCTGTTTTCTAGAAAACAGAGACTTCTTTCCTGAATACAGTGTTTTAATTATTTCAGTGAGGAAACAATTCTATCCTATTCGGGCATTCACAAGATCCATCTGGTCTTTAAGGAATATCTTATCTACAAAAGAGATATTGCATATAGTGTATTGCATATAGTGCTCCACCCCAGTGGTGTACTACTGTATCTGATTAATTTTACATCAATGATCTTAAATTAATGATTTTTCTTGACACACACCAAATTGTTCTCTACCGTATAAGGTGTCCAACACCTCAGAATTTCACTAATGCCTATCTGCTAATCACATCGGATAAGGCAACTCTCACTTTTGAATCTGCTGATGGCAAAGCAGCTGCTGATTCCGCCAGGTTCACTTTTACCCCCTTCAGCCCCACAAAAGTGGAGGTCCAAACTCTGCAAAAACCGTTCAAAAAATGCGTCTAGAAATTATTTGGACCCAGTCAGACAAGTAACCACAGGGATATATAGTCCCATGCTGCCACGTCCTCCCACTAGATTTGATTCCTGCAGATTGTGTGGCCTCACAAAATTTACAGGCCTCACTACTGAAACTCCTACTCATGAACTACACCATAAAATCATCAACACAGGACCTAAACCAACTCCCATCCAAAGCAGTGGGAGAATCTTTTTACTTCAGTAGAGTTGGATCTGAATCCTGCCAAAAATACTGCAATAAAAAAGCGTCAAAAGGTGGTGTATGTATATTAAAAGGAAGACCAAGAATACATCCTGCAGTATCTATTGAGGCATACAATTCAAATAAATAGACAGAGGTCTATTCCTCATTAGTAACTATGAGCTCCTACTGACTTCAGCAACTTTTAAAAACTAGAGTATTTATTTAAACTACTTTCCTTAATCAGCTTTAGGGGCCATTTTTTGAAAGGTGTTTAAGAACGTATGGGTGTAAAGAAGCAGAAATAAAATCTAAGACAGTTAGGTACCAAGCAATATCAAAAATCCCACACGGCTCCTATCTGCAACTCCAGGTACCTAAATATATACAAAATTCTGGATCTGAGGATCTATTCTTTTTAAAATCAGTGGGCTAAAATACTTGCTTAAATGAAATACTCATTTTACAGCCTACAAAAAGAAAAAAATTTAGTAAATATTAATGTGAAGGCACAACTTCACTCTTTCCATGTCTTTAAGGACAGCATTCAAGATAATTCACTCTGCAATTATGCATTTATGATTACATTTGGAAATATTTGTGCATTGATAAGTAGAACTGGTACACATTTCACCGAAGCCACTACTGCGGTACTCCAGAATCTTAACTCAATTTCACTGAAGATGATCTGCACACCTTGGCCTGAAAACAGAAAAACGGTGAACATGCAGACTAGCTGCTTTCATTCAGCATTTTTTAAAATCCAGTTTACTATGCAGGACACAAGCATACAAAGGGTAAGATGATTTGCACCCACTTAATAAATGAAGGCAAATACCAGCTTTGATCCCAGCAATTTTATTGGAAAGCTCCGTTCACCAGAAAGTGTGCAAGACAGAAAGAGAGAAAGGCAAAAGTGACTGAAATGCAAAGGGAAAAGTGTATGCAACTTAGGCGTAAGTGAAGAGGAAAATACAACCCTAGAATTAAGATCTTTTGAATGCAGGAATAATAAACTTCCAAGTAAATGTCACTTCACTATAACTGAGTTTCCCCAATTGGGTATTGTATATATATAATTTTATATATATAATTATTAGGCACACACTTTCCATGTTCTTTCCCCCCAAAAGCAGAGCTGACAATGGTGACAGCAGAGTGTGTAATTAGTTTTTATTGTTCCCCTGACAGCCATAGCTCTGCAAGGACCCCTTGCCTTTTCCATTGTAAATGTTATGGAAAAATACACTAATGACAGGCATTTAATTATGGGCACAGCGACCATGATGGGAGCTGTGCCAAAAGTGATTGGCAGCTTTGGATACCAGATATTCACAGCAATCGTTCTTTTTCTCGCGTACTTTGTAACCCAGATTACTGAAGATATGAGTTTTTTAAAGTATCTTTTCTAAAGCTTTGCTTATTGTCTATAGATATTATTATTAACAACCACCACCTTAAAAAAAGACAGAAAAAATAAACAGACAAAATGTTTTGGGTTTTTTTGTTCAGAAGTATCATGAGTTTTTTTGAAAGAGGTCTACCCACAGACAATACCATCAATGTAAAGGAAATCCCCACCAGCTCTTGGCACAAAGTTGACTTTTTTTTTTTCAATTATACATAGCTACAAACAAAAAGATACTATTCCCCCTTAACATACCTTTATTCAATATTTACAATAAACTGTCCCACATTCAGCCGTAGCTGCTGAGGTGCTTTTTCGCCCGATTAATTAGCAATTGGGAGACACGCTTTTTGGCAGCTTTTGTATCCCTATTATTTCTTCTGGTTTGGCACAAAAACTCCCTTTCGGGAGCACCAGTATTTGTACTGTACCCCGCTTAGTGACGGATCACTAATTTTTAATAAACTAAGCCCCGAGAGAACTGCAAGAAGATGTGTAAGTGTATTGGAGCAATAACTGTAAACAAATGGAAAAAAAAAGGGGGGGGGCAGGGGCGACGGGACAGGGGGAAGAGCTGTTGCAGTACATAAAATACTAGGTCTTTTCCAGACTATGCATGGAGAGCCTATCCAGGAGAGATCACATGTAGTCTGAAGACAAGGGTCTGAATTGGCTTTTAACTACTCCATCCAAATTTCTGCCTTTATCTTTAAAAAGCTCTAAAAAAGCGACTAGCTAATGTGGATGCGCATTTGCCTTGAAGAATGCCATATCTGAATGTCCCTTCACTGTTTCTCATCCCTCCCCCACCACCAGATGAATGAAATTACTCTGTGAAGCAGATCTCTATGAAGAATGACCACACAATTCTGGACCAAACGGTTCTAAGTCTATGTAGCAGTCACAAATCCCTGGCTAAGCCGAACAAAGCAACATTATTCCTAAGTGGTAAGTTTGGGAATATAAAAGTGAAGCTGTCTGGCTCTAAAGTGGTAACTTGCAAATAGCTGCAAAATCAATGTTGGCTGTCCATCCCCCATCCAGCTGGCTCTCATATCACTGACTTCAAAAATGCAGTTTGCCATTATGGTGGCTTAAGGCACTTTATGTGCCAGTGCAATGACCATGCTGTGTGTGCATGTCACGAGGTCAATACTTTCGAATTCCAGAGTCTCTCTTTATTTCCTTCTTTTCTGAAACAATAGGAAAGAGAGGAGGACTGATAGATCCTACTTTAACTTCTGCTCACCAAACGCCCTGCCTGTACGAATACATCACTATTTTTTTAAAATCTTATTTTACATCAACTAAAATTAAAAAAAAAACACAAACCACAACAGAAAACAAAAATCAATGCAGTTGGTTTTCCTGCTCATTAACAACAGTAATTAGCAAATTTCTTTGCAACAACTTTTAACAATTCCAGGGGACCCAGCATCGTTAAAGCTGCTAGTAGTCCCTACCTAACGCTGATGAACTAGCATCACAGACTGATAACTGTGCTACAAAGATCATCATGTAATCCGCCAGTAAGTAAAATACTTACTTTTTTCTGTCTCCTCACAAAAAAATACATCTACATTTTATTTCTACAGCACTACCAAAACAATAAAATGTTAGACATTGAGAGATTTGGCATTTTTTTGTTTAGATTTGATGAAAGCATTTGGAATGTAATCAGCTCCAGTTTCAAAGTCACAAACTGAGGTAAGATACTCAAATTTATTTTAAAAATTAAAACAAATGTAAAGGAAAAAATAAAATAAAAAATTCCACGAACAGTGCTAGTACTATAATAAAAATTTGTGTGTATTTCCTAAAAATTCCCTGTGTGACGTGATATGAATGTCTGCAGAGCGAAGGAAGTTCTTCTGGACTGTAATGTGAATATGAAAAATACTACTTTTAAGTCTACAAAAGCCAAAAGTAGTGCTTCATTGCGACCCACTAGGAGAAGGCCACAGCGCTCAACTGCCACCGATGAACAACTCGCACAACGTGAATATGCCCACCACTGGCCAGCACCCACCCTCAAGTAAAAAAACAAAATAATTTTGGGGAGGAAAAAATTACATTACTTTAACAAATAAAGAATGTCAGTGCTACACAGCAAACTTTAATTATGGCACAAAATACACTCCATCAAAATATGCATCCTTTAAAATGCCACAAGGCCAAATTTTATCTTTACGAATGAAACAAAAAATATTTTAGCAGAGGGTGATCACAGTCAAAGCGAATGTCTCCTACTCCAGTTTTTCACCTCATCAGATGATTCACAATCAAATCATTCCTTCTCTGCACTCCAGCACCATTTCATTACTGTCATTAAAAACTAAAAACGGCGCCTGTCAAGTCAAGACGGTTCTTCAAGAGTTTGATAAAAACAAACAAAAAACAAAGTTACTCAGTGATAAACACAAAGTAAAATTTTCTATTGCGGGTATTACTGTTCCTCACTAGATTAATATCCTGATTTAATGACAGCAAAGAAAATTAACAAAGTGAAAATTAACTAATACTGTACTCACAGGTTTTGTCAGTCTCAGATCCTTTTTTCCGCTCCATATATCAGCATGCATAGGTAAATTCTTCCACTAGATTATAATGCAACTGACAATAAGAATTGTAATTTTCAAGTAAAAATTGCCAAACCTGAAGAATCTGCTATAAATCAGTATTAGCAATTCATGCAGATCTTGCTAATTAACAGGACTCTTGTGTTAATCTTCTTTAGTGGTCATGCATTTAGACAGAAAAATGGCCATAAAACTCCCAGTATACCAGTTAACAGAACACGGGCATCAAACAATTTCTCAAAATTTTGCAGCAGTCAAAACATAAACAAACTCATTTTTTTCATAAAACTAGGATCTAACAATGTATTTTCATCAACCTGTCAACAGTAAAATATGAAGGATGTTTCCCCAGATGAAAAAAAAAAGGGGGGAGGGGGCAGGCACATGTATTTTTTTTTTATTGGAAGCCAAGGCATTCTACAGGAGAGAAACACAATCTCAATCCTCACTGAACAATGTCCTTTTTTTAATATATTTCCAAATACTTGATTTTAACACAAATTATTTTTTAGAATGTGTAGGAGTGGGAATTTGTGGTTTTGTTATGTAACAGTCTACACTCAGTTTCTTAAAAAAGAGGATTTCAGACATCTATATGTGTTTGCACACTATAAAATAATACCCACCATTTTAAAGGAGCTCAACTATAATCTAGCTTGTAGAGACTACAATGAATACGCAGAACACAAAAATGCAAGGAAGACTTCTAATGCGTGAAGGATTCTATTCTTCCACTCAGTTATGCTGAAGTACATTACAGTAGGGCTTACTCACAATAACTGTAATACCACCAGAAAGCAATTTCAATAACGTGTCTGTTTATTTTAAACCAAACGTTTCCATTTCATTATGCTGGTGTGCTGCTGACTGACTAAATTTTCAGCACAAGTGCAACAAAAACTTAAACAAAACAGGGCCCTTTATTCTCAGCAGTGAATTACACCATTCAGAAACACTGGAAGATTAGATTAATCATAAGACTAAAGAAATTTTTTCGAAAACAATGCTCAGAACTGGACAGCAGAGCAAAGGGTGACTACTGGAAGAAAATCACAGCTCCAAAATACTTCTAATTGCATGAAAAAAAATGTAAAACAAACAGTGAGCCAAAGCAAGAGAGGTACATCTCACAGCTATGGACAAACTACTGTCTACACATCCTTTCTCCAGGAAACGTGGCGTCTTTGTTAGCACCTTCTCTCAGGTGATCCAAACGATCAGCCTTCTTTACACGCTTTCTTGAAGTCTAATATTTTAACAATGCAGTATTCTGCCCAGCAACAGACTGGTTTAGGAAGAAGCAGTGACAAGGTACTCCAGTAAGTCCAGCACATCTCTGTAATCTTCTCTATTTCATTTCACATTTACGTGCCTGAATGCTTGCTTATCTACCTGATCACCTACTGACCCAGGGACTACCAGCGTGCGAAGAAAGAGCACAATGGGAAGATGGCCAAGAACTAAAGCAAGATCCTACAAATAATTTTTTTAATTATTGTTTTTAATTTTAAACCAAAATATCTTAGCTGGAAGATGGTACCTGGGAATTAGTTTGTAAAGTTGTTGATTTTCTAAACATTTAGGAGTTCACAAATTAAAAAAAATTCATTAGCAGAGATTTTTTTTCCTCACACAACATTCATGATTTATTCCACACCACATCACCTTCTAATGACACACTTCAATGCACACATACATACTTAAGTGTATATATAGGCACATATATACATAAGTATGCATCTACATATATTGAAATATATACATATTTGCATATAAATGTGTATATATTACACATGCCTCACCGTATGAATGCAGAGACCATGACTCCTGAAGGACTACTTGCGTTCATTCATTTCTCAGCCCAGCATGAAGCTGGTAGATTGCTGGGATCACAGCAACAAGAGAGAGAAAGGGAGGCTCATCTTTATCTGTCCCTCTTCAAAACGATACACGGCTAGCAGAAAGAATGAAGTGTCCTCACTAGGTGCATTTGGAAAAGATTTAACAAGAAGCGTTTCATCAAGATCATGTACCACTTAACAAGGTGCCTTTCCTTCGAAGGTGGAAGCCAGTCAAACAGTTGTTCTTCGTGTAGTTTCTCCATAGAATGTTTCAAACAGTTTAATACCCCACTTTTAAAATAAACACCAATATTCTTTTGGAGACACAAGGTGTTAGCGAAACTGTAGGTGTAAAGAATTGAAGGCTCTACTACTGATTTTTTAATTACAAGAAGTCAGTCAGAGATTTCTTCAGCTCTCAGAGCAAGCTGCTGGATAAAACGCTCTCAAAATACAAGCTACGCTGTTTCAAAATAGTTACATATACACACATTTATGTGTGTGTGTATATGCAAAGTACTTAAATTCTTATGCTTCCCTTGACATATAAAAATTATATGGAATACCAAAACCAAAACAAATGCCTCCATTTTGCCCCTCTTCATCCCCAACTTCTTAGCTGTTCATAACACACGTAACTGCCTTCTTCCTACTCCAACCATTTCTGCACGTCTTCCCTCATCTCTGTACAGAGGCAGAACTATTTCTAGATGGAAAACAAACAAGCTAAACCAAACAAAAAAACAAGACACATGGCCTCAGCACATACAACCAACATGCCATGGCGAAACCTGCAGAAACATGTAAATGAATGGTAGGATACTCAGGCATCCATCCCGTCAGCCGGCATACTACCGAGAAGCGCCAGGCGTGCACACGCAGCCACGGTCAGAGCTTTTCAAAATTATTAAGTCTAAGCATTTGGCTGGTTCAGGGAGGCACTTAAGTACACATCCCGCTCATCTACACAACTGCAACAGAACTTAAGTGTGTCACTATGCACTTCAGGGAAGTCAGATGCTTTTCTGAATCACTGCCTAAATGCTCAGCTACAAAATTCATCAAAGTTTAGAAGTCCAGGTTGTGAAATTCGGGTCCATGCATGGAATCTTCAGAAGCATCCACTCATTTTTCTGCTCGTTGCTCCCAAGTATCTATCTTAAAAAAACCTCTAGCAATATTGATCAAATTGTGATATCCAGCTTAATTATGGGATCTTACCAGTTGAAACGATTTTTCAGTATCTAAATTCTCTAATTACGATCTGATTTCTTCATTTTTTTTATCCACATAAATACACAAACAGAAAATGTATCAGTATCCTATCTCTTTATAATAGTTCCCTTGTGGATGTAACTTTACACACAATTTTCTTGTGTAAGATACAGCCAAATCCAATAATAGTCCTAATAAAAAAAATCTCTGCTTTCATAAGACTGCAAGGTTTGGCCTCTACATATGACCAGAATCTAGACTTGAAACGCAAGTACTTTTAACCACCTTGAAACTAGTATCAATTTAAGAAGCTACATAACCTACCACTGATACAACTTAAAGGGAAATGCCAAAATATAAAATCTTGCAGCACAATCCTGCAAGCAGACAAATGTGGCAATAACTATGACAAGTAGTTCAGCTCGAATTCTGACAAGATTAAAAGCAGTAGCAAGGACTAAGCAAGGAGACCGCTTCAAACTTTCTCCCAGCTACATGACATTTTGGCTGAATTCTAATTACAAGCACACCAGCGACCAGGATCAAACGAATACGCTCCATTACAAAACAAACTCCCAAAACTATTTTAAGTGTTGGATTCAGAATAATGTTCTTTGACAACCGTATTTTGCTGTCCCATGTAAGAATGCATATGCAAACAGGGCTGAAAGACTAATGCACTTTAAGAGAATTTATGCACACTTCATTTTAAGCCTACATAAATAACAAATACTAGAATACATTTTCATGCTTACTTGAGGATTAATTTCCAATCTACAAAAAAAGGATTAAAAAAACTAATTTTAATATACCTCAAAATCCTAACACTTAAACACATTCTTATCCGGAATTGGACTACAGCACTTATGGTACTTTGTGTACGCTAATAATTAAATATGTAACAAAATTAAGGCATGGGAATACTTAAAACACTTCTAAGAACAGACTTAGGCTCTGCAAGAATACAGAACTTTGTTACTCGTACATGCTTACAATAATGACCGTAGAACTTTTTTTAATTGTTCTAGCAGAACTTTGGCAACTAACCAAGAAATGTAATACGAATTCTGCTAACAGACTCTTAGGATGTTTTATTTACCAAATATTGTTCACACCAGGAGCACTTATTAATTGGACAATTCACCATTTTACTAGTGAGTATTTTACTAAGGATGAGATCTTTAACTATTTCAATAAATTGCTGGAGTTACGTACTACAAACCTAAACATCATCATATCTGAGGGAAGTACAATCATTATTAAGTTCTTCAAAGTTTTCATGAAACCTTAGAGTGCCTTCATTCACTACCAAAACGATCAACATGTCATTTTTTTTTGAAGTGAATTAGTTCTACAGCAGTTTGTTAATTTTGAAAAAATACAATAAAGAAGTTGGGGCACAATGGCGGCATTTGTGTTTAAAGAATGACAGTGTATTTTGTCTTCTAATTTCAAATGGTTATCACCAAGTAAGCATTCCTATTCACTTCTACGTGTATAAAAAACAGATTATTCATCTCCTGAGTCTGTCTCTGGAAGCAGATAAATCACTGAGAAGTTATTCCCACAACATTGTTACCTGCTCTAAAAATTCCGATAACCAATTTTGCCTTCAGCTTAGATTCTGACGAAACGAATTCAAGACAGAAGTGTCTTCCTTTCTTTGGGTCTCTTACACCTACCATTCAGGTGTTCGCCTGCTTTTCTCTAATGATCGTGTAACTTGGAAAGCACACAAAAACTGGCACACTGTATAAAACAAAGGAGAAATACATCTGCACCCTGCTCTTTTCATTTTTAACTCGTAGATAAACACATGTACAAATAGACACTTCCATTGTGAGAGTGCAGTGAATATTTTAAGAAAAGAATAAATGTTTGTTTTTAAAAAGGAAAGTTTAGAAACATGTTACAATTAACTCTTCCTCTAGCGTTTGGAAGAATAACAAAACTAAGTTTTCTTTGCAGTCTGCTGAGTTTAATGTTGGACTAAGAAGGGATTTCATTAGCAGTGCTAAAATATGGTCAAACTTACTAGAATCCTTACAAATTCATTCAATGTGTAATACCTACCTACTAGGTAAGCATTGTTTCTACCTTCAACAGTCTCTGCCTATGTGTATCTATTGTGTAAGCTCATCACATGCAAGAGAGCAGAAGTGAAAAATCCTGAATGTAAGGTTATTTTTGAAGTATTTTAGCTGTTAGGCCAGCAACGTGCGCATTTAGTCAAACCTATTTCTTTTAACAATCCTCCTTCTACCCAGTGGGATTTGCGAGTATTACTTTTTTTCCAGCAGCTACATTTAATTTTGCCTAACAACAACAGAAAAAAAAACTCCGGCTTTGAGAGACAAGTTATTTTTTTTGCACCTATGTTCTTTCACGTGCGATGCGAGACGTAACTTTTTGCCTTATTTGCTCTGGGCGATTTTTTTCAAGTAACACACGTAAGAAGAGGAAAATGTAGAGATAGGCATTTAAAATTATAGATGCTCACCATTTCTAAGCACGATCATTACTTTGGATAAACCCTCTTTGTCTCAAGCTTTGCGCCAACTATTTATCGCTGAGGCGTTGTTACCAAGACCACTGTATCAAAGCGCTGGACAGACTAGCGAACTCTGGGCACTTGAAAATTCTGCCCGTTAACTTCTGCATCACCTATTTTGCAGCCACTCTAGAATACTGAGCAGAGGAGTTTTTTTCTGCAGGCAACACAGATCTATTAAAAAACATGACCTGTGACAAAAATCAATGCGCTAATCTCAAACCAAACAGCAGTATCAGAAGCATAAAAAAAGAGATAACCTAAGATAAAATGTCCCCAAATTTACTTAGACTAGCTTGACAGGTAAAAAAAAAAAAAGGAAAAAAAAAGTAAGCCTGCTCGCACGCGGTTTAACAAGGGAAAAAAATTTAATAGCCAGGTGACTTTTTACACAAGCACATGGGTACCATTTGGAGCAGGACTGAAATCTTCTGACGCTGAAGACGAGGGAAAACTCCAGAAAAATTAAACGAGAGCTCCCTTCCCAGCGGCAAGCTCGCCATGCCCGGTGCCAGAACCCCCCTGCGCCAGGGGAGCGGGGAGGCTGCGCCAGTCCCGACGGGGCCCGCAGCGGCACCGGCCGCCCCCCAGCCCGGCCACCTACCTGGCTCCCTCACGGTCACCGCCGGCCGGCCCGGCAGAGCCCCCCGCCGGGCGGGCACGGCAGGGCAGGGCACGGGG
>Ga0065711_1001464_pt1 | contig 47101 bp, 26 predicted proteins | sample Hoacrofraction12_FD_59098 | JGI IMG/M metagenome (GOLD analysis project Ga0065711, IMG submission 59098) | Hoatzin crop microbial communities from Cojedes, Venezuela - Epithelial fraction 12 v2 (version 2) | ecosystem: Host-associated > Birds > Digestive system > Esophagus > Crop | place...
GGAAAAAAAAAAAAAAAAGGATGGGGTGGGGGAACAGGCTGCTTGGGGTTTTGTTCTGCTTTCAGCAGGGAACTGGCGTTTCGAACTCATGTGCCGCAGACTGACTGTGATTGCTCAGACCAGCACCTGACATGAGTTTGTTACAAGCCTGTTAGCTGTTTTCTAATAACAGACTGCTACATCGCTGCACAGTGGGAAATTAAAAGCGCTCGGTAGGAGCAGATGGAAAGGGAGGGTAAAGTGAGGTAGGTGAAGCGGAAAAAGCTTTTGGAGAATTAAACTTAAGAGTTTTACAAATGAAGAGGTTTGTCATAAGTTTGGCATCTGTCTTCCCCATTGTATCATATGTGCTTCACAGCATTTGGGTATTTGCATTTCTTTCTACTACATGCTCTCCTCCTGTTATTGAGAGTTGCAGTAGCGTATTCTGACTGAAATTGTGAGGTAATGAGATGCAAAGTGTGAGAAGATGCCAAAACCAAGCTCACGTATATGCTACTATGAAGAAATCATAGTGGGCACATGTTTTCAGATTTCTCTTTTGTGGTCCATCTTCTCCTCTCCCAGCATATTTATAAGGCTGTGGACTACAGTTACAACTTTCCTGTCTGGTTTTCTTCTTCACTGATGCATCGTCTCTGTTCTACACCTTGTGTTTTTCAAAATACAGAGATGCATGTCCGAGAGTGCCTCAATAAGGAAAAGAGTTTCTAGGAAAAGTTAGTATCATTTTAGGAATTGCAGTTTGTTCATCATAATGATCCAAATCTCTGTTTCGTAGATTTGCTCAGTAAAAGAACGGCATGCCAGTGAAATGCGTGACCTTCCAAACCGCTATGTGGAAATAGGTATGATTGTACGATTGCGGTCTTTTTCGAAATTATATAAGCTTTAAAGGTCTGTTTTCTCATTCTAGCCTGAAAAAGCTGTTACAGCTCAGAGGCATCATGTAGTGGTAACATAAATGTGTCCTCATTTTTAATTGATGAAGTTGTCATAATGTCCTCCTGCATAATTTTTTTTCAATTCATAGAAAGTCTTAAATTCTGTGATCATCTAAAATGCTTGTGTGAACAGTGGATGTCTTAACTTTCCCTTCATGCAGATTCCTACAGAGAACTTGTTTTTTAATCTTGGTTAAATTGTTGTTATTTGTTGTTTTAAGATGACATGGTCCCAACAGAATAATTCTAAGATATTTGAGAGAATTTTGTCAAGGATAGGTTCAGTCTTGAGTTTTAGCCTCAGATTTTGTATATAATTTTTTCTGTACCTGTAAGTAGCTTTTAGAAAATAATTAAATGGGGTTGTTTACATAGTGACAAGTGAACAGAGGCAATTTCTACTTCAGCTATCATGTGTCTATGTGGAGGGAGCTAGTCTTATTAGTCTTAATGTGACTTTATTGGAAATTTTTTAAAAAAAGAAAAGCTGTCATCAGACTACTTCGGTGTAGACCGGAAGGTTAAAGATTTTTGTGGAAGTAACTTTTTCATCTTACAGTTTTTAGCCTAAAATCTTCTCTGTATTCTTGAGGACTGGCATTTTGTCTTACTCAACATGTTAACGGATATGCTTGAGATTTTTTGGTTTCAGGTCAAAGCATTGAAACAGCTTTGCCAAATGCTGTCAGCAGCACTCATTGGAATGTGGGTATTAGATTGGGGGAGAAGAGAGATACGATATTCATTCGAGTCTCAATATAAATTACAATAGCTTTTGATATAGTCATATAGAAGGTGGTCTTCAGAGCTGTATGTCATGCCATAACATCTATTTCAATTTTATTTCAACTTTACTTTTCAGTGGCGTAGCTGGAAGGTCTGGTATTATTAATGGGCAGACCAGCAACCATTATAGATTTTTGCAAGACCACTAAGATCCTAAGCGGATGCATAAGCTGATATGCTTTCATAATGTAAAGAATTTATACAAGACAAGAATAACCTTCAGTGGCAGGATAGCTGAATATCCTTCAGATGTTTTGACTCATAACGTCTTGGCAACATACTTATGAAAAATGAAACCATAGCACAGTATAACTTCTGTCATGTTTAGTGGTGTGGGTTTTTTGATTTTTACTCCCCCCCCTGCTTTTACAATTTTGTGCCTGGAATGAAAACCAGAAGTGAAGTAGGAGATTTCATACTCGCTTCTCTGCTCATCAGGGTAATACATATGAAATCTATGATAATACAGTGTCTCAGCAGTTTCAGATTTATGCTCTTTTGGAGCCATTCTGAGGGCCTCAAAGTTCCACAGCAGTATCATAGTAAACCGATGGCATTAGTAGATCATGAAGGTTTCTGTGGTGGTTTGCAGCCCAGTGAGTAAGGAAACGGAGCATTTCCTGCAGTGCAAGTTAGGTACGTAGGATCCTGCGTAACGAGGTCCTCCTCATCTTCTGATTCTGTCTTGAAACATAGCTATACCTAAGCTGAGGCAGGAAATAAATACGGTGCCTACCGTGATGCTAAACCAGATGGCCCATAATGCAGGAAGGTAACACTACTGACCTGTTTGATTTTAAAGAAGATAATACTGTGATTACCTCTAAGAGAAATTAGATGAATTAAACGGCTCTTAGGCACTGAGATCTGTGTGGCACTGCTGATTTTATTTACATCTTTCAGTATATTAATGGCACTTTTCTGCAGTAATCCTTTTCTGTTGTCTCTGGTTATACGTTACAGTTCATTGCCGCTGTGGGTCTTCGTTCAATGTCGAAGATAAACTCCAGTAAAATGTTTCTATTTAGGTTTAAATGTATGTTAGCTGAGCAGATCCTATCAGTTTAGCTCTGTCAGCTACCGCTGTGAAGTAGTGTATTGATTAGAAAGTATTGGTATTGAATTACAGGCTTAACATGGACTAAATGCCGTTGTGATCCTTCTTAAAGAGTGCTTGACCTCTGTGCTCACTCCTGATGTGTGTACAAAAGCTGTAATGCTGGACAAGGGTCCATACAGGGAACCCTTCCTCAACTGGAGCCCATGAGAAGGCTGGTTGCTAATGAACTAATTAGCACTTTGCAGATAAGATGGTGTCTTTTCAAAGTGAGAAGGGGCATCTGGTCTTCGATGGCCTTGTCAAGTAGCTCAGGATTTTATATACTTTTCTGGAGAAGTACTTTGTCACTGCCTCTGTTAATGAGGTTGTTAATGGTAGTGGAAAAAACAGAGATTAACACTGGAAGTCAGTAGAAGACTTGAAGTCGGTTAGAGACTTCCTATTCAATTTGTATTAGCCCAAATTTTATCTGACAAATCTCGGCTTAATTTCAGGTGCCAACCAGCCAGCAATGCGCCTTGAGCACTTGTCTCCCCTCTGCATTCCTCCAGATTCCCCACAAAGTAGAATTCTGGATTAAAAATTACATGTTTAGTGCATATGTCTGTAACAGCACATCGCTGTGTTTTGTGAGGGAATAGTTATATAACTGCACGACAAGCTACCATCAAGCACTGAAATTGCACATTTTTATCTGAAAAGAAAACATGGGATTTTTTTTTTTTCTTCAGTCTGTGAAGTGAGATACTGGGATCTACCACACCAACATTTTTCTCTTTATATAAATGGAACTAAAGCTTAATTAATGAATGTGATGAGCAGGAAATTAAGTGTGACTAAATGTCATCAACTTTATATGCTGATTTATGCAAGCATTTCATTGAAGCAAGTCTGCTACACTCTGAGAAGCAAATTGCAAAAAAAAAAAAAAATAAAAACCCCAACCCATTTAGGTAGCTGATTCCACTTAGACTTTTGCTCATCCTGTTTTGCCACAAGCCAAACTGATCATTTAGAAATTTCTTGATAAAATTAGTCAAGACTATCAAGACTCCTGAATATTTTCCCTGTTGGTTAGCAAAATTTTCTCAGTTCAGTGTCTAATAGAAAAAAGAGTTTTTCAGAATATCAACTTTGAAGCTATGAAACTTAAACTCTTGACTTTCTGGTAGTCATCAAGGATTCTATGGGATTTCCTTAAAGGTTGTGTGTGTCTTTAGCTGCAGAGTTGTACAGGCAACTGTTGTATTTCTACAGATTATTTTTATTGCTGTGTGAGATGGAATAGGGATGAGATGGTTTGAGCACAACGGTAGCACTTCTGTTTCACACAACCTGACTGAAGGTAAAACAGCAAATTGTAACACTGCTTACAGTAGACAAAACATTTTTCTAATTTAATTGAAAGAGTAGACCTCACCAGATGGATAATTACTGGCATGATGAGGTAGTGGGCTTTTTTCATGATGTTTCTGTTTAGTGTGATACTGTAATTGAGAGAAATTGTTTTGATTTGGTAGCAAAAATCTTGCTTATTTCTGTGCTGGTAGCAAGTAGTGAGGCAACAGCTTTCAGTGAGAGAGGCTTTAGAGAGTTTTGATTTTAAGCCTAGGTGTTTTTTTGTTGTTCAGTGATCATATTCGATTAACAGCATCATTTTCATTGCCCTCCTTTGCTTTAATGAAAATGCTTATCCTCTTTGCTATGTAGCATTCAAAGTTATATATAGAATGATTGATTAATGGTTGCTAAATTCTCTCTAAAGCTTTTCTGAACCTTCAACATTCAAACAAAAATAATTTTGAATATTACTTTTCCAACTATTTTGATTATAAATAAATAGTAGAGGGTGTGAATTCCAAGTTTGGAAGCATCAGGTTTTGCTGATCATTTATGTATAGGACCTGCCATTGATTTTAGTCTTGCCCTACTGCTCTTCCTACTGAAATTCAAGGAAAAAGAGTCTATTGAAATGTCATCACAATATGCACATGATTTGGTAAATAAATGCTTGGTTTCACAGATAGTACTGGTAGAAAATTTGCAGGGAGTTCTAAGGACAGTCAAGCCCAAATAAAGGCTCTTCATGTGGGTTGTTTCACCGCACCTTCCCAGAAGTGTGCGGTTCCTTTTGAGTCACAGTTGACATTTCTTTAACTGGGCACGTCCTGAGCTTGCTCATCAGGCGTCTAATCAGAGCTGCGTCTGCCTTGGAAATCTGCGTATATGAAGGCTGTTGCAGAGTCTTATGCCAGATAGAAACCATTGGTAACGAAACATAAATGCTGGGGCAGGTGTTCATATGTGAAGATTTTCAGATAAAAACATGAATGTTAAAAAATGAGATTTGTATTTTCTTCAAGGATTATGTTGAACAGTACATGTAAAAATACCCTATATATGTTTGTGATTTGCTTCTATCCATCTAAAGACAGCTTAAGTGATACTTAGATGGGACCTTTTCTGGTCCTCCAACTGGAACTGAATGCACAGACTGTGTGAAAAAAAAAAAAAGAAATTATATTTTATATCAAATGCATCTGCATGAACATGATCATAGATAATCGACATATTCCATTTTGTATACTGGTTTGTTTTGCATAAATAACCTAGCTCAGTAAAAGCACTAGTGGTGGAGATACCATCTTGAAACAAATGCTGCAGATGTAGCTGAAGTAGCTAGTTATAAGGTAATTTGGCAATGTGTAGTGGCATCGCCCCAGCAGCTAACAGTGCAGCAGAATTCTAGGTAAGCTGGACCAGTTCGTGGTGCTTTGTGGCTCTGCTGCTGTTGATATACGAGTGGGCTATCTAAAAATTAGCTTGTGTGTTGACTTTTCCATTTCTTGTATCGTGTTAATTCTCTGCATGCTAGTTCAGCTTCCTCCTTACTTTCCCAAAAGACAGTGTTAAAACCTTGTCCCCACTGAAACTGATGGCAAAAGCCTCTGACTGTAACCAGAATTTCACTCTATACATCTGCAGGGGCTGCTTTTTGAGATTTGATTAAACGAAATAGACTTCTTTTAGTCCACTGCATGTGCGTGGATGTTTAAATTGCAGAGAAAGTTGCTTTATAGAGTTTGGGTAAATAATGTAGAACATATTGTTTTATTTCTGTAGTATGGTGCATGTCATACATTTCATTTAATGAACAACAAAAAAAGGTTTCCAGGTTTCTTCTTTTTGCTTCCTGGTAATTTCTTTGACAGCTGTACATAGATGCTGAACATAGAGTAGATCCACTGTCAGCATATCTTCCATCTTCTCTAATGACAGGCATAAACATATATGACACACAGCCATACCTTGTTTCATTCCCATTTACTTTGATACTACGTCTGTTTTAATTGTTTTGGATCTTTTTCAAATTAACGGCATTTCTGCGATACTTCTATGTTGGATTTTTTTTTTACCCCTTGATCACAACCAAGTGTCCAGAGGGTAAGTCAAATTAACCTATTAGTGATCTGTGTAGCTACAACTTCTGTAATTTTTTTTCAGTAAAACTTTTTTTGATTAGCGGCATCAAAGGTTTTTCTCAGGTCAAGAAGCACTGTCTATGCCAGCTATTCTTTGTTCAAGGCTGTAGCAGCAGAGCTAGAGCATTGTGTTTCAACAAGGCCTCTTGAGGAGGATGAACTGAGAGAAAGCGGAGAGTGAAGACGAGGAAACTAAACCCTATTTAAAAACAAAACTTGAAGTGATTATTTCTGTGTATTTATTTTTGTCTCACAGAACAGTGCTACTGCTCGATCTTAAATATACCATTACGTGGACGTTACATTTTCACTGGCAAAGGAACTAAAGTTCCAGTGAAAGTCAAAGAAACACACATGATTTTTTAAAACTGTCCCCATAATCTTTATAAATGTGCCATTCACCATGTTGTTTTCCTCTCCAAATTCAAACCACAAGATTTTATATGCCTTTGAGAGCCTTCTCTTGACACTTTTAAAAGCTGAAATTAAAATTTCTTTGCTTGTCCTTCTAGCCAGCATTATGAATTTGACTTTGTTTTTTCTTTTCCATATTTTTCCTCCTGCCTTCCGTATGTTTTTGCAAGTGCCAAATACAAAATTGTAAGTTGGGAATAAGATGCACTATGTAGATGTTTCTGAGATGGTTTGTTTTAAATCATCACTCAGAGCACCGTGTGACACAGTTGAAGTAATGTCATCAGTCTTGCAGGCTAGAACAAAATAATTGTGTACAGGATTACAAATGTGAACCTATTCTCTCCTAGAATAGATTGAGTGCTCTACCTTTGTGCCATGCTTTCATCCCCCCCGATGTCAAAGTGTCAACAGTCATTAAGAGAAAACCAGTATTTGCTTATTCATTGAGAGACAGGTGTCAAATCTGTACTTTATTTGACAGTATTTTTCTCTCCTTTAGCAGGAGGATGATTATTTCTCCTGTTCCTTCTGATTATCTTAACTGAAGAAAATTAGCTTTATATTTAGTGTCATTATGCTGCATTTTCTGTTTGCTTTAGTAAAATAATTAGTAACTATTTTAGTTCACAGTAGATATTAGTAATGTAGCGTGCTAAGCAATAAGCAAGGAAACTTTTTTTCCCTGCTTATGTTTAGGTTCTCATAAAACCATGTTTTGGCAGAAAATGATGATGCATCTGATATTTTTGTAAAAGCTTATAGGTGTAAGTTTTTGTAATATAAGCACTTCGATGATTCCTCTTTCGGGCCCCATGAGAGAGGGAGCCCGCAAAACGGGCTTCCCAGATGTTGAATGCCTGCACTGTAAATCCAGCAGAATAAAACTAAAAAGCTATTTCTGTGACAGAGGTCTGCTTTAATGAGCCTTTTTGTAAATATAGTTCAACTCTTTTTTTGTTTTCTCTAAATAGTCATCACGTAACTGTCTTGATTTTGAGACCAGTTTCAGGAAATTATGTTTTCAGTTTTATGAACAAGGGGCTATTTAACTGTATGTTTTCTTTGTAATGAGGGTTTCTGTAAATCTTCCTGTGATGTTCAAAGTGATCATAAATAAATAATGATCTTTATATTTTCATATATCGTACCAGTAGGTGTAGCAGGTGTGATTCGCTTATGGCCACATGAACTTTCTGCAAATATGCAAACCAATGAAGATGTTCTGTTTATTGCCCTTTTTATTGAACTTGGTTTTGGTTTTGCTTCCTTTTTTTCAATGTGATTACTGAAAATCAGGCTGACCATTCATTTCAAATGTTTCATCTCTAGCATGTCCTGGAGCACAAACATTTCTTCTTGCAAGCTTTAATGGAATTTAATCTGTTAAATGCAATTTTTCATCTTGCTGATCCAACTGGGAAGTCTGTAGATTTGTTATAGGTACTGAGTCTTCATTTCTCTCAAGTGCTACTGCATGCAGTTGATTGCCGCTGAAAATCAGTTGTGTGTTTTTCTTAGGGAGTAGTTCGTACACATTCGTTTATTTAACAATCTGTTTTCTTTCTGTTATTTCAGTTTTCCAGTTCGACACTGAATTCTATATCAGTGGACTTGCGCCTCTCTGCGACCAGCTTGTTATACTTTCATATGTAAAGGAGATTTCCGAAAAAACGGTAATATTTTTATGTTACAGTTTCTTCACAGCACTAAACTGCCCTGTGAGTTGCAGCTGAAACTAGTCACGCAGATCTGATTATCTGTGAAAGAATTTGCAGTCTGCTGCTACTGAACAGTGCTTGAAACTCTCTGACTTACAAGGTCAGCGGAGGTGGTGTTGAAGACTGATGTACTTACCTTTCAGAAGTCCTCTCTGGGTTCCTTTGTTTCTTGCAGGAAGCAGAGAAGGGTTTTAGATAGTCTCTCTCGCTCCTTTTTCATTCCTTTTTTCCCACTCGTCTCTTTCTATCTCCTTTTCTCTCCCTCTCTCTATGCTATTTCTGCACCAGATAAAATAAAGGATCATTTTTAGCCGTAAGAGGGGCTTGCTGACACTGCATCTGAGATGAAATGAGAGCAGTGAAGTTGATCAACTCAAGCAAGAGGAGTCACTGTGGTGTGGGTGGGATGTATGATTGCAGCAAGCAAGTGGCATCATTGTCTTCCTCGCTTCCAAGACCTTTAGTTGTGTACACCCAGATAAGTGTGTAGATGAGTAGCAATTAGAGTTGATGTCAGCCGTTTTTACTGCACGTGGGCAAGCGCTGTGTCTGTCTCTGACTTTTATTTCATATTGCCAAATAAAAGACGAGGCAGTGGAGGAAATCCTTGAAGTTGCAGTGTGAGAATGGCAGATGCTCTTGATCATCTCTTTGATAGTACGTCTGCATTAGACAGCCATCACCATAGTAACCTTAAGCAACTGGGTGCACAAGTTGCTAGGCAATGAAATGCTGAAGGTTCAAACAAATGCTCGAGCCTGCTGAAATCAATAGGGTTAGCTTCTAGCTCTGCTGCAGGATGTCAGATTATTATTTCTTTATTTATATTAAGGAGAAAAATAATGTCACAGCAGCGTTTCCCAAGAGAGCCAGTACAACAGTCCTCTAGTGCGAGAGAGTCAGTGAAAGAAAAGGAGACAAACAAATGGGATGAGGAGGGGGGAGGAAAAGGTGGGTTGAAGTGCTAGGGAGCAAGGAAATTGGGAAGCTGCTGTTAATGAAGAAGTAGCATGGGAAAAGAGCTAATATAAAGGAGGTGGTGACTATAGAGGTTAAACTCTTTCTGACTGCTTCAGGAAAGAAAGATGAAAAGACAATTTCAGGTGATATAATGGTAATAGAACATAGGAAAGAGAGTTTTGTATGTGCTTTTAATTAGCCTTTTAAACAAACTCCGAATGCTGAACTTTGATAACTGCTCAGTCCTCTGGGTGGGTAACTCTAGCAAGGAAACAAAAGTACTCTGCTCCCTGACACTGTGTCTGCCCTGGTGTGATGGGAACCCTCTGTTAGTGTCTTGGCTCTATGGAGCCCGAACTGCCCGACCTTGCAGCAGAAGTACTGCTCTCTATGAAAGCTGTTGGGTTGTGAGGAACACTGTTCTTCCTACGCATGATTTCACAGCTTTCAAACGACACCTTCCTATTTGTTACAAAATGGATCAGAGGTGAACTCATTAATTGCTTTGATAATTTTTCTTTTGTTTTGTTTTGTTTTTCTACTTGCACTGGAACAGTTAAATTGAGAAAAGACCCAAGTGTTGCTGCTGCCAAGTGGGTAGGCTAGAGCTGTGTCAATACACTTAAATATGTCTCCTCGCTCTTTCATTCTGTATTTTTTTATAGTTCACAGCCAGAAGTAGAAAAGAAGGGATTGTCTTGGACATTGAATTAATTAAAAATACAGCTAGTTGAAGACAGCGGTTTGTCTTGGATAGAATGTGAAAATCTATGATGTTGTCCTACCATAACCATCTACATTGCACTTGAAAGTTCATGTTACTCTAAGATCATCAGCACGGCAAGGGTTTTAGATTATTCTTGGATTAATTTTTTCCCTACTGCTTCTGGACACTTAAAAGTGCAAAATTAAACACCAGCTAAAAAAACTCCAAGTTCATCTTGGTAGCAGAATATCATTGATTCATAGACCTCTGTCCTTTGGGCCTGAGCCCAGCTGAGAATGTGTCTTAAATTGTTCCGTTGCTTGTTGAATGCAATGGTTGATGATCATCTGTGATAGCCCTGAAAAATTCTTTGACCAAGAGGAGAAAAATAGTGAGCAAACTGAGGGGAAGAGTTAGACCTGTGTCTTGTCTAAACCTCCTCTCTGCGGTGATCTGCTCAAGGGAAGCAAGCCCTTTCAGATGCAATTACAGGCACTCTGTGGGGCACAGCTTTGCAAGTTGTGTGGTTTGCAACTGAGTACCCAGTGCAAAGTACTGGAAATTTGGGAACATTTGCAGCTGTTGTATTTCAGCCTTATTTGTAGATGACCATCAGTTGGCATTGCTAACCTAGTTGTGTAGGATGCCACTAAGATGTTTGTGTTTTTCTAGGAAGTGGAGTGTTGTGCAAGGCCTAGACTGGATATTGTGCAACCCCTACCTGAGTCCTGTGAAGAGATCTCTTCTGATGCACTAACAGTACGAGGATTTCAGGAAAATGAGTGTAGAGATTATCATTTAGGTAGGTGTAGTTCTTAATATTGTTTTGTTTTCATGACTTGGTTAAAAAAGACTTGATTTGGGAGGTGTCAGCCTCCTTTTTCGTTTTCATGTCATCTCCTTGAATAACTGTCTATAACTACTTGTGACACTGAAGTGTAAAGTGGAAATCCACAAGAGCTAGTCATGTGAAAGAAAATAAATGTCTATATTTAAACATAATGATTTGTAACACCATCTATTAAGTCGGACATACTGGGGAAGGCAGAAATAGAGATCTCATGTAATGTCCAGTATTGTGGAAAGCGGTATCTTTCATGGAGATATACTGAACACGTGATCCGTAGCTCTTGTGTCACTTTGGACACAAAGGGCTTCCTTCAGGGATGGCGAAATGAGTGATACAGTGTCTGGAAAAGTTGCATTAGAGACAAAGATGGAACAACTGTCATTTCAACAGTAAGATGCATCTGGATCAACTTAAAACAGGCACACTGATATTTAGCTTCCCTGTACTGACAAAGCTGTTGGTGTGTAAGAGACCCCAGAATGGTAAAATGTAATTAGTAGAAACTGGAGTTTGGGAAGTTCAACTTAGAAGATAGGTTTAATTATGTAGCAGACAGGAAGATTAAGCCCTGGCACAATATACAGCAGTCTTTTAAATAAGATGGGATGGTTTTGTGATATATGTGTTGTAGTTCAGAAAGATGCATGGCAAAGCTGATGCAGAATTCTTTGGCGAAGATTATATAGCCTGTGTTATACAGAAACATTCCTTCTGGCTTTTAAAATCCATGAATCTGATTTTCAAGCATCTTCTCTGGCAGCATGCTTCAAATCATAGGCTTGGCAGACCTCTTTGTGTACATCAATGCCCTTAAGCCACTAGAAATATAGTATATCTCCTGATCTCCAAAACATCTTTGCTGCTATCAGTAGAATTGGGATTTCTTTATACTTGTCCCTAAGCAGAACATTGATGTACACAGTTGTATTTTTATGCTTAATGAATATTCTAGTTAATCTGACAAGTCTAAATTTTTTGAATGGCTTTAAAGCAAGCATTATTTTGTGAATTGCTTATCAGTTCAGGAGTGTATTTGTATGTGTGTATAGATAGAGATAAACAATGGGGGATGGTTCTCTTTCCTGTACCTATGAAATGTTGATGGTGTTTCTTCATGGGTTCCGTGGAAATAATAGCTATTCTGAGCAGTCCTCTTTTGTGTTTGATTTTACCTTTAAGTACATTTTTACTTTGAGCTTACTCAAAAATAAAGGCTTAGGGTATAAGCAAATGCATTATACATATAACCTTAACTTACAGCATTGCAAATGCATTGCTGTAATGATGTGCTGTGTCCCCAGGGGTTATGGCATCTATCATTTATGCTTTTGATGGCCTTGACCTTGATGGGGAGGATAAGTTTATTGCAGGCTATGTAGTGTAATAGTCCTGTAAAAGTATAATAATGTGTCCTAAACCATCATAAAGTTTACACATAGTGGATGAATCAGAATTTGTAATAACCTGTAGTTATTTTTTTGAAAGCTGTTTTGCCATTTAAACCAGTTGTAATTTATGGGAGAATACAACTTCCCAAACAAGCATGTTCTACAGGAATAGCCTTGCTGTCTTCCTTGCATCTCCTCTTTTAAAATTCCCCTCAAGGGCGTACTAAAAAGCAGGGCTTTACTTAAGGAAAATACAATAATAATAAAACGGTGTATGCATTTGCAGAGTATTCGGAAGGTGAATCACTTTTTTATATCATCAGCCCAAGAGATGTGGTTGTGGCTAAAGAGCGAGACCAAGATGACCACGTTGACTGGCTTCTTGAAAAGAAGAAATACGAAGTAATTTTTACAATGTTCTTTCCTTCAGACCTTCCTGGTTTGGAAATTGGGGTGGGATAATGAACTTTGCTAGGTCATTTTGATTGGATAGTTTCTGTTCCTACAGTCATTGACTAAATGCTTGTAAAGGGTAGGAGCTGTCTATACATCTGTCCATCTCTCTGGGGAGTTGGTCTTCCTACTGAAATAACTCATCTGAATTGTACCAAAGCGAGGTAGCTGAATTAAATGTTGTGAATAGTGCTCTCAACATCAGATATGAGATATATTAGCTGTCACTGAAAATTATTGAAGCTAGTTGTTGGCTTTAAAGCAGCATAACAGTTAACTAATGAGCTACCTGGATGTTTTTCTAGATCTATGTCAACTAAAGAGGGAAGGGAAATGGATTTGATGGATGATATTAGTTTTCTCCTGTCCTATTTTGCTTCCACTATAGAATGAAAAGGTTGTGTTAGGGTACTGTGCATTGCTCCGTGTTACGTAACTTTGGTGTTGGAATATTTTAAAAGTAAAATCAGACGGTCTTGAACTGTAGGTATTAGTGCTGAAAGTAGTGTTACAAAAAAGCAGAGCCAATATTAAAACACAAGGGTATACAGCTTGCTTGGAAAAAAAGCAGCTCAGTGTTTGATTCAGTAAATATTGGTGTGTTTAAGCATGTATATCTATACCTAAAACAATAATAAGGCATTCTTACAGACAATATCAACATGCACCCAGTGTTCTGGATTCTGATGTCCTGCAGTTAATGATTTAGAACACTTGTTACACTGCATAAAGTAACTTGCAAATTCTTGTCTACATGTTATTTGTTGGATGCCCATTGTAAGAAAAAAAGAAGTGGGAAAGCCATTCAGCACATATTCCTTTCATTAATGCAATCATGATATTCCTCATGCAGATTTGTTTAAATCCTTGTGGATGCTTTTTCATCTGAATAGCAAACTGATATGACAAGCGCAGTTTTGCAGTTTATGTAAATCGCAGCATTTGCTCCCTGAAGACTCCAGTAATTTGCAAGTGACAGCTGTGCGTATGCCTTTGTGAAAGCCATTGAAGGTAGTGGATAGCTTGTGTGTTGTGATGTATGTTAAAGGTTTCATTTTGTTTATAAAAGTGCCAACTTTATTTCTGTACATTTGAAAGAAGTAAAAGAACACAAATGACACTTAAATGTAAATCATCCTGACTGAAGAAGGCTTTTGGGCTGGGGAAGTGAAAGGTAGCCCCCACCCTCTTGCGTGATGATTTTTTTTCACAGGTCTTGGTAGTGAAGGGTTCTCATTTGAAAATGATCCAATGCGACTGCATTGCCTGTTCCGTTGTAATCTTGTGATTTGATACTAATATAGTAATGTGGAGTGAACCCAGGTGGAAACAAAAGTAGTTTTCTCTTTGGTTGGCTGCTTTTGTTTGAGTATGAATTCAAAGCTGTTCATCCAACCATGGCATTAAAAATTCTAGTGCTTCAGACACCCTGCTCTGAAAAATAGTTGATTTATGCAGTTCTAGAGCTTTCTATATTGAAAGTTTGTGTATTTGTCTAGTATCTCTGTTTTCTACTTTTTGACTATAGGAAGCTTTGATGGCAGCTGAGATCAGTCAGAAAACCATGAAAAAGCACAAGATTTTGGTAAGTCTCGAAAGTTGTATTCAAAACAAAATGTCTGATTTCTGTGAGTGCTGTGAGATGCTACAAATACGTTCCCTGTTCAGTACTGCACCAGACAATAGCTGTTAGGCATACTCCAACTAGCATTCGATTTCTTGGTTTCAGCTCAAGAACAGGAATGTTAGTGCGTGAAACACGAAAGGATCTGGATTTTATGAAGGTGCTATTGACATTAAAAATAAGAGAATTACACTGCTGTGCTGATGGGGGGTTTTGTTTGCTTTTACTTTTGTATTAAATTTGCTGTTGTTTCAAGTAACACATGGTATTACAATATTAGAGATTGGATGGGGGGTGACACATTTCTCTAACTTTTACCTTGTACATGTGACAGGGTTTTGGCAGGAATTTTAAAGGTGCAGTTGGGACACCTTTTAAATGCTGTTGAAATTCAGTTGCAGTTTCACATCTAGCTTTCTCATGTTGCTTTGCAATTCACATTATTTTGCATAGTTAAGCTCCTTGTCTCCTGTATAGTTATTTCCCATGTTTATAAGTCCCTTCACAGAGAAACAAAGGGTGTTGATTTTTAAGGCAAAGGGGGAGGGGGGATAATGTAATAGCTAGCTACAAAAACATTGCTAATTTTAGCTCTTTTTTGTCTAAATTGACATCCGTGTAAACACATTGGTATTTCATTAATACTGCTGCTTCTTTAAATGCAAGTTTGTATTTAAGTACAAAGTGTTAGAAGATGTGTTTAATTTGCAGCCAGGTTACTGCTGTAATATGCACACTGTGTATCAGTATGTCTTAAAAGTTCTTTTCTTGTATAGTCTAGAAGTTGAATCAAGACCTAATGGCGTGCCATCACCTATCACAGAGTTTGTATGATTTAACTGCTCTGTGACCCTTGCAAAAGATGTAAAGAATTCTTAAAGGAGGTCCTGGCAATACATTAGGAGGAGGGGGGAAAAAAAAAAAAATCTTTTCTCTTGGTTTGCAGAAACTTGCTCTGCTAGGATGAAATTCAGTGTTGGGTATATACAAGCAGAGTTGTTGAGTGTTTGGTCTCTAATGCAAAACCCATGGAATGTGTTGAGCGAAAAAATGTTGACATCGAGCCCTAAGTGAAGGATTAGTGGTACAGGGACTTAAAACAACTCATGCTCTCACTGCCCAGCAATGATCAGACCAATGACACCACGCTCGCATCACCTGAGAAGTCTGGTGGTCTTGGGGATTTTTAGGTTGCAGTAATGATTACTGCCCCTCTGCACCTCTTGAGCAGAGTGCAAGGGTCCTAAGCAACCACAGATCTACAGCTTCTTCCCTGGTATAGTCTCTGCTCACTGGGGAGCTGGCTCACAGGAGGAGGCGGCTGCCAGAAATCTTCCTTCTTGAGAATGGTGAAGCTGAAAATAAAAAGGTGGTTCCTATAGTGGAATGAAGTCCTAAAATCTGTTATATGTGCATGATTTTTTTTTTTAAATATTGCAGTAGGATGATCAACGTGTTTTGAACAATCCTTAATATGTAGAGATGGCACAGTCTTCTCAGCGTCAATGAGGTTGTGAGAATTATTTAAAAGCGCATCTTAATTTGAACCCATGAGCAGTCTAGGCAAGTATTTTGTTAACTGTTCTGTGGGCCCTACATCTAAAGGAGAATTTGGGGTATCCATTTAGGACCTGGTCCCTGACTTAGCAGTGATGCATACAGGTGGAATGATCGTTACTGTGGCAGTCAAGTAGTTCCAAATTTTTATAACTAATTCTTTGGTTTTATTCCCTTTAGGACATTGGCTTAGCCTATATAAATCACCTGGTGGAGAAAGGAGAGCATGACCTGGCTGCTCGGTAACTTATTGTTAAAGATTTTCTTTGTTGGCTAAAGTGTGCCTGTGTGAGGGGAAAAAGCAAAAGCAAATTATTGATTCTGAAGTCTTTTGTGATGTAGATTTTCTGTGTGTTCTGGGGATTATGAAGTTTTGAAACATTCAGATGTATTACTGTGCCCTATATATTCTTGCCTGTAATGACCCAAAAGTTACTGTAAACTTTATAAAGTTTAACTAGAATTGAGACATACATATTTTTGAAAGTCAGCCTTGATTTTTCAAAGTCACGCTACGATTTTCAAAACTGAGGTTTTCTTTGGATGTGGATAATCTAAGATTATTCATGTGTTGTTACATGGAAGACCATCAGAAAATAATATGTGGTTACATGGGTACAAGGATCAGAAATTGCCTAAGATTTGTGTTTTCATGTGTATGGAAGTGTAAGCATATCTTTTTAAGTGCTCAGTTTTTTCTCAGCTGAGATTTAAAAACTTCACTGATAAAGCTAATATGGCCCTAATCAATAAGGGTGAATGCATAATAAGCAGTTAAGTCCTCTTGGATGCAAAAAAATTGTAGGATCTGAAGGAAATTTCTGGCGTACTCTGCTTGAAACCATGGTTGTCAAAATAAGTCACCTTTGAAAGTGTCTTGATAGGGACAAGAAAGAAGAAAGAATTCTTTCAGTAATCATAGAATCATAGGTTGGAAAAGACCTCTAAGATCATAAAGTCCAACCATCAACCCAACACCACCATGCCTACTAAACCATGTCCAGAATTGTCACATCTACACGATTTTTGAACACTTCCAGGGATGGGGACTCAGCCACCTCCCTGGGCAGCCTATTCCAATGTCTGACCACTCTTTCAGTAAAGAAATTTTTCCTAATATCTAATCTAAACCTCCCCTGACACAACTTGAGGCTGTTGCCTCTCATCGTATCGCTAGTTACCTGGGAGAAGAGACCAACATCTTCCTCACTACAACCTCCTTTCAGGTAGTTGTAAAGGGCAATAAGGTGCCCCCTCAGTCTCCTCCAGACTAAACAGCCCCAGCTCCCTCAGCCGCTCCTCATTAGTCTTCTTCTCTAGACCCCTCACCAGCCTCGTTGCCCTTCTCTGGACACGCTCCAGCACCTCAATGTCTTGGTTGTAGTGAGGGGCCCAAAACTGAACACGGTACTTGAGGTGATAGGCTGTCACATTTGTATTATCCTGTGTACCTACTTTTGTTCTCTCCCCTTTCATCTTCCTTCCAGAAAGTGCCAGAAAATTCTTGGCAAAAACACAGAACTCTGGGAATTTGAAGTTTACAAGTTTAAGGAAATAGGTCAGCTTAAGGTAAGTTAATTAATGTCATGCTGTATTTCCCACATTTTGACGAAGTATCTAAAGGATTGCATTTAACAGCCATGGTGTGGTGGCAGGATAGAACGCTGCCCTTTAAATTCCTGCCCTGGATCTCTAGTTGTACAGTTGTCTTTCATATTGACGTGTATATGTTAACAAGCCTCAAAACAGGCTTGGAGGCGTAGCGCATCTGGGTACTCGGCTACCTATTTTTAACCTGTTGACAACCCCCAAGTAAGACCACCAAAGCTCTTACTTTCAAGGATGCTCACAGTTAAATGCATCTTTCCCATTTACTTTCCACTCTCTTCCAGTATGTCCTGAAAAATCCGACCTCAACTCTTAAGGAAAATAGCCTTCCTGAAAGTCCAAGTCTCTTGCAACAGAGCCACAGCTCTGAGTGTCAAAGAATGGTTAAATTGCAAAGCAACAGGGAAAACCTATGCTGTGTGCTAGAAATGGCAGCAAGAAAGAGGAGCAGCCTGCCCTGTCTTGCGTTTTCCCTGGTCGCAAGCCAGCTACCGGAATGGTATACGTTTAATGCGAGATTCGCAGTTAATAAATTGCCCAGGACATAAGGCTGTAGTGCTGTCACTGCCAAAGCAGTAGAAAACATTATGCACACTCCCTTTGGTAAAGCATGTACGTTTATTTCTGATTTTTATGTCTTCCTATTCAAACTCAATGAGCCAAAAAGGACATATTATTAAGATCTCGCAGCATGCATTCCCTTGCTGGTTTTGAGCTGTTTAATTCTGTTCAAAGAGCGAAAGTGTTTCAGCATTATGGTTTTCAGAAATGTCTGGCTTTTGTTTTAGAGCCACACCAGTGCGAGAACAGCCTTGCCTTTTGTATGAGTTCTTAGTGGTTCGGTGCACTCTTAGCCACCTTGGAAGATGAAATCTCATGTTTCTGTCTCTATTTCAATCCAATAAAGGACCTGAGTGCAGATACAGGTGAAATTTGATACAGTGCTTCTTAGTCGTTTTGGTTTTCTTTTGTTTTTTAGATGCAAGTGTCTGGAATGAATGTTTTTCTTATCTCCACTTATGTCATCCAGCAGACTGTAAAATATAAAAATATTTGCAGGTTTGCTGCAAAAACATCTCTGCTAAATTACTGCCTTTCTAAACAGTTGGTTGTTTTCAGCCCCGTGAAAGCGGACTTAGAAAAACATAAGATGCAGTCTGTTACATTATTCAGCTTCAAGCTACAGTTCTAGAAGATGCTGTTCTTATTTACTATTGCAATTGCGTGTAACTTTTCCCAAGTTCCTAAACATACTGGAATATCATAAAGGATGAACTAACTTAAGCCAGGTCTAAATGAAGTGGTTCTTGAAATGCTTGGGGTCCCTTGTACGCTATTTGGAATTTTTACCTATTTACCAACTAGCAGGTACTAAACACAGTAGTGTAGCTGGGCTATAATGGCTTTAAGCCCTGATGGGAAGACTGTATTTGAGATTTGGAGACAAAGTGTATTTTGAAAGGGAATTTTCTTCAAGAATTTGCACTGCGTGTAAGTGGTTGCTTAAAATCTGATGTTTCCCATACAATGTGATTTGCCAATAACTGACATGGCACTGAAACTGAAGGTTTAAACTTCCCGGCCTGCAGAGGGACTAATTAGTGATACCCCAATGTCAAAGCCTGCGGGATGTGTGGGGTGTTTGTTTGCTTGTGGGTTTAGGGGGTGTTTGAATGTTCTGTACTAAAGGTCCTGTGTGGCAACCAGAGGCTGCATTTTGGTATCTTGACATCTCCTGTGACGTCAGTGAATGTCCTCTAGCAAACCTTGTTACGGCAATTTCAAGATTTTAGAGCCTTGCAATTAGCTGCTCCTCTCCTACTGCAGCAGTGGCTTGATGGAGTTACGTGCTTGTGCTCAGGTCACTTCAGTGTAAAATCCAAAGTCTCAGCACAAACACCTGAAGAAGGTGGATTCGAAGGAAGATGTCAAACTCTGCAGGTGCTGGCCATTGTGGCATGAGGGATGTGCTCCGTTCTGTTGACTCTGCCGTGACAGCAGTGACTGTTAGCAGGGGTGCAGGATGATCAGCCAGTGGCAAAAATGCTTTAATGACCACAACATTGGCTGGAGGACACATGAAAGACTGCTTAACTACTGCTTGAAAATAAAATAGGAGGAGTATGTAACCTCTAGCACGGGTCTTAGTTCGTCTTTGTGCTTCGGCTTAAAAAAAACTTGGATGTTCTCAGTCTTTGCTGAGCGCAGGGCCAAACTGCAGGAGGTGGTTGTGCTTTTCCTTTGAAGCAGTGGGACTTGGGGCAGGGGAGATTTCCTTCCCAAGGCAGCCTGGCCCCCCACGCAACGCGGCAGCTGCACAGCTCCGCAGCTCGCTGTGAGGCCAAACCGCAGCCAAGAGTTGCAGCAAAGCACGTCAGGCAAGGCTGTTCGTTTAGGAGGTGGCAGCAAGGTAGAAAGCGGGTATGAAAACAGCCATTGGACAATGTCCTCTGCCTTTGAGTCTCCAGCTGATGTCCAGCTTGCTTTCTTTATGGTCAGAAGAGGCTTGTTTATGAGGGGGTCAGGAATATGATTCCCCAGGGCAGCTGGCAAGACCGTGCCCCGAGTTAGCTATTAAATTCTGTGACAGATGGTGGGAGCTGATGTTGGCCATGTGCTACGTTTCAAAGACTGGCCAAGCTCACACAGCACGGGGGAGAAGAGTTCTCCTGCGAGCAATAAACTTTAAATTTTTGCAAAGTCATTAGCAATGCATTTTTTACTGGTCTTTTATTTCTACCTCCTTTTTCACCTACAGATGGAAGACTTTAATGAAAGAAGTACCTATAGGCAATTGTTTTGATTTAAATACTAGGAGAATTTTTTTGTTAATAGCTATTGCTGTTTGTAAAACTGAAAAAAAAATGTAGTGAAATGTTATTTCTCCTGCTTTAGTCATGCAATTTCAGTGACAGAATGCCACTGCACCTTGTGCCATTAGTGGGCAGCAGGCAACATCTCTGAGTGTTTGGAGGAATTTCATCAGTGTTGGGCCTTCAGCTACAAACCCCAAAGTCCCAACACAGCTGGCAGCAGTAGGGTTTGTTTTGGCAGGCGGCAATAACCTTGGCCTCTAGTTGCATGGAATAATAGTGCTAATAAGATGCTGTGCTGAAATTCCAGGGTATGAGCTTATTCGTTCTGGTAGGTTCTCATCTCCTGTCTGCCAGAATGCAGTTCCTTAACACCTCCTATAGAGCTACAGATCACATGCCTTCACCCTTTCCATGGAGAGATGTATTCTCAAATTAATTTTCATTTGGGTATGTAAAAATATCTGGCAAAACAGGACTCCTCATAAATGTAGTGACCTCACAGTAAGTCATAAATCAGAAGTGCACATTTTTCAGCTAATGAATGCTTATACCTTTTTACAAGATACAAGACTAAGACTGAACAAAATGGATTTTGAAAACTTTCTTCTTCTGAGGGTTCTTTTGAGGTTTTATTTCCTAAATGACTAGCAGTAAATATTCAGAATTCTCTAAATGCAATGGCTGGTACTCCCATTCTAACTGGTATCTTACCGCTGTCTTTCTAATGAAAATTCTTTCAGATAAGTAATACGATGTGTGCAATCCTAAAATAAATAATTTTAGGATACTGCTTACGAATATGAATATACAGTATTTACCAAGAACCATGTTTTGCACGTAGCTTTTGTTTTTTGTTTCACAACAATTCTTTTTTCTGTCACTGTTGTACAAAAATTTTACATGTCACCCCTTCTGACACTTTGTTCTCTTTGTTCCTATAGGCAATTAGTCGTTACTTGCCCAGACGGGATCCAGTTTTGAAACCTCTGATCTATGAAATGGTCCTGCATGAGTTTTTGGAGAGTGACTATGAGGTACTGCAGCCTGACGTGTCCACATGTAATAGCTATTGCCAGCGAAACACCCTCAGCAATGTGGAATTCTGACAGCAAATTCTCTGTTGTATTCAAATAGATTATCAATGGAAATAATGAAAAGGTTTAAAAGATTAATTTGGGTTTAGTTGTTAAAAGAATTGGTAGAATAGTTTGTTTAACATTGCACAAGTGGTCAAGGTGCAGCACAAAGCATACAGCACCTGAAAGAGACCCAGTTTCATGAATCTTAATAACATTGCATCGAAGAAGGAGAACTTGTGTTCTGCACTGTGCACGTCTGTGGGCACATGAAAGTGGCTTAGACATGGAGCACAGCAGGTATCACGAGGCTTAGGTGAAGCTTTGGTGTTTTGAAATGTTCCTTAGGCAGTTCTTTCTATTTCTGTTATGATCTCTTATACTTTTAGGGGTTTGCAACCCTGATAAAAGAGTGGCCTGGAGATCTCTACAACAACACAATCATAGTTCAAGCTGTAGTGGATCACCTGAAGAAAGATCCACAGAACAGGACTTTGCTACGAACACTTGCAGAATTGTGAGTACAATTCTTAACTCCTGTTACAAAAAGTAAGCTTGAAATAGTATACTGTAGTTTATAAATATTTGCCTAATTCTTTTAACAGAAATGGCAGGGGGGTTGGAGCTAGGTGATCTTTAAGGTCCCTTCCAGTCCAAACTTCTGTGATGAAATATCTGCTTTGCGGCAGTCTACAGAGTATCAGCTTTCTCTGGTCTCCACTCTGCTGATTGCACAGCTTAGCAATTCTTTTTCCTTCCTTATAAAGTATATGCTGAGTGTGAAAGCAAAGAGTTTACTATGAGATTGGATTTGCTCTCCTCTTCCTAAAGCAAATAGCTAGCATTCTTCTGTGCATTTCAGAATTACCCACAGGAAAACAAAATGGGTTTTTCCCCCGCTATTTCAAAAGTAGTATATTTAAGTTTACTGTGTGGCTGGAAATATGTGACTGGAAAGTGTGCCAAACTGATCTGCTTCTAGGCTACGTCATACAGGGATAAAGCTCTTTGGTTTTCTCAGCCAGATTCCCATGTTAAGTTCCTTTCGTACTGACTCTTTGAAGAAAGCAGAGCTACTGTCTGTTGCGATGTTACGGTCTGTCCCAAAGTTTTAAGAGAACAGTGTTTTGTAGCTCTGAAGAGAGTTCCAATTAGTTTCCAAAAATAGAAAAGCCAGTGTTCTGTGTGGCTTCCCCTGTGGTTTGAAAACGGGAAAATGAAAATGCAGAGAACACAGGTCAGAACAGAAATGCGGTGGCTGAAATTAACGGAGTTGAAATTAATGTTGCCCAGTGTTTTATTTCCTTTTAACGAAAGTGAATCACAGCAACTATTTAGATATTCATAAACTCAAGTAGCATCCTAACAGGCTTTACATCCTACAGCATATTTATATTTTCTCTCATAGGTAGTTTTCCTACACTTAGATATGTAAGATCACATGTATTGTAACTTTGGTTTTTATCAGGTATACTTATGACCAGCGCTATGGCAGAGCCCTAGAAATTTACCTAACTCTGAGGCATAAAGACGTCTTCCAGCTGATCCACAAGCACAATCTTTTCAGTTCTATCAGAGACAAAATTGTTCTGCTCATGGATTTTGATTCAGAGGTATTGTGATCTTAATGATTTGATATTCACTTTGCACCAGAGATATTTCAACAGATTAAAAGTGAGCTAAAGATAGTGTTGAGGCAGAGAGTGTGTTTGCTGTGTCTGGGTACATTCTGAGGTAAAGGAGGAGATATTTGCCTAGACTGCAAAATAATTGACCAAAGGATGATTTTTTTTTTTTCCTTTGTCTTTTCATTTGAGTATCACTCACAGCGAGAAGAGTGCCAGATCTGAGATCATTGTTGTGATTCTCAAGCAGGTTTTCACCATGATATTCTTTCTGCATTTCTAATCAAATAATGTTATTAATAAGCCAAAGAAAGGAGGCAGTGAATTTATTGTGAGGCATATGTTAAATGTACTTGCCACTTTTCTTTCACTGCAGTCAATTAATAGAATACAATAGACTATTTCAGTTGGAAGGGACCTACAACAATCATCTAGTCCAACTGCTTGACTAATTCAGGGCTGAGCAAGTTAAAGCGTGGTATTAAGGGCATTCTCCAAATGCTGCTTAAACATTGGCAGGCTTGGGGCATCAACCACCTCTCCAGGAATCCTGTTCCAATGTTTGACCACCCTTTTGGTAAAGAAATGTTTCCTCAGGTTAAGTTTAAACCTCGTTGGCACACCTTTGAACCATTCCCACGCATCCTATCACTGGATACCAGGGAGAATTGCTCAGCACCTGCTTCTCCACTTCTGTTCCTCAGAAAGCTGTAGAAAGCAATGAGGTCACTCCCAGGCTCCTTTTCTCCAAACTAGATAGGCCCAAAGTCCTTTAGCTGCTCCTCGTAGGACTTGCCTTCCAGCCCATTCACCAGCTTTGTTGCCCTCCTTGGGACACATTCAAGTACCTTAAAATCCTTTTTAAGTTGTGGGGCCCAGAACTACACACAATACTCAAGGTAAGACTGTACCAGCACTAAACACAGCGGGATAATCACCCTTTTGACTGTCATGTTATGCTGTGTTCGATGCACCCCGGGATGGGGTTTGCCCTCTCTGCTGCCAGGGCACACTGCTGACTGCTACTGAGCCTCCTGTCAGCCAGCACCCCCAGAGCCCTTTCTGCAGGGCTGCTCTGCAGATACTCCTCTCCCAGTTTAGGCTTCTACGCGGCATTACTCTGTCCCAGGTGCAGGATCTGGCATTTCAACTTGTTAAATTTCATCCCTTTAATCATAACCCAGTGCTCCAATCTATCTGGATCCCTCTGCAAGGCCTCTTGTTTCTCGAGTGAGTCAACAGCACCTCCCAGTTTGGTATCATCAGAAAACTTACTAAGGGTGCATTCAACTCCTGCATCTGGATGATTGATTAAAAGTTTGAACAGAACTGGCCCTAGAACTGAACCCTGAGGAACACTGCTGGTGAGGGTTGCCCGCCAGATGTAGCCCTGTTCACTACAACCCAGACTCACAAGACCTTTGGTAGGTAATTGAGAGGGGTCCTGCCCTAACATCCGCTAGCTCCTTCAGTACTATGGGATGAATGCCATCAGGTCCTGTGGACTTATGGACATTCAGCTGATACAGCTGGTCCCTTACCATTTCAGTGACCACAAATGGTAAGTCGCTGTTCCCACACTTCTGTTCCTCTGACTCAGGGTTCCAGGCAGCCCAAGGTCTATCAGTATTATTAAAGACTGAGGCAAAAAATGCATTGAAAGCCTCCGCTTTTTTTTCATCCCTGCTAATAGGATGACCATCTTCAAGAAGTATCGGTCCAGTGTTTTCCTTAGACCTCCTCTTGCTATGAGTAAACTTAAAGCCCTTCTTGTTATCTGAAACCTCACTGGCCAGTTTCAAGTCTAGCTGAGCTTTGGCCTTTTGTGTCTTCTCACTGCATATATGAACCACAGCTCTGTAATCTTCCTGCAAAGCTTGACCTCGCTTCCAGAGATCATACAGTTTCTTTTACCTCCTGAGCTCCACGAGAAGTTCCCTGTCCAGCCAAGCTGGTCTTCTGCCACACTTGCTTGACTTACAACACAGAGGAACTGCCTACTGCTGTGCTTCTAAAAAGTGGTTCTTAAAGACTGATCCGCACTCGTGGACCCCTAAGCTCTCACAAGCAGATTCCCAGGGTACTCTGCTACATAGCTTCTGGCTTAGCTTCAGATTTGCTCTCCTGAAGTCCGGGGTAGCTGTCGTTTTTAATCTTTACGCTGAGAATTTTAAACCCAGCCATTTCATGATCATTGTGGCCAAGACAGCCACCTCCCATCAAATCCTGCACAAGCCCTGCTCCAGTCACAAAGAACAAGTCTCGGAAGTTGACATCTTGCATAAGGACAAGGACTACCAATCCAGAAATTTTTCTCCTAATTGCCCATAGAATAACTCATTGGTGCTTATGCCCCAGCTACGTGATTGGTGGTAGATACCTGCTGTAGCATCTCCTTTGTTTTTCATCCTGCTAATCCTTACCCAGAGGCTGTCAACCACATCATCCCTAACTGTAAGGGCTGTGCAATCAAACCTCTCCTGTATGCATAGTGCCACTCCTCCACCTGCCTGCCCTGCCTGTCCCTCCTGAACAGCCTGTAGTCCTCCATCCCACCACTCCAGTTGTGGGACCCATTCCACCAAGTCTCACTAATACCGATGATATCATAGCTCTGGGAACTTACCAGTGCTTCCAGTTCATCCTGTTCATTTCTCATACTATGTGTGTTGGTGTACACTTACTTCAGACTTGCTCCTGAGCCCTCCATGCTCCCAGGAGCAGTGTAAATGTTCCTACTGGCGTTGCCACCCTCGGGTGATGCCATGCCAACCCTTGGCTTGCTTACTGCAGTCCTGTTTGGTATCCCCTTCCCCATCAATTCTAGTCTAAAGCTCTCTCCATCAGTCCTGCCAGCTTATGCCCAAAGACACGTTTTCCCCAAAGGGACAGGTGGATCCTGTCAGGCCCCAGCTTGCCTTGTCTCTTGAAGGCTCTTCCATAGTTTAAAAACCCAACATTTTGGCAGAGGCACCAGTCCTGACGCCAGGTATCGATATCCTGGGCTCATCTGTTTCTTCCGAAGTCTCGCCCTGTTCCCGGAAGGATTGAGGAGAACACTACTTGTGCTCACAAATTTTTTGGGTTTTGCTTCTGAAAGTTTACAAGGTTATTAACCTAAATTTCAAAAATAAGAAGTGTGTGTTTTGTGCTGAATTCAATCTTCTTTCTTCCCAGCTTGTCTCTAAAACCTCAGCAAATGAGTTTTGGTATGATTCTTGGGGGGAAACCAAGTGATGTGCTCTTTCAGTGCAGTGGTTGTTTAAGCACTGGAGCTAAAATATGGAGCCATCTGTATCAAAGATGATCATTTCTGGTATGCCCATTCTAAACTACTTGGTAAAAAAAAAAAAAAAAAGGATAATTCTTTTTTATTAAATTGAGTAAGTCATGTCAGGAATCTGTGGTTTTGTATTTTTTGAATGTGAAGCAAAGTTTGCTCTTCCAAGAGGAAGCAGAACCAGAAACTCAGGGGCCACTCTGCTTACATGATCTTGTCTGCTTGTGTTACGGTGTCAGTGTGCACATAGTTTGGAGGAATCCAGCTGAAGGCAAGTTGAGTCATGTGTTTCCTATACAGCCATCACCCTGCAGTTCCCTTTTGCAGTGGAACAAATAGTATTTCTACATCATCGGACAGTGGCCTTCTGCGACCCATGATTCAGTGGGCACGCTTCACCTGCAATAAAAGTGCACAGTATTGATTGCTATTAGTGTGGAAACTTAGAAGTATTCAGGAAGAATACGTGATGCGTTCTCCTGTAATGCTGTGCTGTCGGGGAAGGCTGATGTTATGCAAATGGGTCTCTGAATTACTGTTGCTGAAAAGAGTAGGTCTGCAATATCCATCTTACACCCATCAGTGAACAAGCATAATACAACATAGAGTGTGAGAAAATGTGTCTGCCTGTGTCTTAACTGAATTCTCTTTCTTTGCTTTAGAAAGCAGTAGACATGCTCTTGGATAATGAAGATAAAATTTCCGTGAGTACAAGTTCACGCATGGCAGTCCAATGCTTGCTTGCTTCTTTCCATCCTCTAGATGTGATGTTCGTCACAGGTTTGCTAATCTGTTGGGTTTTATTTGTTTTCTTTCAGATTGACAGAGTCGTTGAAGAATTGGAAAACAGGCCTGAGCTACAGCATGTGGTAAATATTTCTGTATTCTGTTGGTTTCAAATTGAGCTGAATAAACTCTTTGCCGGGCACACCTTTACAGATGTGGTTGTCCTGTCAAAGTGCGCGTGACACTAAAATGTCATAAATTATCAGAGCCAAAGTGGCTACTTTTGCTAATCCATTTTTTAACATGGCCATAACATTTTTACAGTAGTAAATAATTTTAAAGCGTGTACCTGTGAGAACTTGAAAACATGCTGTTTACTTGTTAACACACTGTGAGGTACTCCTTATGCCATTGCAGGCGCTTCTCTTCTGTGGTCAATTACTTCTTGCTTGTATCCATCCTCTTTCCCTACACAAAAATGGGATTGGATGTTGGGTGCGACTCTGAAGCGTGTTTTGCTGATCCATAGAGACAGTGAACTGCTTGTCGTTCTAGAGCTGTCACTTCCATGCGCTGCAGGATTGTTCTTGTTTGTGCAGAATTACAATATCACTGTAAGGCTGTGGCTCCACATTGCCATTCCAAAAGCACCTCTTCGGTTTGAATGTGCTGTCAGTGGAATACCTAATGCGTAACCGTGGGCTTGGGCTGTGTTAGGGAGGGAAATTTCACTTGCTGCTGTGTACAGGTGGGGCTCAGGGCATCGATCTGGTGGAGGGCGGGTTTAGGTGTTACACATCTGATTATAGGAAGCAGCTCTGGAAATCGTGCAGCCCGCAGCCCAAGAGCTTTGCAAAGATGACTGACGGACTGACTGTCAGTTTGTGGAAGGGATGCATCAGTTTCAAAGTGTGAAGCCTGCTTCCCTTCACGTGAAAGTGACCTCCAGATGATTCTGGAGGCTTTCCTGTGCCTATCTAGAGAGAAGGAGCTTTTCCTCAGTATCTATAGTTTGAGGTACTTTAGTTAAAACGTTTCATGTGGTAAACATCTGTTCTGTAGTTATTTGTAATGGTCAAGCATGTCTAGATAACCGAAATGCTTCATTTGACGTATTTGTCCAAAGTTTTCTGTAAAATTCAAAATCCAGTAGTTTCACTGCAGGTTAAAGGACAGTTTCTTCACTGTTGCTGAGAACTTGCTTTATAGAGCTGATGTTGGAGATTGCTGTGATGAGGGTCCTTCAGAAAAATGTACAAATTGTTCTTTAGAATCAGGATTTAATCTCTGTGCCTTTTAGTATGTGTTAGCACATTCCTGAGGAAATTAGGACGAGTTTTTTATTAGCAGAGAACAAGTAATATTGTCTAAGTTGTTTTGAGTTCTGATTCTCTCTTTTGATTCCTAGTACTTGCACAAGCTTTTCAAGAGAGACCACCATAAAGGCCAGCGATACCATGAGAAACAGATCAGCCTTTATGCTGAATATGATCGTCCGAATTTACTGCCGTTTCTCAGAGACAGCACACACTGTCCGCTGGAGAAGGTAAGCCTCCAAATCTAAACACAGGTCCTCGATTTTGATGTTTATAGGTTTTGTAACTGTGTCTGGTGCTGCCCTCTACTGCCAAAAGGAGGGATTCTTTGAGTTTGTGACCATCAGCTGCAGAAGTTTGGTTCGAAGAGCTGGCTGACAGCTGAGACCTTCCTTTCTCAGCTCACAGGGCAGGAACTGGTGGGGATTTTTTGTGCAGAAGTTATGAATTCACACTTGGTGCGTACCTACAGCATATCTATGTATCAGTGCCTGGCCTGACTGGACAGCAGGTTGTTTTTGCAAGAAATCAGCAAACATTTTGCCAAATCTAGGACTAGTCAGTGTTAGATCTTGAAAAATTAGTAGCTGTCACTGATGTTTTTCTAGCTTGGTATTCTAAAGTCCTAAGTTGTTTTCAAATAGTATAGATAATATAACAGTCACTGAATTAGCAGAGCTACAAGTATTTTGTCTTTGTACTTCTACTACTAGACTTGGGTTTTACGAAGTACCATGCTTCTGCCTTATTTAACCTTTTTACATTTTCCTTTCTTCCTCTTTCTTGTAAAATTAAAAATTAAATAAATCAAGGGAAATCTTGGGGATTTTTCCCCTGCTTGAATTAAAGTGAGTTGTTTTCCTCTTTAGTTGGGTCACTATTTTATTGTTTGTATTTGTTGCTGTTAATGGTTGAGCAGAGCAGACTTTGTGAAAGGATGCCTCTCTGTATGCAGCTGTAATGATGACACCAGTGGAGTAGGTTTAAATGTAATATTCAATATTGCATTTTATGTGGCTGACATTCTAAAGAGAACTGGTACTCTTCCTGGCACCTCTCTTGTTTTGCATGCTTTTGTCAACTTTACTGTGCAACAGCAGGAAACACTGGAAAATACTTTGTCAGGATTGCACTGTCACACAAAACTAGGTTGTCTCGGTGATCTTTTAGGCAATGAGCCTGAGAGGCTTCCAGCCAGAGACTTTTGTCTACAGTGTTGATCTGTTTTTAACTCTCTGATTCTCTCTTAGTTTTTGCCTTAAGTATTATTTGCATGATCATGGCTTTATGTAGAAAACCTTACCTGCACTTTTTTTTTTCTTTTGGTGCAAATTAGTTTTACTTCTTGAAGATCTAGCCACCTGTCTTCAGTGATGGGTGGTGCAGAAAAGTGCTGTGTGTAAATGATGCAAGCACGTTGCTGGCACTGATTTGCTGAAGCTATGGGCTGTGAACAAGAATGTGTCAGAGACCTGCAAACCTTTGGAACATGTGGTGCAATAATCACCAAAATGATATAAAAGGATGTGAGAAAGTGTCATTCTAACCTGACGTTAAAAAGTTAAGAAGTTTCAGTAAGAAGCTAAGGAAGAAACCAAAGATACCAACACTATATAAAATTCAGTGGAATTTACTGTCACTGCTAATTCTCTAATTAAACTTCTTACCATATGTATTGTATAGTAACACTAGAGCAAATATTTGTTCTCAGGAAATAAAATGGGGACAAAGAATTTCCCAGTTAGCAATATTTTCAGTTCCTGTTAAGTGGATTCCAGTGCAGTGTATAAATTGCAAAAAGACATGACATTTGAACAAATTCACACTTATTATTGCTTTAAAGAAATTATAAACCTGGCAGAAAGAAATAATTCTTGTTCTTTAAAAGTAAGCCACTTTTATTCAAGTGCAGTTTAGCAAAAGTTTTATAAAATGAACTGAAAGAGAAGTAGGAATGTTCCCTGGTTTCCTCTAGAGGGAGCATGACAGTCAATAAACGTGCAGCATCCAGGAATACTGCATACCTGGTATTCTGTAGTTTAACTTCTAAGTGGAGAGAAAAAATGCTTGTCAGCTGTGTTCATAACTTATTAGTGTTATTCTTACTGCCACTTCCCTGAAGTATCTGGTTGGTAATTCACGTACCTTTACCCCGAAATTCATTGTCCCTGTCTTTATTCTTTGTAGTAACCCATCTGAAATAATTTGAGAGTGGAAGGAAAGCTTAATTCCTACCTACAGCTTTAGCTGTAGCTGTTCTTTATGCATTTATAGCCTTGATTTCCAGGAATGAAAGTCTTTATTGGTGAAGAGCTGTCTCCACAGGAATGCCATGAATCTTAAGTTTGCTTTCTGCTTCCGAATTGGAAACAGACACGGCACCGTTTATGGCATACCAGCCCTGCCAATTTTCCGTTACTGATTGCTTGTTGGTAACCAGTTTGGTAGTTTTGGTAATTATGCTAAATGTTTTTCAGCTACACGTGGATTCTGTAACTGCTCATGGTATTTAGCCCTCTGGTATTTAAACCAAATTTACAAGAAATGCTGCCTCCTTACTCGTTCTCATTTGTGCTAGATTATTTTTGTATTGTCTTCTTGGAGGTCACTGGTACAAAATTTGGAGGGCACTCTCTACCTCCCAAAACCATTCTGGTTGCCCTGAGGAGATCTGCAATTTTGTGCTATGGATGAATGTCAAGCAGACCTCCATCATTAAAGACCTCGTAAGTCCACCCACAGGAATCAAATCTTGACAGCGGATAACCCTAATGCTTTCAGATTAACCAACTTTTGAAAGCAGAAGAAAGAAGTTGCCAGTAGATTTAAAGGTAGAGATTGGCATAATTCAGACTGAAATACCTGTCCTGTCCCTAGATTTGTTTAATCGTGGAGAAAAATGAAAAAAAAACCACCATGGAGTTTTTCCTCTTAATTAATGCCAGAGGAACTGACAGTGCATATTAAGGAAGCTGTATTCCTGTCAAAATGAGTAATGCAGCTTTGTGGAAAAATATCTTTAAGCCTCTTGCAGCATTTGTGATCAATAAAATATCATGTTACATGGTTCCCTGTATTCTCTTTCCCTCCTCCCTTCCCTTAAATTCAAGGCTCTTGAGATCTGCCAACAGAGGAACTTTGTAGAAGAGACGGTCTATCTTCTGAGTAAGTAACACTCAGCATGATAAATTACAACATGGTTTTTAATCTTGTCATAAAGTTTATGCTGAAAAAAATGTATGATGTATTGTCTCATACAATTTAACATGCTTTCCCAGAGACAAAGTCGGTATGCAATCGATGGAACCAAATAACATGATTTAGAAAGTAAAACAAAGCACTGAATTATTCATATGATGTCTTACGTCCGTATATTGTGTTACTGCGTTTCTGATTTGTTGTTTTTCTGGGGTTTTTGAGGTGTTGGGGGGCTATGGGGAGCAGGCTGAGGGGTGTATTTTTGAGACAATCTCCAAGAGAATAGTAGTTGTGTCCATGTGAAGAGAGGGGAGAAATAAAACAAATTTTATCCTGAATACGTCACAGAAACTTAGTATTATCTTTTGCTGAAGTGGAGGATTTGCTTATGATTCCTTTTTTTTTTTTTTTATTGTTAAATTAACTCCCCCAGCAGGCCAAGGAATCTACCTTTGAATGGGAGTCACTGTAAGGCTAACATTTTTATGTATGTTGAAGTATTAGTCTTGAATGGAAAGGAAAGCATTTTTTTTAATCAATCTTTGTTTTAGTAAGAAGAATATTTTGTGGACCATTTGAGAGCAGAGTAGGATTTACTCATGGATTTATTTAAAGAATAGTTCAGCATTTTTACTATTTCTTCCTCTTCCTTCCTCTCATTTTCCATGGGTGTAAATGGCACTATATTTACTGAGAATTAAAGAGTGTCCATGAGGGCTCTTAAAAGGGGGTATTTTGTGTCACAGTTTACATGCAAATGCCCCCCCCTTATGTTAGATGTTGCTGCAGTTCAGGACGCTTAATATGACCCAACACAACCTTAAGAAATGATTCAGGTCTCAGTCCACACAGTGCTGCAAGCACTTGTTCAGGTAATACTGATTGCTCTGGGATTGTCATTCGTACGTCAGATGAGAGCAGATTTGATCTTGGTGGAGTTAATCTTAGGCAACTTCACAGTTATAAAATTCCTATCGAAAGAGCTTCTTAAAGCACTGAGCATTGATAAGTGTTTAGGATTTATAATCTCTTTACATATTTTTTCCTTCTAGGCAGAATGGGTAATAGCCGCAGTGCCTTGAAGATGATAATGGAAGAACTGCAAGATGTAGATAAAGCTATTGAATTTGCCAAGGAACAAGATGACGGAGAACTTTGGGAAGACCTCATTTTATATTCTATCGACAAACCACGTAAGCGGGATAATTTCTCAGTAGCCTTGCATGTGTGTTTTTTTGTGGAATGCTATTGCAATTAAAGGATTGAATTATCCACTTGCATGTTAGCGAAGGTGTTTATGGATGGCCGGGGAGGTGTTCTGGTTTGTGGAGCACAACCTAGCTGTCCCACTGTGCATACCAGTAAGGCAGCATGTGGGCGTGCTGCAGAATGAGTACTTAGGGATTTAACATTTGACTAAGCTCTACGTAGTTGTGTCCTTAATGACAAATTAAGGGGCGAATGGTGCTTTTAATTTGGCAGAAGGAGGCTTTATTTTTAGACGACCTCAAAACACTGTCTGCAGGTTTGATGAGAATGTTGTGTAGTGTGTTTATTGCAGCTGCTTCCCTTTGAAATTCTGACAATGGAAGAACCTACAGCTTTCTGCCCCTCAGTAGAATAACTAATTTGTTTATTTTCTCTGGCACAAAGGTAAGATCTGTAATAACGGGTGCATTTTGCCTTTCATCCATTATATGGATAGCTACTCAAGTTTAAAGTTTAGATGAAATCAGAAACTGACAATCCCATAAGCAACATCAGTTTTGTTCAGGAGGCAGATTCAGAGGAGTTAATATGACTGAGAAAATAGAGAATTATTTTAACTATCGACTCCATTAGTTTTGCAACCTCTTCTGGGGCTTTAAATCAAGGCTTTAAAGTCTGTCTCGGGATCTCTTTTAGAAAAAGGATTGAACGTCTTGTAGAATTAATGTCAGAATACGTATCTTTTCATCTCTTAGCTGCTAATGCTGACAGGAAGAAGCAACCAAAATCCGTTACTCCTTTAGAAGAATGATGTTCTTATATTACCCATACTTAAATGCAGTCCATCACTGAAAGTGATGCTACAATTAGTGACATCTTTAGAGCAAAAGGGGTTCAAAGCATGTAAAATTCTCTCAGTTCCATCTGCCCATATGCAGAGCAACTCCAGTGATATTCCTTGCCCCTCTTTAGGAGTTGAAGAAGAAACACAGCCTTGAGGTTCATCCTTCTAGTGTTTTGTTTAGTCAGGTGCATTTCAAAAAGCAAGAGGCTTCCTTTGTGTCACTCTCACCAATGTTTAGAAACATGCTGGAGTTAGGTTAAGTGCTTGAAAATTTGGGTTTTTAAGCCCTGGAACTGGGAATGGAATAGTCACATAATGCAGTTAATTTTCTGGCTCTGTTTGCTTGAGCACCCTTTTTATTGAATTGAAATGCATTATTTACTTGTGGATTTGTGGATACTGTTACCCCGTTTCTGAATACCCTAGAAGTTCTGTGAATTGCTGAACTGTATCTTACTGTCTTACCCAAAGGCCTGTATTCAAGTAAATACAGCTGCACGAAACGTATGAAGGCTGTATAAAAGAGGCTTAGTATTATCTCTTAATAGAGAACTGTCAAAGAATCAGCTAGAGCCTGTACCTTGTCGCCAAAGCATCCTTTAACCAGGTATTTTGCTGGATATTTTTCTTAGTATCTTTGCCTCTTTGTTTTCACAGCTTTTATTACTGGTTTGTTGAACAATATTGGGACCCATGTTGATCCCATTCTTTTGATCCACCGCATTAAGGAAGGCATGGAGATTCCTAATTTGAGAGACTCACTAGTGAAAATTCTTCAGGACTACAACTTGCAGGTAAATGTTGCATTCTTCTTACGATACTCATTTTCTGAGAGACAGCAAAACCGCTCTGCCACTGAACTGCACGAGAAATGGCTGTCATGAAGGTTCATTTTGTTCAGACATCTGTCATTGACACTGGATTGGTACGAAATTATGACAAAAAAAGCTTAGAAACTTGTCAAGACAAATAGTCAATTTTCTTGATGGCTTCTAGCACTTCTGAATCTCTCCCATGCTATCATAGATCTGGTGGGTAAGTAGAGCTGGAAGGATCTTGGGTGATTCGAACTATTTTATACTGCTCAGCTGTCCAATATTGGAAATTTTCATGACAGGTACTTTTCATTCTGTTTCATATATAAGGAGGCAGAACACAACATGCACTCACTGAAATATTCACCAGGTATAAGAGCCATATGTGAAGTGTCATACTAACTAAAGGAAGATGAACTTTTAAAATCAAATTCATGTCTGTTATGCAGGATGTGTTGATGTCTATGTATTAAAAAAAAAAAGACTGCTTAATGGATTATGGGAGTTCTTATCCCAGCATAATTATACAGATATGTGCCATTCCCTATGTGACTGGCTTTGCTGTGTGTTTGTAAGAACTTAAACATAGTCTTAAATGTTCCTGAAAGTAACAACAGAGTTGCATTGCAACTTTAAATCTTCCTGCTAGCAAAGGAGGCCCAAACTTGAGTTCTCTGTGGCACCGCTCTGCACCCTTCTACTGAGAGATGTAAGGAAGTAGAGCGGTTTGAATGCCTCAGGTGCGACTATGCAGAGTCCAAGAAAACATAGCCCAGTAAGCAGCTGAAACTCCAGTTTTCTGAACCTCATAAACATTTGCTTTCTATCTGCTATTAGCCTTCGGACATCTCTAGCAAATAGGTAGAGATAGTTTGATGGTTTTCATTAAAGGTCATGGCTGGCCTCTTACCAGACCAGATAAAGACTGTACATGCTAGAGCCTTCACTGATGTCAGAAGTCCTTTTAAAAAGGCAAGCTCAAAGTCTTTCCAAAGCTCTTACTGTATTATATTATCGTATGTGCTTTAGATTATGACTTTCAGTATTTCAAAAAAGTGTTTTAAGTGTCTTGTTCTCCTGTACACCCATTATGTGGAAGGAGTTACCCCAGATAAAGAGATATATGTTTGCATGTAATGTATGCTGTAGCATTACTTCCATTTTTTTAATTGACTTCTTTAGATACCGCTGTTCTTCCAAAATGTCATGGTTCAGCCTGGCTGAATGCCAAGTGCCCACAAAAGCTGCTCTGTCACTCCCCCTCCTCAGCTGGACAGGGGGAAAAATACAACAAAATGCTCATGGGTCGATAGGAGGACAGGGAGAGAGCACTCACCAATTACTGTTACGGGCAAAACAGATTGAACATGAGGAAATCAGTTTAATTTATTGCCAACCAAGTCGGAGTAGGATAATGAGAAATGAAACCAAATCTTAAGAAAAACACCTTCCCCAAACCCCTCCCTATTTTCTAGGTTTAACTTTCCTCCACAATTCTCTGCCTCCTCCCCCCGAGCAGCACAGGGGGACAGGGAATGGGAGCTGCAGTCAGTTCATCGCACCTTGTCTCTGCCCCTCTTTCCTCCTCACACTCCTCCCACACTGCTCCAGCATGCGTCCCTCCCACGGGCTGCAGTTCCTCACCAACTGTTCCAGCGTGGGTCCCTTCATGGGGTGCAGTCCTTCAGGAACAGACTGCTCCAGCATGGGTCCCCTGTGGGGTCAAAAGTCCTGCCAGCAAACGTGCTCCAGTGTGGGCTCCTCTGTCCTTGGGAGGACATGGGAGGTCCTGCCGGAAGCCTGCTCCAATGCAGGCTCTCCGTGGGGTTGCAGCCTCCTCCCGCAGCTCCGGTGTGGAGTCCTCCATGAGCTGCAGGTGGAGATCTGCTCCACTGTGGACCTCCACGGGCTGCAGGGGAATCTCTGCTCTGGTGCCTGGAGCACCTCCTCCCCTGTCCTTCTTCACTGACCTTGATGTCTGCAGAGTTGTTTCTTGCACATGTTTCTCACTACTCTCTCCAGCTGTAATTGCCCAGGGCTTTTTCCCCTGCTTAAATACGTTATCACAGAAGCAATACTACCGTTGCTGATGGGCTTGGCCTTGGCTAGCGGTGGGTCCGTCTTGGAGCCGGCTGACACTGGCTCTGTCAGACACAGGGGAAGCTTCCAGCAGTTTCTCGCAAAAGCCACTCTTGCACCCACCCCACTGCCAAAACCTTGCCACACAAACCCTATGCTAGATAAGTCAGATGCTGCATTTAAACAGCTGCGTGTTAATCATGCCATTGCCAGTACCCAGCTGCTTTTGCTGCTGATCCTCCTGTTCCTGCATTCACTTGAAATGAAATTGGAACTTTGGGTGTGTCTGCAGGTAGGCTGAGAAAGTGCTGTGAGCATAGCTGCAGCTTTACACATATGCAAAGTATATTGCGTGGCTTCAGACCAAGCTGATGACATTGTTTGGTCACGTTTTGGGGAGGGAGGAATCACTTTGTCTTCAAATACCTTTTAACAAAATTGCTTTGGGGTTAAAAGGACGTAGTTAATCTTCAGGATGATATCTAAAATTGTTTGATGTTAGCATTGAAATGCTTTGTGGATTTCAAATTAATTCATTTTGAAGTAGATCAAGATAAAATTTAGATGTCATAGGAATAATAGAAATTGGGAAAGTTTAATGTAATTTGTGCTTGGCCTGCTTGTACAATAGCAAAACAATATAGCCAAAAAAAACGTGGGGGAACAGTTTTTCTTCAGAGAAATGTAAGCTGTAGCTTAAAATAAGACTGTTTTTAAGTGTTACAGGCAATGTAAAGTGCACTGTTTATGAATAGACGGTGTGTCTACACTGGAATTTAGAGATATGATCGCAGCTAATGCACGCTCACCTAAGTAGCCTTCGATTGGCAAGCTCAATTTTTTACATCAGGACTGTTTCTGCATTTGGTGTGTGCTTCAGGACGTGGCTGGGTCTTCAGGTAAATGTCAAAGTGGCCTCTCACTGCTGAGGGCCGTTCTGCCCTAGCTTCAGCATTACTGCTGCGTCATTAGTGGCGTTAAAGCTACCCTGTGGTGTGTTTGTGGGATACCTGGTGTCACCTTTGCATCATGTGTAGGTTCTTGGTGAGCAATCCATGTCCTCTGTTCCGGCCTGGCACAACTCCTTGCATTTTTGGTTAAAACTTCATGATCTGTATCACCTAATGTACCAGACATTTTGAGCTCGTACGGCAATCCAAATTTCGATGGCTAGGACTTTCAGTAATTTCATCTCTTCAGATCTCAAGCTCTGTATGCACACAAGTTTTATTGTTCCCATTTTCAAAGGCAAGAAAGAAAATCTTGTACCAAGATCCACAAAGGAGGGTGCGCAGGTGAAGTTAGAACCTGTTGCTTGGCTTGCAAGTCACTGCCTCAAGCAAAATGGTGCTGATCTTTTCATAGTGTTGGCTCCTCAAATGTAGGACAGCTGTGCTGTTACATTATTTAACTCTGGCCTCCTTTTGCAAGCCCTGGTGAGATTGTTTTATGCATATTTCAGTATGCGGGTGCAAATTTCCTCTTTTGCTCCTAAATTTCCTTAGCAGTTAACTTTACATTAGATGTGTTTTGAAATATGGGTAGGAGCTAAAAGCAGTGCCTTTGACAGACTTTGTCTTTCTAAAAACAATTCTTTACATCCCAGCAAAACCAAGTGAATCAAATTGAGTGGCTGCCAAAGCGTGCCATATGTGGCTTACAGTGTGCATTAGAGAATCCGACAAGGAAGTCTACTAATGCAACAAAATTTGTTGTTATTTTTTTTAATCTAGCATCTTCCCTGAATAATTTAAGTTTTTAATTTTAAGTTTTTATTAACGCTGGCATATTGCAGACTAATTGCTTCACAGATTACCGCCCATTAGATGAACCACTGCAACTGTTGCACGTGCTACTCTACTTTAGAGGCGAGGTGAGCTTAATGTGGTTAACTTGGTCCTTTGAAAAGGAGTTAATATCTGTTTGCTACCAACTAACCAGTCATTGCACTAAGATAGTATTAGGTATTCTAATGGGTAAAAATAAAATGTAGATCACATGAGACTTTGTTCTTAGGCTAAAACTTAAATTCAGTACTTCTAATGTACTTTTGCTTTAGTGTTACAGCTCTGCTTTACAAGTAGGAATCTACTTAGCCTCCATTATTATTCCTCAAGAATACCCATTTGTGTTTTCCAACTTCAGGAAATGCAGTTCTTCCATAGCTTAAAGCTGCCCGCACGCTTAAGTCTTTTCCTAACGGAAAAAGATTTCAGTACTTGTTTAAATTATTTTCTGAAATAGGATTAAAACTCCCAAGTGATTTTGTTTGTTTGTTTGTTTCTTTTTTTCCCTCCCAAGGATCATTTATTACAATGTTTTGTCTTTGTCATCATCTGAGTTAGTGTATTAAAACCATAGGAGATGAGTGACACTGATTTATTGTAGTGATGAAAATTTATTTACTACTGAAATAATACTGATTTTAGTGTTTACATACAGTAACATTCATAGACAACGAAGTTACGAAGACATAGACAACGAAGTTACGAAGGCATAGACAACAAAGTTATAGCTGTCTGAATTTTAACAGGAGTATTTATCAAGTAACGTGTAGACTAAAACTTTTTATTATATTTTATAACTAACTCCTGAAATCTAGTTCCTTGGTGCCATAAATTTATAGATAAAATAGACCACAGACTACTTCCTTTGAGTTTATAAACTCCTCAAGATGTGTTGTTTTAATGACGAACCTGCTTTTTTATTAGAAATGACATATTTCTAGCACATTTTTTTATTTAATGGCAAATAAATCTCCCTTCTTCAGTCAACATTCTCAACATAACTAAATAGCATTCAAATCTATGGCAAGCTAACTAAGTTGAGCCAAGTCATATTGATACCCTGACAAAAGTTTAATAATTTTCATCTTTACTGCTTGCATTTAAAAGTGTTTCCAAAGACAAAGAGTCAAAACTCAACTTTATCTCCATACAATTGAGAAGCTATTGTCACTAACTTCCGTTTAGTTTCTACACGTAGGCATTGCTTCTCTGAGACTCTTACAGAACCTCTGTTCCCATTAGGAATTTACCAGTGCAATTATTTTTCAAAAACTCCTTTAGCCAACACAATTAGGGCAGCAATGCTCTTATTTGAGAACTGTAGCACACAAGTTCAAACTATTATTTTTTTAAGTGAAACCAGTGCTACCGATGCTGTTTTTATACAACTTCTTTGGACTGAAACTCATCAGCCATACAATGGTTTGATCTTAACAAAGACCTTATTTCTCATATGTATCCTTGAACTTTGTATTCACCTGTTATATTCAGTTACCTGGAAATTAAATTGGAAAAGAATCTGAAATGGTTCACACATTTAAATTTCTGGTATCTGATTACATAGTGGACCTAATTTATGAATGATCAGTACAGGAGCCTTTCTTAAAATAAGTCACGTAATCATGCTCCAGGTTTCTAAATCATTGTATCACACGTCTCACAGAGAAGGCTAAGAGAAAAATCCCCTTATTTGTGCCCTTGTCAGTCAGTTACAAACCCGTTACACTTTCCAAATGTATAAAATAGGTTTCTTTTCAGTTTCGGTTTACACCCAAGTGAAATTTAGGAAATGTTTGTGGCATTGGAAGAGATTTAAATACTTCCCTCATTTCAGAAAGAAATGCCTAATTTCTCACCCCTTGTATGACAATTGTTAGAAGAAAACTTTAAAAGATGCTGGTATTCTAAGACTTGTTCTCCCTAGTTTTAAAATATAGAAGCAATTTGCTTAGATGCAGTACTTCTAGATTTTGTGGATTAGCCATTTTACTCAAGTGTTGACTTACTAGTTTACAGGTTGATTGAACCTGCAGTAACGCTGGGTAACAGAGATTCTTCCAGTCACAGAATTCACGTCTATCCATTCACAGCAGAGGTTAAGAATTAAGAGACCCCAGCGATAATCTGATGAAAGCGGCTTGAAACAGCACCTGGAGCAACAGTTGGGTTTTGCTCTGGTGGGTGAACGAGCTGCTGCTCAGACACCTCGGAGGCACCGAGGAGCACAGAGGGACAGCTGCCTTTTGGTTGTAAAGGCTGAAAATAATGCGCTTCTCATTGCGGTTGTGATGCCGTTTGGAAGAATTTGGTTAACTGGCCTTGAGAAACTTGGACTTGTTAGAGTGCTAAGCTGAATCAAGGCCTGAATTTATTCCCAGAGCTTAGAGTATCCCCTTTCAAATAAACTGCATACTGCAGCATTTTCCTTTAAAGGTAACGTTAGGCATTTGTAAATCAGGACTTTTTTCATTAAATAAAAGGTTTTATGACTTCTGATTTAATTATATGGTAGCATCTTCCCTAATGTAGTCAGAAAATGAACTAGAATTCTTTTTTGCAATAAATTCTTAGGTTCCAGAAGTTTTTATTGATTTGGTAAAAAGCATTACATCTACTTAAAATTTCTTTCCCTAGCTGTGCAATGCTGTCCTGCTTGTGCTTACAATCAAGTGCTTTTAAAGGGCAAAAAGATTCAGCTTCATAAGACTTTTTGTTACATAGGTAGCATTCTCTTGAGGTCTTATTTCATCTGCCCAGAAAGTGGTTTCATTAGATTTATGCTTGAAGTCAGTTTTAACTAGTTTAGCCTAGTCTTAGGGCACACTTCTCCCTTCTTTAAATACAGAGAAGTTAGTTGAAACACTCTTTCTCCCCGTCTCACCTCCAAATTCTCTCTCCTGCTTCCCTTTCTATAACTCTTAAATTATGCGTCTCATCTTTGAGCTCTTCCAGTCTGTTTCTGCAGAAATGTTGATATTTATTACCTTGAGATTTAATATATTACATTCTCATTGTGACTTTTCCTTTTATGTAACACTAGCTGCTTCCTGTATTCCACTTCTAGTAAAATAAGGTCTGATGAACAGTCATTGAATGTGGTATGGAAAAATCTTAGTGGAGTTTAAATAATGGGGGAAAGATAGTGCGTATGGCTTGTAAGGTATGTTTTAAGATATTTCCGTTACTTGTGTTTAAGGCATCAATTAGTATTGAGGTTTTCCAGTGACCAAATGATGTCTACTGTTTCCCTCCTTTATTTTTTTTTTTAAATGAAGTTGTCCTATTGGCACACAGTATTCTAAGTAGAAAACAGTAAATCACGCTCCCTTCTTCCCTTTGTATCGCTGTTCCGCCTCTCTCATTTAACATTCTTGCTTTGCTCCTTTTACTTAAACATGAGGTTTTTCATCTGCTTGTGCTGAGTGCAGCTAGCAAGGACTCCAGTATGTAGCCAAGACCTCATCCGCGCCGAGTTATTTATCTGTCTTTGGGATATAATCTGCTGTTTGAGAATATTTTGAATAGGGCAAGCAGTCATTCTGAAAGATAGTCTCATCCAGTTGCCCTTGCAAAAAGTTTCTTGTCATTTTTTCAAAGCTAGCGACATTTTTCTATATTTAAAGCAGAATTTACCACTCTCTGTTGCCCATGGATAAAGTTGGAAGGGGAAGGTTATACTCAGATAGTGCCTGAGATTATCACAGATAAAAATGATAAATTTTCCAAGTGCTTGTCTTGTAGAGCTGCACTGAGTTTCTGGTGCTCTGAAATGTTTTCTTGCTCAGTGTGTCTGATACTGGAGAATGTGATTTACTCACTGAGATGACCAGTTTGAAATGCTTATCAATTATTCGATTTTAATTTTTTTCCTGTATTTCAGATTTGCGGTCCTAGCTGCATATCATTCTTGGCAGCGCATCCTTATTAATTCACAATATGTATGTGAGAAGATGGGGTTTTGGACAGTGTTCACCTGTTTGTAAAATCTATTATATTTCTTTTTAGGTATTTGCATTAGCTGTATCTTGGTCTATTTTAGAACGTTCAATGTCTCCTGTAATGCAAATAATCAGCAGAAAGGAATGGACATTGCCTCTTTATACCACTTTTTTGGTAGGGTTGTTCAGCTTAAAATTGACTGTGAGCCTCTTGAAAGCACTTTTCTGAGGAGTTGTTGTCTTGGGAAACAAATTTCCAAACATCAGTTCGGGAGGAGGAAGAAAAAGTCCACAAGACTTATTTGGGTTTGTCGTATTTTCATACTTTCTTTATAAAGTATTGTAAAGTAAGGCTCTGTATGATTTTGACACCCTTGATTCCTTTTTGTGTTTTATAACATTGCCAGGCAATGACATGTCAATCTAATGAAAAATATTGAATAAGTAGAAAGGGGACTGAGACTTTTGCTACAGAGGAACAAACTCTGGACCTTGCTTAGTTGTATGTACATAAAATACTGCTTACTAAATGACACCTCAGCAGGAAATATGCTTGAAGAAAATAAATTTTTAATTGCTGTGTTTATGAAGGTTTAATGATTATCCAATGCATTTCTAAAGAAGATAGGATAGATAGAAGAAGTTTTGAAATGGTTTGAAAACCAATTATGACAGGCACTGTAAAAATCCCTCTCCATTGTATTTTGTTAAGACAAGCTCATAGGAAGAGGATCTCAATTTATGACAATAATATCTTTGTAAAGGATTTGATTTTTCTTTATTGAGGTTGCTTTTATTGTTGGTTTTGTGGTAGGTTTTTGGGGTTTTTTGTTTTTGTTTTTTTTATTATGGGTATTTCATTTAGATGCAGGTGGTGGAAACAGGAGGTTCCCCCTTTCACTCCTCAATAATAGCTTGAAAAGTCTTAAACATTCCTTGCACTCTCTCTGGCAGCAGAAAACCAGTGGAGACTTGCCAGCATAGTTGATATGTCCATGTATTCAATGACCACTGTATTTTGTGTTCTTTGCACAACAGATCTTGCTGCGGGAGGGTTGCAAGAAGATACTTGTTGCTGATTCTCTTTCTTTATTGAAGAAAATGCATCGAACCCAGATGAAGGGTGTTCTAGTAGACGGTGGGTACAGACGAAACGTGTTGACTTTCAAGGTTTTGAAGTCTTTTACTTGGTTCATAAACTCAAGCCATATGACGGTCCACTTTGGAAGTTGCCCAGAAGCCTGAATATTGTACTTTATTTGTAGAGTGTAGTAGGATACTAGCAGATTTCCCCTTTGCCAAGGAACTACTTGTATCTCTAAAACTACAAGACCCAGCATGCAGCTTTTTCTCTCGCTCAGTCTCTGCATAGCCAGTAATGTATTGTGGTGTTCAATTTGTCTGCAAAGGTGAAAAGTGCTGTTCAGTGCCAACACGGATGGATAATAATAATCTGCAACCAAAGAAAAAGCTACCAGATAGTTTTGAGAAATAGTTGAAAGTATTTTGCAAGGTGCTAATGGTGCATGTGAGCAGCGCTGTAATTCACTCCAGCTGAGTGTTAATACCAAGAGGCAAAAACTGATGGAAGGATAGAGGATCAGAGCTGCTGCTACAAAGTGCTGCAGAGAAATCAGACACCGACCCTGTGCTCCAGGTCTGCAGTCTGCCTCGTGCCTCTACAGCACTGATCCTAGACGGCCTCACTCCTGTAGCTCTGCCGTCATCAGAACCAGAAGTTCTAAACACGTCTTGTGCTGCTAATAGAAATGCTGCTTCAGTATTGCTCTTCAATTTTTAATAGACTCTGTTAGGCATCTTAAGTAAATACCTTAAGACCAAGCTCTGTAATTGCAGTATGGTCACGCCTGCTTTATAAAAAAGTAAACATGGAGTTAGTTAACAAAGCTGTTACAAGTTTGTTTTGTTTTGTTTTTCCAGAGGAGAATATCTGCGAATCATGCCTGTCTCCGATACTTCCTTCAGGTAGGATGCTTTTCTAGAAGAGGAGGAGGTTGTCAGTATTTTTATTTTAGAGGAACTACTGTTTGCTTTGATTCATAGAAATGTGTAGTAGTCTCCCTTGGTAATCACTACATCAATTTCAGTCTCCTGTGCAAAGCTTGAACTCATGTTCTGACATGGGAGTGGAGTCCAATTTGAAATTTTTTTTGTTTCAGTAAACCCAGTTTTCTTTCTTATTCATCTTTTAATTTCTTATTTTCTGTTTTGGAATATATGGAATGGAAGGCAAGTTTTAATTCCCTCAGCATGTGTGTTCTCCAAGAATATTAGAACAGCAAAACTAAGCTGTTGCCACCAAATCTTGTCCAACTCTATTGAGTGGTTTAGACTGAACTTGTAGATTATAAAGTTCTATGGAATATACTTTTTGTCTGAGTGGTGGAAGGCTCTTGGCTTCAGTCACTGCGGTCATGTTTGAAACAACTTAGAACAGACTACAGTTTTAAAACATCTTCTAAAGATAGTCTTGAAACTAGAAATTCAGGGCATTATTTTGAAGATGCACATTCTGCAAGGCAATTATAGTTCAGAAATATCAATATAGTTGTTGGGCATCTTAAGAAGAAATAGTTTCACCAGGAGAATGTCTGTCATGGCATCTTCAAACAAGCATATGTAAGAAAAAGTGTATGTGTGGACCTAATTTTTTTGTTTGCTGAGAGTGCATAGCCCAGTAGGATCACTTACAGTTCTTTAATCTGCTTGCTACCATTTTTCACTTAAATAAAAGCAACTATACTATGATCACATGCACCAGCATACAGACTAGAGCAGTCACCTGGTAGAGCTGAACGTGCTAGTAAGTGTGTCGGGGGAATGAGAGCCAAGGAATCGAATGTGGATGATGCCGATGAGTGAGATGGTTATTCTTTAGATATGTGGTATGTAGGCTTCTAATTGGGCTAAATATTCGTGTGGGAATCAAAAGGCACATTGTGCACTTAGGCAGCTTCTTGCCAAATTTCCAGATCTTGGCAGGAAGTGTAGTTGCTGGAACTGCTTCATGTGCTGGTTTTCCCCACACTAGCACAAGAATTTTTTTGCTAACTTTTCTTCAAAATGGCTGAATTATTTGGTGGTAGTTTACTCTTGTCCCTCCACAAATTTAGCATGTAGCCCGTATTGACATGAAAAATTTCTGATGAAAATGTATACAGCATTTAAGCAACAGAATAAAATTGTCTTTTGACTCCAGCATTGGTACACATTACCTGAAACCATCACTCCCCATGGTTTCTGTAAATGAGCCAGAAGAGTTTGGAAATTAATTAAGATTAACATGATGGTTTCTGTGTGTATAATAGAATGCAGGTATATAGTGCTGTAGCCACTGAATCATTTGTTTCATTGCTCTGCTGTAATGAATTTACTTTTCTTTTTCCCAGATGCATCCAAGTCCTTCAACGTGGTGGTGTTCCACTGCAGACATATGTTTCACAAAGAGTGCCTCCCGGTATCTAACACAGTAAGGAACTAGCTTAATCTCTCTGACACCTTTGCCAAAGATAAAAAGACAAGTTACTTCCTTTTGTCAACTGTGGACAAAGGCATGGCTCTATCAGGAATTAGAATATGATTACAGCAATTATTTGTAGTGATATCCCATAGTAGTATGTGAGTAAGGAAAGGCAGTTTAGGGCCACCGCAACTAAAGTTCACCAAATTTAGAAAGAAATTGCTGCTGTTTGAGAAGTATTTTATCACTTTCTGCAATCTGAATATGCAATGCAGATTTGAGACATACAGGGAATATGACCTGTTTGATTTTTTTTATTAATTCTTTTTTATGGCAGCTCTCACTTTATTCTTATTTTTAATTAAACATACTTAAAGTGAAACATATTAAATGATTCTGATCTGGATGAAAAAAATCACTCACTTCAGAGTGAATATTTAAATATCTCTGTAATCATCTTTATGCTCAGAAATTTTTTTTTTCTCCCCCTCCCTGAAAACAGGCTAAAAAAGTAACTTCTAGATATAACCAATTTTGAATTTAGAAATGAAAGCATCAGAAGGTCGAGGGAGGTGATTCTGTCCCTCTACTCTGTTCTGGTGAGACCCCACCTGGAGTCCTGCGTCCAGCTCTGGAGCCCTCAGCACACAACAGACCTGTTGGAGTGGGTCCAGAGGAGGGCCACAAAGATGATTCGAGGGCTGGAGCACCTCTCCTGTGAGGAAAGGCTGAGAGAGTTGGGGCTGTTCAGCTTGGAGAAGGCTGCAGGGAGAACTTACTGCAGCCTTCCAGTACCTGAAGGGGCCTACAGGAAGGATGGAGAGGGGCTTTTCACAAGGGTGTTTAGTGATAGGACAAGGGGGAATGGTTTTAAACTACAAGAGGGTGGATTTACATTAGATCTAAGAAATAAACTCTTTGCTATGAGGGTGGTGAGGCACTGGTACAGGTTGCCCAGGGAAGTGGTGGCTGCCCCCTCCCTGGCATTGTTCAAGGCTGGGCTGAATGGGGCTTTGAGCAACCTGGTCTAGCAGAAGGTGTGCCTGCGGAGGGCTATGAGGATGGTGAGGGGGCTGGAGCATCTGTCCTATGAGGAAAGGCTGAGGGAGCTGGGCTTGTTCAACCTGAAAAAGAGAAGGCTGAGAGGGGACCTAATAAATGCTTATAAATATCTCAAGGGTGGGTGTCAGGAGGATGGGGCCAAGCTCTTTTCAGTGGTGCCCAGAGGCAGGACAAGGGGCAATGGGCACAAACTGAGGCACAGGAAGTTCCGTCTGAACATGAGGAAGAACTTCTTCCCTCTGAGGGTGACGGAGCACTGGCACAGGCTGCCCAGGGAGGCTGTGGAGTCTCCTTCT
>Ga0065711_1001175_pt1 | contig 47084 bp, 24 predicted proteins | sample Hoacrofraction12_FD_59098 | JGI IMG/M metagenome (GOLD analysis project Ga0065711, IMG submission 59098) | Hoatzin crop microbial communities from Cojedes, Venezuela - Epithelial fraction 12 v2 (version 2) | ecosystem: Host-associated > Birds > Digestive system > Esophagus > Crop | place...
TTTTTTTTTTTTTTTTTTCCCTTGGCTGAAGATGTGTATTGAGAAATTATTTGGGGGCCGTAAGAGACAGTGTACAGTGGCCCTGATGGTGGAGGTGAAGCAGTGCAAGTGTCCGTTCCTTCCTGAGAGCATTAGCTGTTGTTGCGTCAGCCGCCCCTGTGTTGCCTTGATAGAGCCACAGAGGATTGCAGCTAGGAGAGCGTGTTCTGGGGATGTCATTATGGCAGTGGTCTTTTCTTGTGGTCATTTATTACAGGCTGCTTTCTCAAAAGAAGATGCTAGGCTACACGGGTCTTCATCTTGAGCCACTAGAGCGTATTTTTGTATTTTATTTTATCATATTCTATTTTTATGACAGAGTTTAAGAGCATCTCTTGATGGAGAGGAGGTAAAAAGGGCTGAATCCTTTACTGAGATGGCATAACTTTGGAAAGTGGACATTTCTGTGGTTTATATAAAGTATTAGCACATCACAACTCTTACACTTGTGGTTTGTAGGTCAGCAGCAAGAATGACAAGCTCTGGCTTGATTCTGGCGTTCTTGTTAGCTAAATAATCTAAGGATTTACAAAGCCGCCCGACCCCTGGAAGGACCTGTCCTGTCTCAAGTCTCATGAACAGGGTACACTACAAAGAGGGCTGCAGGCCTTGGAGATCAGACACTCTGCTTTAGGCATTTCTGTGCCAAAGGAAGAGGAGGTGAGACAGAAGAATCAGTTGAGGTCTGCGTGAGAATTATTTCTCAGAGCGATGCTTCATTGGTTTCCTACTCTGAGAGTCGCCGTACTGCGGTATTTTAGACAGTGACAGGTAAGAAGCTAGAGTGTCCTTGCTAAGCAATGCGATTTCAACAGAGGCTTTTTTCAGCCTGGAGGATTCCAAGGCCTGGACAGCTTGTCTTCAAAAGGCAAATGTTTAACAGAATTGTAAGAATTTCTGTTTCAGGTAGTGCCTTCAACTCTGGCAGTATTTTTTTTGGTCTCGTAATCCCAGAATCCTTACTAAATTGTGGCTATGTTATGGCATTGCTGGAAATAAATCTCATCCTGTTGTCTTAGAGCACTTTTTTGAACTTAGAAGCTTGCAAGGTCATCTATGGGTAGTCATGAACAGCAGGCATTCCCCACTGTGCACGTTTGCTATCAAGTGAAATACAGGAATAAATTCAAAATAATGCTTATTTCATAACATAGTGAAGTAAGGATACAAAATGGATATAATGATATAATCTAACTCTTTCTTGGCAATTATCAGGGGATAGTTTGTCTTCTCCTCTCATATTTAAATTCAGGGATTTTTTTTGGAGAAAGGAATGCTTTATTTCTCTGAAAAATTATATATTTGTGCTTGTGCTGTTTGTGTGTATTGTGGTAGGAATTACAGCAGTATAACTGAAATGCTCCAGTGGTTTTTGCATAATTTGGCAGTGTAAAAGTTACAGGAGCCCTGGGCAGCAGAGGCTTAATATGCATCATTATACATAATTATTTTTCTTGGTAGAAACTGAAGAAGTTTTATCAGGGATTTTGTAGTATTTTAATAACAGGTAACTTTTGCCTACTGTTATAAGAATAAGCTTTTTAATCGTATTATATATATTGTGCTGTATGGTTGCATTGTTATCAAACAATGACAACACAAGAAGAGACAAGAAGTAGATTCTTCCAATAGATATGAATATTGTGACTTGGAGCAACACCAGTGTCAATTATACCTAATCTAGGGAAGGGGAGTATCTTTGCAAAGAACTCCAGTATATGTCATGTAATACTTTTTCAGAGATGGACTTGTACACCTAAGGTGCTTGTGGAAATAGTTTGACACTGAGCTCGCTGTATTTTTACACAATGCTGGATTTTATTTTAAACTTGTGTTTAAGTAGGTTGTTGGTATCGCAGATGAACAAACACAAAGATTCAAAACAGGCAATGAGATTAACTTAAGCCTGTCTTGTGTAGAGCTGCCCTTCCACCGGTTTCCTTTCATGAGGGGATACAGTGCTATGGATGTAAACATCATGGGAAGCATGTTTACTTAGTATTTTATTTTATAACTGCAAGACTTTGACGCTACTGTAAGGCTAATGCCTACTATTTTCATAAAAGCACCAGGCTGGTATGTTTTGTTGCTGTGTGAGCTTGTAAGAATGATGACCACCCCTCATGGAGTCTGAGGTCCCACTGTTCCTGGAAATAGCGACAAACCTTGGGAGCATCCCCTGGGAATAACCAGGGTGCACTGATAATTTGCTTTGACAAGTTACTTAGCCTACTCTCATTTTCCCATCTATAACACATATTTTATATCCATATGTTCTTCTTCTTTTTAATACAAGCAGCTAGTGAAATCTTGGGGTCTACAAAGTTATTTCTGTTAGGAGGGAAAATGTGACAAGTCGGGTGTGTTTGATGCCAGCGTGTTTATTTTTAGGAAGGTACAAATTTGTAAGGAATGCATCTTTGAATGGAGGAGGAACTGCCTTGAAGGGCAGCTTTCTGGCTCGCAGTCCTCTTGGTTTTGAAGCAAAATTTCCTTAAAATGTTTTTCCCTGCCTTGATCACTTCCCAGTGCGTGTAGCTTGGACTGAAGCCTCCCTAGCCATCGGGCTGTGGTGCCAGCTCTGGCAGCAGGGCTTCTCCCCGGCACAGGCACAGCCTCTCCCCCTAGCCTGTGGGCATTTCCCAGTTGCCTTGCAGATGCTCCTGTTTGAAATTCTTTAATGATTTCATTCATGCAGTTATTTTGGTTAACTGTCAGCATTTTAATGAAATTTGTCCCAGTCTATTTGTATAAATATTTTAACACTGTGCATTTTTTAGTGTTGCCTGAGCTACTTCCAGAGGTAGAGGGATGTGTTATATAATTTGTCTACAAATTACATGTATTAGTTTAGGTTTTTTGTTGTCTTGTATATTCAACATTAAAATTTCCTGTTAAAAAAGAAAAATTTCCTGAGTGCTGCAAATTCAGGAGACCAGCAGTCCACGTTCTTTCTTCACCGTTTATTATTTAACGCCATGTTATTGTGCCTCTGCACTTTAAATGTAACTCCTTTCTAAGCAAAACTATCCCAGCTTTGCCATTTACTCTTTGTAGGAGAGTTCATGCAAGCCTTGGACTGTTCATGTTGCCTTCTCTCTGCCATTCTCCATCTGAGTTAGGCATGGCAGAGGTCATGCTTTGCTCCAGTAAGACTTCACCGGCTGATAGCATCTTGCAGTATTATCTCTGGTGTTCAACACATGGACTTTTATGCAAGTTTTTCCATCTTCATGTTTAGCAGACCTCATCCTTGTGTTCACCGATGCAGAGATACTTCACTCTCCCAGCGAAGTTAAACTCTTTTAAGGTGAAAGAGGGTTTGAGGCTTCTACCTCCAAATATAGACTGCTTTCCCTGTACGAATTTTTTTACATTCTTGATTATTAGCTTATATTTTAGTGATTTATATTTGTGGCCAGATGGCCTAATTACCATGTCTGACATAATAAGCAGAGACTTCAGTAATCAGGAACTTTTCACAAAATATTGAGGAAGCGGTCTAAGTCACAAGAGTTTCCGTGTCACTCAAATCTCCCGTTTCAATTTACATTAGAGAGAAATGTCTGTGAAACCATAGTGAGTGAAGACATTCTTTCAATCGTAGATAAATAAATTCTAAATTAGAAGAGTAGTTGCTATTTTCCAAACAGATTTTTTGGTGATTGTTTTATAGTGTAATATTAGTAAACATTGACTAAAAGACTAGCTGAATCTTTGTCAAATATACTAATATGTTTATCTTTATATAGTAAAAATATATCTTTATATAGTAAAAATAAAAACATCTTTAAATAGTAAAAGTCAAAAAGTATTTAAATACTAAAAGTAAAATATCTTTATCTAATAAAAATAATAATAGCTTTTTAAAAATTCAGTATTTTCCTTTCTATCTGCTGAGCAGCTTTTGATAATTCCCAATAATTCTCTCTGTTCTCCAACTACATATATTTTCAGTGATTTTCTATGTGAGACTTTGTCAAAAGGACTTGCAAGTCCAAATAAATTATGTCAACTGGTTCTCTTTTATCCATTTTATGCCTTACCATGTGTATGCTGTATAGCCCACTTTGAGAAGTGTATCAGATACGAAAGAGTTACATTAAGTGCTATAATGTAGACCAAACCATTGTCTAAACATATCTTCAAGCGCCATAACTGAAAGTGGGACTTTTCAGATCACTTTAAATGAAATTGATTAATAATACATCATGTTAAAATGAATTTTTCATGGTTTGGGAGCTAATGTTCTCAATTATTCAGCAATGCAAAATGTAGGAAACTTGCATATAAACAGCATGCAAGAGCTGATCCATGCAATCTTTATTTAGAAAACAAAATATATTTTTTTAATGTGCTAGAATATTTTTTCCTAAAAATATCATTTACTTTTTGTGGCAAAATAAATTCTGAAATTAAATTGGCCATATACATACAACCTATGTATCCTGTCCATTACAGCAACAGTACACACTTTAAATTAATAATTTCATATTCACAATTTTCCCATATTTTACTGCTTCAGTGCTACAAAATAAAACTGTTGTTCCATAGCTAATGTCATAGTTTCTGGAAGGCTTTCACAATGCTGAAATGGGAAGTTCTATCCTGGACTGTGATTCCACGTCATAATCGTGTGTACTTCAACCTTGGAGTGTTTTGTATGAACAGAATTTCAAAAATTCAGAAATTGTAAATTCTTAAAAATATGTCCAAAAAGTATATTTTGTGTTTAGAAGAGTGGTTTGATTTTTTGTTTTTAATGCATGACTTCAACTAGGATTACAGGTTTTTACAGATGTTCTGAATATGATCACTTCTATCGAAAAACAAATTGATACCAGCCTAGGTACTAATCTCAATAATAGCTGCATAATTTTGAGTATCTCACCATGAAGTAGCAGCAGTGTAGTCCTCCGCATGGTGCTTTTGGACATCATTTATTTTCAGCCTTTGTAGATGAACACAGGTAAGGGTACTAATAATACCAAGCACCTGTAATGTCTACATGCTCCAAAGCATTCAGTATTTCTCAGGATCTGGCCTGTAGAAATGACAGATGGGAAACACTTGTGAGGTTGTCTAAATCATCTTTGTATTACCCATGGGCTGTTCCCTAGGGTGCATTCTTTAAGAACAGATGCCAAGATCACCTCCTGTCTGGAATACCCTTTAACCTTGATGGGGAGTTAAAACATAAAGTGATTGCAAGATTCAACCCATATTGTGCCTAGCGTTATTTTAGGTGACTCCAGTTTAGGGCCTCCATGTACAGTAGTAACGGTGGCGATTTTCTCTAAATTATTCTCTGTTCATACCTTGTATGAAGTGGTGGCCTTAATTCTCCTTTTTAACCTTGCTAGATAAATTATGTAGCTGAGGTTGCAGGTGTAGTAAGCTATCGCTCAGTATCCTTAATCCTAAAAGCATATTCTCCATGGTGACATCTTTACACCAGTAGAAAGTTCAGTTAAAGTCTTGTCAAGCTACCCATGGACAGAGAGGTGCACTCACATGCAATACATTGTAAAAGGTGAAAGCAATGAAGGAATTGAAGTAAAGGTGCTCTCTACACAAGCACTTCTCAACATAAGTAATATTGAGATAAATCTCCATTTTTCCTTCTCCTTTACAATCACTGCTCGTGACCTCGTGAAGAAATTTGCTGTGCACCGGTGAGATGGTTCATCAGCCAGGAACTATGATGTTCCCATACTCACATCACTATAGTTATCTAGAGGTTTTTAATTTGGTTGGTTGTTTTTTCCCCTCTGAGAATGATAAAATTGTTTAAAGCAACCAGAGAAAAATCTACTTGAATTCTAGAAATCACACTTATTTTTTTCAGCATACAAAAGTAGAGACAGATAATACAGGCTTGAGAAAAATGTGTCTTTCTCTGAGAACAGGAAGACAGGTAGGGAACTTATCTGGTATGGCCCATATTCAGCATTAAAGCTCAATGGAGAATTTATTGCTAATGTTATCATCTCTGCATTAGTAAATTAATTAATTAGAATCAAAAGAGCTCTGTTGCAGGTAACTAACCATCATCGTGTGCTTGAGCACAGGATCATTATGGTCTGCATTACTGGGTTTGCCATATGCTTCCTGTGTGGTTGGAAGGAATCACAATAACTTTCCGTGTTTCTGTTTTCCCTTTACAAGAATGATCACCAAGGTCTGGGAAAAACATCAGATTTCCCATGAGCATGAGTGAATTGTTTTCTGGAGAAACAAAGAGGCATCCATTTTTGTAATGGTAGCTTCCTGTGAGCCAGGGTTTGAGGGGGAGACCTAGTGTCTCCCCTGACAGCCTGTTGGGATCTCTCTTCATGGGCGTTCTGGATTGCAAAATATTTTTAGTGCGTAATGAGATGTAAAAAAATACATCTTTGAGATGTGGAATTTTTGTGTTTATCTATCCCTCAAATCTGTTCATGATGAAAGAAAACTATTTCCCTTTTTTGACGTACCTATTTCACAAACAATTTGCAGGTGTGTAGATAGAAGGAGACCCAGGTGCCTGGGCTGCAGTAGCCTGAACCATTCCACACAGGAGAATCTGTTCAGAAATGGCAATTAACCCGCAACACTTGGGACTCAAATCCAGACACCGATTTATTCTCAGCCTTACTATCATCAGTCCTTCTATTGTGCTTCGCCATCAAATCCCTCTTCCCTCAGTACATTCCATTGCTGTACGGTTACTAGAGCTGATTCTGGAGTGCAGATTTAAAATTCAGATTACGTGAGTGAGGACTAGCCACAGTATCCCCGATACCTATTTATCTTAGGTAAGATGTGTTAGCTCTGTAACATTTGTCAAAGCTCTGTTGGCAATGTAATCTAGAGTAATCATTTCTCTTCTGTCACTGCAAATTCTGCCTTGGAAACCGTAAACCTAAGGCAGACTTCTTGTAGAGCTGTGCGGAGCGAAAACTGAACGACTGGGAACTGCTAAACGTCAGCAAAGGTTACGCAGTCATTTCTCATGTCACTTTGACAGGCTTGCCACTCGCACCAGAGCCAGGAGCAAGGAAGAAGTGCGGAATGGGGATCCAAGGGTGCATGGGGAGAGCAGGGAAATGCACCATTAATCATGGCCGTATGGGCAGCGCATGGGAAAGCTCTGTGTTTCAAAGTGGGGTGACCTTTTGGAAATATCTAGTTAAGCCACATGATTAATGTTCTATGTTCATTGCTTAATCAGTTGCATTATTTATTTTATAAGTGGGTACAAATAAATAAAAATAAAATTAAAAGGAATTGCTTTTTAAAGGTAACAGTGGAGTCATTCTGTTCAGTTGCTAGTTCTGTTTGTTAGGTTTAGGACAATTAATACATACCTTGCAGATCTTCAGAGCACACTTTTTGATGGTGCTGATAGGCACTGTGTACACAGCAATATTAAATTGCTCAAGAGATAGTGATACATGTTATTGCCCTATTGATTCATGAGAGGTTTTATAGTATAAACTGTAAAATCACTGAACCTCAGGTTAAATATTCAATGTGATTTGGGGTGTTCTAGTCATAGAAATCCTATTAAGTGAGAAAGGGATCATACAGCTAAACTCCTGTCAATGGCATTGAACAGTTACCTCTAGTGTCCTATAATGATCTTAATAATGGAGAAGTCATTTGATATTCATTGTCGAGCCATTGATCATAATGGATTCATTCATTTTTAATGTGGCTATAGCACAGTGTTGAAAGACCTGTTGCAAAGGGAGCGGGAAGATTACTTTTGCAGAGGAAATCTTGAGGCAGCTAAAGATCAATAGTCTTACCTGCCATGCCGGCAGTATTCCTAAAGAGGAAGTTACAGGATATCAGTGGGTGACTCTTCAATAAACTCAAAGAGAAAAAAATTTGAACTTGGTAGAAGATATTGAAGCTGTATCAGGAGCCGTATTTCTCCAGGCTCCATCATAAACTGACACAGATTTCTACACATCATCTTTACTGGTTTGAAGATCAAACACCAGCTTTGGTTAAATGAAAGCCCACCAGCTGGAGGCAGCTAGGCCAGGAGATAGAAAAGGGGCTTTGGGCATGGAAAGTGATACTTGGACATGACACTGCACATGCGTTTGTCACCCAGTGTGATGCAAGGGACATTTTCTTTTAACCCAAAGGGCCATTGCTAATTGAAAGCTCTACCTACATAGTCCAGATGATTTTCCTATATACCAATTACTAATTCAGTCTAGTTTTGAAGTAGCTTCACTCTGCTTAGCTTTATAATTATTCTTACCTTTCTGTATCAGCTTCAATATGAGTGAAGAAATATCGAACCATGCTACCTCCTAGAGTAACTATTTAACTTAAAGTACTTCCAGAAGAGTTGCAGGATGAAGTAAGTCAGTGTCCCCTTTCTCAATATCTCCCCTTGTGCTTCCCAGTTGTATGATTGCTCCTTGCTTTGCCAGGGGGCCAGAAAATCAGATATGGTTATTCAGGGGAGTGGCTAACAGGCCACAGTTTTACTCCTCATGTTTTTCTCTGATGTACCAAGAGCTCTAAAAGACTTTAAACAACAATTTCCATGGTGTTAGTTAACTAACTTAAAATGTCATTTTGTTATCAATAGTTCACATCTACTATTTTGGTCTTTTCAGAAATTATTTATTTATTTATTAGTGCTATTGGGAGCAATAACACCTTGTTAAAAGTAGCAATGGAAGATTAGATTCCGGCGCTTTAAAAGTCAAGCAGGAAGTTCCTCCTTAATGTACTTTACTTAGCAGCCCTTTTAGGCACAGTGTTACTTTTGCCTTAGTCATTTCGGTGACTTGTTGGAATGTTACAGATTTCTGTGCCACATCTTTGACTGGTGTGAGCTAGCTAGAAGCTGAGCATCTAACTCTTTTATTTTCCTGTTTCACTGAAACCGTACATACCAGGGATTGCATTGGTGTTTTGTGTTCATTTCTTCCACAAATACTAATTTTTTTCCCTTGTCTGTATTTATTCCTCAAGCAGGTGGACTAGGATGCAATTAGAACTGGGTTTGAAACTGGCATGTGGGTGGCATTAGCACATAATCCTCAGAGGGAAAATGTTACTTTATTTCATTTTTTGACCAGAATAAATCAGTGTTCCTTTCTGCACTGTTCTTTCTCTTCTGTTCTCCCGAAAATGCTAATCAGTCAGGATTTAATTGTCACCTCCAATTTTTGAAACAACCAAACTCCGTTTTCTCAGCACTAAGCTCCAACCTTCGTATTTCTGCCTGTGTTGTAACAGGATCTCATTGCCTTCACATGCGTACTTTTCATCCTAATGCTAAGGCCCATCTTCAGCTTTTGTAATTTGTACAGCTTAAGAATGTAAAATATTATTTAAGTTCAAGCAGTAATGTCAATCTTCATGTGCAGTGGATGTAGATCTTCAGTAAGTTAAGCAAAGTTCATAGGAAATGGTGCCCGTTCAGCCGAACTCAAACACGCCCTGCAGTTGAGATGCTGTAAGGGTTCTACAGAGGAATGTGCGCAGGTATCTTTATAACTCTTTCTTCTCTGAATATACTTCTGTTTTTTCAGCACTCAGATCTTTCTTACATTGTAGCGAGTATTGTTCCTTTTAGCAGCTTCTCCTTTTCTGACCAAAGATAGTAAGTAATTAAACCAGTCTTGATATGGTCAAAAAACATGTTGCCAGTTCATTTCAGAAACTTAGGTGCTTTTCTTTTCTGCCTTATTGAGCAGAGGTACTTTCATATCAGAGCAACAAAGTACCTGTCTAGCAGGATTTTAAGGCTGCAGAACAGCAAAGCAGCGGGCTGATGAAGATTGCCAAAGCAATTCATACCTTAAATACTAGAACAAATTATAATTTTCTTCATACTGTGATACAGAGTGAACTGATGTAGTGGCTATCTCAATGCCGGTGCGCAGGGTGGGAGACAGTAGGGTCATCTCTTGATTTGTCCCCTTATGTGTTTCAGGAGTGTACAGCAACATTTTATAGCCCAGCTATAAATCTGATGTGTTTCAAACAATGCTCAGCTCTGAAATGCCATAGAAATCAGTGAAAATTATTTGACTTGCATGTAAAACATCCCTACATACAGGTAGAAACCTAATGAATAGTGTTTCAACATAAATACCTTCAAATAATATTTAACAAACATCATAATAAAATAACAAAGTACAACTCTTTCATTCAGATAAATATTAGTATGTGAAATCTTTAAGTGACTATCAAAATAAATGAAAATAAAGATGTCTTTCAAGAAATAAAATCCATAATGATTTTAAGCAAGCTTGAAACTTGGTTGGTAATGACATTGTTCTGTAAACGTCGGAGTTGAAATACTTCTCCAAAAGCTGCTGTTTCAACATTCCTGGACAGAAAACATGCCCATGCATCAATTCATAAACTTGTTTGCTTGCATGCCTGCACTTCTGCCATCTGCTAGAGTGGCATTTTGCCCACTCTAGGAAATATTGTCTTGTTTTCTGCTGTGTACAAATATTGACGTGCTTTCTAGAGAAATTCTGAAAAAATACAGCTATTCTTTCTGTTTTTTCCTTCCCACACATTTCCTCTGTACATGTGCTAATGCTGTAGGCTTTCACTGGAATTATAAAGGATAGTTCAAGTCTTAGTCTTTTTCCCACTTGCCAAAATGTTTTCTCAGCACTTTTTCAGTCACCTCTGGATGACCAGGAATTCCACAGGTTCGATTATACTGGCCATTCAGCTGATGTTTTCAGTGTTTGAACATAAAGCTTGGCTTATCTTTTACCCGGCCACAAAAGGGCGAGACACCACCGCCATCCTCTTGCTTCTTGAAAGTCAGCTGACAGCCTGTCAGCAACCTGAAACAGAAAGGTGTTGAACTTTCTCTTGTAGAAGCTCCCAGACAGGTTTCTTAATCTTGGGGATGATAAACATGAATATTCATACTATTTTGCTGAGCACCCAAGCATTGCTCTTAACCTCCTAATTTGAATTTCTGATGTTGTAATATCTGTGAAAGCTGAATGGCCTGTTCTGTTCTCAACTCAGAATGCGTTCCTCCATTCTCCAAGTCAACGACTCCACATTTGGTGGTAAATTGCATGATTTCAGATGAAATAATTTCCAGGGCTCTCATATCGAATTAAAAAAATGTGACCCCTAAACAGGTAACTTGCCTATGACTTGCATAAGGTCTCTTCATCACAGTGCTGAACTTACACTTGTATAAAGAAGTGCCGAGAGGGACAGTAATGCCCCGACAGAAAAGTAACATATACAGGAACAACTGCAGGATGCATGCAGTGCATGCCAGATGCGGGCAGTGAAATGGAGGTTTCACAAGTGCCTGAATGATCTGTGAGTGCAAGGGGAGCTGAGAGGCTCAAACAGCAATGGGCTCACAGGGAAATGTCAGTCAGCCAGAGAGCAGCTTTTGTCATAAATTTAAGTCTCAGTGGTATAATTTGCTTGTTTATCCCAGAGGATCAAATTTGACTGATGACTTGTGGAGGTTTCCTGAGATCACTGACAGGTATGTTTAATTAAAGGCAAAGATGCTGTGGAAGCTGAGTGAGGAGCCACGACTCCCCCTGTGACAGTGGAATTCCTCTTTTTATACCAGCTGCATTGCACAAAGGGACTGTGAGAGGAGCTGCTTTACTGCAAACTCCTGTCTGCGCTGGAAGTCGCAGCCTTAGTTTTCCCGTCCATTCCTGGGTAAGCGTTACCAAGAATAGCATCAAACAACAGGGACTGAAAGGTTGGACTTAATTTTAAAATTTTTTATGGGAGTAGTTGGCTCACATACCAAACTAGTAAGAAGATGGGTCTGTTTTTGGGACTGGCTAGAGTAAAAGATTATACGTGAGAAAAGAAAGCTGCTAACCGGAGAAGCCAAGAGAATTGTCCTGAGATCGTGACCTCCTTGCAGGGTCTTCTCTCCCCTGCAGATCCTAGTGCTTCTTTCCCACATTAAAACTGCATGTTCACTCTACCTGCCATCAGTCATCCTGCTACTCATGCTTGCTCTTGCTTTTTCCCGCTCCAGACTCATCCTTTCTGTCTGTCATTCCCACACCAATTTGCCAGAGGTGTAGCATTTGCACACAGGGGGATTCTCATTTGCAGTTATACATACAAAATGCAAAAAGAGAAGTTGGTTCAATAATATATAATGGACAGGCCTTTTAAAATTGGCTGGTTGTTGTAGATATTTACAGAAGACTTTGCACTAACTGCAATAAAGCTCAATATTTAATTTATACCTGGTAAGAAGTCTGGCAGACAAGTGCAGACATTATATATTCATCATAGGTGTAACTGATCAATGTTTAGCAGCACTAGTATTGTGTATTTTTACATTTTAAATCACAGTATATATATACACACATATATACTCTATATGTAAGCACACAAAGAAAAACAGCTTTGTGTTTCCAAAAGATACGTAAACAATCTACAGACCATTTAAATCATTTGATGCTGTACTGTGGCCTGTTAAAATAATTAGCTGCACTTGGAGCAGCTTTTGGAAAATAATTTCATATAGAATACAATCTAAATAATTTCTTTTCCTCAAAATAGAAACATTTGGTATATACTCATGTGTTTATGCATTTGCATATACACATACACATGTATGTATTTATAAGTGTGTCATTAATTACACCTACCCTTCGAAAGAGGTTTCCCAGAACCAGAGTCTAATATCCCTGTTAGTTTCCTTTTACCATTTGGCAAGAGCATGCATTCGTCTATGACCATTGTAACTAAGGCAGTAACTAATGCTTATGACAACGGCAGGAAATAACTGTCCTCCAGAGTGCAAGGACACACTCTTTCTTTTGGGAAACAGGTACTGTAAGTAAATTTTCCAAGGTCAATTTTGTGGAGATAACTCAAAGCAGCCATTCCAAACTCTGCCGTCCCTCTAACTTCACTTCATGCACAGCTGGAATGGGAACTTGACAGAGCAATGAGCAGGTCTTTTCAGTTACATCTGGTGGCCCAAACACAGCTTAGTGTTGTCATATGCTTTCACAGCATGCTATTGCAGGCACGAAGTAATATCAGCAATTTGTTCCTCCACTTCCAAATACACTTCGTGTATAGGAAAAAAAAAAAATCCTGCAAAAGAATACTGAGATTAGAGAAAATATCTTCTTGAGATTCACTTTCTTCTCTCGGTTTGGTTTGTATTCTGCCCACTGGCATTGTCAGTAAAATGTCAATATAATGTCACGCTCGTGACTGTTATGCAAGTAACAATAATGGTAATAAAGTGATAAAGTTCATGGACTGAGAAGACCTTGAAATGAAAAATGGTAACTCGAGATGGAACAACTAGATAAATGAGAAACATGAGATGTACTGTAGTTGGACTATCAGTCTACCATTAGTGTAGCTAATGAAGAAGGACCAGATTTAGGAAATAGGTAGAAAGCTATAGATGTAGGAAAATGAGTACTTTGAATAGCTGCTGGGAGAAAAAAAGGAATTTCCTAAATGGACTTCAGTAGAGGTAGAAAATAATTTTCAGTTTGGATGACAATAACTCTTAGTACAGCTTGTTGTAATGGTTTGGGGATAGTCACAATACAGAATTTTTTCAGATAAATTTTTGTTATTTTGAGATACAAAGCAAACAGAAAGTTTTCTTCATCCAAGTGAGTGTGAATGTGTATATCCATTTTTCTGTCTAGACAACGGTGAAAGCTGCTAACCTATGTGCCAGTTAAGAGCTATGGTTTTGTTTCTGCTGCGAGAAGTTTCCATAAAAGTATGGAAGATAGAAAATAATAATAGCAATAATAAACTATTTTTATAAATGTGTCCTAGGAATGTTGGCTTTTTCTGGTATATGCAAAATAATAATTTAAAAATTGCTATAGACATTACAATTACTACGCTATTAGAGAATTATTTCATGTTAAATTTTCCTATGCTTTAAACCGTGTGACCCTTCACATTCTGCTTTTAGTTGCAATGTTGCTATTCTATTAATATAACTCTGATAACCAAGAGAAAACTATACTTAGCAATATTTAGGGAGGTATTATTGAGTAACTTCTTGTAGTAGTTTTTCTGACATAATTTGTTTATGTAGGATTTCTTTTGGAAGTGATCTTGTATCACTGTTACTTGCTAAATGTGGTTTTGCAAAATCAAGACAGATCATGACTGACTATCTTTCAGAATACGTATGTATTTTAATTCCTTTTGAAGTAAATACATACATAGTGATTTTACATCATTTGAGTATATGATCTTTACAATGTCCAAAGGAATAATAAACTAAAGTGTGTTACTGATGTGCATTGTACACTGTTACCTCATAGGCTTTAGAAAGTGAGCACAAAAATTTTCGTATTAGAATACTCAAGCACACTGTCCACTGTGCTCATTAAAATATCTAAATTAGACTAGTCTTCTAAAATACAGTGTATACTCCAGCACAGAGTCATTCCCTCTTTCATTAACCTAACAGTAATGATTTCATGAAGTCCAGAATGTTGAAGTATGTCACAGAAGATAATTTACAGAAAAATACATTTGCTAAAGAATTATTTGGAAAGAAAATCCTAAGATATGTCTAAAGAACGGTTGTTATTTATTGCTAGAAAAATAATTGTTTGTATGGTATGGGATCTCAATACAGCTAAAAATATTACAGTCACTGTTTCAGTGATAGAAAACTGATTAATTTCATTTCATATAACCTATGTTAAGAAGTATGTGTCCTGTAAGGATTTGTCTGATTTTTATGTAGAGAGGCATATCTCTTAAGCTGGTGTAAAGGGTCTTCAGGCTAGTTCCAAGAAAGCCCAGGGCCAGCGAGAAGCTTTATTCCACAGCATATGTGGTTGGGCATCCTTTTCATCAGCAGCCTTGCCCGTCGGTGGGGGAGCTGCCTTCTGTTCCAGGACTGGGTGGGAAGAAGTGATGGGAAGGGTGTATCTCCTTCTCAGTTTCTTCTAAGTAGCTCATTTAATCAAGATTTTGTTTAAGCAATATAAACTGGTTATGTATATAAATAAATTAGTTTATGCATTCATCAATATGTCTTTAAATGCAAGTATTTTCAGGGTTGATATCCACAGTGTCCTTGCAGGAGTCAAGGGTGCTTAAGTAGTACTTTAAAAAAAAATCTGAATCTGTATGTGCTAAGCTAATACACATGTAGAATAACTGTTTTTAAATTATACTACCCTATTTTGGTAAACCAGATTTAACCTCAGAGGATTTGGGGGAGTAAGACCTTAAGAATAAAAAAAAACCCAAAAAACAGAAGAAGGTTGGCTGGGTTTCAGCAGCAGAAATTTATTTATCTTGTATAAACAGGAAAAAATTTCAAAGTTCCACCATTCCAGGTTTCAGAGTCACCAAATAACTTAAATAAGTTTAACTTTGACCTCGAACGTTGCAAATCTTTTGCCATTAGGATTTCATGGGCTCAGGCCTAGATGTCAGCAGGTATTAAAGAGTCTGTCAAGGTTTAGATAAGTACCTGAACATTTGAAAGGTCACTGTATCCATACAGAATTCCAATGCATTTTTTCCTAGATAGTATTGACAGCCCGTTATTACATAAGAAGCTTCACATAGAATATGAAACCATATATGGCATATCTAACATTGCAACATTTTTGCAGTTTTCACTCAAGCCTTACTCGGTACAACTGCATTGGAGTTAATCTAGGAGTGAAAGCGTAGATGAAGACTGCAAGTATTTTGACTTTAATGTACTCCTTTATCACCAATGTAATGGAATAAAATGAAGTCTCAGACTGTTGTATGGAAATTGCTAGAAAATGTCTAAGCCCTCATAGCATTATAGAATAGCTTTTGTTTATTTTTTTTAGGGCAGGGTTCCCTGTATCATTTTGTAAGGCAAGGTGTATGTTAAATTGGCAGTATCTACACAACAATAGTTTACATGCCTTGATATGCTTTAAGACATGAACGTGAGTGAGTGTTCTCCAGGGCTTGGCGGGGGGGACAGGATTATCCTTTCACTTGATATTTGTTGGGTTTATTTTCAGAAGTACTGCACAATCCTTATTGTTCATTTTTCATTTTATTTTCAATCTTATCTGAAAGGTAGTATTTCAAGATGCCAGATGTCAGTATACCCAGTGGCAATTAACTAGAAAAACAAGTTCCTCTGTTCAAGCTTTCACATACCTGAACTAGATGACCCGGAAAAAAAATGGGTATAGATTGAATTATAATGACATTTATTTCAGTCAGAATTCTGAAATCACCATTTTTCCAGTAAATTAGTATTGATTAATTTGATAAGAGTGTAAATTTAATTACATTAAGAATGTATATAATTAAAAATCATAGTCAAGCTAATAATCTGTAATTAATCTCTTAATAATAGCATGCTGAAAATTTACATAAGATAATTCTGACACTGAATAACTGCAATCTTACGAAGTTCATGAGTTAGACTTTAAGCATTCATTATGTACCATAACTTGAATATTTTTAATTATTTGTATGTACCGAGAGAGTCATTGCAGCTTTTTCCCCTCATCTTCTCTATTTCCCTAATGACAGGTTACTTTTGTTCTGTTCCAGTGGAAATTTTGAAGTTTAGTGCTATTGTATATAACTATAAATAAATCAGTACCCTTGGAAAGGAGTACTTTGATGAGGAGCGATGTTCTTTGTAGAATAAAAAGGCAGACTGAAAGCAGTATAAACGGAATGGCAGAAGTCAGCACACTGCAAACAAAGGGTGGAGCTCTGTAGAACATGGATCATGACAGCCAGATTGGATCCAAACGCTGCAAAACTCATCCTGGGTCTGACTCTCAAACCTCTCAGTCAAGGCAATGTTTTAAGTAAATTTAATATTCGTTGTAAAGCACAAATGTAGGCACTGTCCTACTAACATCCACAAAAGAGAAACTTGAAATAAATTAGCTTCTAAATATATTTTGGTGGTAGATTTATTTGAAATGCTTAGTGATGCTACTGAGACTTAATAGTCCAGGTGCTGTAACGACACATCTCTCCACCTGCCATGAGTTAGTTAAGAGACTGACCTGCCCTGAAAGTTAATGACTTACATCCATGTGCACACTTTCATACAGAGATCAGCTGAACTATATCAGTGTCCATCTGCACAGAAAACTTATCATAAAAACTTGGGAAAATTGCACATTTCAAAAGGAGTACAGAATGTAGTAGCATATTATTTCAGCACCCTAAGAATTTCAGACCCAGGTTCTCCTATGTAGATTTCACACTGAATAGCGTATCAGGACAGGGTACTCAAATGTGCTGGGTCCACATTAAACATCTCTGAAGCTCCAGGGTAAGCACCAACCCACATTTCTGTGGTGACAAACAGTGTCCATGTTAATATTGTGGGCACACGGTCGGTACTCTTTAGTGTGGTAGATAAACTGAGAACATGCAAGCTGCCCATATCTGACAAATGTAAACTCTTATGAAATTAAAATATTTTCTTCTATGTGGAGAACATTAAAAAAAAATTACAAGTATTAAAAATGGGTGTTGTAAAAAAGTGCTGCTCTAAATTTCCCTCATAAGGTTTTGGGTACTAAACAATTCCAAAACAGTTAGTAATTCCCTGTAATTTTGGAGACACTGCAGGCAAATGAGTCGTAAGTACTGGTTTCTGTAGCACACGCAAATGGAAGTATACCTAAGAACACTAATTTTCCTTTAGTCATCTTAGTTACACTTTGTCTTTTTAATGACCTGGCCATTGTGTATTGGTATTTATAGTATTGCATTCACAATTAGAGTAAAACTGTTCTGCTTGCATAGTGCTTTAAGTGCTAGAAAGTGTTTTATTGGTACTGTTTTTCAAATGCATTCCAAAATTCCATCATCAAACTAAAGAACATTCAAGGGTTATAGGTAAACATAAAGCTTGGGTAACCTATTCTGTTTCTAATGAAGCTGTCACAACTCTCTTGAGCTTGTGTAAACCTTAAAATGAACTGGTGAGTAATCTTAAGGAGAAACAGATAGGAATTTGCAAACACTTTCAAATCACAGATTCCACTTCAATGTTACTTTGTAAATGCAATTAAACAGGATAATCTTAGAGGACACAGAGCTATCTGAAGTCTTAATTCCTGAGGTAGTTTGTTTAGCAATTTCTTTCTGTTACTGAATTGTGGAAGAAAGGATTTATTCAGAGCATAAACTGTAATACATGATAAGTTTAAGAAAACTTCTTATATGAAGTTAATACAAAGCAAGCCTTCAAACTTTGGCACCGTTGACTGCTAAGATATCAACTTATATTACAACAGACTGTAAGCAAACCAAAAATTTTAAAATCTTGCTTAAAAAGACCTTCAAAACAAGAGAAGGTCTTGGATATTTTTTATGAAGGAGAAAAGAATTCATCTGGAGAGTTGTAGAAAATCTTAGGGGCACTGATAAAGTTGTTCCTGTCCTTCAAATATACTGATCAGGCATGTTTTCCAGGAGATAGAGTTAAATCCTGGAAGATGTATACAAATTGTATTTCACCTTTCATGGACTGAATAAACGCCCTAGTCTGTTGTAACAAGTGGTTGTCTCTGGCTTTTCACATCCAATGTCCCACATTTCTGCCGTTTCGAAATTCCCTTTTCTGCTTTGATTTTAGGCTCGTTTCTTCTCTTGTTTCCTTGTCTGACTTTCCCTTCCGTCATGACACCCTAACCTTTACCTGCTGCCTCCTCTTCTATTCTCATCTCAAATTCAGAAATTAAATAGTTTCCATTTATGTACTCCTTCTTTCACTTCCCAAATTGTCCTCTCCAGAAGTGGCCCCTTCTTTACCATCTCCTCATTCACAAATCCTGAGAGTGCCAACAAAGCCAAACTTTCTTCTGAGGGTGATGATCATTCTTTGCATGTGCTTAAAGAGGCCGCTCAATCTCGATATAAAGACAGGTTACCACAGGTAAAGTTAATCATGACTCGCTGTCATTAAGATATATTTTTACATATCTTGAGCTGTCCTGATCTCTATTGCAAGAGCTGCTCTTGACACAGCTACTCTTTGCTGACTGCTTGGTAACTCCAGGAGGTTCCCCTAGTTCAGGGTGAAAGGCTGGTTGGAGGGCCCCGTCATTCCTGCTGTTTGATAAATTAGAAGTTAACACTTCCACACATGAATGTAATCTGCCCAGTAAAATTACATTAACTGCTGTCAGACATTTTTCTTGTCTTCAAATACTGACTTTTTCCATACATAACCTGTTAAATCTGGATTCTTTCAAGGTATTGAATATGTTTATTTTAGGCAAATGCTTGCTGTGGAAACACATGATCTGGCTCAACTCAAACCTTGTCAACAACTTTGTGAAAAAAATGTAAATTAAGTCATGCTATAGTAGCTCTTATTGATTGCAAACAGCTCTAAAATGTACTTCAACCTTTTTTCCTAAGAAAGTTATTTTACCTAGCGTGAAGTTTTCCAATATTTTTTCAGTTTGTGGATTTTAAAATGTTGGTTTCTTGGTAGGTCATTTGTTCTCTTGGCAATAGGCATGTTTTTCTTAATTATTTCTGCAAATACCTAAACCCAAAAACCCCAAGGATTGAAAAACACAGAGGAGAGTCCCATTAAGACACCTATTACTAATTTGTTGGGGTTTTTAATCACCTTCCTTCAGAGGTCAGCGTGTTAGATGAGATGACTACCAAAGGTTTGGATATGCACATTAATCTTTTTTAAAACTGGCATATTTCCCTCCTCATGCCTGAGGACTGAGAGACCAGGTGCATTGCAAGTGAGCTCCTTCTTACAGATTTGATCAGCTCAAAAATCTCTTGCTCAGGAAACAATTTTTAGAATACATAATATCTGAATTACTTGTAAATGAGGCTTTGTCTCTGCTGTGGATCTTGTTTCTTCTTTTGTTTTTTCAAAAGGATGCACCTTAGCTTTCCTGGTCACTTTTTTCTGTCTTATTGTTTTATACAGCCTGAGGATATATCCCAAGCTTGTGGTGCACCAGAGTAATATTCCATGTTTGAATAAGCCAAAAGAAAGACACCTGCTTGAACTTTAATTAGAAATGCCTTTTTCACAGCACAGTGAAAAAATTTTCTGTAGTGAACACGTTGTGTTTCATGCAGTGTCCGCATGGGTTTGGGCATGCACATAAAGTCTGCTTGCACTTCCATATCAGTATTAGTGCCCTGACAGGGGCACAGGGTCATAACAGGAGGATCACAACCTCCAGGAACTTGCTAAACACATAACAAATAACATACACTATATATACTTTTACTAAGGTACTTTCATTATTAGCGGCTCCTATCCACATGGATATTATTTCTTCAGCTTCAAAAAACTATCACTTCTCTTTGTTTAGCAGTTTAGCTGATAAGTCCAAATTACACATGTGGTATTTCAGTGTCTGTATTCATATTAAAATTTGTACATTTGAGAATAATTAGGGTAGCTCAAGCTTTAAAAAAAAGAACTATTTTTGATCAAATATTTTAAAGTTTATATTTTAATAAAAGCTGAAGTATGTCTCAGTGAAAAACTCCTGGACAGCTACAGAGTTTGACTAATCCTGAATAGGAACACACATGTGCTCTTTTGTTAAGAACTTTTTGGTGTCAACATGCAAATGATTCTGTGCAATCTCCCATGACACGTGCAGTTATTATTGAATATTATTGAGTTCAGATGGTGCTCATATGAAATAACCAACAAGGCTAGAAGTTGCAGCTGTGCCATTTGCCTTTTAGGCAGATCCAGTTTCCTTTTTCTTCTTTTCATATCTTCCTCCAGAAAAACATACTTTTTTTAGCCTGTAAAAACCTTTGGGGCACAGCATGAAACCACTTACTTGTGGGGTGAAAGGTTTTTTTAATGGGCAGCAAAAGCTCACAGTATGAGCACAATGCTGGTCTGCCTCTTGAGTCATAAAAAGCAAGAAACTGTAAATGACGCATAACTTTTTAATGAGTAAATCCTAAGAACCAACTTCTAATATTTGACAAGGAAGGACAAATTTCACTTTAAATCATTTACACTCTTTATTTCATAGCAGTTGTTTTCAGTATAGCAATTAAACATGTTTCAAAACTGCAAAATGCAATTATTTCCTTAATTCAATTTGTGTATGAAGATCGCTCAAAAGCTGTGCAAAATAAAACATTGGAGAACATCTCCCCTCAAAATTTGTTTTGTGTGTAAAGTATGTTTATTGTAGCAGTGTTTCCAGTGAGACGTAACAGAACTAGCTAGTAAGCCTGAAATGACACCACAGGCCTCATTCTAGTGATTTTCCATATTTAGTGCTATGTGCAATGTATTCTTTAAGGCACCGTCTTAAATGCAGCCAATTCCACCAAAGACAGCTGGAGAAGTTTAAGTCAGATGCGACATGTAAGAAGGATATGTTTTGAGTTTATTAAAAATATTTCATCTAAAAAGTTAGAGTCTTACAGACCATTTTTAATACAGAAGAGAAATACCATAATCACAGAAGAGAAATACCATAATCACAACTCTGAGAAATCATATATCTGATATCTATACTATTGTTCAGTAACAATTATTGAAAAAGTGATTTCCTTTTTTCAAAAGCTCATGTGTGAATACTTACTGGGAGTATGCTTTGCCCAAGATTATATGTCCATATACATTTAGGTAAAAGCCACAATACTAGCTTTTTTGTTGCAGAAGTAGTTCAGGAAAAAGTAAGAATATTTAATGAACCATTTAGTATACCTGCTACACTAGCTATCTTGAAAGGATATTATTCCGTGTAACATTCAGAAAATTGTAAGAAAGATGATAAAAGTAAAGTTTAATGAATGGGATACATGTTTAATGTTAAAGTTCAATTAATAGGATACATTTAACTCAATGTGCTTACTAATATGCTTTCAGAAAGCCAAAAAGTAATGGGTTTTTCTCTGGCTTAGCAATGGGTTCACCTGGAGTAAGTATTGCTGGAAAAGGCAGACACAGCTTGAAATACAAGGTAGTGAGAGAGAGTGTCTTGGATTTAAGAATATGGGTTAATGGATGAGACAATGAGGTGGAGGTGGCGATTGTGTCAGTAGTAATAGCCATTCCATTTGGAAGTAAAGCCACAGTATTCATCACTTTTTTTCAGATTCTTTTCTTAATTTCATCATCTTCAGGTATTCAAGAGACTGAAGTCCAAAGCTTCTTTTCCAGCAATGAGCTGGCAAATATTACTTGAGGTATACTGTGCTTTATGCTGGATGATTTTTGCAGCTTATGCATCATCCTTTGCAAAGGAAAGGTGAATATATCTGTATTAACTAGCCAAGTGGACTCTTCAATGCATCATTAATTGCTCATGTTTAGGGTAGAGCAAGGAATTGTGAAAGGGCTTGCATGAACTTCCTGAAGTAGTGCATGTACTTTCTATTTTACTACATACATAAAGTAGAGCTACCTCTCTGGCAGGTTATTTAAGTTGTATCCTCTTTTAAATAAAATAAATTATTCTGATGAATGAAAAATAACCAGTTCCTATTTATGGAGAAAAGTTGCTAATAATTAACAAATAATTTCTTCAGATTAAATGTCTCTCATGTAACTGAAAAAACAGAAAGTTAAATGGTTGGAATAAAAACATTTGAATGTATTCACAGATTCCAAAATTTTATGGCTACCTTAAGTGGAAATTAGTTAATGTGATATTTAAATAACAATTTAGAAATCATTGATTTTTAAATAATGATCCTGATTGGTTTTTAATTATACTAAGGGGTTCTAGCAATCCAAGGAAGATTTACGATGTGTGTGGCAGGTGGCATCTGTTTTCTTTGTTTGTGTGCAGGGTATGGTGGCTGCATTTTGTTAAGGGTGGCTGCCTGCAAAGGCACAAGGAAAGCAGGTTGCTTCCCTGGTCCTGGCTGGCCTGTGCTACGTCAGGTGGATCATATGCAGGGAAATGGATTTTTCCCGTCCTGAGAGCCCCAAGGTAGAGGAGACAGTGCTCCAGAGCGCATGGCAGCAGAGGCTGAGGGTGTGGGAACTCACCAAGCAGTGCCCAGCCCCATGCTCTGAAGAGGCAGCAGGGCAAAGAAATCCAGATGAGCAGTTGCAAAGTAGGCATTGGTTGACTTGCTGGACTAAGACAATGCCCAGCTGAAATAATCTGTCCTGCGTGACTGTGATGAGTAGGGAATACATGTATTTACAAAACCTGTTATTTCTGTTCTTATTCTGAATTTTGTCTGTTTTAGAAAGTTCCCTGTGGCAGTTTATATTCAAATAAGTCTTTATATATGCTCTTAACGCCTTTGAGTGTCTTTCTTTGAACAACAGACACCTCTCAAAGCCCTGGTCACCTTGTGTCCCATCCTAGGTGGCCTCTCAGTGAACCTCCTCTGTTCACTGCTCAAATGAGAGATGGGGTTCTTGGCAGCCTGCGGGGGAAGGAGACAAATTTCAAAATGCATGTCAGAAATATATGCCATACTTACTACCTAAGTAACGTATATTTCTGCTGTCACGTTAAGTCTTTTCCAAACAGTTGTGCTTAAGATGTGTGTTGGAGAAACAAACTGTTTCCAAATAAAGTGAACGGGTAGCTACAGACCGACAGCAATTCAGAACCATTTGCTGTGGGAGTGAGAAGCTGATGTATCACAGAAACCAGTCGCTCAAAGGCAGTGGGACACGCCATTCAGGCCATACGGGCAGGCCCACCACTGTCTGCTTCCTGATTAGCACAAGTTCAGGCAACTGTTATGTATGCTGATATTCAGAGCTGCTGGTTTCCAGACTAACTCTTACACCTGACTGGAAAAAAGTTGCTGTACCTCAGAATTCCCTAACCTGCTTTTAGCTTTCCAGCCTCCAGAGTCCTGGTCTTTGTTGTTTTTCTTAAAGATTTATTACCTCTGTGGAAGAAATCAGTCAATGTGAAAAAGTTGTTTGTGTTGCAAAACTGAAATCATAATCACAAACAAGAAAAAAAAACCAAAACAAGTAGTAACTAACAAAAAAATAGTGTTTCGTACATGACTGGTATGTACCAGTAAGCTTGAGGGATTTCAGGTGATATTACATGGCTGCATTATGTAGCCAGCTTGTTATGTTTGCCTTATCAAAATATTAAATAAATAAAAAATGTAGGAACATTCCAGCAATGCTTTTAATGAAGGTCGAAGTATAAGAATAAGCAACGTTATATTAACATATGCTGTTATGTGATGCAGTTTGACTTGAAAAAGAAATCTTAGACTAGGTCCCTTTTTTGGAAAAGAACTTCCAAGTGGCTCTGAAATATTGACTCTTTCTTACACAAAGACTTCCTAATCCCTGAAGTGTCTTGCTTGTTTTCATTAATCCATTGCTTAAATAAATATGACAGTAGCCTTCCCCTCTAATGAACGATGTTAGCTGTTTGGAAGCAATCCTGCTGCATCCTGCAGGCTTTTTTCTGTATCGAAAGGTTTTGTGCAGCATCCAGGTTCAAATGCCTTATCACTAAAGCTTGTTATCAAAAAGATATTGACAGACTGAAAGATCACAGCAGTGAGACTGATGGCAGAGCTAATGGGATTCCTTTTAAAGACAAAGGTTCAAAGAGCCTAAAGACACGTTTTGGCCGAGACGTGACAAGGCTTGATAACAGCGTACACCCGCCTGAAGAGTGCAAACACAAGAACAGAGAGGAAATTTCATGTTATAGCAACCAGTTAAGAGTTATAATGACATGAGGTTAAGGAATTACAAGTACTGCCTGAATCTTAAAAAGTGCCTTTAGATGATTATATTTAGTGACTCGTGGAGCTGCCTCCGAAGGGGAGCGCGGGTGGTGCTGCGAGGCTGGCCCCTGAAATCAGGGGGTGCCAGGGGCCAGCGGCTGCGGGAAGCCCTTTGCTGGTGGGGCAGTGGGCAGGGTGCTCCACTGGCTGCTCTCCAGCCCTGGCGCCGGGAGGCTGTGCTGCCGTGGCGTTCGCTGCGGGTACACAGGGAACAGCATCAGCCTATGTAATTTATTAAAGAAATGTGTTAAAATAGCCCTGGGTGGTGTATATGCAGAGGAGGAAAAGGGAGCTGGTTTTAAAGTTCAGCTGTGTGCCTTTGTTCAGAAATTCATTGAGAAGTGTTTGTGTTTTGGTGCATTTAATATAGCAGATATGCGAAGCGTGTTGTGCACAACGCCAACGGTTATGTGGGCTGATGGATGACTGGCATTATCATTCGTTATGCATATTACAGATGAGGTTGCTAAACAGACTTCATTAATACAAGAAATTTTGCAAAGCCTTTCTTGGAATGATCACTGTACAAGTTTTGTAAATCTGTTTATGGTACAAGGCACTAGACTTGTAGCCATAGATAGCTACAACTTCAAAAAAGCAAATTACTGGTTTCTGACATTTCCCCATTAGATTTCACAGGTGTTTGTGAAGGTGTTGATTCAGTATCATCTTACTGAATTCCACAGTTGCAGAGTGTTTGCTCTCATGTCTGTTAGGTTTTCCTAGGTTGCTGGCGGAGGTGGGGTTCACTAGATCTATTGAACAGCCCTGTCCATACAGCATATTTAGATTTTACTGGCGGATGTGGTACCCCAGTGGATTTCTGAATGAAAGTGGATGACAGGAAGAGTTACAGCAGGCTTTGGTTGGCTATTTAGTGTTATAGTGTATTAATATTTACTTAGCTTCAAGCAAAATCACCCCTTCACATGAGTAACTCACACAAGCCCAGAACCCCATGCACCAGGGTGTTGTCTTTGGGGAGAGCAGAGGCGACAGAAAGGGCAGCAGGAAGGAGACAGAGGTTCATGGGCTTGAAGTTTTGCAGCAGTCAAGATCAGGGTACTTGTGGACCCACAGCGTTCTTATTTCCTTCAGAGGTTCAAATGTATTTTCTTTTCTGATTTGACCAGCAGCTACTGTTGATGATACCCAGCTGTGGATTTTGAGGGGGTTTAGGGCTTTATTGTGGAAGCTTTTCACTGAATTTAATCTTTTACATGAGCTGTGAAGTGTACATCTGTGGGACTCAAATGAGAAAATAATAACAGAGAATAAAATTTCATTTGTCTCTCAAATGTTAAAAGCAGCAGCTGAAATTTGCAATTACAGGTTGGATTGTGAGTCATCTTTCTAATTAAGAGATCTTAAGTACCCGTATATTAAAGTGCATTTTCATGGACTAGAAACCTCTGCTGAGCAGACTGATTCTCCCTGAACAAAACCATGTTCCTGGGGTTTTTTTGCCCACATACTGAAGAGCAAAAATGCCTCTCACTACATATCTCATGCCAATTGTAAATTACTTCGGAACAGATGCAGAAACTTTGAGGTAAATATTTCTCAAAAATGAGTCTAAACTAGCTATTCATTTCTGTTCAAACTAGGAAACATGAAAGTTTCTTCTCGGAAGTACTGTTTATTTTAATAAATTAATCAGTCTGAAAAAAAATACTGTAGCAGAGGATGCACAATTAACCACCTTTTTTGGTCTATCAAAGATCAGGTCAAAGATAAGTAACTGAGATAAAAAAAAGCAACATAGAAAACTTCCATAAAACTATGAATAGTGACATATAGCAACGTTTTGGTAAAAGAAGTATATACTATTAGATAATCTGGAGATTTGAAATAGGGTATGTGTTCGAGAGCTCTAAGATGTCTTGTTTCTGAAGGATCTCAAGTACAACGTTACTAGCCCTATAGTGTCAGCATAAGAGTAAAATTAAATGTGGGTTACTTGACCTTGAATGTGACAGTACCAGTGGGGAGCTACAGATCCCTTAGTGAGCTTAAAAAAGGCACACTAAACCACAAATGTGGCTTCTTGTCAGTTCAAATGTATCCTCAGTGACTGCCAGAATTTTCTTCTGATTATATTTTTCTTCTATTATTCTGCTATGGTGAGGATGTGTGGGAGTGCATTCCGGGCAGCAATAGTCAGAAATAAACTGAGCATGCATGATAGCTGCTGCTTCTTCATGATCATTATGTAGCTGATAAACAGCAATCTGCTGCTCCATGAGGCAGCAGTTCACAGCTCTTGTCCCCTCTCTGTAGCCCCTTGCAAAAGAGCCCAACAGGGTGGAGTACGTGGTGTTGAGGAGGTATGCTAAACAGCGTACGAGCTGGGAGAAAGCTTGGTGTTGGGTTGTGTTACAGAGAAGTAAGTTTGGTGGAGGGACCACGAGGTTTAAGAAGAAGAAACGAGGAAAGTCGTTGTCAAGTGAATGAAGAGTAAGGTGTATAGCTGTGCAGAGAGCATCTGTGATCATTGGCACATAGTCCGTACAGACCCCATATTTTTCCTGTTCTGACTGCTTTTTACCCAAAGTCTGTTGCTTTAAACTTCAGCAGCACAAAATGAAGTTAAATGATAATTTCTGGCAAGTCAAAATATTTCATGGGTAAACTCAAAATAGGTTAACTTGTCTCTGATATAGATATGCAATCCATTGCATAGATTGTACTAAACACAATTATATAAAACTAAGTTTTGAAACAGAAGCAATTGCTTCCATTGATGCAACTCAACAATTACTTTTCCAGTGAAAATATTTAAATTTTAAGGTCTTCAAATAGTATTAACTGAACCAAAGAGAGAGCAGAGAAGTCAGAACTAAGTCAAAACTGAAGGGTTTCTGATGTAGTGTTATTACTCACATACAGTGTTTTGTTTACTGTTCCAGCTAATACAAGGGCATGTCAAATCATATGAACAGATAAGAGAAGGCAAAGAAGACTACTGCTGATTCCTTTCAAGCAGTGCAGAAGAATCCAGGTCCCAGTTTAATGATGCCAGAATGGTGGCATAAATTTATATTACTCAGGGAATATGTTCTCTTCACAAAAGAAAGCATTCAATAATCACAGAAGTAGGTGTAGCTCATTATGATTTGGGCTTTCTTTTAAAGTCAAATTTCTATATAAGGGAATATAAGTTAATCAAGAATATATATGCCTTCTAACAAGTCTCTAATGCTTGGCTTGCTGTGAAATTATCCTCTCTTGCAAATTGACTTTATCTAATCTGTATTAGGACTACTGCTGGTTGCATTCTGTGTGTGGTTTGCTAGCTGTTCGAAAGCATAATGATGTTACGTTGTCTGTCTGATCTGTTTCCTCAGATCGGAAGAAACCTCATGTGCTTGAAAGTTTGTCTATTTACACCAGATAAGGAATACCCAGAGGTCAGCTGTTTACCTAGTTTATCAATCCGACTTTATCTAGCATCTCATTGGTAATGTCAGCTCCCTGATCCCATAAATTAGCTTGCCTCTTTACAAGCATTGTATAGTAAATAAAACGAGTTTGACTCTCCTAAGGTTTTCATTTACTCTGTAACCCGTTTGCATTCAATATGAAGCTTCTATGGGAATATTGCAAGTTTGTTTTTTTTTTTTTAAAAGTGCTTTGTCCGTGGCACACTTGTGGGCTAGTATAACTATTGAAACTTTGTCATGCACTAAATGGAGCATGGTAAGAAATTGGGCTAGTTTGCCACTTCACCTGATTTTGGGAGCTGAAAATGAATTATTTAAGCAATGAGATCGGGCAGACTTTGCAGTAGTGCTCATTAACACCCATTGTGGATGTTTGCCTACTTTTTCCATCACATGTGAATCTCGCATAAGTCAGCACTAACGCACAAGCTAATGTTTCCTTCGAAGATTTCACATTGTTCTTGCTCTTGATAAAAGCAGAATTTAAGGGTTTCTTCCACTAATAATTTTTGCTGAGGAAAATGTTACATTCGTATTTCCAAGATGTGCAATGATAAAAATGAATTCAAACCCAGATGTTATTCGGTGGGGGTTTTTTAGGAGTTTTCTTTCTTCTCTTACTAATTACAGATCTAAAGCACTTTCATGGAATTCATATGTTTGCAGTTTGCACTGTCTTTTTATTTTTGCATTGACAGATTCATACAGCCTTGCAATGAGACACAACTAATGTGAATTTGATTCTGGGACATAAGTTCCTGCTGCAGGACAGCAGAAATTCCTGCTAGCAGAGTTCTAGATTGCATTGATGGGTGCAGCAACATTAGCATCTCAGTTTGGATCAGGAGTTTGCCTTTGAGTTAGTTTTTTTCTGGTATCTGACTTGCTGGTTTTTCATTTGCATTGTGCGGTTGTTTTTAGGGCAGGTAAACCACATTCCTTCTGGATGAAGATGAACTGGACGAAGGAGCACACCTGATGGTGCTCCGGTGACTAGGAGGCATTCAGTTTGTGTGACCAGGCTCGCGCTGGTCTCACCATGCCCAATTCTCAGCACCCCCCTGCAAATCCACTCCCATTGCATTGCATTGCTTGCTAATGTTGACATAGTCTCTGATGAGGTTGAAAGGCAAATCCACCTGTACGTTTTTCTGAAAAACATTTTTTACCAAAAACATTTAAAAAGCTTTTAAACTCTATAGTAGGATTTTCTGTACACAGAAATCTGTGAATTTTTCGAACAGAGAAATCCAGATCTAGCTGAAACAATGAATTAAAATCAAAGCCTTTAGCGAACAAGTATCTTCCTGCTTGCTGTTTCCTTTCAGGGAAAATCCTTTCCTTCAGCTTTACTTTCAGTCCTGTAATTTTTAGTAGCTTTTTGGGTTGCAAAAATCCGATGTGGTCTCTTCTGAATCCTTCAGATAAGTCTTCCTTTTCATTGTCTCTGCAAATATGTCTTTGTGTCTGCTTTTCCATTCCCCTGGATACACATGGTCAGTAACTCCTAGGAAGAAGGAATGTTCCTAGGTAGCATGTAAAGGGAATTACATGGTCAAATATGCTAGAGTAGGACAAGAAAAAAATGGTCAGTTGTCTGTCTCTCAGTAAGACAATGCAGGTGCAATAATATGTGGATATACAGACTGGTAAGTTATGCAAACTGTGATAACTGGGGGGAAAAAAAGAATGCATTAAATGTATTTCATTTTTTACACTAAAAAAAAGAAATTTAAAAGAAAAATGTATATCTGCTTCAGTCTACAGCAGCTCAGAAATGTCTTTGCTTTTATTGCTTCTCAATTTACTCCCAGTGCTGGTCTGAGAGGAAGAATGAAAAGGGTCAGCTGAACAGGTTCAGAGCCAAGGGCACAGCATACACTTATTCTGTATCACTCCTGTTGCACTGTGTTTTGCAGTATAAAGTCTTGTTCTTTGTAAACACCCCAAGCACATTCAGCAGTTTGGGAACATCAAATCTTTCATGCAATGGCCTTTGGGCTTACTTAATGGAGCGCTTTAGAAAGGCTTTATGTTATCAGCATCAAATGGGGGCTACACCACAGTAACAGATAAGATTTACTTGGGGGGAGCAAGGGAAACAAAGCATGATATGCATCGGCCTAAGATCACTGTAATCCATGAGTGATCCAGCCCTCAGTTGTCAATACTCAAAAAATCAATTCCCTTCCTCTTCCATCTAGTCTCCAAAAATTAGCTATGAATGTTTCATGGCTCTTTTTTATACCGAAAAGTACAAAATTTTTGTTGAAGTAACAATTGGTCCTTTCTGAGTGCGAAATCAGTGATGAACTAAAGCTAAGTGGTCTTATGAATATTGTTCACCAGTAGCCTCAGCTATAAATTCAGGTTTTTCTGCTTGCTTTATCACAAACTCCTGTCATTTTTCATCTCTCTTGTCCACAAGTACTCTTATTATTTTCTATCTTTGCTGCTGAAATATCAGCATTTTTTACAGTAGATTTTCATTTAATCTTCATGGCTTCAAACGCTCTCCCTTCCTACACATCTGAAATGTTGACATCGTTATTAACTGCATTGCTCTGATCACAGTTCCCTCCTTCCTAAATTATTGAGCAGGTTTTCCTCTTTCACATACAGTTCAAGTTTCTTCTTATGCTTTATATATTTATTCTAAACTGCTCTCAGGCTAATGGCCTCTGCTCTGCTTCCCTCTCTCCCCTCCTCCTTTCCCCCCTAGTGCTTGGAGTGTGTTGGTCTCTGTTAACCTTGCTAAGCACATCCATCCTCCTCTTTGAAAGCACTTTTAATAATCTATGTTTGGCAAAGCCTGTAAATATAGGCCCCCCTTGGAGAACCTATTTACAATGTAAAGACGGACGTTTTACTTTGGTTCCCTTCACCACCTGATGCCAAAAGCGCTTCTGCCATCTCTCCGTGGTAGGTGCCTTCAGGGGAATGGAGCTGATGGGACTGTGAGTTCTGGGCCCTGTGTTTGTATTCCTTTGAACTTTTAATGTCAGTCTGCCTCGATTTCAGCTGATGGCCCCGGGAGGGGGGTGAGGGGAAAGCTGCTTCTACTTAGCTGTTAATACTGCTTTTACAACATCTTCTTTTGGGAAACACCATGTAAAGTTCCTAGGTTTGTGTTACAGCTTTGAAGGTGGGGGAAGGGTTTTAATGCATTTCATTTTAAAATCTAAAATTCATCTGAATGTTTCCGCAGTTGATTTCTTAGTTAACTTTGTCACTGAACTGTCCTTTGGGCTGCTTCCAGATGATTAATAATGTGGATGTCCTAGGCAATGCTGAACTAGAATTGTAGCACCCAGCATGTCCGTTTGGAACTTACTCCTGCTAATGTGTCCAGCAGCAGCAACAAAGTTTCTCTTTACAGCTGCCCACAAATATCCATGCTTAAAAGTGTTTACTTCTGCAGTGGAATATTTTAGAGAGCTATTCTGAATAACAGGGGTTTCTTTTCTCCTAAGACCATCAGCGAATGCACTTCTTTGTAAATAAAAATAATAGTTTGTCTTGGCATTTAGTTGATAGCAAAAATCTTGATTTTTTAGTAAAAGATTTTTAAGTTCTGTTTGATTTATACTCTCAAGTTTGGACCTTTGCCTCAATTTCCATAACATGAAGAGTTTTCTTTTGAGGTTTAATATGAGAATTTATCAGACTGTGGTTGTAAAGGTGTTTTAATGTAGAAATTAGACAAAATGCTACCCTGAGTGAGCCTCTGCGTTTAAAGAGCATAATTTTATTTTGATATATTTAGGAAGATGCAATTACATATTCAGGAGGAGGACAAAGTAGCTTCTATGTCATTTCTCAGTTACATATAAGGAGATCTCTAATGAAAGTGAAGATGTATTGGAATAAACAGAATCACAAGTTTCTCTCAACAGTGCAACGCTAAGGCTCCTTGAAGATCTTCAGAAATAGTTGGGCTTTTTTATAGTAGAGAAAGTTATCCTTAGGGGAGTCAAATATACTTCTTATAATTGCTAATTGGTCTTAAAATATTTCTGATTCCATTAAGTACAGAAAAAATGTGCAGAGGTTGGGATCTCAATTAAGACTATCTTGAAGCAATGTTTTGCCATTTAAGTATTAGAAGATTCATTTCCTAATAGCATTTTTATTAAGAATGACAATCTTACAGGGCAACTTATTTGACATAGGCTTTTTTGTTTACAAGCTGCGCTTGAACAACTGCAGCAATTCTGACGCAGGAATTAAAATTTTTCTTATTATGGGTTCTTATCTAAGCAGATCCTATAAGTAAGCTATAGTCCAGTTCGCAAACAGAAATATATACACGTGAGTGTGTGTGCAGAGGTGTATAGCAGTTATCAAGACAATGTATAGATAGATGTTTCTAATTTTAATGGTGCCTTTGAGCAAGTAACATTTTCACTGTTCATCACATTGAAGGGCCATCATTTTAATATAGTCTTCTGTATGCTATCACATTCTTTCCAATCCATTTCACAGGGAAATTGTCCATTGTTAGAAAGATATTGTTTGCATGGTTTGGTACATCACTGTCACACTATTAACCTTCAAATATTATGCACATAATTGACATACACTAAAAGAAGCAAATCAAGATGTTTTCACTTACTTTTGCTGTCTAGAGGACACACGTTAAATAACATGTTCTTAATTTGACTGACAACACACCATGAACACGATACTTGTATATTACAGAAATAAACTGTAAGAAGAATTTTGAAGATGTCACTGTTAGAAGTATGCGGTTTTTTTCCCCTTAAAGTACCGTAACAAATGAATGCCCAGACTTCAGCACTGACCTGTATGCCAGCAAGCCTTCCACGGGCAGGAAAAGTATGTTCAGGTCTACTGGCTGTAGTGCTGATCCACATCCAAGAAGACCATTTTTTGCCTTGATGAACGCTACAGGCTAGGCTTTCTTATTTCCCTCTCATACTTCTGTAATGTAAATTAAACAAAAATTGAAGCACTAAATACACAGTCAGCAATAGAAATATATGCAATATATTGAAAATAGTAGCTGTTGTTATCAAGCTCATTAAACCTTTAAAGTGTATGTAGGTATCCTTTGTCTTAAGATATAAGCCATATAAATCCCTGTCTACTGAAAGAATCGAGTCAATTGTTGTTTTGCATGAATTAGGATCTCTGAAGTTCCTAGAGAAGAAATTCTGCATTGTTAAAACTAAAACATGCTTAAAAGCCAAATACTTTCTTCCTGGGTGATTTATAAGAATTTAGTCTCATCTTGAAGTGAAGGACAACTCTTTCTCTTGGATTTCCAATTATTTCACAGGTTACCTACATCTTAGAGGGCTAAATCTGCCACACGGTCTTCGTGGTCTCATAGGAAACTTATTCCCTATTCTCCTGCACAGATATTGTGAACACAGTCCTTCTCTTTTAAAATACTTTTCTTCCCTTCAAGCCCCAACAAAACAGCCTTCCTACAAACACCCGTCTCCCGTAGACTTCCACAAGCGCTCTGAGGTCTGCTTTTACAGCGGGAGGGATTCTTCTACACTTCCGAATTTGAGGGGGAAAAAACTTTTCTTTCTCGGCCCCTCTCTGACTGCCGGTGAACAGTGTTGGCTGCCTGTTTTAACTCAGGTTGTTATTTTGTGCTGTGTCCCACTCTCAATGCAGCACAGGGGGCAGGGAAACAGAAGATAGCAAGAAACCAAATCTGAAATCAGTCTCACCAGGAGCAGGTCCAGAGTGTTTATTCTATCCATTTACCCCCACCCCATAAATCACCTTCTCAAGCCGTTCTCAACAGAGTGCTTCTTCAAGGACTACCGAACACTAGTATTTATTTTCCAAATGGTTGAAGAAAACTGCTGGTTTTCTTTTCACAAAGTGAGTATAGTTTCTAAATGGAAAATCACATCACATATTAGATAAAGCAGTTTCCTAGGCACGTCTAAGTGATACTGAATGCCAATGTATTGTTTGGCAAGAAAAATATCAGTATGTGTTTTGTGCTCATTTAAAGTTTCACAGCAAGTCCTAGAGCAATTGGTTTCTTTTAGAATGTTTGCAATTTTATGTGTGCTGCTGATCAGTGGGAGGAGGGCTAAGAAGGCTGAAAATGTTCTTACAGCAAATAATTCTTAATGATTTTCATTATTTAAACAAAATGTAAGGATATGCTCTAAATTAGGTTTTTGTTGTGCTAAGGTATCTAACTTTTACCATAGACTGAGATCTGCCTCTGAGCTAATGGCACTGCCTTATTCCGGCTAGTCTGATTTTTGGTACCTAGTAGAGGAAATGACTGGGTTTGCTTTCTGGATTTTGTTTTAAAGACTAGCAGTGAGTGAAGTCTTTCTTTTATTTCAGAAATTCATAACAGCTGTTTGTCAATATTTTGAAATAGGAACCGAGAAAGACATGAAATATTTAAAGTGTGCCAAATCCCACCCTTTCTGCAAGCATGCCTTTGATTTCAATAATTCTGTTTAGTCTGGGTTATTTATACTTTTCTGACAAGAACTAATTTAAACATTCATATTCCTAGATCTCAGTTAAATATTTATCTAAGTTTATAAAGCTGCTTCTGCTGATTAGCGAGCTACCTGTTATGGGAGAACAAAGAACCTCAAAAGGCAGCAAATTAAGGTCACAGGTCAGTGTTCAGGCAAAATAGAGCTGGGCTACCAAATGATTTCCCATTATTAAGCCAATAAATCAGGCAGATGTTGATAGATGCAAGCACTGGGGCAGTGTGTCAGCCTCATGAAAAAATTGTTTAACAGATTCAGGTGATCAATGCTGTCAGAATCTTGCATGTGAAAAATAAGATGACAAATTAAGCTGTAAGGCTGTGACACCAGAGATTATTACGTGCCGCTTCCCTGCGCCCCCCACCACTGCCACCATCATTTTACATCTAGCCTAAAAGCAGAAGTACAACAAATAAATAAATAAAATTACGTGTCTACCCATTTGTGTCCCTTGGAAAGCCCACAAGTGAGGCAGAAGGCTAATGGATTTTCAAAGCGAATGCAACCTGCTGCATAAGCCCTGATTGAAGAGCTCTGAAGGGGAAGAAAATAGATAAAGGGGTTATTGAATTATTAATGGGCTCTATGATAGTGGTCTAATTAGAGCTAAAGAGGTATCACTTTTTACTAATGGTATGGTGGAAACAAAAATAACCCATCAAAAGTCATCATGATAGAAATTATGTTAAAATTGAATACCTTTTCATGGCATAAAGCACTATATACCATATTTACTTTTAGGAATTTCTGGGTTTTGTATATTACAAAACATGCAGCAGAAAAGTCTGCCATGCATTTTTTCTGAATGACACCAACAGAGTAATTACTGTCGAAGACTTGGGCCTCCTTGTTTCCACAATTTGAGGACACTTAAAACTGATGAAGAAATTAGCTTCTGTTAAAAAGAACATCTTTCCAGTCAATGCATCTGCTATCATGAGCCACTGAAAGCCAAGTGCTGCGTTTTTTTCAAGATGTTTTTCGTAAAGATAAAGGCGTTTAATTTAGATGTGCTTTTTGGAAGCTTGAAAACTAGCGTCCGAGAGACCCTTAATGCAATTTTCCTGGGAAGCTCACTGTTGGGAGGCAGTGCCCCCCGGTTGCCCACATCAAGCTCTGGGCTCGCCAGTCCCCACCACCTGCCCTCCCCAGTGCCCAGGTGTCACTAAGAACTAGAGACCAAAACAGTTGGCTGTGGTGAGGTGTAAGGCACATGGTAGAGGACTATGAGTGAGGGACTCAGCTATGTTTCTCCTGGACCAAGCACGAGCTCTTTCCTGGTTTCCGTGATGTGATGTGTGAGATAGGCCGTTGCCTTTACAGGCGCTGAAAAAGCACACGTGCACCATGAAATACAAATTCTCAAGCATTAAGCTAATTTGCAATCTGTTAAGTATCATAAGGCTCCAAGACTGATGACTTTATGGGGAAAGCTAGTAGAGGAAGACAACAAAATGCATTTGTGACTGCCTGAGGAGATACCTGAAAGCCAGTATGAAGTGTCCGCAGGCCATATGAGATTTTTTGAGTTGTCACTCTGTCAAAGATATCGATTACTGGTGTTACCTGCCTCATAGATGGATAGGAAAGTGCTATGCATGTAGGTTTTTTGACGATAAGCTCACCCAGAGAAAAAGAAATTCTTCTTTGAATGACATCAATTCCCTGTTTGTTTACCTGTCTCTGATTTTTTTTTTTTAATAGTATGTCCTATGCCCTGGCCCCAGTGCACTTAGATGGCGACTGGAGTCTCTCTGTGGAAGCCTGGAGACAACCATCTTTCTCAAAGTGAAATGAGGTTGTTGGATGGAAAATATATATGTCAAAAGATATTTTTCCATAAATTCTCCCTCAGGTCTTTAACTGGTTCAGTTCATAATGACGAGGTCATAGTAAACGATAATGGATAATGATTGAAGGAAGTGGGTGAGTAGAAAGCTCCAAATTCTACTCATATTTTTTAACAGGAAAAATAAACAAGCAAAATATACCAACAGGATAGATGAGGTTTGCTGAACTAGAGTGATTCTGCCAATTGGAGAGAAATGCAGTCAAAGCTATAATTTTGCAAGGCTGATACTGATTTTCAGAGCCAGGCTTTGAATGGTGCAGATATTCAGATCTGGGAGCTGCGAACCTGGCAGACCAACTCCCTGGGCTGGCATGGTCAGCAGGGAGTCTGCGCTCGTGGAGGGGAGGCTGCGGTTGCACGCCCCTCTGGCTGCTACCCACGGCAGCTGCTGGGAAGGCCCCTCTCTCAGCTGCCAAACTCACCCTGCCCCCCTGGCACAGAGGTTTAGGCGCCCACTCTTTAGTTTGGTTTATTCAAAGTGAACAGAATTATTTGTATTTGGAAGTTTTAGCTATTTATAACAAGCGAGCCAGCCTGGATCACTTTGACACGGGTTTGAAGGAAGCTGCACAAGTTGGTGTCCTGCTGCTGTGATGGGTCAACACCTCTGTTTTGGGGCTAGGGACGGAGATTTTGTCCTGTTCAGTGAGTTCAGGGCAGGCAAATGCAGCCCATTTGTGTCAAATACAGATGAACCTGTTGAATCTTACTGAAGGGTGCCTTTCTTTCTCTTCTGTATTTAGCATACGCCAAACCAGCTCTAAGCAGCCATGGTTGGATTTGGACTGGCAGTGCGTACCTTACTGAACTGTGTCAGGGATGGGAAAAAAGAGAGTACTGACAAACAGAAACACAAGCACCTGCCTCTGCTCGTCACCTGTGTGCACAAGCACGCAGGACATTTTGCTGTCACTAAGCGCTGCTGTACGTGAGGATCTGGATGATGCAGCTGGGTTGGGGGTCAGTATTTGCCACAGATTACTGCAAACCTGCGGCCCCCAAACACCGCCTTTTTATTCCTCGCCCAGGCCACAAATGGGTGATCTGCCAGCGTTATTCACACAAGTACCATTGCAGAGGTGCTGGCACTGTCAACAGCACACTTCTGGCCCTGTGATGTACAAGCTCCTCCATCACACAGCTGCCACAAAACTGTCTCTTGTATCTTCTGGATGATGCTTTTGGGTTATTTTAGGCAGTTCTATTTCTTTTGGTTTTATGTAGAGAAAAAGCAATAAGATGGGTTAGAAAGCAACAATTTATTAATATCATACAGACTCATAAACTATTGCTTCCTTTGCGATACTGCAATAATGTATAAGCAACATAGATCAGTTTGTGAAGTTAATTTCTTTCAAGAAATTCTGTGTGTTGCAAGAAACTGCATAAATACTCCATAACAGTGCCATTTGCTACACTGAAACAATAACCATCTATTTCTGTGACCTACAGAGTTATAGTGTGAGGGTCTTTTATTATTAACCCCTGCGCTGTCTGCATAGGTTGCTTTCATCTTCGTGGAAGTGTGCAAACCTTCTTTTATCAACTTTTAATTTTCATGCATCAAGGGAATTGAGATGAGCCACTGGGGACCCTAGGGACCGAGACATCGCATGTGACATCTATTGTCATTTTAACGGAGACATGTTAACAGTTTCTGGATACACAGTGTACTTACCATGGGCCGTTAAATATTGCCTTGAAATTTGAGTTAAAAAAGAAAAATGTAAGTCCTTGGTTCGTCACGTGCATAACAAACTGTCAGAAAACTACATGTGGTTATATAATTAAAGGCTGCTGTTCTTCACTCCACAACAGTGCTGTTAATGAGTCAACTCTATCGAGGGTCTTTTCTCAGATATAACTTAGGGTGCTATACACTATCATTTTAAAACAGCATGAGTACAATGGCAATTTATTAAAATACTGTTAACTCTCTCAGTACGACCATGAGGCTAATTAAATATAACAAGTTCACTTCTGGGATTGTCTCCACAGTCTGCAGGCTGTTCTTTCACCAGATCCTTTGGGGTTTCCCATCTGTGTAGGAGACCAACAGCAGCCCCATGCGACGCAGTTTTCTGCACCTGGAGAGATTTGTAATTCCCTGTCAGAGAGGTGAAAATTACATTTAGGTCTTGATTGCCTTCAAGATTTAGGGGGAGAAATTTTTGATCTAAAAGTCTGTCTTAATGCTGTAAAAGTTTTTGTCTCTTAATAGTGGGACTATGTTTATACTGGCAAGTTAAACATGGATGCAAATATAATGGCCCAATTCCTGAGGTCAACTGATGAGAAACAGCCCATATCCCTCCCTAGTTTAACTGTCTTTAGCTTCCACAAGAGGCTGGCTGCATGCAGACTATCTACTGAGCTGCACCTGTCCCCTGTTGACTCCTGACTTTTACACAAGAGCAGTTCGGAGAGTACTGGCTGGCCTGGGCCAAAAATCACACCAGGGATGCTCTAATAATGCAGGGGTAAAAGCAGTCATGCCCCAGATCCTGAGAGTTTTCCAAGGTACTGTTTAATTTCCTGGTAACCTGTGGGTGCTATCACAGGGTAAAAATGCTCCATTAACACACTTTTAATCAGATCGTTACCAAAGCGGTTTCTTCGCTTATTAACGACACATAATTAACCAGCTATCAGGAAACTGAGAGTATCAGTATCACCAATGTAACCAATGAACCACAATATTAGACATTCACACAATGTTAGTGAACACCTACAAATTTCTAGTTGCCCTTCTATAGCTCATCCCTAAAATCTGCCATCGTACCCACACCAAGTCTGGGGCTCCCCTTGCCGCACGCACCCATGGGAACTGTGAGTGCTCCGCTGGTGCTGCTTCCTGCACCTCCGTGGTGCATGGGACAGTGAGAAAGCCCCCCCGGGGCCTGCACATGCCCACCCGCGGTGTGGGTGCTGCCGGTGCCCCCGTGTGCTCAACCCCCCAGCTGGGGTGCAGAGGCTGCCCGTTGAGCTCAGAGCCTGGTGGGGACCCTGTGAGATCTGGCCAAGCAGAGGTCCCCAAGGTCATGGAGGAGGTCAGGGGGTGGCTTCTGGCAGGATCAAACCCAGGCCTGCCTCTGCTGTCTCCTCTCCCAGGTCTCTCCTCAACAAATATTCATGCATCCTTTGTACTCATTATCAAGCTGACTCCTCTGTTTCTAGAATTTCTTTGTAATTCCCCACTTACTGCTTATTGCAGCTGATTGCTGGCTTTACCTTTAGCATTATCTGCAGATGCCTTTTTAGGCGGTTCTGGGTATCCAGTTCGTGAATGCTGCTTACGCTGTTGTGCCATTCCTAGCAGCCGCTGTTGAAGCCATTTTGCCAAGGGTGAGCGGTGGGAGCCAGCCCCACGAAGCAACTTCCATCCTCTGTAGACAGATGAGCGTCTGTTCAACTGGACTACACAGCATGAAAGGTAGTCAGATGTAACTTTTCTTGAAGAAAAGAAGTAGTAATAATAACTCCAGTATGATGGACTTGCATTTTATATGTTTTTATTGTTAAGTGACAATAAACCCCTTCACTTTAAAATACTCTGTAATAAATAACCCTTCAGCAAGAAGCTTGATGGCCTTTCCTTCAGCTTTATTGTATAAGAATTAAAGTACATTGTCAGAAGGAGTGAATACAGGCTATATTAACTTATAGGATTTGATTTGCACAAACGAGATTGTGGTCAGATAAAACCATATTGGTTTTATTTGCATATGTATTGTCTTTATACTCCACTGACTGCTTAGAATTAGCACATAGTTTCCAGCAAAGCCGTTGGAGTTTCTGCTTTTTTATTTCTTCCGCCTCTTATCTCATTTTTTCAAAGGCTGTAAATAATCACTTCTCCTACAATATGTTTTGTTAACATAGGAGACATGTTTGAATAATATCGCCTAAACCTTCAAGACAGGCTTGACTGATGCTCCTCTTTTTGACTCATATTTGAGTGCCAATGCAGATATTCTACAGATATTTTTCTGTAGGCTAAATCTGTGAGCAGCCTTCTAGTGATTCCTCTTCTGTGATCTTTCTGCTCCGGACCTGAAATGTCTGTCTGTCTATCTGTAATGACAGCTCTGGAAGCCCTGGTGAACCTTCCAGGTACATGCCAACCACTAACCCACAGCTTGACTTCTGCACTACATTCTGCCTTGTTTTCTCATGTGGGTTAAGATGGTGGACCATGTTACAGAGCACGTGCATCCACACTCTAGAGATAGTGGTAGGGAGCGCTTCCTGAACTTGAAAGTTTTAGAAGGCCAGCTGTGAGTGAGCAGTATTTTTTATATATGTTGTCAGGAGCATTTTTACAATCAGGATGGTGTGCTTAGTCTAACTCTATTATAGATAAAAGAAAAAGATTGGGATCTGAGAATTCTGCAAGAACTATTATCTCTTGGACAGTTTTCCTCTATTTCTGCTTCTAAACAGTAATAAAGGTGCACCACACTTTTATGAATATTTTAAGCTTTGATCAATGCATATGTATACCAAATAGCCAGTAAGTTGAGTGCACTAGAATAAATAGTGTGACTTCCTTTCAGATTACCCCATCATATCCAGGCAGTGTTTCTTACTTTGAGTGCTAATTATCCTGCAACTTAATAGAGCCATGAATTACCCATAATTATCTATTTTCCATGGTAAAACAAAACCATGTAATTATGCTTTCTTCAATGCCTTGAATTTATACTTGATATGAACAGGATTTAGGCCAATGTGTACTGGTCTAACAGCAAGAGTGGGGTTTATTCTTTTAGCCCTGAACTTTTTCGTAGCAATATAATTTGATTTCAAGAGAGAAGAGACAATCTACTTTGGGGACATGAATAGTGAAGATGTAGTCTAAAGTGTGTCTTTAATCATCCTGATCACTGCTGCTTAAACTAGGATTGGGTTAAGGTGTGTGAAGNTGCATGGTCATAGTGCACTACAGTACCGCTGTTGCCCATGTACTGTGGCTTTTGGAGATGTAAAACGCTTTTGCACTGTATTTGTTTACAGCAGGCAGACAGGGCTTTGAACAGCTCCAAGATGAAGTGACCTTTGAAGGTGCTTAAAGTTATCCATCTCTGTCTGAAGTGTAGTAATTGAGACTCAAACCCAGCTTTGCCTGAATTAAATCATAAAGTAACTCAAAACAAACCTAAGAGATTATTCCTTGGAGTAGAATAGATACAAATCTTTAGGATAATGCAGTCCTAAAGCTTATACCCTGCGAATAGGTATCTGATTTTACAAAGGCCAATAGATGACATGCTCTAAAACAAATATAATGCAAGAAACTCAAAAATGAGATAAAAGGTTTTGAATCATGTCATTCTCTGGTGTGTATCTCTGTTATGTGTCCCATGATGGAGCACCTGCACCAAGGCTTTCTAGAAATGACATATCACAAAAAGGTTAGATACCATGCAATTCCTCTGCTGAGGCATCTGTCATGTTTGCCGTCAAAACAAGGTAATGTCCTGAAAGAAAGCAGTATGTTTTGCAACAGTGTGTAGCATATGGCATTGGAAATGCATGTCAGTAAAGCAAAAGTCATGCCACGTACCTGCTTTTCAACTGTAACATGATATTTGTCATAAAAAGCTACAGTTGTTTAATTTTTCATAAATAAATTCCATGTTTTTGCATATTGCTTCATGTACTGGATTAAAAGAAAATAGCAGGAAGCCTCTTTGTTCAGTATAAAAATCTAAAATGTCAGAATATAATGCGTGATAAATACACCATTAGACAAAATATGAGGCTGATTCTCATTTATACAAAGGCCGTCTTACACTGCTTCAGCAGTGCAAAGCAGTGCTAGTTTAAATTATCCACTTGAAGTGAAACTGAGACTCAGGCTCAAATACTCGTGTTTAATGAACTAGGAGTCTTCTTTAGAAAATCCTTTATGAAAATCTCAAACAGTTCCAGTTGCTTCTAAGGAGAAGGAAGTATTGAGAATAAGGTTATATCTAGAACTAAATCATTCAGACATGGTTTCAAAGCCATGCAATGTCCTTGCATGCTAATATTTGCAGTGGGGAATGTACGTGATGAAATGCGTTTTAAAATCTGCATGGATACCACAGTGATAGTAGCAGTAGAAATACATATGTTGGATAAAAGACGAAAGGCTCAACCTCCTCCTTATTGGCTCCACATTAAGAGAGTTGCTGCATTCCAATTAAAGAAAGGCTGAAGCATCTTCTTTACCGGTTTTTAATAGTTGCCAGCCAGAAGGAATTTAACTTAATTTCTTATTTTGTATCCCCACAGCAGAGAAGTTATGTGCATTGTTTTACAGGTCAGTGCAACCAAAATTTGGCTTTAGGTACCGCTGTGTCCACTGAAGGCACCTCTCATACGCTCCCCAGCCTAGCTCCTGAGAGTCAGAGAGAGCGAGAGACTTCAGTCAAGGTCAAAGCTTAGAGAAAAGTAAAGCCCCAAGTACTTCTCACTGGGCTAAGAAAACCCAGGCTTGCTTAGGCTTTGTGGTGGCTCTTAAAGGTAATAGGTAGGTGCAATTTCTGCCTATTACTTCAAACACTAACTGCCTTGATTTGGGAAGATATCAACTTGTAATTGCCCCATATCATGTACACTTTTCTTTAATGCCTCGAGTGCCTACTGCTTTAGAAAAGAAGTTGCACTAGATGGACCATTAGTTCCTGTCATTTCATGCCTTTTTTCCTGTTTGGGAAATGAATAATTTGATTGCTGCATAGAAATAAAGTCATAAAGCCACACTGTCTGCAAACTTGTCTTCTTGCTTTTTACCAGTTCATTGGTATTCAGGATTATATTCTTATTACTGCAGTATATTACAGCCTGTGAAAGAAAAGATCTGTGTCTGGTAGAAATCAGAACAGCCTGGCTTCTGTATTACACTCGTGTTTTTAATCAAGGTATATTTACATGCACTGCTGTGAATATGCACATCAGAAAATATACAGTGAGATAAAGATTACTCAGCACTTTATGACAGCAGAAACTGGAGGTGCTGTGGTCTCCGTCTAGGTCTTAGGATAGTGTGACCCCTGGAAACAATTAGGGCTAGGTATCAAACCTACAAAGTTTGTGGAATGTGCAGCCTTGTTACGTGTACGTGTCAGAAATGTCATCATTTATTTTGCAAAGTGTAGCAGTATGTCAAATCTGTGAACCTGGAAAATCTTTCCTATACTTAAGTTCTGCTTAAAAAATCAGAAAACTTCCCAACCCCAAAGCCCTAGGAGTAAACTGAGGAAAGTTGTTATAAAATGTGATAGCTAATACAGGAAAAAAAGATAGTTTCACTTAGCAATTTTAGAAACTATGTTAAACAGCAGCTGTCTTCTTATTTAAGAGAATTTTGTTTGATTAGTCCTTCAAAGATGACAAGAGCATTTAAAATGAACTGCTGCAACCATTAAAATCCCAGTGAATTATGAATGTAGTGAGAAATCCATAAACTTATTTGCTTGGACAAATGTAGACAGAACATTTACTTTTGACTCCTCACTTATCTAGCATATGTGCTGAAAATTGACGCACTCCAAACTTTACTTTGGTTCTAGTTCCCTTTGGAGCACAGAAACAGGTTTGCAGTTCACACAACCACCTGGCCTTCTACGTTGGACATATTATCACAGCTCTCCTTACAGTCGATTTCTTTAAAGTTTACATTCTCAGGCCATGAATTCTCCATCATTTGGATTGATTTTTCTATCATTTCCCAGGCTTTGTAGTCTTTTAAGCTTTTAAGACTTTATATCTGTATTTTAAACATACCTAATCACAGAAAATACAAGGCAATAGAAAATCAACTATGCTCTTCAAAAGATATAATGTATGACCTTGCAAGAAGTATTGCCAAGACTCTCCGTGTGGCAGTGTGAAAAAAAACCCCGGATCAATGCACAGAATGAGCACGCCTGGTATATTTCACTCGCATGTGCTATCTGCTCAGATCCAGTACAGCAAAACTTTGGCAGCAGGGACGTGCCTATCTTTGAAGAATTCACCTCAGGGGTTGTGAAGGACGAGAACAGTTTTTGCTCGAATGGGTCTCTGGGTGAGAGTCACCCTCCTGACACTGCTGTGCCTTTCCCCTGCCTGCCTCAGTGCTGGCTCTCTCTGCCCTCAAGCCGTCGCTGCCCAGGGGCAGACACCATCATTGCCCAGCGTGGACCTGCCACCTGCCAGCCTCGGGTGGGAAGACCGAGAGGCAGAGGCACCTTCAGGCCCCGCGTTGCTCCAGCCAGGCTGTGTTTCATCCAGGGTTTCTCGTTTGGGGGAATACTGCTGGAAAAATAACTCCAGGTGCAGAAACACAGCCATACTGTGTACACTCAGGGTGCGGGTACCACGACCCACCCTGGCAGAGAGCTGCTTCCATCAGATGAGCCGATGCCTGAAGCCTTGCTTGTGGGGCACCAGGCAGATGAGAGCTCTGTATGAAAGTTTGATGTCAGCCATTAGCACAAGTGCATCGCAGGCTGGGGCTGCGTATTTCTCACCAGTGTTATCAGTGGAGTTGGTGAAAGGCCTTCCAGGTTTAGCCCTAATTCATCAAGCTTTAAAAGCTTTAAAAGCTTTAAACAGCCATAAACACTATGTTTGTCCGAAAAGTATCTGCATTTCCACTTTGGGGGAAATGGAAGGAAATGCTCCTCCTCTGACCTTGCTGTTCTGTGTGTTGTTCCATCCTGTGTTTTTCCCTGCCTCACCCCGGCTCTCCCCAGGCACCGCCGTGGTGGCTGCAGGGCTGGGCCGTGCCCTGCGGCGGGGCCGTTGGAGCCGGCTGGTACCGGCCATGTCCGGCACGGGGCAGCTCCCGCCACTCTTCACAGAGGAACCCCCTGCAGCCTCCTGACAGACCCTGGGCACCCGCACCCGGTGGGGCTACTTAATGATACGGGTAGAAAATGGAGATACCTCCCACTGCTGGCCCAGTTTTCTGTCAAGTAATCTGTAGCCATCTGCTGAGATCCCTTGATTCTTCCAGTAATGGAAATGCAGCCACTTTTATCGAAGTCTCCTTATACTGCTTTTTCGTCAGAGTTAACTTGAAGTTCCTTTTTTTTTCCCTTCATAATTTCTCCACGATGGGGACAAAGAACCCATAATTATAGGAAAACGCAATGATGCAAAATAAACTTACCTTGTCTTTTACCGGGAACTCATATTTTGAAATACTTAATATGAGACAGAAGATACGTCCTTTACATTCACAAATACTTTTTTCTCTCTGATACTGCATCAGGAGTCTAAGGGGATGAAAACTAAATTTCCTCATCAGCAAAGAATTGTTAATGGGATTTTAGAACTCCCTGAATTGTTTATAAACCTTTTCATAATTTAATACTCAAAACCTTAAGAGTTACCTGGTCCACTGGGATATTAAAAAAAATTGAACAGCTGTTTTTCTTCAGTTTTTGATCTAGAGACTGCTTGCAGATGCCAAAAATAGTTCTGTGACATTGTCTAGTGTTTAGAAAATCTGATCTACATCAGAACAAATGCAATACAAGTGTGTGTTTCAATTTCTTTCTTTTTCTATGGATATTAACCTCATCTAAATGACCAGTCACCTGAACCCACGAGGTACATGCCAAAATCTTCATCTGACTGTGAGCCCCCAGACACAGCAAGGACATTATGGGCAGCCCAAGAGGAACGGACTTGACGTTGGCTCCTAGGGCTCCCTGCCCTGCCCAAATGGCTGGCTTGTTCAGCAGCTGGATTTTGTCAATTCTCTGGAAATACAGAGCCCGACTGCCAGTCTCCTAATCTGGCTGTAGTCTGGGAGCAACACTGGAGCTGCTCATCAGCACCAGACTGTTCAAGGGCCAAGTATCTGACTTGGAAAGAGAGGCTATATTTCAGGGAAAGTATTTGCTTTCTTTCCCTTTCTCTGGTGTTCCTCCAAAAAATGTTTTATTCTGTACTTAGAAAATTTAAAATATTTTGGAAGTTAAAAGGCAATGTCCTGCTTTCTGTTTTAAATTTCTAACCAAATTTTTTCATGTTCTGCTGAAGAATCTTTGTGGAAGTATTTCCGCCCTCATACTCATTGAAGTATTTTCTTTGTAGGAGAGGCAAACCAACCTGCAAAGGAGTGAACTTCTTATTTGTTTCGTTTCTTTGTTATGGGCAAGATAATCCTACCACCCCCAAGATTTTTTTTCTTACTTCTTTTTCCTGACCTATTAGTTTGTGACACACTGGTACTGCTTCCTTCACCTTTTCCAAACAGTTCTGTATATAACTACATACGTACCAGAGGATGTGGACTTTGCTAGGAAGAAAGCAGTCTAGGCATGTAGGATGGATTGACTGTATCACCAAGAACATGCAGAATGGGTTAATACTGACGAGTCAACTGTAATGACAAGGTGCCCGAGGACTGGAGAAAGGCCAATGTCACTCCAATCTTCAAAAAGGGCAAGAAGGAGGACCCAGGGAACTACAGGCCGGTCAGCCTCACCTCCATCCCGGGAAAGGTGATGGAACAGCTTATCC
>Ga0065711_1027660_pt1 | contig 47080 bp, 30 predicted proteins | sample Hoacrofraction12_FD_59098 | JGI IMG/M metagenome (GOLD analysis project Ga0065711, IMG submission 59098) | Hoatzin crop microbial communities from Cojedes, Venezuela - Epithelial fraction 12 v2 (version 2) | ecosystem: Host-associated > Birds > Digestive system > Esophagus > Crop | place...
TTTTTTTTTTTTTTTTTTTTTTTTTTTTTTTTTTTTTTTTTTTTTTTTTTTTTTTTTAGGCAGCGTCCTCTGCATATATATATTTGACTTACCAATATCTTTATACTGAAACCTGCTAGGTACTATTTGGAGTTCTAGTTGCACGTTTGCAAATTACTCTTTCCTCGGAATCTGGAAATCACTCTTTTCTCAGAATCAGTAAATTTGTCAGATTATTCGTAGATCTTGCACTTTGGCATTATTGCTTATCCTTACATCTTACAAGAAATTTGTACAGGATCCTTTAAAATATAGGTTTGAGGACGTTTTAGAAGATGAAATTCCACTTACCTTCTTTTTTGACATCCTGCTGATACTTAATTCAGTGGAGGGAGTGAAAGGAATTGAGGAAAGCAGAGTACCATATGCCTTTTTAGAGCATACTTGGGTGACAGTCGTGAACAGGAGAATAAGAACAAGACCTGAATTCTACAAAATGACATCATCATAGTAGAATTGGCCAAGAAGAAGTAGATACTGTAATAGGAAGCATGTTTGTGATTTAGGGCAGGAAGGATGTAAATTTCAATCTGTGAGTTTTAAAACTTGTTGCAAGTCAGTTTAAGGTTGCAGTAGGAAAGCAATATTTGAAGGCATTGTGACTGAAACACTGGAACAGAGCTTTTGAAAGCTATGCTTGTGAAACATAAGTGAGATTACAGCATTGTGTCAAGGCACATAAAATAAAGTGTGATCTGTGTTAATTTCTCTTGATTATTCTTTTTGCAAATTGTAAAGTTGTTATATTACTAAAAGGTATTACACTTTTCCTTTGTGACTTTAAATATTTACGTTGCCGCTTGGTGGCCTCATTTGATCAGATAATAGATGGTAAAAATAGGTGTTAAGATCCTTTTTCTTCACAGGTATGCCATTCAGACCTTGATATATAATCTTCCTATACATCCAGGAACAGTAGATCCCTTTTTGCAACTGACTGTGTATGCTGTGTTGATTGCTGTGGTTCTTGAGGACCTGTTCCACTGATGTTGAGGTGGTCAGACTTTGGAGCTCTTCAGTAGATGTATATCATCTGAAGTAAATGATTTTTCTCCGCATTCTTTATTGCTCATACTTGATGTTTTAATGTTCCTCGTCCCTTCCCAATCAAATCAAGCAAAGGATCTCACCTGCTACCAACATAGTTTAACTTTTGTTTAGGACTAGAACTTGTTCTGATTTTGCCCAGTTTCTTTCTTTCTTATTCTGCATCCTTAGTTCTTGTTTTCCAGATTTTATTACTTGCAGATGGTTTTCTGTTTCACTTTTGTGAAACTATATCCCAAGTCTCCATCCCTTTGTGGTTCTGTATGATTTGTATAGTTAGCTGTGCTACAAAATGCTTGTATGTTATTTCTGGGTTTGCTGTTTTAGTGTGCTTAGATCTTGGTTCAAGGAAAGCAAATATTGATTGTATCGTGCTTAGTATACTTCTGCTTGTAGAAGTCTTCTGCCTCGGCATGCTTCCTGTTGATGATGCGTGGAAACTCCGTTCCCTATGCCTTGATTCTGAACCCACAGTGTCAAGCTGTGCTGGCTCAAGGCTAGGTAGTGCCTCAGAGCAACAAGGTAGTGTGTCACGCTGCTCCAGTCCTGTCTCACGGTTTTCTGGCAAAATGCATGTAGGTCTTGCAGTTGTATAACTCCAGATAGCTTCAGGATCTTCTGTCACGGACTACAAGACATACAGCAAGCTGTAACAAAAAGACAGCTAGTTAATACATAGGTAATGATTAATGCTAAAATATCACATGATTCTTGTACCGGTATTTGACTGTCCTCTACAAATATTGTGGTACAATCGGAGTTTCTGCATCCGTTCCTGAGCTTAGTGGCTGTTGATTCTCTAAAGTAATATGGGTGAGCATTGCAAATGTTTACTCTAAATTAGATTGATGAGAAATGTTGCACATTTATTTCTCTACACAGAGCACAGTTTTCTAGCAATTGCTACTGAAATAGATGCAGAAAAAGAATGACATGTATCCATGTCTGGTGTCATAGGTCCTAGAACCATTAACTGGTAACTGGCTCCACATGAAAGTAGTTACTGCTATTGTAGGAGCAATATTCTATTCCCATTGTGGGGGCTTCTTCAGACTTCGTTGCATTAGGACAGGCCCCGGTGGCTATAACCCCATTTCTTATAGTGCCTTTCCAAATCTGTTGATGCACCATTAATTAATTAATTAAGTAATGCTACTTAGCTTCTGTGCAGTGACTGATAGATCTCTTCAGGCAATAGCAATTCAGGTTGTGCATGTGCTGTTTTCCAATCATTTCTGTGACTCGTGTATAGTATCTTGGCCTTCATTTCTCTTGAAATCACAGTTCTGTCCCATTTCAGTGGTTGAAACTTAGAGTATCCTACACACTGACTGTCCCGTAACTTGTGTTGGTGATTATTGCTCACAGAATCTACCATGCTGTTAGTAGTTTAACAATGTTAATACCACTTTCTAGTTCCAGTACTTTTCTTTCTATAAAACTAATATTTCTGCTACTTCTGTCCACATTTTTATTCCCATATAATATTGTAAAATCTTAGGTAAGTAACACTCAGAGGTGTATTTTTATATGTATTTACTAACGGGTTTTGAATGTTGCATATAATATGCCCTATTTTTGACAACTTATTAGTCAAAGTTTCCACATCAATGATGTCTGAAATTCCAGCTGCAATTTCTGCTCCCTCTAAAATGATATCCCTGAACCCTCTTGGTTTGCTGTACTCAGTCATAGGGAATCCATTTCTGGGTCAACGCTACAAATGTGTCTTTAAGGAAAGGAGTGTATCTGTTCTGTCTTGGAAAAGTCAAAGTAAATGCTTTGTTCACAGTAATATGCACTCTATTAATTTGCTGCTACTGAGCAGTATCTTATATTCCCCAAACTGTGAATTGCCTCTAAGCCGGAGTCTTTGGTTTAAAAATTTAAACAACAGCAACAACCAAACTCTGTGAACTAAACATGTTTGACCTTGTTTTTTTGTTTGTTTCAGTTTCTCCTTCACTTCTGGCTTTCACATTTGGTTTAACCATCTCTGGTCTTTTCCACTCGCATTTCAGTTGGTGTGGTTGTTCAGGTTCCATCACAATTGTTACAGGTTAGTTTGATTTTTAGCCGAGTAAGTAGAAATAAAATATCCAAGTTAAATTTGTATGCTGCTTCAAGCCCCCGTAATACATCCCCTTAAAATCAGAGACATTTTCTAAAATCATAAGATCAATTTTAGCATCAGGGAACATAGATGCTATTGTTTAGCCTTCACACTTGTCTCCCGTGATTTTAAAGTAGTGGAGACATGTATCTAATGTTTTCATGATCTTTGATACAAAAGAGCTTTCCATTGCCACTAGAGGTAGGGTCTATTATCAACAAAAAGCAGGGAGCTTGCTACTCCCTTGTAACACAAATAGTAATAATTTTGAACCTAATGTAATTATTAATAAAAAAAAAACAACATGCAAACTTCACTCATACAAAGCCTAATAGTTAATTTATGCTTCTGCTTTTAATAGCCTTTCCACTGGCTATGATCCTGGTGAGACTTCCTGTATGCCTTACTATTACATTTTAGTAGCTACATCTATAACACAACATTCTTGATTTTTCGTAACTTATTTACCTTCCCATAATTAAAAGTGAAACTGGAACTACTTAGGTATTTTTCCATTCTGGAGTTTTACTTGATATGCGTAAGGTCCTGCTTTATTTATAATTGGAACTAGTACATCCCATTTACAGTTTATACTTGCATACTGTGTATACTTGCATAGAAAACATGGAATATTACTTTCCATCCTCTTTGCCATTCTGCAGAGCAGTGGTTTATTTTTTGTTTATCAGTTCATTGAGCATTCCTTCCCAGTTGAGTTGCTATAACACCATTAACCTCTTCCCAGTGTTTACATAGGGTCCATTCTTCAGTTAAAACATCAGGCAGTCTTTTTTCTCCCAGGCATGGCTCTAACTCACATGAACTTGTGAGAAGCTGTTGTGGCTCACAGGTTGTTAAAATTACAAGATGATGCAATATCCCAAACTTTTCTGTAATTTTTCACCATTTTGCCTAGTGCTATTTTTATGGTCCCATCGGGTCATTCAATTTAACTTGAGCTGGGAGTTCCCAGCAATGTGGAACCTTTCTTTTCTTCCCAGGCCTTGACAGAATTCCTTGATGATTTGCCCTGGAAAATACGTTCCTTGCTCCAAATCAATTTACTGGTTTAAATCCCACCTGGAAAATACAACATTAAATGCCTACACTGTGGTAAACTTGGCTGGAGCTTTCTTTACTGGAACTACCTCAACCCATTTTGTCAGTGGATACTTAATCCCAGTTTGCATGATAGATGGGACTACATGTGGTCTAGTGTAGTCTGTATCCTAGCCTATGGTTCATGAATTCTCTAATGTTTTAATGTTGTTTTTCTCTTAGTGGGGGTATTCACCACAGCACAAGTTGAGCAATTATCATGGAGTCATAGAATAGCTTGGGTTGGAATGGACCTTTAAGGGTCATCTAGTCCCACCCCCCTGCAGTGATGTACTTGTCTGTCTTCACGTTCGGCCAACTAGCTATCTTCTAATACTGCCTTTTGCATTCAAGCAACCCCTATTTGATCTTGTTCACATGCCTGTTGAAACAACGCTGCTTGAAGGGTATATAATGCTATCCATCTACAAGTGTTTGTTATCTGGCCACATTACTCTCTCTATGCTTCACCTGTCTACTAGCTTCTATAGTAATCGCCCCTCAATTTCCTCATTTCCATGTTGTAAAGTGGCTGGGTCTTTGATATCTTGCTTTGTATGATTTTCTTTGTTTTGTTTTCAAAATGTGTGTTTCTTCAAATGTTAGGTCTGCTGGGTCCACCACAACTTTGGCAAGGGCATCTGCTTGACTATTCCAATACTGCTGGTTCTGTATTTTTCCTTGTGGTATACTTTTACATGGCCTGCATATTTTTTCCCCTCTCTGCTTTTTTTAAGCTGGGTTCTGGATTTGCTTTCCATGATTGATAGGCTACCAGATTTCCATTTTGTGTTTGTAGGTCATCTTTCTGCTGTGTTGGTAGCTAAATGGTTAAAGCTTGATCTATCCGGTCTGAAACGATGTACAAAGCCAGATCATTTCCTGCAGGTTCCTCTTTTAACATTGCTAGCAGAGCTTGTAGCTCTGCTGCTTGTGCAGAGCGAAGGCAGGCAGCTCTTTAGTTTTTCACAGGGGTTGCAGCATATCTAATAGAGGATTTTCCATCCTTTTGATAAAAACTGGACCCATCTGTGAACGTGACTGAATATCCTGTGACACGAAGTCAGCAACGAAGCTTTTATCTGGTGCGAGACCGTAAACAGGTAAAGGGCACTTATGTTCTTTTTCAGTGGTTAAAAACCAGATAGGGCTGGTGATAAAATCTTATCATCTTCTACAGAATGATTATGTTTTTTGTGTACATGTTGTGTACATGTGATATGTACTACTGCAAAACAGCCTGTAGTGATGTATTCCCAAAGCTCATTGCCTATGCCAGTGCTAAACCTGGCTTTTAATATGGTATGCAGTTCTTTCCCACTGATCTTAAGTCTCTCAAAGCAAAGGCTGTAACTTGCATCTTATTTCTGTGTGCTTGAAATAACACGGTCCCAAGGTCTAGATTGGTAGTGGCCAGCTGAATGTGAAACGGCTACAAGAATCTGGCCATCTGATCACCAGGGTTTGGACTAGTGAAGTTTTGCTTCTTTCTTTCTTTCTTTCCGTTCTTGTTTGTGAGATTTCTGCACTAATTTGATTAGTGGTTTACCGATTTCTGCAAAAGTAAGGATATTCTTACAAAAAAAGTAAGCAATTCCAAAACTGAATCTAATACAATTATTACTGTGGGGGCATGTACGCTCATGGTCAGTCCTATCCTTTGGTGATCCCAGCATCACCTTCCCTTCCTGACCTAAAACTATTTCTGCATTTTTCACTTCAGGTTGTACCAAATGAGTTTTGTCATGATTAGCTTTAAAGCCTGTGCTTCAAGTAATGTTGATTACTTCTTGGGTATATTCCTGGACCATAAAAAATTCAGTTTTTCCATGTACCAACACATCTGTGTATGATATGACATAACACTTTTTGATGGTAATTCATAAACATTTGATAAATTTGATGTGAAAGTTGTGAGGTACATGGATAAAATAATATTGCTTTCTGTCATGGGTAAATGCCTGGTTTTACCAGTTTTGCTAGTGGAATTGCAAGGAAAACGCTGGCTAAGTCAATAACAAAAAATCGGTGAGATATTCTGCTTAGTGCTACAAGAATTTCAGGCATCTTTCCACCGCAAACAACCCGAGAGGTGGCTACCTTATTTAAGTGTTAAAAATCCCCTTTTAGGCTTTTTTCTTTGCTTTTAACCCTGGACAAAATTGGATGTCTCTGTACTAGAACCTCATTTTCCAGTCAACTTGTTGATGGTGGGTTGGAGTCCTTCCTCTGCTTCTTGCGGGTCTTGATATTGGTTTTTTGGGAAGGAGGATCTGGACGTTCACTTAATACACAACTTCTATTTTTCCACATTTTAACTTACAGACACACATAACTTCAGGAAATTCTGTTACCCAAATATCCACTGTTTTTCTTCCTCCGGATTCTTAATAACAAAGCATCAATGACTTGCAGGAATCACTCCACCCTCACCTCCTACTGGTCAGCCCGTATTTCACAAACATCCGTAGCAAAATCTGCAGCTAGTCCATTTTATTTCAGCAAGGCTTTGCCAATTATTCCCTGCTGTTTGTAAGAGGGATCCTCCCATTCCTACACTCAAGAAGGAACTCCTGAACTTGGCAGCTATTTAACTGCAGACAGAGATCTTAATATGGGTTCTTGAACATCCTTTCATACATTTAATACAAGTTTTATCATTTTTACACTTTCTTGAGTTCCAGCTGGAACCAATATTTATTGAAGAGTGTTTATCGACACCGTGGTATGAATTTCCATTGTAGCACTAGTGGTAGTTAATGTTCTTTCCCTGACCACCCAGCACTAATATTGTTATTGGCAATTTGCATTGGTTATATTGTAATTTCACCACTAGACCAGGGGCTGGTAGACAGCAGTGTCCCTAGTCTTTGTTACTGAGAGGGAGAGGTGGTGCCTGAGGGCTGCACCGAGAGGGACCTGTTACGTTATGTAGTTTTCATTCCTCCTCCTCATCTTTTTTCTTTAGCTTGACAAAACAAGGCAGTAGGGAATTTATGGATTCTATCCCAGTTTAACATACCTTTGCCTCTTTTCCTCAAATTTTGCCAAGTTGTTTTGCTGCAGTCCCATGGGTGTTTTTATCATGTTCTCCAAGGATCTTTTGCAGTTATTGTTACACCTCTTTTTACACAATGAGCCAAACCCATACTGGGGACTGTTTTCCCTTTTCTGTTCCTTTTGATCTTTATTTTTAAATGGAGCCTGTGGGTCCTTTATGACCATGTTTCTGAAAATTACAGTATGTGCAGACCTTCTGTCAGAACCACAGGACTGAGATTTCCTTGCATTCCCTCTTACCTTTGTTACCTTGCCCACTTACTGAAGCTGAGTTTGCAGCTCCTCCCATTGGATTTCTGCTTGATTCACAGGTCTCTTGCTGACTGAACCCGTGTACCACTGCTACTTTAAAGGCATAGTGGTTCTACTAAATTAATCATATACTTCACTGGATGCCAGTCCCGACAATTTTTCCAGGATTCAGATGATTTTACATTCTCATAGCATTCTTCTAGGTGGAATAACCTGCTAGCCAAATCTCCTTTCAGTGCTCAGGTAACTGTTATGAGACATCTATCTACTAAGTTTCTTACAGGAGGTTCTTCTTGCATTGTAGGTGATAATCATACTCCACTCTGAGGCTGTGTTTTTAAGGGCTGTGCAACCTTCACTAGTCAAGGAAAGCTAATTCTCAAGGCCTGCAAGCCCCATTGTACAAGTTTCTGAATTCAGTGGCCTCAAGGTTTAAGTGATTGCTCTTGCTTGCTCTGCAGTCAGGTCAGTTACTTTTGTCACAATCTCCCAGCTTCTAGGAGCAACGCAACCAAGCAGGAGTATCCAGTGCTGAGAGTTCTGTTTTTATCTCTGTTTTGGTTGTAACTGCATAACTGGGTCATAGAAGCGTGTTTTACTCTTACATTAACATGAATTTTCAGAATAGTTGAGGACTGTGTTTCGCATATATCCCTGTTTTATTTTGTATAGAGAAATGTTAACAAATTCAGTATGTGTAATTGGCACTTGTGTCCTGGGTGACTGCTGTTGAAGTGCAAGGGCTCGCTGTGCAGAAATCCGTCTGTACAGAATAGCTTTCAGGATCTGTCTTCAAGTTAGTAAATGGTTCACTGCAAAAGCTATGAGGTAAACCTAGCAATCAGAAACTGAGGATCTACTTTTAAACATCATTAGACTAATATTATATACCCAGATCAAGAGAAAGAAAAAAGTCTGACTTTTTATCATAATCTAGATCAAAGTTGATGCACAACAGAGGGTTTTGGTAACATATGCCATTATTTCTAGTCATATTTTGCTGGTATAGAAGATATATGTACACGTATTTATTTTTTCTGTTTTTCACCCCTTTCTTTTTCCATAAGTATTCATGTAAATATACATGAAGAAGAAAGGGGGGGGTTCATACGTGAACAACGTCATTATTGCTTTCCTCTGTTTCCTGTCATGGTTAAACACTAATGTATGACTCATCTGATATGGCGTGACAGTTAGAGTCCTTATCTATATCCATGTGATCCATTGGGAGGAGATCAGGTTACTCAATTTACCATTATTGGAATAAGCCACTGCTGTTGATATTGTGCTAGCACAAAGGATGTTTTGATCACTACCATAGTGGTGACACATAAAAAGATACAGGATAATAACTTCTACCCATTCTTGGGATTAAAATATTTATGGGGCACATTTTACTATGAAATCTCGGAGTAAGCATTGTTGTGCTTGTCTTCACCCTCTTGTGAGCCAGAGGAAATTATCAGAGTTCACTGGAACAAGGTGAACTCTGTAAGAAATCTGTAACAAATGAAGTGTGATCAACCAATCTAATTCCCAGTGTATGAAAAGACTGCAGATGCACTCATGATGCTATAAACTTATTTTCATTTTTAGGCTTTACAGAAGCAAGTACATACACTTCCTCCGAGAGACCTACCACTCAAATAGTTCCGGCACTAGAAATATGAACAGAGGTAGAAATTGATTAGGAAAGTAGGTGTCCTGTGAAGTGACCCACCAGACCAGTATGCAGAAAGAGTATTTGTCACAGATACATTTGGGACAAGATGAAGTACCACATTTCAAATAATTTTTTTTTTCTTCTAAACATACAATTTCATATGCACATTAGATTTGGACTATCCAACTGGTGTGTGAGAAATTCTTTCTGGTCCTGTCACATGAAGTAATAGACATCTTTCTTTGCTAATGTATTGCCAAGATGTTCCATGAATAACTTAGGCAGATATGTTCTCCTCCCTCATGGACGCCATACCATGGAATCAGTTTTGGTTATAGAACTTGGCCTTTTTGTGGCCACACCTACTTGTAACTAACAACTCAGTGGACCTCTTCATGAACTGATTGCCAGCTGTGAATGACCACTGGAGACTTAATTTATCTTCTTTAGGATGTGGGATAACCTAGCAGTGTATCTGTCCCCAGACACCATGGAAAATGCTACAATGTCTTCTGCAAATGGCCCATGACGTGGAATCACTACCAGATAATTTCCTCTAGTGGTTAAATAAAAGGCTTTGTTTGCATGCCACCAAGTCCCATAGATTCTCATCAGCGGTAGCCTAAACCAGATCCATTTTCTAAATTCAGTTCTGCTTCATAGTATTGACTATACAAGGAACCCCAGAGGATACTCACATCGAGGAATCCCTGTAGTGTTTAATAACCATACCTTGCCCATAGGGGGAACCTGTGGATCCTTAGGAGGTGGGCTTTGGGATCTCTAATTTCTACTGGAACAGCATTGCTAGTGTGCCAGGTGCAGACACTGAATACAAGGGATATAGGCCTTTTCTTACAGTAGCAGGTATCTCGGTCTGACTACATGCTCAAAGGAGCTTATGAGAGTTGCTTCCTTGAACATTGTTCCATACTGACAAAATCCCTTGCTTTCAGTGAATGGTGACATGGAAAACAGGGCTGCTCTGAATTTTGTCAGGATGAGCTGTTAATCATTATTTGTTGCTGACTATAAAAAGCAATAAAGGAATTACATTTAGTGTCATGACCCTTGCACAGGGTCAAGCTCATTGTGTGCAAGCAGAATGTAAACTGGGCAGAGGTAGTGACTCAGGAGTGAGTCAGAAAGGAGGAAGTCTAGAGTGCAAGGGGTGAAGAAACTGGAATATGAGCAGAGGTCACTGCATTCCTTCAATTATATCTCATGGTTTAAGGGTCCCCGCGGACATGAACTTTTTGTGGAGCCACCCCCCAGTCCTTCTGGCCCTGACCTACAGCCTTCAGCTCCCATTCTGTCTGGAAAGTAGACAAGAAATCATACTGTGATTTCGCAGTCCATACAAGGAAGGGTAGAAAGCATTGGGGAAGACCTCTGAGGCTTGCTGATTAGTTAAATACTTTGTATTGGTTCTTGCTGCAGTTTATTGAGCAGAAAGATCTCTGTTTACTAATATTACTCTATGAGTTTGGCCATGCTTAGCACTTCTTAAATTTCATTGATCATGTTGCTGTTTAATATGGTATGTTACTTTATACAAAGTTTATGCTTAGAAATGAGTAGGAAATAAGAAAGAAGAAAGATGAAATTTGGATTTTCAAGGCAGAATTCTAATAAATGAAAGTTTCAGTGGGAAATGTATGGGAAAAGGTTGATATGGACAATATTTGGGAGTACAGCAATGACCTTTCTTGGAATCAGAATAAATTTTAATGATGTTATCATGTGCCAGCTTGTCAGAACTGGAGTCAGTTTCAACTGCAAAGAAAGAACAGTGAAAAATGGTGTTTTGAATAGGTGAGAAATTAGTTTTAGTTTAGAATACTGGTATAAATTTAGGTAAAATAGTAGCATAGATACAAACAAAATTATATGAAGCATTATAATACTGTACCCTATGGTGGCTGCTTAATAAATATATGAAGTAGTTGCTGAGAAGATTATGAAATGTTTTTTAGGAGTTTTTCTGGGACTGGCGCTCATTTAGATTTGTACATAGCAGAGTTGTCAAGGAGACAGAATGTTTTACTGCCTTGGGAAGACAACTTTTCTGTCCTTCAAAAAGCATGAAATGTACAGGGTAAAGTAGATCAGCTGTCAAAAGCTGATGTCTAAATGTTGTGCAGCTGTCCCTCTCTGAATGATGTTTGGCCAAAAATGAGGCAACCTGAATTGTGTTCACTGGTGACTTGAGAGCCCGTGGCTTGTAAAAGAGTTGATCTGTCTGGTAGTGTGAGAATAGATTTATCGTAATTCTTGCAGACTAGAAACCAGAATAAGTTATGAGTCTTGGGCATTTCTGGGTCTCTGTGAAGAAAACTTTTCTCTGTATCAAAGATAAGCTACACTCCATTTTTTTTAAATAAAAAAAAATATTCTGAGAGGAAAAATTCCTTTATTCCTAAGAAACATTAGCTATTTTATATTTATCAGTATCTTGTTAACACTTTGTAAAAACATATCTTGTACCCAGGAACTGGATGCAGAAAATGGAAATGATAACTGGTAAACAACCAGTCCACAGGGAGACTAACAGTTGTAGTGAGTAAGATTAGATGTATCTTGCTTGGGATCAATGTAAATGCACTTGCTTTTCCTGATCTCTTTTTCCATCCTCTCTGCCACCAGCTTCAGCTCTTGACAGCCCCTGGACTAAAGATGGCTCAGAACTGCAAGCAAACCAGGACCTTGCACCTGCAAGTGTCAGGAAAGATAAAGAGTATAGCACTTTAGGAAAAGAATTTGTGGAAATAAAGATTAATGAACCCTTATGGAATGAGGGAAATTGAGAGTTAAGAGAAGATATGTATGAATTAATGAGACAGTAGAGCATCTAATCTGGGTCAATAGAATGACTACAGGTAATTGCCTCTTCAGTAACTGTAGCCATAATGTAGCTGGCCACAACATACAGAAATCTGATGTTCTAATCGCTGAAGTCCTGCATGCTGAAAGATTCCTTCAGCCTCTTTGGGCAGGCACATCTTGATATCATAACTGGAATCTTCTTGGTGGATCTACCTGGACTGTTGTCAGGGACACGTTGGTGTTGTAGCATGCAAAGCAGACAGACCTGTGGCGTGTGGCGGTATGTTTCTGGAAGCAGAAGTGGTTGGTAAGAGGAAGCATTACCACTAGTGTCCATGTGTATGGCTATTTAAAAGTTTTGGAGCTTGTGAACAAGAGTGTGTCTGCACTGAATATAATTGCCTGTAGAACCACATTTACCTTACAGTATACAATCTTTTTTTTTTTTTACAGTAAACATCAGAAAGAAACAAAGCAATTAGACTCTGGTCAAAGACTAAAATGCAGAAAGTGGTCATGATGCCATAATCAATCCCTTACAAGTTGAACTGAATGAAGTGATTATTTTTAGTCATTTCACTACAGCAGCAAAATCCAATATGTAAGATTAAGTAAAATAACTAAGTGTACTTCCACACTGCTACAGCACAAGAAAGTCAAACTAGTTACAGAGATTAAAACAATGTGCCTACTTTTTAAATAAACCCCCGTTTGGGACTATGTCCTGGTTTTGGCTGGGATAGAGTTAGTTTTCCTCCCAGTAGCTGCTGTATTTTGGATTTAGTAGGAGAAGAATGTTGATAACACTGATGTTTTCAATTGTTGCTGTGAAATCAAGGACTCTTTCCAGTCTCCCATGTTCAGCTAATGAGCAGGTGTGCAGGAGCTGGGAGGGAGCACAGCCAAGCAGCCAGCCCAAGCTGGCCAGTGGAAATATTCCATACCATAGACATCGTGCTCAGTTTATAAATGGGGGTTAGCTGGGGGAAGAAGGTTGTTGGCTTTTCGGTTTCTGTCAATTTTTCAAATGCTCTCTTGGCCAGGAGTTTGAACTATTTTTCAGGCTGCAAATCAGTCATTGGATGATGAGAAAAATTGTACTATATATATTTTGTTTTGCATATTCATTACTATCTTTGTTATTATCAGTAGTAGTAGTAGTCTTTACTTTGTTGCTGTGTTAAACTGTCTTTATCTCAACCCATGAGTTTCCCCTTTTATCCATTTTCTCCTCCCCATCTCACTGGGGTGGAGGGGAGGGGTGAGCAAGCACCTGTCTAGTGCGTAGTTGCCAGCTGCTGGGTTAAACTACTACAGACTGCTTTCCTCCAAAAAAAGTGATGAAATAGTTTCAGTGCAGAGGATAGCAATGTCAAAGATCAATAGCAAAAACTCTATCCAGAAGAGTTATAGGAACTGTTTTGGGTTTGGGTTTTTTTTTGAGAGGACAGACAACACTTGTGAAAGCAGCATTAAAATTTCAAAAGTACTGCAAAGTGGAATGGAAGAAGTTGTTTTTCATATTTGCTGTGGACAGCAAAGAGGTAACAGGTCTAACCTATCTCAAGGGCAATTTAGGTTAGACATCAGAAAAACTTCCTAACAATTCAGATAGTCTGGAAGACTCCATCTTTGTTTTTGGAAAGTACTAGTGGAGTGACAGAACTCATACTTCTGTAAAGAACAACAGACAGAATAGCTGATCTGATCTGGAAGAAGGAGGATGGATGGGATGACATTCTGAGGTTTATTCCACTCCTCATTTATGTGACTTGTAAGGAATATGATGAATTGTAACCGTAGAATAGAGAAATAAATAAAACTTTGGAATTCAGTATTAGTAGGCAGAAGCTAAGCAACAGATTTTTTTCTCGTAATTTCCTGGGTAGTCTAGACATTTCACAAATTGTACGGAATAGAAATGGAAGTGTTTATAAAATAAAATTTTAAATAGTATTGTAGAAAGGAATAAGTAATTATTAGTAGCTTTGATTTCTGTATAAGATATAATATTAATACTGTTATATATTTAATATGTAATTACTAGAGTTTGTAAACTCCTTCCCGTCCTCCTCAGGAGTTCAGCTGTCTGTGATCCAAAGCATAGATGCGTAACCCTCTCTGACTTGTGAGGAAATTCCTAAATTCTGAGCAAGAGCTCCAAAATAGTTGATAGAGTGGACTTCTGCAAGTTAAGAGATGTAAAATTGCAGACAGAGTCAAGGCTCTTGAGATGGAGCTAGGCAGCCATTCAAGGATTCAAGAGGAAAAACATGATCATGAAAACGAATAAAATCCTAAGAGAAAAGCAGGGATTTGGGAGATGGCAATTCAGTCACACTGAGGATCCATTCCAGTGGTAGCAGAAACCAGCCCTACCCCACCTTACTGAGAACTTCCTGGCAAGCAAAGATAATTTCTGTTTCTAATTTAGGGCACTGAGCCATACTAACACTGAGTATTTCATTAATTCAAGTTGTCTTTTGTGTGTAGTAGCTAATCAGTAACTGCTAAATACTTGTAAGTTGTGTGTATTCAGCTTACAAAGGCTCACTGTGCATGGCAAAAGGTGTCCAAGCAAAGTGATTCAGTGAGGGAAGGATAAAAATTCAAGTTCCTTGATTTCTTGTACTGTTACAATTTTACCAGGCATATCATTGACTAGAAAAATTATCAGGAAAAAAAAATGGATGTATCTCTAATAATACATGCTTTATTCAACTTCAATAGGTAAAAATGTTTTCCACCTGCACAGAAAGTCACTTTTATTGCTGTTTCCCCATCATTTTTCATATAGCATATTAAATACAGTAAATTATGAAATAAAGTCCTGACCACTTTTAAAGCTCTACTGTTCTATACTTTATTTCTTTGAATGAATATATCTTGTTTTTCCATGTTCAAAAGGCATCTGTTTTCCTAGATATGCTGAGGGTGAAAACATCTGCTCATGCTCTAGAAAGATGGAACTTTTAAATCCTGTTTTAAGTAGTTTAAGAAGTCTTACTAAATCTAAGACAAATGTAAATACCACTTCAATTAAATATGTTTTTCTGTTATAACTGTAGTAAGAATCCAATTTTAAATGCAACTCTACTGCAAGCAATGATTATGAAAAATATTAACAAATTAATGCATCATCAAGTCATAGTCAATAACTTCAGTGATAAAGAAACACCAAGAAAGTTGTTTTCCATATATAGGAAATATCTCTCAAAGTGAGCTGTAGATTTGCCTGGATTTTCTGTTGTTGGTGAAGTATAAGACAAAAAAATTTGAAGCTTTCAGAAATAAGACTGAGTTTGTAGAGCTGAAACTGAGGCATTATGAATAGGAAGCTAGTGACGTTACTTTAGTTTGCAGTCTGCCTTGCTAGAATAAACAATTAACTCAAATCACCAGACAAGAAAAGTGGAGCTTTGTAATATCATTAAAATGTTCTTTTCAGAGCAGACTTTCTTTTTAAACACAAATAGAAGCTTGATGCTTACAATAACTTAATTTGACCTCAAAAGGACAAATAAAATTTGTCCTCCAGGACAAATAAGATGTCTAGCAATTCCTATAGGCGGTATCTTGTGGCTGAGCATACAGCATAGTTCAAGGCACACAAAATTGTTTTCTGACTGTATGATAATTCTTTTCATATAGGACAGTTGTCATTGATAGAACGGTGGCCAAGCTGGCAAAATTAATGTACAAAGTAGTATTGTTTTCCAGCACTAGATAAAAGGAAAGAGCCTGCTAAAATGCAACAGGAGTTCTCCTAGTATCACAAATCAGAGCTTGTTCACAGTTTTTCTAACCTATGCTAGGGCTGAATGTCACTGAGGAATTGTTACAGGGTTCCGGGGACCCTCTCCGCCATCTCACCTACCTGAAGTTTATTGGAAAATGCAACTCTCCATCTTTGAAGGAAATAAAAGAAAAAAATAGTTTGTGTCCTTTTCTCTGGTTATAATATATAAAGGCTTTGAAGTATTTGCTTCAGTTTCTTGTCTTGTTTGCCATTTTTATTGATAAGCTTAAAATATGGTTAGTTTTTGTTGATAATTTAAAAAAAATTTGAAGGTATTATGCCATCATTTCACAATGTTTTGACGCTGATGTCAAAGTTAGATTAAAGTATCTATGTCAGTTGTTTGTTCTGATATCATGTGTCAATGTGTCATCCCCTTTGCTGGCCTGCATCAGATAAAAAAAAAATACACAGAAGCAATGTGTGATTTGTGGGATGAGATTCTCTCAACATGAGTTGGTTAAATCAGTAGGTTACCCCCAGCTTTAACCAGTCTTTGATATCAAGGGACATTTCTTTTTAATTCTGTAAGCGGAAGCTCTGGAGCATGAAATCTTGTACAGGCGTTGTCTGTATCAAATGGACATTGACTTAATGCAGAGTAAAGGTGTTCTGAACATCTTGAAAGCAGAGTGTCCTGTTCACTCTAAAGTCTAAGAAGAAAGAAAAACTTTCCTTTTCTCCTGCTGCTTACTAGTCACAAAAATTCCCCACAGAAGGTGGATTTAAACAGAGATAACCAGTCTATAACCTTTGAGTTATTTAAGGCTCATAAACTATTCAAAATTCATTAACAAACGAGTTTGTTATCCTAAGGTCTGAACAAGCAGGGATCTGCTGATATGGGAACTCTTGAACAATTCAAATCCCTTGTTGTACAAACAAGTAAAAAATGGCTGATAAGGTTCATGCACCTGGATTGTCCAAAACACTGCTACGCATCCTTCTCAGCCCTATGCCACAGTGGATCAGAGAGCAACTGTGAAGATAATGAGAACTGCAGCTTGAAAAGCTACCTCTATTGAGTTATGTGGTAAATGTTTTAAGAGACTTTAGCCAGTTGAAAATTCTAGAAGGTGATTCATAGGATCAGGAGAGTTGACCTTGTCTAAATCAAAGCCTTCATATGAGGAAAACATCTAGTTTTGCTTTAAAAATTGCTCTTGCTAACAAATTAATTGCACCTACTGGTTAGCTGCTTCTTATGCTCCATTTCCCTTCATGGAAATTGTTTAGTTCACGACAGAACAATACCTCTTGGATACTATTACTTCTGTGAGGATCTTCATTGTTGGGTATCTCTTCTATGTGAAAATACATACAAATATTCATAAGGTTTACTCAGCCCTCTATTAAGATAGCAGAAAATTTATTTTTACCTGACATAGTTTTACAGCTCTTGAATTATATTCACACATAGTTTTTAAAATTTTGAGCATAAGAACTTGTTTTGTTTTTAAAAGGTGACCATTAGGTCCCTTGATATTTTCTGGAGAGATTGTAACACTGTAGATTCAGGCACAATTAATTCCCTTCTCCTACTTGACATAAATGCATGGTTTGAATCCTCTCTCTTGGGCACTCTACTGCAATGAGAGATTGTACTGTAACAATAAACTATGACAAACCTTAAATCCTTCTCTATATCCTTGCTCTTACAGACCGTTCACCCATCTTGTCAGTACAGCTCTGTTCTTCACAAAAGTGTTGAAGTTGTATTTGGCGTGATTATAACACAATTTTTGGACTGCAGTTAAGTTAGGTAACACATAGGATTCTGTATTGCAACTCACTATTAATTATTCCAGACTGTTTCCATGTATTTATTTATCTAAATTTACTTATCCAACTCTCTCCTATACCTGAAAATGTCTTAATATTTTATGAACAAATTGTTCATAAGTCAGCTTCTGGAGTGGCAGAAAAAGGCATTTGAAAAACAGGGTGCTCATGTTTTGTGGTAAAGTTTCAACTAGTTATGCTTGTAAAGCTATTGATTTAACCAAATAATCTGAGGGAGGACAGAAAATATTTTTCAAACCCTGGGTTTATGAATCCTGCTTATATAATTAGGGCAAAACTAGTTGCCAGACTTTGGATGAGAAAGTATTTCTCCTGAAATTAGATTCACTGGCACCTACATTGTTTCTGGGTCTTTTTGTACATCTTGGTTTGTGAATCAGCTACCCCGTTCACCTATATATTTTTTTATGTCCTCAGGTACAGGTAATGTGCAGTGGTGGTGCCTTAGATTCTTCTGTTGTTGGTTTGTGACACAAATTTAATATTTTCAGACTGAAATTATATTGTCTAACTCAAATTATCAGTTTTAACATGGAAATATCTGAATGATTTCTAGCAAACCATGAGATACAACAGATTAGAAGAAAGTTCTAGGGATCTTTCTCTGGCCTATTTGGCCTCAAATTCTGTGAAGCTATGTCACTGAAAAGTCAAAGTACAGAAGCTATAGAGAAATAACAGAATTTTGTAGCTTACTAAGTAGATGTAAAATACTGTACTGTCCCAGTTTTCCCTCTGTTTTAATGTAAATTTAGTTGGTTCAACTCCTAGTATGATAAGACCAGCTGTAGAACACTCTTTCATTTTCTTTGCACTATTGTATACAGGCAATAGAAACTCTGGTACAAATTGCTATTCTGATTTATTTGTTTCACCTGCTTATCATAATTCCACTGTGACAGCACTGAGACATTGCAGTGAGATAACAGAACATTGTGACAGATCTTGTAGCTTTGCCCATTTTCCCCTTAAGGTGAAATGGTTGTGAAAGACCTGCATTTACTTGTTCATTTGTTTAAATTAATTAATTTTCTCTACAGTGTCTCATTCAACTTTATTCAGTTCCCACTGAAATAAACTGACAAGCAGACTTTACCCGAAATTGGACCAGTCCGTTAACATCAAGTCCAGCAAAGCACTCGGACACACAAGCTAAAACCCAGAAGAATTTCCATTAACTGCTGTGGATAGCAGTCTATATAAATATCTCAGGATGATTTGTCATAAACAGATATTTACTAATCCTTTATATTATGCCTGAGTGACAATGGTAAACTACCCTTTCTAAAGGAGTTTTAGATCTTACTTTAACAAGTAACTCAGAAGTAACTCATCTTAATCTGATAAGACCCTTTGTATTGCAAAACATTGTAAAAGTACTCAGTTTTATCAAAATTTTGAGATTAAAAATAAGCATGACTAAAAGGAATAAAAATTCTCTCTTCTGGTTAATGATCAGATTAAGTAAGTTCTGTTTGAGTAAAGCAATAGGGGATCTACAGAGAAATTCATATAAATCTACTTTTCTTCTAGGATAAGGATTTTGATTTAACTTTTAGTAAATTTTACTTCTGTAAAGGTGTTGAACATATCTAGTTCACTATATACATTGAAATAACACTTAAGATGTGCAATTAATTTCTTTTAAATGTTTTCACAGAATCACAGAATGGTAGAGGTTGGAAGGGACCTCTGGGAATCATCCAGTCCAACCTCCCTGCCAAAGCAGGGTCACCTACAGCAGGCTGCATAAAATCATGTCCAGACGGGTTTTGAATATCTCCAGAAAAAGAGACTCCGCAACCCCTCTGGGCAGCCTGTTCCAGTTCTCCGTTATCCTCAGAGTGAAGAAGTTCTTCCTCATGTTCAGACGGAGCTTCCGGTGCTTCAGTTTGTGCCCATTGCCCCTTGTCCTGTCACTGGGCATCACTGAAAAGAGCTTGGCCCCATCCTCCTGACACCCGTCCTTAAGATATTTATAGGCATTTATAAGGTCCCCTCTCAGCCTCCTCTTCTTCAGGCTAAACAATCCCAGCTCCCTCAGCCTCTCCTTGTAGGGGAGATGCTCCAGTCCCCTCATCATCTTTGTAACCCTCTGCTGGACTCTCTCCAGTAGCTCCTCATCTTTCTTGTACTGGGCAGCCCAGAACTGGACAGAGTACTCCAGATGTGGCCTCACTAGGGCAGAGTAGAGGGGGAGGAGAACCTCCCTCGACCTGCTGGCCACACTTTTCTTAATGCATCCCAGCATACCATTGGCCTTCTGAGCAACCAGGGCACACTGCTGGCTCATGGTCAACTTGACGTCCACCAGGACACCCAGGTCCCTCTCTACAGAGCTGCTCTGCAGCAGGTCAGCCCTGAGCCTGTACTGGTGCATGGGGTTATTCCTCCCCAGGTGCAGGACCCTGCACTTGCCCTTGCTGAACTTCATGAGGTTCCTCTGCGCCCAACTCTCCAGCCTATCCATGTCTCGCTGAATGGCAGCACAGCCTTCTGGTGTATCAACCACTCCTCCTAGTTTTGTGTCATCAGTAAGCTTGCTGAGGGTACGCTCTGACCCTTCATCCAGGTCACTGATGTATAAGTTGAACAAGACTGGGCTGAGTACTGAGCCCTGGGGGACACCATTAGTTACCGGCCTCCAACTGGACTCAGTGCCACTGATGACAACCCTCTGAGTTCTGCCATTCAGCCAGTTCTCAATCCACCTCACTGTCCACACATCAAGCCCACACTTCCTGAGCTTCCCTGTGAGGCTGTTATGGGAGACCGTGTCAAAAGCCTTGCTGGAGTTGAGGTAGACAACATCCACTGCTCTCCCCTCATCTTGCCAGCCGATCATGCCATCATAGAAGGTTATCACATTGGTCAACTATGACTTCCCCTTGGTGAATCCATGTTGACTACTCCTGATAACCTTCTATTCCTCTGCTTGCTTAATGATGACATCCAGAATGAGCTGCTCCATCATCTTTCCAGGGATGCAGGTAAGGCTGACCGGCCTGTAGTTCCCTGGATTCTTCTTGCCCTTTTTGAAGGCTGGAGTGACACTGGCTTTGCTCCAGTCCTCGGGCACCTCTCCTGTCCTCCAGGACCTTTCAGAGATGATGGAGAGTGGCTCAGCAACGACATCTGCCAGCTCCCTCAGCACTCATCGGTGCTTCCGATCAGGGCCCATGGATCTGTGGGTGTCCAGTTTGCTTACGTGATCTCCAACCCGATCCTCCTCAACCAAGGGAAAGTCATCCTTTCTCCAGGCTTTCTTTCTTACTTCCAGTGACTGGCTTGCCTGAGGGGCCAGCCTGAGCAGTGAAGACTGAAGCAAAGAAGGCATTCAGCAATTCCATCTTCTCTGTATCCTCTGACGCCAGGGCACCCACCTCATTCAGCAGCAGCCCCACGTTATCCCTAGTCTTCCGTTTGCTGCTGATGTACTTGAAGAAGCCCTTCTTGTTGTCTTTGACATCCCTTGCCAGATTCAATTCCAGGTGGGCCTTAGCCTTCCTCATTGCTTCCCTACATGCTCTGACAACATTTCTGTGTTCCTCCCAAGTGGTCTGTCCCTCTTTCCACATTCCATAGACCTTTCTCTTCCATTTGAGTTCTGCTGGAAGCTCCTTGCTCATCCATGCAGGTCTCCTGCCTCCTTTGCTAGATTTCTTACTCATGGGGATGCACCGATCCTGAGCATGGAGGAAGTGACGCTTAAATAGCAAACAGCTCTCTTGGACCCCCCTGCCTTCTAGAACCCTAACCCATGGGATTCCTCCAAGTAGGTCCTTGAAGAGGCCAAAGTTAGCTCTTCTGAAGTCCAAGGTTGTGATCCTACTTATTGCCCTGCTTCCTCCATGCAGGATCCTGAACTCCACCATCTCATGGCCACTGCAGCCAAGGCTGCCTGCAATCTTCACATCCTCAACCAGTCCATCTTTATTTGTCAGCACAAGGTCCAGCAGCACACCTCTGCTCGGCTCCTCCACCACCTGTGTCAAAAAGTTATCATCAATGCTCTGCAGGAACCTTCTGGACAGTGTGTGCATTGCAGATCTTTTCAAATACATATTGTTATTGTCATTGAAGTAATGCCTACAGATACTGATAAAAACAATACATTTCACAATTAAAGAAATGATCAATTTTGAAGAGTTTAGAATCGGAACATACATTAAAAAATGAGAAATTGAGCAGATTTCTGCTGACTATAGCTGTTTCCAAACCATTTCTAAACTGAGTCTGAAACTCATCTTTCTGTTCTGCAGTTACTCAGATGAAAAAGAATATGCACTGTAGTAAAATCCTGTTTTCTTTCAGGCTAGATGGGTCGTGTTTTTCTGGATTAGACTTAGAAGAAGGGAAAAGAAATAAAAGAGTAAAACATTCATTTTGTGTTATTTGGTTTCATTCTCACTGTGTATTCAAGAATGGATTCATCCTTAAGTGCAGTAGTTACTTGGAGCATTCGGCACCATCTCTGATAAGGTAAAGAGGAATTGCTGGGACTTTTAAGGGGCATAATTCAGCCAACAGTAGATAAAGGGAACTTTTCCTGGTGCAAGAATTAGTCTGTTCAGGCTTGCTTTCCTGGATGACAATGAAATAAGCATTTGTGTAAGGACTTTGTCTGCTAAATATTCCCTTTAGGAAAAGGGAGGCAGAGTCCAAAGTTCATACACAGTCTACAAAGTACATACTAGTCTCCAAAGTAGGCGAGGCAATGGGAGTGGGAAAAAAACTAGAGAAAGCTCTTCATCATCTCTGTTTTACATATGAGCAAAGTCCAGTCATGCTGCACGTCCTTAACCATATTAATTCTGCTGATTTTTGAATAATCTTTCAGAGAGCTAGACGCAAACCAAGAGCAACCTTCACGGTAAGTCAATAACTTTTTTTTTTTAAAACAGAGATATTTTATAAAATTCACTGATAACTAAGATTGGGAAAATTCCGAATAACTTCATATTCCTTTAAACAAACATCGACTTTCTCATTTATTTTGTATATTTGTGCTGAATTGCAGAAAATGTGATGCTTATATTGTTCAAATGAAATGAAATGAAGGACACACAGTTATCAAACATGTACAAATACAAAATATAGATGTTTGTAAGCAAACTCCAAACATCTGGACTTATTTCAGCAGTTTATACATGCCCATTACGCGGATTCACTTGCAATGTATGACTAATGACTTTAACGATTTTAGTAAATAACTGTAGTTTTCTTTCAAACAAATGGTCAGTGAGATTAGTACCCTTGGCTTAATGGTTGCCTATTCTTTGGTCAAATATTATTTTACAGAGAACAATCTTAAATAAATTTAAAATGCATTCTGAAGATCAAAAGAGGCAGGAGTGTGCTGTAGATGGAAATAGTCATGAGATGACTGCATCCAGCCAGGGTCATGAATCTGAAGACAAACAGTAAGTATTCTTAAACAGTGTGAACATGTTCTATAGTGAAGCTTATAAGATTACATTATCTATTTTAGATTTTATTTTGTATTTTATTTTATCAGGAAAGTCTAATAACAGAAAACTGTATCAGCTTGAAAATAGCATTGATTGACACATTCATTTGGTGCAGAAGGACCTTTTATCTTTTTCTTCTAAGGACTAAGTGTCCACAGTACTGACTTAAGTTTATTGAAAAGCACTTCTAAATTGTGTCAGAAATGCTGTCAGAATGGACATCTTGGATATAATTATGTCACCAGCTAAAAATTATGTCAAAATTTTTAGTGTGACAGGGAATCAATATTTTACGTACCTTGAACATTTTATTTATTCCCCATCCCCCATGTGCAAAGCTATCTCCCTCTTTCCCATTTTGAAAGCTGTGTACTGCTTCAGTTCACAACTTCCATGATCAGACTGTGGAACCACCAGCCCTTGTTGGTGTTGTTGCACCCTTGAAAGGGGTACACTGGGAAGAGCTTGACTTAAATTTGTAGCAGTCAGGGGCTGATGCTATTTATATACCTGGGGGTTTAAATAAAAACATCCTGAGAATGCTCAATAAATCATATTCATTTTACACACAAATATTTCCTGTAAATTTATTTCATAATTGTATTTTAATTGAGCTTTATTAGTACATTGCATTAGTATTCTGTGAAATGTTGTCACTTTCAAAATGCATTAAAACTATCATACATTTAAGCAAGGAAAAGAAGAAGAAGAAAGCAGAAAAGGCTAAGATGGTCAGCCCGTTTACACTGGTAAGATTTATTCTCTGTGTGTACATATATATACATGTATGCACATTTCAAAGTGTATACAAAAACATGGTTAAAATTATGCTACAGCACTGCATATATGGTCTCGTCTGTACCAAATACTTTTGTAGTACAGAATATTGGATATGGTATAGCAATCAAGCAGTTCTTTTTGTGGAAACAGTTTTATTAATGAAGCTGTGTTATTACTGAAATGGATTCTTGGGAGTCTTTCCTTAGTAAGTTATGCTAAACAGACACGTATTAGATTTTTGTTTGTGAAAGGCAGGGATATGCACGTTCGGTCACTTCTTCTGACACAATGAAAAACATATCTGTATACCTATGATCATGTGTGGTCTTGTCCTCTAAATTTCCTGAGTCAGGTACTAATCACACCCATTAATCATTATTTAGTCACCTGAGTCAGCGGTAAAGGGCAACTTCATGGCACTGATGATTAGAAATAGTGTAGTAAAAAGTACTTTAAATTCCAAAAATGTTTAATTTGCTGTGTATTTTAAAATAAAGCAGTGAATATTTAATCAAAGTAAATTCTGGGTACTCTTTTAGTAACAGTGAAATGTTTTATATTTTGTAGGTTTAGTGTGCATAAAGCACAGCAATGATACGGCAAAGAACAGAAATAAAGCCCGTGATGCTGACCAATGCCCATTTTTTTGCTTTGCTATACCAGCTTGCACTTGTACAATTACATCATACCGCTATAATTTAGAACAGTAAACTTAGTATTTTACAGTACAGAATAAAGCCATTGATTTTGTAACAGATGAGCTCAAACTTTATTGAGTTCAATGGCAAGAGTTATTTAGGATTTCAGTAAGTTTTGATAATGCCTATGGTACATTAGGAATGTTTTTTCTGACTGCATAATAAAGAATTTACAGTAAAAATAATTATTGCCTTAATTATCATAATGTCATGAACATTTCTTACAATTTGAACTTTAAATAGCAAATGTATAAAGGTCAAATTTTTTATGCCGTGTTTTCATATGACCTGTCTTACACAAGTGCAGGTATTGATACATTAAAATAGTACACCTCTCTGGTTTTGAGAGTTTATAGTATAAAAGTGCTTATATTAGAATGATTTATTTCTGTACATTTAAATTGTTTTGTTTCTAATCAGATAAAGTTGTAGTTTTCTGACACTAAGTGTACAATTGATAGCTTTTTCTTAACTTTCTTGCCTTTGGAGACATAACATTGTGTTAGCATTCTAATACCACAGTTAAAATGAATTTCTCTTCTCACTCACAGTTTCGATACTCCAGTTGGTTGGATAAGTTACTAATGATACTAGGCACTGTCCTGGCAATAGCCCATGGAAGCAGTCTACCTATTGCAATGATAATTTTTGGTGATATGACTGATAGCTTTGTTGATTCTGGACACACAAATTTGACAGGTAAGAATAGATCTGCTATGAAGAGAACAATGGCTCATATTTGGAGAACAGCCAGGGCAATTCAAAGATCTTGGCATGAGATACGGATGTCAGAAACCCCATCTTGCTTCTATACTATGATGCAAATTAGTAGCTCTTGCATTTGCTGTAATAGAGAGACACTATGGAATTTTTTTTGCTCCTGATTCTTAGTTTCTGCATTAGTAGATTTTATTTAAAATTTTTTTGAATTATCTACTACAATGCACTTTCAACAAGTCATGATTAACTGTGGCTATGATAAATAGAAAGAGTCTGGGTTTCCATCTCCTCACCATGAGTTCCTGTTGATTGCCTTGTATCAAATATGACAATCATTGTTCACAAGGTGAATCAGATCAGTAAGTAGATCAAACAGAAAATTTGCTACCAAAAATAAAAGTATTCATTTTCTCTTGGATCAATTTATTGAATAGCCTCATTTGCTAAACCACTAGAATTTCCAGCGAGAAAAGGCTAAGAGAGTTGAGGCTGTTCAGCGTGGAGAAGAAAAGACTCTGGGGAGACCTTATTGCAGGCTTTCAGTACCTGAAGGGAGCCTACAAGAAAGCTGGAGCAGGACTTTTTACAAGGGCATGTAGTGATAGGACAAGGGGTGATGGCTTTAAACTTAAGGAGGGAGGGTAAATTCAGGTTGTTGTGGATGCCCGGTCCCTGGAAGTGTTCAAGGCTAGGTTGGATGGGGCTTTGAGACACCTCGTCTAGTGGAAGATGTCCCTGCCCATGGCAGGAGGGTTGGAACTAGATGATCTTTAAGGTGTCTTCCAACCCACCCCATTCTATGATTCTGTGATGAGATCAAACACGAAGGAGGGCAGGCATGCACTGCTGGATACAAGAAGGGGGAGTGATACGGTCACTCAGACCAGATTGTGTTGTCCTCTGAACTCACATGTTAGATGTTAAACTTATGAACAGGTTTGTTGCCTGAAACACTATCTAATAAAATTTTATTAAACATTTTAATAAATGTCTGTGGCGATATAGAAAAATAACAGATGTGACTATCTTCTGTCCTGCATCCATTTTTGCTCTTATTGTGCTGCTATAAGACAGAAACGCAGGTATATTGCCTTTATCAGAACAACTGATTTATGATATACTCCTTCACAAGTACAATAAATGCACCAGATTGTTATGGTGCAAATGAAAAATGGTGTAGCTGTAATCTTCTCAAAACACTTGTCACTAAGTCCTCGTGTGCAGGAGTAAACTTTTAAGGCCAACACCAACATTATAGCCAATGTTTTCAAAATCGATTAAGCTATCTACAGTTACTGATGTGAGGTCAGTGTCTAGCCCTGTATTTTTGATGGGTTTTGGCATTATACAAATGCCCTATGTTTTCAGAAAGAAAAAACAAGCGGAGCATTTAATGAATGCTCAGGAAGGCCTTTTAATCTCAAGTTACACTGATGTAGTTTTGGAGTCGGTGGAGTTACGACTAACCTTGTATTATTATAATCATTGTTTTTGAATAGGTAGAAGCCTGAAATTGTCACACTCCTCCTTTCACTAAAATCAACTTGATTCAAAACGACATGTAGCAAACCAAAATTTGCTGAATAACGTGCAGGAAAACAAATTTGTTAAAACTTGTTCTATTAAAAGTATTTACTCTTTTCTTCCTTTCTGAGGAAACGTTTCTGCAGCGAATTACACTTCAGATGTTCTTGGCAAACTGGAAGAAGATATGACAAGGTAAATAGAAATCTAATCTCTTGCTCTCACCCATGCCACCCACTTTTCAGGCATGCTCTGTGTCCCAATGCCATCTTCATTTCATTCCTTCTTCCTTTTCTTCTGAATTTTTAAACAGTAGTTGTTATGCTAAAAAATTATGTTGGTTATCATCCATCAATTCCTTGAGCTAGGATGATTCACTGATATAAAGCAGAATTAAAATTTCCAGATAGTACCTACTTTGCTGCCAGAGCATGAAGTTCAACAAAATTATGTGGACTACAGAAAATACAGAGTTAGATTATATGCAACCTTAAATCTAGCATTCTAGAGCTGACAATAGCAGAAGACAATAGTCAGTAGTTGCTTTTGCTACAAAGCTTCATAAATAAAAGGCCAAATAAGCAGGAACATCAGCTGTCAATAGATGTATTTTGTTAAGGGGTTTTATTAACCACTGTCCATGGACTACATTTATGCAGGATGTCTGAAGTTCATGTGTATTTTCTGGTACCCCTTCAACTTCTTTTCTTCAGGTTGAAGTCTGTTTCTCATTAGGTATTGAAAAACATCTGACATCTCAGGAATGCTGATGTGGTCTTCAAGACAATTGTGTTTTCTGAAGAGGAGGAGATAAGGCATTTGCTATAGTAACTTGCTGTTTTGTATTGAAGTGCATTATCATTTCTGTTAACAGTGGACTGTAAACTTATAGATCATTTAGATTAAGTAGTTAAGTTTCTAATTAAAAAAAAAATATATACTTACACCAACAAAAAAGTTCTTTACCGTAATATAAATGAGCAAGAGCTAGTTAGGAAAAGACTGTTACTTAGAAATGAAGAACTCATATGTAATGAGAATGAACTGGACGGGAACTGGCAATTATGTTTTATAAGAGAGTATGGACACACAGAGTTTATTTCTCCCGCAAGATTTCAGTCAGTTAGTCTCTGACATGAATGCAAGTAAGGCATACACACCTTCAGCAGAATATACTTGTGCCCCGTGATTTGAAAGCAAATTTGAAGGCAAAATTGCGGAACAAAGTAATCTGTGCATAGGTGAAGTTAAGCAGCTTTAAAATCAAGGGGTTTTTTCCCCCTACTCTAGCATATCTAACCTGTATTTTAAGAGCAGGATGTACTAGAACACAAGCTATTATTGACCCTTGTAGCATAAGATTAGTGTGTAAATCAATGTGTCATTTGTAAGTCTTTTAGACAAACAACCAGTCAGAACTATTTTTGATTCATGGTTTGGAGTTCTTTTAATCTCTGAACTCATATGACATCATCTCAATTAAAAACAATAGGAATCCTCCCATTGTCTTCAGTGGCCTATCGTCTACGAGTCACTACTGCTTAAAGAACAAAGAGTACAGTAAAACAAACAAGATGACACAAAAGAAGTGTAAATGTGAATATATCAACATCTAAATATTGAGAACTGCCTGTTCTCATGACCGTAAATGATGGTCTATTTGAGGGAGATCTTTTGTCATGCATGCCACCTTGTCTTTTAGACATAAACTCTGAAAGTACAATTATGAATAAAAAGCAACTCGAGTTTCTCTTTAGAAACAAATAGGTGAATGAAGAATGTTTTACTTATTAGCACCACAGGAATACGTTCTCTTTTCTAAAGTTTCTAGATAGAGCCTGGAGTTAGTGTATTCACTAGTTTGAAGAAGCAGCTATTTGTACCCACCCCCTGTTTCTCTGAGGACACCTGCCAGCATATCAAGTAATAATAAAAGCTGTTTACAAGGACAAAGTTCTCGCACAGTTGTGTTCAAGTAGTAAACTATACACATGGACTTTGTTGCCTTTGTTACTCAAACAACAGTTTGCCTAAACCCCGACTATTTCTCAAGAGAAAAAGAACCCTTATTCTTACAATGCAGTGAGCATTTGCTCTTTGGTAAGTTTCAGCAGTGAATTTACAGAATATAGTCCATCAGCATGGAATCTGGCAAAGATACCAGTCCCTTTTGATACAATTTGTTATGAAACAAAGTCCAAGCGTAAAACAATTATTTGCAGTGACATAACATCATAAAGTAATTCTTTGAGGTAATTACCACTGAGTTTTGAAGCAGTGTCCTTGGTTTTACTTTGGTAATTTCCGTATAGAGTTTTAATGGAGCTGAAGATGATCAAGGTCAATATTCGACTAACCAGCATTCAGTTAGGCATTAACCCATTTTTATTAAACAGTTTAGATAAAGTGCATTTCATAAAGAATGTAGTTCGGAAGTCCCTGAATGAACTGTATGGTATCTTAGCGACAAAACCCACTAGATTAAAATTTGAAAAGTTTCATGTATAAGGCCATTCGCTCCTTCTTTTCAGCAGAGCATTTGCACACAGATTTCTGCAATTTGCTCCTGGCAAGTTTCATGCTACAGTTCTAAAGAATCAGTATGCATAACTTACTACATGTTATTGAAAGTCCTAAGAGTTTTAAAGCTTTTTTTCTAATAATTTGCTTTTATGTAGATGCAGTGGTCTTACAATTACATGTAACACACACCACAAATATTTAGCTGTTTGTTTTGGTCATGTTTTACAAACAGGGAATAAGTTCAGTTACATTTTCCTGGTTTAGTTCTGGCTTAAGTTCACCTGTAACTGATTCTGATGTCAATTCTGAATCAAATCAAATCTGATTTGATTCTGTTTGACTAGTTTAAAACTGTAGCTGAAATTCAGTTCCGGTTTGAGAAATATAGGGGTTCACACACTCCTTGATTTTGATTTGACATCCTGCTCATGGCACAGAGGTGAATTAACTTAGAAGTAAATTGTCAGTTATGAATAAAATAGAGAGCAAAAGAATTTTTGATCTGATCGCATTTTCTTGCAATACGTGTATATATAGTAATGCTGTACTCTCAAATTGGGAAATATAGCATGTATGCATATATATATTTATACAGACAGACACGTATGATGTAAGTGTGTGTGTGCATAAAGGTATATACGTTTAGGTCTGTCTATGTTCAAACAAAAATGTTACGAAGTTTTTGGAAATTACACATTTAAGTGAAAAGGATATTGTATCTAATATATAATTCGAAAATAATCTCATGAGAAAATATGTACTATATTTACAAAAAGAAAAAGTAATTCCTGTCTAACAATAGCTTTGTTTAGTTTATTACATATCTGAAAACTGATATTAAATACTACTTATAGAAAATTTGGCAAGTTTTACAGAGAAATATGAGCTCTGGTATAAACATTTAAACTCTAATTCAGATCTGAAACAGAAGAAGTAAGCATCAAGCTAAATACGGACTAGCGAGCTAATAAACACATTTCACAGAGTCCTGCCATTTTTTTTTTTCTTTCAGATATGCATACTACTATTCTGCAATAGCAGCTGCTGTTCTTCTTGCTGCTTATATTCAAACTTCATTTTGGACCCTAGCAGCAGGCCGGCAAATAAAAAAAATCAGAGAAAAATTTTTTCATGCGATTATGAGACAGGAAATTGGATGGTTTGATGTAAATGATGTGGGAGAACTTAACACTCGTCTCCTGGAGTAAGTGTGCTGTGCCTTTACCAATGTTATTTTATATTATGAAGCATGTATGAGTTAAATTTTTTAATTTTTATTTTTAAACTGTATTATTTAATTTTGAAATGACGTTTTCAAGTTTTCTGATGGAGAGCCTCATAGACTGAACTTCTGATACTTCTGATACTGGACTGTTGCAAGGATATCAGAAAAGAATTTCTTAAAGTTCCCTTGAATTCGGAGGATGACTGAAGCCCAGCCTATGAGATTACCCCCATGAAAAGAAAAAGCTGTTCGTTGCTATGCACACTGGGGACTGAACAAGGTGCCGACAGACCCCAGCAGTGTGAACAGCTTTAACTGCATGACAAGCTACTCCCCTCTCTTTGCCTACATGAAAGGCTTTATCTTTTCTTTCCAGATATCCCACAGTTTCCAAACAGATCAAAAATCTGGAATTAAGAGATTAACTTTGCACTGTAGGCAGAATTTCAATCTTTTCAGGCAAAAACAGGTTTATAGCATTACATTTTCACAATATATATGAAATTTTCCTTGATCACACTGTATAGTGCTCTATCTTAAAGCAAACTTGTTTGGAAGTAGTTGAATAATAAAGATTGTCTTCTACACAGATGCCCATGTAACAAAACTGAAAGGGTTTCTTGTGCTTTCTACATTTTGCTTCCTGTTTGGATGTCATTTATTTTTCAGTGATGTCTCCAAGATTAATGAAGGAATAGGTGACAAACTTGGTTTGCTTTTTCAAGCACTAACAACATTTGTAGCAGGATTTGTTGTTGGTCTCATCAGAGGATGGAAATTAACCCTTGTAATACTAGCAGTCAGTCCTGTCCTCGGACTTTCAGCAGCCCTCTGGGCAAAGGTAGGTTAACATAGATTCAGTGTCACGCTTTATATTAATGAAAGATAAAGAAATAAATCTACATATCTGTAATTGTTACTGTTGAAACTTATTGCTTAGAATAATTATAGTTTTAGAATACATCTATGTACATAAGCCTTAAATGAACTGTATAAAAGTACCCTTATGTAGTTTGTGTACTATAATTCCTGTAGATTGGACAGTCTTCTTTGATTTGAAGCTGTTTACACCAATATAGTATACTTTTATATAGAAAAGGAAGCAAGATATACAAGTAGAATCTACATCTGTAATGGTTAAACTTCGTTCACCAGCGTACTTGTTCTGTTGAAAGGAATAATTGCACCTCCTGAAAAATAAGTGAATAAATTAGACCAAGCCTTGGTCTTAGATGCAGATGCAGAGTTCCTTTCAAGAGTTGTTAACAACTTTGGTAAGAAATTTTAGACAGACTTCAATAAGAGAAGTACTAAATTACCATGGGATTGGAGTGACTTAAATTTGTAGTTTGGAAGCCTTTAGATTTTTACAGTATTTTATTTCCCTTACATTTCAAAGACTGTATAAGCGTGCTCTCTCTTGAGTGAGTATATTGCAGAAGAGGTAGGAGTAAAGAAGCATGTGCTACATATGTCTACTGGCTAAGAGTCTTCATCTTCATGGACTGTGCCCAGTTAATGTAAGCTGTAGAGCCCTCTGGCTAAGGTAGCCAGAGATGAGAATGAGCTGAGGAGAGCTGCCTGAGGAGAACCACTCCAGCTCATTATGAGTAGCTATCCAACCTCCTGCTCTGTGTGAAAGCAGAGTGGAAAATACAGCCCTTAGTTGTTAAGAGCAGTTAATGTTAAGTTATTTGAATGAATTCATAATGTACTTAAGTATTTTGATATTGAACATTCTGAACTCACATGTAATATAATCAAAAGTCTTCATATTGGAAGAAAGTAACTGTTATAAAAGCCGTTATGAAGTGCTTGAGCTCATTGTGTTTTTCTTAAGTCAAAATACTTGATCCTGTATTAGGTTCTCTCTGCTTTCACTGACAAAGAACAAGCTGCATATGCAAAAGCAGGTGCTGTTGCAGAGGAGGTTCTGGCAGCAATCCGTACTGTAATAGCTTTTGGAGGGCAGGAAAAAGAAATTAAAAGGTAAGAACAATGTTTGCTCTCATCAGCTGATTTTAAAGTATTGACTTCAAATGGTTTGAAATTTTCTTGTATCTTTGATGTTGAAAGTCTGTGAAAACAAAGAAGTCTTGTGCTTCCAGTGTTTTCAGGTAATGGGAAATTGCTACAGGCTCTTATAAGTTTCACTACATGTTGAAAGACAATTTTTTTTTTCTAGAAAATGACAAGTTGATGTATTGTCTCTACTCTAGACAGTGTACAAACTACTTTAAAACATCACACTGTGAGAGCTTTAGACAGAAAAAAAGGCCCTGCCATGAGAAGAGATGATGGTATCTTTGGTAATCTGATTACTCAGTAGTTTTAATGAAGGTACTGATAAACAGTATCTCTATTTCCGCTATACTGTAAAACATCATTCTTGTGACATATTTTAACCTTTTATCTTAAGCTAACAATTACAATATGGAATTGAATGCCAGTCCCTGAACTGCAGTGCCCTTTTTTTTCTATATACCAGGTCGACTGATGTTGGCATTGTTAGGAGTTACCTTAAAGTTGCTGTGCCTCACTACCAGGCTTTGTACAGTCTTAGGTTTATATATTTTATATATGTTGGTGTACTTTGTGAGTGTTCTTTTTCTAATTAATCCAGAGAGTTTTTGGTGCTGTGTGCCATGGTACAAGTCTGAGTCTATTTTGAACTTCTATCTTTCTTTCAGATACCATAAAAATTTAGAATATGCTAAAAAGTTTGGAATAAAAAAGGCTATCACATCTAACATTTCTATGGGTGCTGCTTTCTTACTGATATATGCATCATATGGACTGGCCTTCTGGTATGGAACTACCTTGGTCTTAACTGATGATTACACTATTGGCAAAGTTCTTACAGTAAGTATTAATGAGTTAATTCCCAATAATAGAGAGAAATACTAAAGAAAATACATTAAAGTGTATATTGGGAATTTATTTGAGTTTAATAAGAATTATGTGCCAAAATCAGCAAAATAGCTTCCCTTCTTAACAAAAAAAAAATTCTTACCACAAAAGTCTACATGTTGTTTCTATAGTACCTCAAAATCTACATCAAGCCAAAGAAAACATCTTACTTTCAACTGTTTCTACATTTTTTTATGTCTTCCATAAGATCAGATTGATACAGAAACAGTTCAATCAAAAATTGAAGTACGTTAGCCTTCCTACTTGCTCTTTGTTTTCAGATTTGTAGGGCTGAATATATTTTCAGGATGCAGAAGCAAATATTTTTAGCTGTTGTGTGGTCTAAGTAGATCATAATATTGATACTTTTCTTATATTTTGCTCCATAAGACCTTGAAATCACTTCTCAGTATTTTTAGAAATCAAGGAGAAGAAAAATGTATTTGTGACTAGGAAATACATCACCATCTAACCAAAGGAAAAATAAGTAACTCATAGGTCACAACTTAAATTCTCTTGATGTGGCAACCATTCTAATTTCATACGAGATATCAAACAAATATGATAAGAAGAATAATTTTGTTAACCATGGTGAAACATGGCCAGGAGACCATATGTATGTATTTATATATTTTTTAAACTACCTGTTTTGTTTTATTTATGAATCACTCAAGGTTGTGAGAAATGAGTCTGCTTGGTATTACTGGCTCTTTTCAACCTGCCTACTTTTTTTAAAGGCAGGCTGGCATGCAGAACATCTCAGTGAGGTTCATGACCTTGTGCGCAATTTTTTCAGTTCAAAGTATTTGAATTTCTCTTATCTATTTTATAACATGAACGGGAGAGTTTTGCCTTGTTAGGTATCACGTCTGTGAATGACCATTCTTGGAGAAAAGATAAAGGGTGAGATGGACCTTTGCTCTGACATACTATGGCTGTTATTATGATCTCTGTTTGAGTGGTGTGATTTTATTGCTTTCGTTTTTACATTAGGTGAAAGCAATAAACTATGCTTCTCTGAGAAAATAAAAAGTTTTTTCTTTTTCTTTTTTTTCTTCTTTGCTTGCACACACTCTATTTCATTCCAGCAGAGGGACCCGTTATTACTTTTCGATGGAGAGGCTGGGTTTGTATACTTCTGTTTCACTGTCACTTTGAAAGAAGAATGATAGTTTCTTGCATATCTGTCTTTGTTCCGTTGGAAGACATGCAATATACCTTCTGGTCTTTGGAACATCTTTTGCCAAAGAATGAAGTAGTATAATAAATCTGGAGACATCAAGGGTAATTATACATTTTTTTGATGTAGATTTTGCAGGTCTCAGTCACTTTTTCACTTCTTATCAATATGTTTGCAACATTGACATTGTACAGGAACTCACTCAGCTGAATCTTAAAAAGATCTTTTTTTAATGGTATTTTTTGCTTAAGAGACACCCTTTCATTTTGTCTTTAATTCTAGAGGCCTTAAACTTCCCTTAACAGGCACAGAGCCTCCTGATCCAAAGATATCTAATGTAAATAAATAAAAGTCATTCTCTCCTTAAATAAGAATTTATATATGTCACCATAAACATTTCTTTCAGGTATTTTTCTCTGTATTGATTGGAGCTTTCAGTATTGGACAGACTGCTCCAAGCGTAGACGCATTTGCTAGTGCAAGAGGAGCTGCCTATGCAATTTTTAATATCATAGACAATGTGAGTATCTTTGCCCTCACTCTCATTTTAAAACTGAGAGACCCTTCTTTTTAGAGTACAGGCACTATTTATGGATATGAAATTAGTAAGAGTAAATAACAGTGTGTAAATAAGCAGAAATGTAAACATGAAAGCAGATAGAATGTGTAATTATTAGTCAGTTCCTCTTTGTCTTCTAGAGTAATCGGTTCATACTTCAAAGGTAAAAATACTGGATCTCTGAATCACGTGGTGCTGGTGGTATCCTCTAATGTATTCATCATGAAAGGCACGTCTATGATGCTATATAGATATGTGATTACAGCCAATGTAAGTATAGGAGCATAGGTTTCAAAGGATCAGTGGCACCACCAGTAGCGTGAGTGTTGGCAAATCAATAAAACACAATCTGATAACCTAGATATGTACTTCAATTGCCAAGAGTGTCTGATAACAGGGAAGCTGTGATTTTACTAGCTAATGAAGCTCTATGAAATGCAATTGCATATTTTGAATTATTAAGACAGGTTTCAAGTTCTAGACCCACCCTGGATGGAAACAAAACCAGTGATAATTATAATTCTGTTTCTGCCTAATGGTCAGTGGATTGGTTCTTTCTCACACTAATTGTTTCAGCAGAAAGGGCAAAGCTATAAATGAACAGAGTATGACCATCTCATTAGAGATGATCTGTTCAGGTTAATCATCAGGCAGTGAAATGAATCTTAGATTATGGCTAGCTGTGGGTACACTCTTAAAGACAGTGCACTAAATTCACACAAAAGCTTAAATGGAGAAATTATAAAAGTGTTCTTGCGTGAGCAGATCATCAGAGTAGTAATGAGGCAGCAAAACATCAGTCAATGTACATGTTTCAGAAATCGCACCTAAATTACTTAAAAATTACATTTAATATCTCTGCAGAATAATAGTGCACTCTAGGACTTCTTTATGAAAAAAAAAATCATTAGGAAATAAGTTGTGGCTTTTTTTTAATTTTTATTTTGCACAGGAACCTCAAATTGACAGTTATTCAGAGACAGGTTACAAACCAGACCACATTGAAGGGAACTTGGAATTCCAAAATGTTTACTTTAATTATCCATCCAGACCAGATGTTGAGGTACTGTAAATGAAACTTTATACATATTACAGTTAAACATTTGAATCCTTTGCTAAGAGAAAAAAATCACATAAAATTTTGTTGAAAATAGAACAATTCCAAGTTGATTCTCGAATTTATATAAAACTACCTTGCCATTACAGTGTTTTTAGCTAGAATTATTTGTCTCTTAGCTAAACATGTTAAGTTTTCTGAATAATTTTCAGGGGCCCGCAACATAGGAAGGACATGCATGTGTTGGAGCGGGTCCAGAGGAGGGCCACAAAGATGATCAGAGGGCTGGAGTACCTCTCCTACGAGGACAGACTAAGAGAACTGGGGCTGTTCAACCTGGAGAAGAGAAGGCTCTGGCGTGACCTTATAGCAGCCTTCCAGTACCTGAAGGGGGCCTACAGGAAGGATGGGGAGGGACTTCTCACAAGGGTGTGTAGTGATAGGACAAGGGGGAAAGGCTCTAAACTAAAAGAGGGCAGATTTAGATTAGATATTAGGAATAAATTCTTCACCATGAGGGTGGTGAAACACTGGAACAGGTTGCCCAGAGAAGTTGTGGATGCCTGGTCCCTGGAAGTGTTCAAGCCCAGGCTGGATGGAGCTCTGAGCAACCTGATCTAGTGGAAGATGTCCCTGCTCGTGGCAGGGGGGTTGGAAGCAGATGATCTTCAAGGTCCCTTCCAACCCTTACCATCCCATGATTCCATGATTTGTCTAAGTCTCTTGTTCCTAAACAGTGAGAGATGCTTCACTTGTAAAGTACACACATAATGATACTAAGGGTGAAAAGGCAGCGGTAAGTGCTGGGAGTAGAAATCTAGGAAGAAAGAGACAGTGACAAGGACAAAGAGCTGCAAGTGGTATTGGGAAGTATGCTGGGAGAGTACTGGAACATATCGGTGCATGGCTGTACATTCAGAATAGAAAAATGCACTTAGCCATGATGCAGATGCTGACATTCAGGTATGCATAGTTCATCGTAGCCTAGTCCTTCTAGAAGACTAATTAGCAAAAAATATGCTTTTCTCCATTGCAGTATACGTTTTCAACCATGGAAGTTGTACAAAGTAGTGAAAACTGTGCAGACTCCTGTACACCTTTTGTCTTGTTAAAGTAGAAACAAAACCAATTTATTCTTTTTTTCCTGCTGTTGTGTCTTATACTACTCAGGTGAGCGGATTAAGCAGAAAAGTGGGTAAAATTAAATATGCATGGCGTGGACATGCTAACTGTGTATCTGCTCTAGAGCCCCACTACACTGCTCAATACAGGTTATATTCTTGAAAATAAAATGAAGAAGCCATTACATGGCACCAAAGAGCTACATTTACCCTTTGTAAGACTCCCAAGGAAGGCAAAACTTTGTATCTTCCATGACTGTAAAATGCTGTATTTTATGCTGACTACTACAAGGAGGTTATATATTGTGCAATGAAAAGTCACCGTTGTAAAGAATCCCCACCAGCAATTCCAGTCAAAAAGGGAAAAAGAAAGGATACTTCAAGGTTATTAAAATTACTTTCTCTCTAGAACAATGTAGAGTATATTCTGTCGCTTCTAACCATGACTTTCACTGCACAATAGTTTTCCTGTAGTTTGTGTTGGGCATTAAAGAAAAAGATGAGGCAACATAATGCAGAAATATTGCTTCTGTATTATATTTTAGTTATGGGTTGTAATCATGTTATTTTCATTTTTTCGTATGAACTGGTTCATGATATGGGTAATTGTGAAGTGTGGTGTATAACACATTGATATTGGACCAATTGTGATGTAAATATGAAGAAAAATAAGCAGAAGTAATGTTACCCAAATTTTAAACTCGTATATTTATAAATTTTATTTTGTACCAGATTCTGTTATAAATATGAAGGATATTTTGCTGTAGTCTTTAGAGTTTCTTCAGATTTACATTGATGTTTTTTCATACTGTTATGTTTTTGATTACCTTATACACATAGATATTGAAGGGCTTGAATCTCAAGGTTGGTTGTGGCCAGACAGTGGCCCTGGTTGGTGGCAGTGGCTGTGGGAAAAGTACAACTGTTCAGCTCATCCAGAGATTTTATGATCCCAAGGAAGGCACGGTAAGATACCTCAAGTGAGATGACTGTGCTGTATGTCTCAGTTGTTGGAAGTCTGGTTCTGGGCTCACTGCCCTTATTCCAATGACATATTAAAGTCTCCCCTAAAAAGGCACGTGCCAACCATGAGAGAGAGGTTCCTTGATCAAAACACTTCACAAACAGTTTTTTGTCTGCTTCCTTTTGTTTAGGTTACCATTGATGGGCAGGATATTAAGACCTTAAACTTAAAATATCTGCGGGAGATTATTGGTGTGGTGAATCAGGAGCCCGTGCTCTTTGCTACTACCATTGCAGAAAATATTCGTTATGGCCGTGAGGATGTCACCATGGAAGAGATTGAAAAAGCTACCAAGGAAGCGAATGCTTATGACTTCATCATGAAGCTACCCAATGTAAGAAAACCAGCTGTCCTGCTGAAACAATTGCTCCTAAACTTTCTCGTGCCAAATAGTTCCTTAGAAGGGATTCTCGTATACAGAGGAAGCTGTTTTCCACAGCTGTGAATAAGCAGAGCTATGCAGAGCTTCCTCATAACTTTTGAGAATAATGTTAATTTTGAATCTTTAGGTCATGACTTGAGCATTTGAAGAACTATTAGAATTCCAGGGGCACAAATGATTAGGCAGGTGTATCCAAGTGGGTGTTTATCCTGTAGTCTTTTAGAGGAAGGCAAAGTTGCTGCTGGAGTTATTGACACTGATGTGCCTTTTCTTTACACTGCCTTTCTTTTGTGAACCAGCTGTGCCACTGAGTGATTTGGAAATGTGTGTCTTTGTCTCGTAGAAGTTTGAAACTGTGGTTGGAGAAAGAGGGGCACAGCTGAGTGGAGGCCAGAAGCAAAGAATAGCAATTGCCCGAGCTCTGGTTCGCAATCCTAAAATTCTTCTGCTTGATGAGGCAACATCAGCTTTGGATACTGAGAGTGAATCAGTTGTACAGGCAGCACTGGACAAGGTCAGTAGTATTCTAAAATGAAGCAGGTAAGCAGGAGCCTATTTTTTACTTTTTTCCCAAACATTTGTTGAAAGAGCTGTAAGAAATAGAGGTCCTTAAAACACAAAAGGTAAACTTGGATTTGGAATAATCTCTGTACATAGAATTTTTGAGATCCTGGAGGTATTACAGAGAGGAATCTTGTTTCAAGTCAGAAGACGAAACTGTCTTTTCTGCTTTATTAAGGTTAAATCAATGTTTTGTTTTCCAATTTTTTTTCACATCCAATTTTTCATCCACCAGTACTCCCAAGTCCTTCTCTGCAGGGCTGCTCTCAATCCATGCATCGTCCAGACTGTATTGATATAAAGTAGTGCCGTGACCCAGGTGCAGGACCTTGCACTTGGCCTTGTTGAACTTCGTGAGGTTCACATGTGCCCACCCCTCAAGCCTGTCAAGGTCCCACTGGATGCCGCCCCTTCCCTCAAGTGAATCAACTGCTTGGTGTCATCTGCAAACTTGCTGAGTGTGCACTCAATCCCATTTATCAATGTCAGTGACGAAGATACTAAATATTATGTGAACCCTTGAGGGACATCACTGAAGACGAACTCCATCCACATTCCAACAAAATTCCACTGCTTGGGATTATTACTTGATCATTTTTTTGACCTGGACAGGCTGGAGAGTTGGGCACAGAGGAACCTGATGAAGTTCAACAAGGGCAAGTGCAGGGTCCTGCACCTGGGGAGGAATAACCCCATGCACCAGTATGGGCTCAGGGCTAACCTGCTGCAGAGCAGCTCTGTGGAGAGGGACCTGGGTGTGCTAGTGGATGACAAGTTGACCATGAGCCAGGAGTGTGCCCTGGTTGCTCAAAAGACCAATGGTACGCTGGGATGCATTAAGAAGAGTGTGGCCAGCAGGTCAAGGGAGGTTCTCCTCCCCCTCTACTCTGCCCTAGTGAGGCCACATCTAGAGTACTGTGTCCAGTTCTGGGCTCCCTGGTTCAGGAAAGATGAGGAGCTACTGGAGAGAGTCCAGCGAAGGGCTACGAAGATGATGAGGGGACTGAAGCATCTGTCTTATGAGGAAAGGCTGAGGGAGCTGGCCTTGTTCAGCCTGAAGAAGAGAAGGCTGAGAGGGGATCTTACAAATGCTTACAAATATCTCAAGGGTGGGTGTCAGGAGGATGGGGCCAGACTCTTTTCAGTGGTGCCCAGTGACAGGACAAGAGGCAACAGGCACAGAATGAAGCATAAGAAGTTCCATCTGAACATGAGGAGGAACCTCTTCACTTTGAGGGTGACAGAGCCCTGGAACAGGTTGCCCAGAGGGGCTGTGGAGTCTCCTTCTCTGGAGATATTCAAGACCCACCTGGACAAGGTCCTGTGCAGCCTGCTGTAGGTGACCCTGCTTTGGCAGGGTGTTTGGACTAGATAACCCACAGAGGTCCCTTCCAACCCCTAACATTCTGTGATTCTGTGTGTTTCTGTGATTGTCATAGAATGATAGGATCATAGAATGCTTTGGGTTGGAAGGGACCTTTAGAGGTCATCTAGCCCAGCCCCCCTGCAGTGAGCAGGGACATCTCCCACTAGACCAGGTTGCTCAGAGCCCCGTCCAACCTGACCTTGAATGTTTCCAGGGACGGGGCCTCCACTACCTCTCTGGGCAACCTGATCCAGTGTTTCACCACCCTGATGGTAAAAAAGTTCTTCCTTATATCCAGTCTAAATCTACCCTCCCTTGGTTTACAACAATTAATCCTTGTCCTGTCACAACAGGCCTTGCTAAAAGGCTATTTTAATACAGCCTGGTAATTAAAACAGCAAGCTGTGACATTTGATACATTATGTGCAATAGGCTTATAAGTATCCAAAGATAGGTAGGTAGTTGAAATGTATTTCAGATGAAATTGTAAAGAATTTTGTTTCCAGTGAAGCTACTTGAGTTGGCAATGACTTACAGCTTAAAGCACTGAAATTTTTTAAATGTCAGTGTGAAATATATTCTAATTCTTCTGAGTATTAACTATCCTTCACAGATTTTAGGGTTTAAATGAACAACTATGGGCTTAAACATAAAAACTTCTAGCATTTTTAAAATTTTAAGGTTTGTAACATTGTAACATTCTAAAATTCTAAATATTGAGAATTTTGCTTAGATATTTGTGGTCAAAATTTGATGGTTTTATATGTCACTGTGAAAGATTGTCTCTAATATTCATTTTCAAGCCAAAGATTCTACTTATGTTTTAAGGTACTCATTGAAATCTCTTTCTAAATTTTTTTTTTGAAAGTTATATTTTTCTGTGAACTATTTTGGTGTTTCCCTTAGGTCTTATTCAACTGTAATATGAAGATGAACAATTTCTTAATATACTTAGAAATACTTATATTAAATATTGTAATTTCTAGGCAAGGGAAGGACGCACCACAGTTGTGGTAGCTCATCGACTGTCAACAGTTCGAAATGCAGATCTTATAGCTGTGTTCAAGGGTGGAGTCATCACAGAACAAGGGAATCATTTTAAATTGCTTGAGAGGAAGGGAATCTACTATAAACTCGTTAACATGCAGGTATTTTTTTCTTGCTAGCTTTTGCCTGATTTTCTTTTTTGTATTCCATGCCCACAGTTATTGTATGCTATGAGAAGTATGGGGAATTCTGCAACATATTTTATTAACAGCAAAAAACTATGTACTTTAAAAGGAGGACGGTAACTTGAGAGAGAAGACAGCTAGTTTTGATACCATATCTATTTAAACCCAGGATAGTACATTTTTAATCCTCTGGAGATTTAAACGTAATAGATTATTTTATGTTTTCCTTTTATGCAGTTAATGTAGACCAACTGACTACAGTAGTTTGCTATTCTGTTGCTTGTTCTTAGCCTTTGATGAAAGGTAAAATGCAGTAGCTGATACTGGAGGAACAGAGCACGCATATTTTAAGCTATTTATTCATAATCCTTCATACTGAATTTCTTTCTAAAGAAAAAAAATGTGGTGCAGTAGGAGAAAATGAAAAATAATCTAGCTATGCTGAGTGCAAAAGTACGTACATTTTTATGTAGTAGCCAGAAAAAAAGAGGTTGAAAATTAATGTAGATATCAGAAACATGTTAGTTGTTAAGTGAGGAACAAAATACTATGGTACATCCCAATGTCCCATGTGATGGTTAGGTTATAGCTGAGCTTCACTGTAGCCTTCTGTGTGGCTGGTGTTTTATGGCATAACCACCATACCCATTAAAGAAACTGAAACTGCTACCTCAGTGTGTCAGGCTAAAAAGAGTAAACTAAGCAAATTAAAACATGTCTTCATAAATAACTAGAAGAATGCATTTTGGTCACAGAATCACAGAATGGTAGGGATTGGAAGGGACCTCTGTGGGTTATCGAGTCCAACCCTCCTGCCGAAGCAGGGTCACCTACAGCAGGCCTTAGATTCAAAGTAACTGTGTATTCAAGCAAATGTGATAATGGGAGAAATTGGGAAATATGAAATGAAAAAAAAAAATTTAACAAATAATGGAAAGAAAACGAAAAAAAGTTCTTTTTATTAGTAGTAGAAAAAGCATTAAGAAATAAAAACTTTCTAGAAAAAAATAAATGCAAGTTGAATTTACTATTAAGTATCACAGTGGTGGGTAGACATTTATTTATTCTGGCAAAACTACCACCAAAACTAGGACTCTTAATTAGACTGTTCAGATTTTTCAGTCAAAATCTCTTTTGACGTGTTCCATCATGAGCTTTCTTACTCATTTAAAGTAAAGAATTATTAAGAGTATTCTGCAGTAAAGAGGTGTAATTTTTTCTCATTTCATGAATAAACAGTGTATCCACTGAGAACTTGTTCAGAAAGATACCAAGATGAGTGGAAATGGTGTACACTCGATTTATAACTCTGCTAGGAGTGAATTCATAAAAAAAGAGCAGCTACTTCCACTCACTTGCCCTCCGCCTAGTGGAAGTATTTTCTTGAGGCGAGATTCTCTTCTGTAAGAAACAAGCTCTGAAGATAGAGATCTACTCAAATATAATACAGATCTTCACATCTGCTTTATAGCATTGTGTATTGTTTTCGCTATATCTCCACTGAAACAATCAAAGTTACTTTTACTTTAAATACCTCATAATTTTGAAAATTCAGAGTAATATATGCATAATTAATCTTAGCATCATGTTCTTCCCTCTTTTAGGCAATAGAAGCTGAAGTTCCATCATCAGAAAAAGATAAGGATGCGCTTAGTATCAAAAAATGTGAGTTAGAACCAGAATTTGAAGAATCCTTAACAAAAGGATTGAGAAGACGATCAACTCGGAGAAGCATGAAAAAGCCAGGAGCACAAAATGATGATTCTGATGAGAAAACTAGTTCACCTGTAAGTATCTTTGCAGAGCTATTAGTGAACTTTGATAGCTTTCAACAAAGTCTTTTAAAATTAAATTCATTCTCTTGCTCTAGAAAGGTATAAGTAGAAGGAGGCATTTTATAGGAGTGAAAGAAACATGAAAATTTTCTAATTCTGACTAGCCTTTGACTGATAATATTCGTAAATTGTTATGTTATTCTGACCATGAATGATTATACAAATAAAATGGGATTTTAAAAATCAGTAATAAGGATGAGTTTACTTTTGAAAATGAACTTGCTATAAAATAAATATATATACAAATATTTGCATTCCATACTGACGTAGTCTATACAGGTTAAACATTCTTTTTTTTGATCAGAAACAGAACATTTGGCCCAGCATACAACTCTTAAAACAAACTGTACAAAAAAAACATACTACCAATATGGTTGCATTCATATTTTCAGCAAATACTTTCCTGTTATAAATTGCTTAATGAACAATGGAATTGATCTAGTAATGGATTACACTCAACAATATGCCCAGAACTAATAATTCAGTCACCATTGTCCAATACCAAGAGTACTGATCAATGAAAATGATATAGATAAACTAAAATACGATTGCAAGAGCTTTAGAAATATTCTAACAGCTCTTTCTTCCTTATATTAAAATAATAAATTTTTGACTTCCCCTGAGTAGATTCTGAGAGTAGGAGATTGACTATTAATCTCTCTTTTTCTCTGTATTTAGCCAAATATATACATGTTTGTCCTAACAAAATTCCCATTTTTTAGGATGAAGAATTACCTCCAGCTTCGTTTCTGAAAATTCTGAAGCTGAACAAAACTGAATGGCCATACTTTCTAGTTGGAACTTTATGTGCAGTTATCAATGGAGCTTTGCAACCTGCATTTGCACTCATATTTTCAGAAATTATAGGGGTAAGTTTGAATAAAATACACAAAAAACTGTAAAGCCCCCCCCCAAAATATTTCTAATGAAACCAGGTCTTAGTCACTGCATAATAAGTTGAGGCATGGATGAAGCACTTTTAAAATATCTGAAGAATTATATGAGATTTGCAAAAGCTTAAAAATCTTGCTGCAACCTGAAATTTCTTGTTATACTTATAACCATATGTAACGTATGCTCAAATCTTTTATGTGTGCTAATGACTGCCAAACATAGGTATTGAGAGATATGGGAGTATTTTAGATTATTAGTTGATTAGAAAAAAAAGTTGTTTTAAATGTTATTTTATAGATTTTTTCAGAAACTGATGACACCATTTTAAGAGAAAAGAGCAACTTATATTCAGTGCTGTTTTTAGTACTTGGGATCGTTTCCTTTTTTACGTTCTTTTTTCAGGTATGTTTTATTATTTTAACTTTATTGTAACTGTTCATCATGTTTTAGAAAACTGATCTGAAATATACTGAAAATCTGTATCTTTTTTTTTTGGCATTTAAATATTTTCATATGTAGTCTGGTTTATAGTTTCTGAATATGTTTCTATAGTTTTAGCCATTAAATGAGCCTACACAGTGAAATAATAAAGTGCACTTGAGACAGCAGCATAAACAGTCTCTTGCAAAAACCTCCTGGTGTATTTATGGAATTGTCTTGTTGCACATGCATGCATGAAGGCTTTGAGTATAGAAGACTGAGTTGTAGATGGCTATGACAGGTTTGTTTGATTTATAAATGTTCACATAATATTTTAAATATGAGTGGGAAGAGTTCATTGAAATGTAACACCCCCAAATTAGTGAGAATGAAAAAAAATTTAAAACATTCTTATAATCTATTTCTGTAGTGCTCATTCTCTGATGTTCTTTTGTGATTTTTTTCTAATTCACATACTTGTGCAAATGTACTGAGAGCATAGAAGCACAGCAAAGATAATGATCAAAGTTAATTGAGAAATATCTGCTGATTGGAATGTGCCATAGTAATTTTTTCTTAGTATCACATACTACAGTTACATCTGTGATTTGTATTTTAAGAGTATTGGATTTCACAAATGCAGATTCCAAACAATAAAAATTTGTGTTCACATAAAGGTGGTAGTGAGCTAAACAAAGCTAATTATAAACACTGATTTTATGCTAAGATGTAGGAAGAGTGTATCTTCCCAAAATTTTAACTAACATATTCCTTTTTGTGTCTTGTTGAATTGATTCATGTATCTGGCTAAAAATGTGTTCAATACATTGTAAATCATCACTTGTGTATTACTGCTGATAGCTATGCCATTTTGTGTTAAGATACCAGAGGAGAAATCTTAATTCCATTGAAGTCAATGGGAAATTTGTGTTTGACTTCAATGAACCTAGATTCCTTATGAAGTCTTTAACCTAAAATGAGTGACCTAAAAGCCCCATGTTTAAATCTGACTTAGGTCAACTCAGATAAAAATGAAGTCAAAGAGTTTATTAGTGATCTTTTCCTTGAAGCATGCTGGTGAAGCAGTCCTGGGAAATGTTGCTATGCTCTCTTGGGTTTTTTTGAGAAATAATATTTGAATGTCTGTACAGTGAAACTACTAGAATTTATGAATGTAAAACCTGGGTTTACATTTGCTGTGTGGAGTCAGGACTCCAGTATTTTGTACTTCGACATGGTAGAGATGATGTATCTGAAATATTTGTTTCATAAATACAAAAAATGTAGTAATACGCTAAACATTGTACCCTTTGTCAAATAGGGTTTCACATTTGGAAAAGCTGGAGAAATTCTTACAATGAGACTTCGATTCATGGCATTTAGAGCAATGCTTAGACAGGTAAAGATAATAAATACTTCGTTTTCCAGGGTTTTAAAATTTATTAATAGTATATCTATCATACAATAACTGAATTCTACATTATTCTATCATATTATGACTTATCTACAGCGAATATTCTTTAAATCAGTCTAGAAACCAATTTGGTTAGTTACAGGTGATTTAGCAAAGTATCGTTAGAGTCTTAAATCAATAGAAGTGCAAGAGCTTTTTATGTACTTGTTGCAAGGACTTCAATTTACAGCCAAGTTACTATGGCCTGACAAGTTGATGTGCATCAGCAGTACCACATTACATGTTCATTTGCCTGCTTTGCGTTCTTGGTGCCATTTCTCCCCTAAAAAATTGCAATGCAACACAGCTTACACTGTAACTTGTGCTTCAAATGAGGAACAAGTTGAAAGCTTGTGGGTTAGAATTAAGGGACCAGCTCAAAAGGGTGACATTACGGTGGGTGTGTACTACAGGCCACCTGACCAGGAGGAGGAGGTTGATGAGGCCTTCTACAGGCAGCTGCAAGCAGCCTCACAGTCACAGGCCCTGGTTCTCATGGGGGACT
>Ga0065711_1027661_pt1 | contig 47077 bp, 31 predicted proteins | sample Hoacrofraction12_FD_59098 | JGI IMG/M metagenome (GOLD analysis project Ga0065711, IMG submission 59098) | Hoatzin crop microbial communities from Cojedes, Venezuela - Epithelial fraction 12 v2 (version 2) | ecosystem: Host-associated > Birds > Digestive system > Esophagus > Crop | place...
CCCACCCTTGAGATATTTATAAGCATTTATAAGGTCCCCTCTCAGCCTTCTCTTCTTCAGGCTAAACAAGCCCAGCTCCCTCAGCCTTTCCTCATAGGACAGATGCTCCAGTCCCCTCACCATCCTCATAGCCCTCTGCTGGACTCTCTCCAGCAGCTCCTCATCTTTCTTGAACTGGGGAGCCCAGAACTGGACCCAGTACTCCAGATGGGGCCTCACTAGAGCAGTGTAGAGGAGAAGGAGAACATCCCTTAACCTGCTGGCCATACTCCTCTTAATGCACCCCAGGATCCCATTAGCTTTCTTGGCAGCCAGGGCACACTGCTGGCTCATGGTCAACCTGTCGTCCACCAGCACACCCATGTCCCTCTCCACAGAGCTGCTCTCCAGCAGCTCCACCCCAAGCCTGTACTGATGTAATCTTTCATCATGAAAGAGGTAGGTTTATTTAAACATTTTCCATAAGATTCCTCTGTCGACTTCTGAAGGACTTCTGTGTGAAAGCCTGGATGTCTCATAGACAGCTGCACTGAATCTCTCTGTTATGTGTATTTTTTCTCAGTTTCCACTGCAAATGTTTACTAGCAGATCTGTTTCTTGTCTCTTGGCTTTTGTTCTATTTGTCTTTGCTCCCACAGCCTTTTTGTAGGCTAGACTTTAGCTTATCTTCCACCACTAGGATTAACACAAAATCAGCAGGCAACACGCAAGTGTAGGACACCTTTTCAGGATTGCAAAACATCTCTGGAGTAGCTAAGACCACATGAGCAGACATACTGCTCAGTATATTGAGATGTTTGGACTACAGCAGATGAGTATCCTATCTCCAACAGTGACTGAAATTGTTATTAGTCATATTCAGAAAAATAATTCCAGCCCTCATATTGTGTGTTTTCTTTTTGACTGTCTAATCCCTTAATAACATATTATGCCCCAGTTGCTGTATGTGAGATAAATAATATGTCTTTAAGTAAGTGTACACTGACACCCAGCAAAGCTGTGGCTGCAGCTAACACCACTTCTAGTAGCAGCAGCAAGAGTTTCCAGTCCTGGGCTAGGACGTATGAATACACACTTATCCTCTCCAATTCAATTTTCACATAGTATCATCATTGTCTCTTAAATAAGATTGCCTGTGCCGACTCAACCCAACTGGGTTTTTACAGCAAGATGCTGTTGACAAAATGGTCTGATTTCCCTGTGGTTAACGCTACACACAGCAGCAAGCTACTCGTAATCAGCTCGTTGCATTTGGCTTTCCCACTGTCTTTATGAAAAGGCTCCATCTTCACCCTGACAGTTTCTCTCCTGCAAGTTCCCAGAGACTGGAGAAAGGAGGTGGGCAGTGAGCAGAGGGAGCTGACAGAGGAAGAAGATGCATGCCCTCCTTTGTCCTTCTGGAGGTCATGCATTAGAGATAATAAAGAAAATTAGAAACTAGTGATTGTGCTACATATACTGCACCGTTTACAAACTGGCTGGAGAATTAAAATATTCCCAGTTTCATTCTGAGGACAAAAAAATATCTTCACTGGGTGCTCAGGACACAAATCTACAGCTCTGAAGTGTAGTTCAGATTTCTGTCTTCTGCAGAACTTTTACCTGAGCACCTATAGCCAGTCCTCAAAACATTTAATTTTATTTGCTGTAACAATTTTCATTTCTGCTCCAGTGAACTAATTTAATATTTAATGTTTATTGAAGCTAGGCCTGGGGAATCCAATTGTACCCTCTGTCAAATGACTGCTCTAGCATCTGGGCCAGAGAGTCATGTGCAAACACACACACACACACACACACCCCACCTCACCTCCTTAGCTCAAATGGTGTATAACTAGGCTGTATAAAGTAGAACAGTCAATTCAAGGTTCTGGAGAAGGAGAAGGTCTCTAACCTGCTGGTTGACAAAATCACATAGAAGAGGAAAACAGAAATCACCAAGAGAATTTGAACCCTAATTCTCACAGTGAGAAAGGATGCTGCAATTGCTGGGCTGCAGTCAGTGGGCTGCTGGGTAAGAGGCAGCAGGAGGGGCAAGTCCTATCCGCTCTTTTACCCTTATTCTCTACAAAGCTTCTTTGGGTAAGTTCGCTCTGAGGAAAGCAGTCAGATTAATCACTGAGGTAACATGGAACATGTATGCACAGATTATGCATTCATGTTATGATTTAACTTAAAAGTAGTGTAGTAGTCTAGCTGCTCTATAGGGTCAAAAACTCTACAGTATCTGGATTTCTTCATAGACAGACTTTACGTTTCTAAGTATCTTTAAGCACCTGAAGAGTGAAGAAGCAACTTAAACTATACAGATTTGAAAATCAGCATTTTGGATTCAGACATCCCATCATCATTGACCACTGGATAATATGTATATGATTGTGCTTTTTAGTGATCCAGAAAATAGGCTCAGCTATGTGATAAGATGGGGATAATACCACTACTCCTGTCATAGGGATGTTCAAAGGATAACTGTGCTAAAGACTGTTAAGTTTTAGGTCTGATAATAATGGTATCATGTGAGTGCCTAATGATAAAGGTGGGAAGGCATGTCTAGCAGAGCCATCTTTGAAGTCCTAGTTACACATCTTACTGGGTAAAACTGCTTCTAGCATTTTGTAGCACTAAACCAATATGTGTGTGATTCACTAAGCTATTCCTGATGGACATTTGGAGCTTATTAATGGACATTACTTTCTGCATATAGCAGTGTTTTCTGCTGTGTGTTATGAGGGTAACAGGTTGTTGAACCACATCTGGGTTCAATAGAGTTAGAGTAAATCTTGGCTGTTCCACAGTTACCCAGGATAAAAACTCATCTATTCCACTGAATTCTACTTTGAAGAATTTGAATGAAATAAGAGCAGGGGGAGTCACAGAGGGACGGGTCACTCTTTGATGTACAAGTCTTTGAACTGTAACTGTATCTGTTGTCTGTACCCTTTTTACAGACATCTGGATGCCAGTCTTCTTCAAGAACTGTCCTACTTGTTCCTTTTTCTCATAAATTAAAAAGAGTTAGGCTATCCAGGTACAAGTTCTTATGCAAATACAGAAATAATTCTGTGGAGTTTCCCCTCTGTCTCCCCTCTCAATCCATCTTTAATTCATTAGGATGATATTAATTCTACATGGAGCAGACCAATACTGATATTTCCTCAACAGTGTGGGGTTTTTTTTTCTCTACTTTTTTTTTCATGTATACTCCAGCTTTCAAGTTATCCATCATAGGGTTTTGGTGAGTTGCCTGAGGTAATCATGTTCTGCTAAATCGGGGCAGGGGGGCGAGAAAGGTTACGTACTCAACCTTTAATAAAGTTTCAGGAACTGCCAACTGCAAGTATCTTGTTTAACTAGGATGGATGAGTGATAATATCCAGTTACTAGCTCTGAGACAATTTGGCAGTCTGAGGTACTATGAGGACTCAACTACAGCAAGCAAGGCTGTTCTCCACAGAAATGAATATATGCTGGTGTGCTGCCAAGGTTATTCTAGGGCTGCAGATGGCATCTACAGTTCCCACAGTATAAGCCTGAGTTTAGTGCGGCTGGAGCAGACAGTGTGTAGCTGAAGCATTTTTTTACTGGCATGTGATAATCAAATTTAAATTTTGTTTTCCCCATATACTTTAGAACACACCGATATCCTATGTGTTGTTCCTGCAATGTGTCCTGGCAGCAGCATACGGACTTCTTCCCCTTAACATCATCCTCTTCTGTATATTCAAATACCTTAATAAAAGCCAGTAATTTCTCCAATAGTGGGTACAGACGGAACATATTTTGCAAGTACATGAAAGCATGAGTGGCCGTAGGGCACGAGGACTGCCACTTATTTTTAAAGAGGCCCTATGGGGCAAATACAGTTCATCTCTCACACGGTATGGTATGTTTGCAGAAGTGAAGGAAAGCGCTATAACACATGGAGAGGCAGTAAGACAGTATAGCAGGGTCACAGACAGTCATAAACGAGGACACTCCAAGATGGAGGCTTTGCAAATCACATGCACAGCAATATAAACAGATCAAATTGCCATTGTGTCCGTTGATGTATCCTTGTCTATGAAAAATAGCACCGTTGCAAAAATTAGCTACATGGGTATAACTGTTTGGTGACACTGGATGAGCTCACATAACTCAGATGAAAAATATGAAGCTTTTGTAATATCTACCAACTAAGACTTTATCCAGAGTAACTTCCAAAGAATGTAAAGGGTCTGACTAAACAACATGCAGATGTTAAGCTATGTAAAACAGTAAGGTAGGAAGAAGTGCTCTGCGTAGCAGCATGTATTTCTCACTGCAACATGAACTATTTTATACTTGAGCCCAGCTCATGCCTATATTTGCAGCTCTAAAGTGTTTAGACCATTGTCTTTTACTTTTTTTGTACTTCCTGGGTGCACTGGTACTCACACTTCAGAACTGGTCTAGAACATTAGGTTTTATCACTGTATTTTACTAAGTACAGCTTGAAACCTAAGTTGCGGAGTGTTAGAAAAAAGCCTTATTTAACACAACAGCAACAGTATAGCCTTTAATATGTAACTGATATGGATTGCTGTTCTTCTCTGGTTATATAAATGAATTGCTTTCTTATCAGGAAGATAGTCTTAAAAAGCTGCTGAGTCTAACTTAGAATTAGTGTGGTCAAAATGTGCTTGTTGTGCAGCAGAATTTATTTGGAATGATTTGTAAAAGAACAGGCTATGGTTAGCAGGTAGATATCTAAATCAGCTAAAGATCCACGAGATATGTGAAAACTGAATGGGGAACTTCTGAGTCCCTTATTCTGATTTCCAAAAAGGTGAGATTCACACAAACCTGATAAGAAAATTAAAACATAAGCCAGGAACTCACCAATGAAATTGTTAGGCTTTAGCTTTTCTATTCTGGATGCTACTGTGACTTTGCTGTCTTCCAGTGAGTTACTCCTGATTTGTACAAGAGTGAGAGCAGAGACAGGACCCAAGAGTCTCCATGTAGACTCCTGAAGGACAGAAGAATATTTTTAATCTGGTGTTGTGTCTACAAATATAGGCAGATGCAAATCTGAATTGGCTGGCTGGGGACCAGCTCCAGCCCAGAAAACTGCAGATAAGATGGTGCTATGAACAAAATAGCACACTCTGCTCAGAGGCTACTCATCTAGGTGTGGGGACTGTGTGAGCCAGCTGGCTCTTTCTGTTTCACTTGGAGCTTGGTGCTGTCAGCATCCATCTGCGAGCATGTCCTGGAGGTAAAGCGGTGTGTGGGAACAGGAGTGGGTGCCTAGGGCCACAAGCAGTGGGTGCAAGTTATGCTGAGTGTCTTCAGGCTGTATCCAGCTTAGCATACATACTGGTAGAGGAACTCTAAATTAAGTTGTTCCTTTTGGCTTCGTTTAGCTTTGGATCAGGCTCTCAAGGAAGAAATGGAGGACTAAAGTCCCTAACCTGAATTCTCAGAGGCAAAAGTGGAGAGGCAATCTTTCTTGCAGAGTGGATTGGAAAACCTCCACTGGCCTATCGAAGTTCTGTTCTCAACGGCTCACGCAAGGCCTGGGTGGCAACAAACTTAGAGGGCAGCGTTGATTGTTTGGAGCTGTTTCAAGCAGGATGTGCTTAATAAGACTGTCATCTTGCTATTAAAAAAAAACATCAAAGTAAAAGGGAAGTGGGGTGATGGGAAAGTAAATGTTTGCAAAACAGGCTGGTTCTTTGAATATCCCAATCCATCACATAACAAAAATGCATGAACCATGTGATTAAGAATACTAAGTAGTGAATACAGAAATCAATTCTGTTTAGTGAGGATTCAAATCCCCTTGAGGCTTTAAAATGTTTTTTAAAGTCTAAGGAGAAGGGGGGGGGTGACATCTTTTCTATAAATGCATAGAATTACTAAGCACAGGGGATTTATTTAACCAGGAAACTTACATTATTGAGATTAGACATCTCGTTTTCAAGGTGCTCCTGGAAGATAATGACTCCTATACCCATAATTCACTGTAGACATCAGTTTTGTCTGATAATACATAAATTGGCCTGACGATAGAAGTTAGCAGTTTTCACTCTAAATTGCAGTATAGTGCTAGATAACAATAAAGAATGTGTGGGCCACATTCACTGAGTTTCAGTAAAAATAAAGAGCAAAGGATTTGGCCTTCCCATTTAGGAAATAAATATTTCCTCTCTGTAACAGAGATGCAGTTTTTCCTTTGATTAAAATACAACTGCTCTGAAAAAAATGTAAATCTTCTGGGACAAGGGAAAGAACAATGTGATTATTTATCCTAGAAGGAATGTCAGCTGCAAGGCATGGCTGAATGTTACAATGAATTGTATGGGAAACACCATGTGCTTTTATGATGTTGTGATTAAATGTGATCAGTTAGTAGGAGAAGGTGCATGAAATTCTGATTGCACTTAATTTGATGGAATTTTTGCCAGTGATTTTAATAGGCACAGACCTTCCCTGGGATTCTGGAAATTGTGAAAGCATTTTACTTGCCTAGTTTATTTCGAGTTCTAGAATATTCGCTCTTCGTGTATTTGTTTGATTTTCTGGGCTGAAGTAAACGTTACGGTTATTTATGCTGAGTGAGCTTAAAATAATCTTCAACTGAGCTAAATTCTGTTGCAAATCCTTGTTGCAAAGGTGTAAAAGCTGCTGTGCTGAATTGATCAATGCTTCTGTAAAATTGTCTTTTCTAAAGGAGGAGGGGAATACTGCAATTTGGCAGGGTTGAAGGGGGTTGTGAAGCTTTTTCCTTAGCAATTTTTAATTAGCTGCTGAATGTGAAAGGAGGAAATGAAGAAGCTGTCTCTAAATTGAAGGAGATTCTGAAAGAAAAAAAAATCAATAACATTTAAAGAATCAGATTTTTAGTTAGTACTTCATGGGTCCTTTCCAAACTATTAAGTAGATGTAATTTAGAGCCAGTGATTGGCACATTTGATTCAGGAATATCTAATGTTAGCAGCTTAGCTGTCTTAGAGATATTATTGTGTTTGTGGTTTGAAATGGAGCTTTCTATCATTTGGAATATTTTCAGGGGGTGTTCATGATAGAAAATAATAAACTTGTTTTATAATAGCTGTTTCCTAGGTTCGGACAGTGGCTTCTCATAGAGCACTTGGTCATGGGTTGTGGGTCAGCAAGGAAAGCATTCTGCACAGAACTGCTTTGTCATCTGCTTCTCGTAAGTGAGCAGAAGGAGGTGAAATGAGGCAGGGGTTTTATCCAGTGTGCCACCGAGATATTTGCCTTCATATGTTAGAGAATATGTGGTGTATTGTGTAGACACTTACTCAAAGTAGACACACAGTCTCTTTCCAAAGACATGGGAGAGCCAAGGGGAAGCCTCTAACTGACTTAATTTCTGAATCTCCCAATTTCCACCAGGATAGCCTGTGGAGCATAGTAGCAACGTACTATGTTTACCTGTAGCTCATGATGAAGTAATAATTCAGCATTCTACGTGGAGTCAATAGGGAAATACGACCACTTTGCATATGATTAGTTACATATTTAACATTCATACTATATCAGACAGTAGCATTGTTGCTCTTAGTTTTAAAGTTGTATGAAAATGCTCAGATGACAAATAGATGATGATCAGAGGAGAAGTAGATGCACATTTTCATTAAGAATAGATATGCTGTGAGAGGAAAAAAAGAAGGGAGAAGAATAAAGGGGTAAATATTAGTTCCAAATTTACTGAAATGTGTCCAGGTTAACATCAGCTAATACATTATTTTTCCTTTGTCCAGCAAACCAAAGGAATCCACAAGTTGTGCAGTTCTGCTGGTGAATTCTCAAAGTGACAGATGAAGCTGCACCAGTAGAACAGCTAGCATAGGACTGGGAGCCTGCAGCCAAGGCAGAATTGTGAGTACCTGAATTATGGCTCAACCTTAACTGCTTGTATGACAGGCTGGATTATGGGTTGCCACTTACTGAGAATATGCATCTGAAATCCTGTCTCCTGAAAAGGCCAAGGATGCCTAGAGACCTCAGTGATGAAGTCTTTTCGTTGTATGGGAACAGAAATCTCAACACATGAAAGCCTCCATTTGTGGGCATTTTTTTCTGTTTTAGTGTGTTTGAACTACTTGCAAGGATGTAGAGCCCAGGCATGTAGAAATCATGCAGCGGTGAAGAAAAAGAATCTAATGCTGACAGTAGTGCAAGATTAGAGCTAGGAAGTGAAGGTTCAAGGGCTTCCTGCTTGGTAAAACTGATTTCTGTACCCTCATTATAGTGCTGGTTTGCCGTTCTGGTACGCTGCTGCTGCTATCAATTGCTCTTACACTGGAGAAAATGTGCATAGATGTCACAACACTGATGTTACTTTCGAATTTGTTCTACTCAGTTACAGTTTTTAAAATTATTTTCAAAGCTCAAATTCTTTACACAGACAGCTGTGATATCAAGTGGCATTAAGAACTCTTGCTGAGTATTTTGTTTATATTATTCATCCCAATCAACCAATCACAAGCTGTTGCATCTGTTTTAAATTATTATAGTAGGTGTTTCCTCACAGCTGGTAATTTATCCATTAGTCTAGGACTGGAACCTTACGGGTAATGTCATCTACTGTTTCGGCCTGTCAACAAGCTTGACCCTTACAGATGGCCATATCAGTGAATTAGTAGAGGTCTAACATGTTACCTTTTTGTAAGAGGAGTCTTAACACTGTAAGTACTCAAAACCATAGAATAACGAATTTGCAGTATTTAGTCTTAAGGTGTAAGTGGCTTGCATCTAGAATATCTGCAGCAGTGCTTTGGGATCTGACTTGAAGTCTTCACTGAAATCTATTTTTCGTAAAGCTATTAGCCCAGTAGAATAGAAATCAGAGTGAGTTTAATTTCTCTGTTTCTCAAGCAGGATATTTTAACTGAAAATTTTAAATCTGACTTGATTAACTTTCACCCAATGCAGTCACCACAATGCCTTCAGTGGAGATGTATGCAGAGAGCTGACACAGCTGGAAACAAAAGGATGAATGCACCAGGATGTGAAATGAGAGCAACTGAATGCTGGAGTTCTGCCTTTCGGAAAACGAAGGATGTCAAACAAGCCGTCTGGGGCATGCACTGAGGAGGCACATCCACAGAGTCCAAACCGGTATGACTCCCAATTTCAATCTCCAGCTCTGTATTTGCGAAAAGCCTGCCTTTGGTTTTCACGTTTTACTTCAATGGAATAGTGCCTTGCTCATGAGATTTCAAGCCTGATGTGATGAATTGCACCTGTCCAAATGGCGAAGCAAGAACAACTGAAACAAGAGTTGGCCCAATGCCCTAGAAAGTCTGCAGATGAGCATTTATCTCTCTTCACAAAAGGTTGTCTTGTACAGCTCTGCATTTTTGCCTTGCTACATAGTTGCTTGCCATATATGTGTATGTCTGTAAGTGTAGATATAGATACAGGCTGCTTTTTATCTTTTAATTTGTTTTTCTTCTGAAATTATTCTCTTTTCTGCATGTCTATGAATATAAGCAAAATAAAAACTGAATAGCTCAGTATAAGATCTGTGCTTTCTTAGCTACTCTTACCTTGATGATCTGTGATACAAAATTAAGAAACTTCCTCCAAAGGTTTCAGAGTAAGTACGCATAGCAAAACTCCTTCAAATGGCACAATCCAAAATCAGTCTGAATAAAAACTACATCCCCCTAAGTTACTTAGTTGTTGGTTCCTTATTATATTTTGTCGTTTTACTAGCTCCTTAGTCTTCCTGGAGTTTTCCAGACAGCTATTACTGTAAACAGGCATTTTAAAAAGAAAAAAAAAGTAAATCTCTATAGCTGGGACAGGGCATGTTTGATCATTACTTTCATAGTGCTTTGCACATGAGACTTGTGCTGTTATTTCATTTTTTCCAGTTGGAGAACCTAAGGCACAGGAAGGATAAGCACTTTCTCCTCACAAGGAAACTAGCAAGTGAACCACAAAGCAAATGCAAGCCCATCTGTGGCAAGATAGGCCTCGCAGATGTCTAATTTTGTATAATCACATTAGGAAAGTATCACTAGGTGGTAATTGACAAAATCTGTTAGTGTTCCTCAAGTTTGTGAGAGGAGTCAGTGAGAAGCCTCTCGTTAATTGCCTTCTTATATATAATGCTTTTCATGAAGCTCTTCATAGGCAACTCTACTTTCCTGATATGTGAAACCAGCCTGGAATGATAACTGAAAAACCGGCCTGAGAAAAGCCCTCAAAAAAGGCTTTTATTGTATACTTCAGAGTAAACAGGGAAAGTGAAAACTAAAGATCTTTCCCTTTTAAAATCTTGAATCTTCTCTCTCCTCTGGCATTTGTCGGCGTGCCTTTGTGTGAGACTTTTTGGGTCTTGTTCAGGGTATAAACTAACTTAGGTTAAAATGCATTTATCCTGCCAAAATCTGGAGGTTTCAAATTCACTGGGGTGCAGGATCAAACTGCAAAAGGACTAGAATCAACTATAGTCAGAAGCATGAACAATGAAAAAGATGCTTGACTTTTGCAAACAAAGCTCTGGGCCCAAAGAAAGTAAATCAAGATCTTGGTCACAAAATGACACTGCCTCTCTATTTGTGGTGAATTTCAGCTTCTCTCCTTGGTATCAACTGCTACTTTTTCATGTAATCAAATATCACAGCATTCACATAAGAGCTATGGGAAATTAGTTGTGGGTTCAGCGGCAACATTATTCCAAAAAAACAGCCTCATTTCAGGTATTTCATAGTCTGAAACAATTTGAGACTCATAGTGCTTTCATCATTATTTCTTCCTCCAACTGTAGTTCTGCTCCACACAGGTGATGGAATTTTGCTGATTTATACTGGTTAGGGACATAGGTTTCTGTTTTTCATAACAATTGCTTATCCTTTGTGTGCCTGCCCATATAGACTATAATACCTTTCATTATATCCCATGGATCAGCTTTGAATACTTCCAATTTTTTAATATCCAGATTTGCCATGTTTTGTAATAGAAAAATTGGTTTAGTCCTAATCTGCATCATCAAGAGGTCGGCACGTTAGACACCAGTTTCATAATTATTCTTTAGTGTAGAGGCTCAGTGTGTGAGGTTTTTGTTTGGTGGGTTTTTTTTTAATTTTGTTTTGTTTTTCTTAATAATTTGATCTTGGCACACAGGTTTCTTTTCCAAGGTCCCTAAGTCAGATGCTTCCATTCAAAGTGTAGACAACAATAATTACTAAATTTTAACTAATCTCTATAGAAAAATCAGCATTTTCCATTAATTTCTGTGTGTCTTTTTATAATCTGTCAAGCTGAAAAGATTTATGTTTGAGTTAGCTGTATGTTCCAGTAGTCTTAGGCAGAAAGTTTTATTTCTATCAGATGATAAACTAAATGGAAACAATGGCCTGCAAGAGAGCATTTCCTGCGTCCACTGTAATCATTCAGACCATGCTTTTGTTTTGTTGGTAAACATTATTCTTTAATTCAGAAAACAGTTTGTACTGGCCTGGGGAAGCCTGTCTCATTTGATAATGGGCTCTGAATCCAGCGGATTATAGCAGGGATTTTATCTTGTGGTAATCTCCAGGGAGAAATGTACAAACAGCTGGGAGAGCAAGGAAGAGCTGCATTGTGCAGCGGGAGTTTGTGGAGCAGAATTTTGGTGTGCTGGAGTGGATCTCAATATCAACATGAATCTCTTCTGTTTTTCTCTGGTAAGTGTACGCATACATGTTTTTATTTAGTGAGCTGCTGAGTTGATAAACTGAACTGGTGGGTGTGTTTGGATGGAAAAAAATCAAGGTGTTATATCACAAACTGTGCAAGGGTTGTGTAAAAACAATGAGTCTCTCTAGCAGAGATAAAAATTTATGTATGAGAAATTATACATAGCAAAATATGATTCAGTAAAAATAAGATGAAGCGAAAAGCATATAATAAATATACTACGTACTAACTGCAACTACTACAAAAGCATGCAGATTTAAACATGAGGCATTTGACCCCAACACAGTAAAATGTCTCATATGTATGTTAAACTTACAAAATATATGTATGACATAGTTTGTTTTAAGCTAGATTTTTTTTGATAGTAGTATCTGTGTTCCTTTTTAAGCAGTTTAGGAGAGCCGCTAGAACTTCTTAAGCATTAGTTTTCTATTAGCCAAGCATGAATACACAGTCGTCAGAGCTAATCCAGTCATATGGCAACATTTACTCACAGACAGAGGAATTGATTTAAGACTCTATTCATTTTTTTTTCATTTTCTCTTTTTTTTTTTCTTTCCTCCTCTCTTTCCTTGCCCCAAGACAACTGGTAAGAAAGAACAGGTAAATCAGGATAGGAAATCCACGGAAACTGTTTCTGTTCTCAAAGATTAACTGTCTGCCTATACCACTGCTCAGTATTAGCAGTAGTAATTAAATGAGTAGATTTGCTGTATTTTACACAGCACAGTAGATCTATTTGCCCATTTTTCATCTTTTGTCCAGATGTTAAATACGTCTTCCCCATATGTTTAGCAAGAAGAGTAAAAATCAATATTCAGACTGCACTGACAAAAATTCAACCAGGGGAGCTACTCTGAGTAAGCTGTTGTTCCTGACTGCTAATGCTATCTTACCGCAGAGTACTGGTGTTCTCCAGATCATAAGGATTAAAAGCTGTTTTGGAGTACTTAAAGTAAAATGCAGTGGTATTTTAGAATTCTGTGACAAGAGTCACTCATAAAAAATAATTCCCTGGGAATTCAATGACACTTTTTATCACAGTTTAATGTGAATTTCTGTGTATTTGTTCAAAGTTAACAATGGCTTTGTGGTACAATCTGTAACAGCTTGAAAATACTCATTTCTCCAGTTCTGTGGGACAGAACTGTTGTATCAATAGTTTACTGTTCCATCGGGGCAGCTTCTTGCTTTCTATGTAGTTCACTTTTTAAAAAGGTGTTGTGCATTGTATCAGTTGAGAAATCAGCATTTAGACAAAACGCAGGGTAGACTGGGTGGGTGAGAGCAGGTCGAGTTGCAGTTTCTCTATTAAACCGAGTGTGCAGCAGCTAGAGTTTCTGCGAGAGGGATAATAACTGTAGTAACAATGGATGGTTCAGACAAGTGAAAGCTAGTGTCATGATAGTTTCCTTCATGAAACAATTAGTTCTGTTTAGAGATTGCTGCTAAGAAGATAACCTCCGTTCTTCACAAGCTTTCCATGGGACCCATTCTGTCCGCTGTGGTAATCTTTTGAGCACCTGGCAAAACATCTCACAAGTTACCAAGATATAAAGATAATCCATAGGTCACTAATGTATTTCACAAAACTTCGAGCCGTGGGAGTCCTCCCTATGCATGTGACACAGTCCAGTTGCTTTCTGTAATCATATTGCCTAGCTTGGAAATGAGCTGGCGATCCAAGCATGTACACTAGCTACTTTTCCTCTGTCAGCCTGTGACTGTAAAAAGGCTGGCAACAAAGTGGTTGAAGTATCAATATGAGGGTATTTTTCTCTTCAGGAGAAGCAAGTCAGAAATAGTGCACAGCAAAAAAATAATTATGCTTTAAAGACATCTTTTAAAGACATTAAAGGAGCCAGCTCTTTGGTAGATGCATACAGACAATGTTGAATAGAAATCGCTGCTGATTTACATCAAGTGAACATCTGGAGCAACTGCTAAACCTGAAACCATGGAAAATAAGTTTAGACGATTAGCAGACAGAATAAAAAGAGCTCTCCAAAAACATAGTATTCTCATGGAAGTATTGTCCACACGTAGACTGACTGACAAGACTTCATACTGCAAGGATTATGTGCTTGTTTGCACGCTTGTGTGTACATACGCACATATTATTAAAATACATTGTTTTATAGCTCAGACAATAGTTTTCTACCCTATGGAGTAGAGTGGTTGAAGTAAGCTGTAACCCGAGAGAACGACAAGAACATTCTGTTTAAAAACAGAGTAGAACCCGGCTTCCGGCCGATCCAAAGTGGTGGAACTACTACGGTAGTTATGGGAACATCAGTGTATGCTGTCAGGTTTGACTCTCTGTGGGTCTGCTTTCATACCTGTCCATAAAACTGAGACATATTTTTACCATGAGACACAGCGTTACGGGCCAGTCTAGCAAGTGGTGACATGGAGGCTGAAGACACTCAAGAGTCACAAGATGGTTGTAAGGGCTTTGGAGCCTGGACTGGACTCTGCCCTTCCCAGGGAGGCAGGCAGACTTTACTCCAATCTGTTGCCACCTGGTAGCCCTTTGATCCCTTAGTATGAGTGCTCTAGTATGGGGTGTTTCCCCAGCAGCACTTTGTATCCTGAGCTGACTTCAGAACAATTTGGTTTCTTAACTGAGATTAATTTTGCATCAGACTCATTGCCTTGGTCTCAAGGGATTTGCAGACAAATTAGATCTGCTTTCAAAACTTTGTGTCCCTTTTCCATTTACAAAACGATCAGAAGCATAAATATCCCTTCTTTTGTAGACATATCATGTTAAAAGGTCAACCTTAGACCCTGAATTTGCAGTGTCTCTTCCATCTTATGGTGTTTAGCACGTCAGACTATTCAATCCAAACAATACTGTTTGTATTACGGACAATATAAAGAGAAGTGCCCAAATCAAGTACAGTTTCTGTATGAATTGCAAGAAATTATGTTGCCAAACCATCTATTTTGATACCTTGCCTGAAAAATTACAGCATCCTACAAATCTGAGAAATAAAAGATGTTAGTGAATCCTGAACTCCTTTAGTTAAGACAGAATTTTTTTCTTGCATTATTTTCCGGGATCAACTCTCCAATATCCAAGATATACACACTAGGGTGAGCACCAATTCATCTGGAACACTACCAGTTAATCCTGTCCTGAGTTATTCTCTTTTCTGACAGGATATACTTTTATTGGTTTTGTCACATTTACTCCTGGAAGCACCAGAAGTGTCTCCTTAGATGGGTCCATCTTTGACCACAGTTGTACACCTAGCCCAAATAACAGGCTTTTCAGACCTATCTTTACAGAGGCTCCAGTTAATAAAGTACACACATCCAGGAATGTGTCCAGGTATGGGGCCTCCTCAGCGCACAAGCACCTGTGTCTGTTGTAGCAAACCCTCCAAAACAAGGTAGCTGCATGCAACCTGCCTGTCAAGTATAGTTATTGGTGTTTTAACAACTGTGCCAGGGAGTTGTTTGGATGTCTGTTAGTTGACATAAGACAAGTGTGGGCCAGGGACTGTTCTGACAGGGGGCACCGGTGCAGTTGATTGCGGTACAGTACCCTGGCTCATTCTTGTCCATCATTTTGCTTTCAAAGAGAGATACAGCCAGATGTATCTCTGTTTCAAAGAAAAACTGAACTTCAGTAATGTTTCCATAAGAAAGTGGATGTCAGGGGCATAAAAGATTTCCTTACATAAGGCAATACTTAAAGACTAGATCCTACCTTCTTTGGCAGCAAACGGTGGCTTTGTAATGGAACTAATGAAGACAGGGAAGAATTTCAGATACTTCAGATGTGCAACATCTTGTATATCAGAAACCTGTGTAACAAGGGCAATAGAGAAAGGATACAACACTCCTAATCACAGGGTTGCTAGGATTAGTTATTCAAGTTGAGCATTGATCTTAGGGTTTAAGCCAAATAAGATCCCTTGCATTTGTCTATTTCTCTTCCATATGGTAGCTTGTTAACCAACACTTTTGCTAGTAAAATGTAAAGTTAAGTACTGAGTGAAAGTCTAATCGCCTTAGTGATTTTCAGCAGCATTGAAGTAGTTCTGTATTATATTTTGATAGTTGGTTTAAAGATATGTTGACAGCACAATGTAAAATATATTACATCTAATGTTATAGACTGAAACAGCCCTTTGCATTAAAAACTAATATTTCTATTTAGATTTCAAGATGCAGAGAAAATAACTATTAATAAAAGTGGTGTAAAAGATGTATTATTTATTAGATGGAGCCTCCTTATGTTAAATTAGCCACACAGTAAATAGAAAGGTGTTAATGCTGATATAGCTATTGGGATGTGATGTTCCTTAGAAATGGATTTGACTTAAAAATATGTGTTTTAACAAAGAAGGATTACTTCAATGTAGAAAGACCATCCTCTAAAGTGTAGTGTGAGTAGAAGAGATCTGAGTGGTTGAGCTTTGTAGTGCTTCCCATGTAATCATCTTCATATACTTCTTGTTCATTTTAGCTGGATTGCTATCATCCCACCATACACAGGAGTTCACATTTAAACACTGAGCTAGAGCATGACCTGACTGCATTTCTAAATGCCCCCCTCTGCTCCTTATGATCACTCTGGTCGCTGCATGCCATGATAGTATCATGCAAAGAAAAGAGCTACAGACAATAATTTTCTTCTAGACCTGAACTAGCATCTTTTCTCCCATAAAACTCCTGATGCAAAGGGCTTCAGAAGGCTTTCTCATCCCATGTAGGAGAAAGGAAATGTACTAACTACTTCAGAATGAAGTTAATGTTTCCTTCTGCTATCTCTCATACTGCTCTGTGATGTTTAGTGTGCTCAGGACTACTAAAAGAGCTGATGTGTGAAATGAAAAACTTTACTGGCATTGCATTTTTTGGTATAAAAGTAGACCTAACGTAAAAAAAAAAAAATCTAAACAAAAAGCAAGAAAATTTCAGTTTCAGTTAAATATTTTGTGTTGCCCTGAAAGAAAGTTCTTTCTTTCATTATTTCCCTCCTACAAGGGAAACATTCTCCTACAAAGTGTAAAACCAGTCAGCAAGAAAAACTCTCTTGTAGCCTGAATGTGCACTTTCTCTTTGTTGGGTGCTCTCTTTGTCACCCTTTTGTGCTTTCTTATGCATTCTTCTTTTCTTGCACTTGCTCCCTTGGCCATCCTCTCTCACACCCTTTCTCCCTCTCCTGTGCGCTCACCCTTTCTTGTGCCTGCTCTTCCTGGGGCCCGCTCTCTCAAGTGCAGTCTTTCCTGTCCCTTGCTCTTTCCCACACCTTTGCCCTGTCTTGAGCCCACCCTTCCCTGCACCCTTGCACTCGGTCTCTATTTGCATTCCTCAAGCTCTTTCATTCTCATGCTTTCTTTTAGTTGGTGCTCTCTTTCCCTCACCCTCTGTCTTTCTCATACGCTATTTCTCACGACCCTTCTCAATATGTCTGTCTTGCACTCTCACTTTCTATCACTCTTTCTTTCTCTTTCTCACACACACTCTGCCTTTCTCACGCTTTAGCTCTTTCTCACACACGTTGTTGCACACACTTGCTCTTTCACACTTGTTCGTGCCTTCGTGCGCCCACACCCTTTCTCCTGCCCTATGTTTCTCGCACCTTCACACTCGCTCTTTCTCACATTTGCTTTATCCCTCTCTCCCTTGCATGCCCATTCTTTCCCTCTTGGCCTCTGTCTCATTCTCATTATCTCTTATATGAACTTGCTCTTTCTCCTGTGCTTGCTCTTCCCTGCACATGGTCACAATCTTTCTAACACCCACTCCTCCTTCTACCTCTTTTTGTCATGTGCACTCTTTCTTGTGCAAGCTCTCTTTTTCTCATGCGTGCTTGTTCTCACACCCTCATCCCCTTTTCTTGACTCTGCACTATTTCATAGAATCATAGAATCATTTTGGTTGGAAAAGATCATAAAAATCATCGCATCCAGCCGTAAACCTGACACTGCCAAGTCCACCACTAAACCACGTCCCTAAGTGCCATATGTACATGTCTTTTAAATACCTCCAGTGATGGTGACAACCACTTCCCTGGGCAGCCTGTTCCAGTGCTTGATGACCCTTTCAGTGAAGAAATTTTTCTGAATATCCACTCTAAACCTCCCCTGGTGCAGCTTGAGGCCATTTGCCCTTGTCCTAATGCCTGTTACTTAGGAGAAGAGACTGACCCCCACCTCACTACAACCTCCTTTCAGCCAGTTGTAGAGAGCAATAAGGTCCCCTCTCAGCCTCCTCTTCTCCAGGCTAAACAGCCCCAGTTCCCTCAGTTGCTCCTCATAAGACTTGTTCTCTAGACCCCTCACCAGCCTCGTTGCCCTTCTCTGGACGTGCTCCAGCACCTCAATGTCCTTCTTGTAGTGAGGGGCCCAAAACTGAACACAGCACTCGAGATGCGGCCTCACCAGTACTGAGCACAGAGCGACGATCACTGCCCTGCTCCTGCTGGCCACTCTATTCCTGATACAAGCCTTTACGCCCTTATTTGCAAACTCCTGCTCAGTCTTTCTTAGTGAATCCCACTAGCTTACTTGCATGTGCTTTCTCACATGAACTTTCTCTATTATGCCATCTCTCTGTTTCTCGTATTCTCCCTGTTCCTTGCTCCCTCTCTCCCCTCATTCTTGCACGTTCTCTCACCCCCTCCCTTTCTCCTTCTCTCCCTCTTTATCTTTCTTCTTTGTGTACCCTTGCTTTTTCTTGCAAGTGATCATATTCTTTCTTGTGGCCACCTTCTTTCTCACATCCATGCTTTTCCTCGCACCCTATTTTGCACCTTCATGCCCTTGCTTGCAACCGCATTCTCAACCTTTCTCGTGTCCTTGCACTCACTCTCTCACGCACACGTTCTCTCTCCCTTCCACACTCTCCCTGTTTCTTGCACACACATTCCCTGTTTGTCGAGTTCTCTCTTTCTCCATTTCACTCCTTCTTCTTACCCCCTCACTCATTTTCTGTATCCTTGTCTCCTCCACGCTGTTCTTCTCTTTTTGTTTCTTTCTGTCTCTGTCTCTTTCTGTTTCTTGCTTTGCCCCTCTCTCTAACTCACTATCCTTTGCTCTCTCACTTGTGCACATGCACTTGCTCATGTGCACTTGTTCTTTATCACACATGATCATACTTTTCTTCACTCGCTCGCTCTCTTATTCGCTCATTCTTTCCTGCACAAATGCACCCCTTTTTGTTCCTTTGTACCCTTTCTCATGGCCGTGCTCCCATGCCCATAATGTTACCCTCTTTCCTGTGACTTTTCACCCTTGCTCACAACCTTGTTCTTGCTTTCTTATGCCCTTGTGCGTGCTTGCTTGCTTTCTCACACCGCCTCTCTTTCCTAAACACCCTGTCTTATTAACGCACTGTGTCCCTCACAATTCCTACCTCTCATTCACCTTCCTTCATCGTCTGCGTTTCTCTTCCCCTCTTTCTCTCTCTTACGCCTTCTCTATCTCCTTTTTGTCCCTCCCTCTCTCATTCTCGCTTCATCTTTTTCTTGCTTTTCCTCTCTCTCCTCATATTCTTTTCTTTTTGTCTCCCCCTTTGTCTCTCCCTCTCTACCACTCTTCAGTGTGCTTACTCTTAAACTCCCTTTCTTGTGTTCAGATTGTTTTTTGTGTCCTTCCTCATTCTAACAACCTTGCTTTCCCTTGCATGCTTGCACTCCCTAGTTTCTTGTGCGCTGGGTCTTTTTCTTGTACCCTCACACCCATCCTTTCTCATGCCCACTTTTTCTCACGTGAGCTTCATCTCTTTCTTGAGAGCTTGCTTTCTTGGGGGCCCTTGATCTTGCTCTGTCTCTCTCCCCCTCTATCTAGGTCTCTTTCTCTCACAGGCACTTGCTCTTTCGCTCAGTTGACAATGCTGTTTCTTGTACATGTTCCCTTTCTCTTGGCCTGTTCTCTTTCTCGTGTCCTTACTCCCTTTCTGACAACCCCCATTCTCATGACCTCATCCCTTTTCTTGTGACCTCACACCCTTTCTCTCAACCTCATCCTTGTTCTTTCTCATGTTCTCGCACTCATTTTCTCACACATGTTTTCTCTCCTTCTGCCATAGTCTCTCTCCTGGTTTCTGGTGCGGTCCCTCTCTCAATCTCTCTTTGAGCTTTATCTCCCCCCACCCTCTTCTGTCTTTCCCTTTCTTCCTCTTCTGCCTCATTATTCCTCATTCTGGCTCTCTTTCAGACACTATCTCTTTCTTGCCATCTCTCTCACACACTCACACTCTTTCTTGTGCACTTGCTCTGCCTCACGTTGGCTCTTTCCTGTGCCCTCACACCCCCCTCTTATTGTGCCCGCTCTTTCTTGCACATGGTCCTGCTCTTTCATGCCCTTGCTCCTCTTGTCATGACCTCACTCTCTTCATTGCATCCTCATGCCCTTTCTCATGCCCTTGCTCCCTTTCTTGAGACTTCATGGTCACTCATTCTCATGCCCTCATGCTCACTTTCTTGCTCTCTTTCTCCCTCTTTCTTGGGAGCTGTCTTTCTCACAAGCATTCCCTTTCTACCTTGCACACACTCGCCACATGTCATGTGCAGTCTTTCTCACAAGTTCTCCCGCTCTTTCTCGTGCTCACTGTCTTCCCCATTCTCATGACCTCAACCCCTTTCTCACAACCTCACTCTCACTGTTTCTCATGCCTGCATGCTCACTTTCTTGCACATGCTTTCTCTTCGTTGCACAATGTCTCTTTTGCACATCATCTCCTTCTCATACACACACTCTCTGCACTATTCATGTGATCTCTCTCCCCAACTCTAAACTGTCTCATAATCTCTCCCATTCTCTCCTTCTCCCTCTCCCTCACTCTTCCCATCCCTCTCTCTTGCTCTTCCACTCTCTTTTTTCCTTATTTTTCTCTCCTGGGCTCTCTCTTTCCCACCCACAGTTACTGTGTTGTGCCTGCTCATTTTCTCAGACAACCACATCCTTTCTTGTGCCAGTGCTTCCTTTATAACCCCATTGTGCCCTTTCTTGTGACCTCACACCCTTTCTTGCACCCTAACACTCTGTTTTTCTCATGCCTTCGTGCTTGCTTCCTCATGCCTTCTTTTTCTTTTGCATGCCTTCTTTTCCCAGCACAGTCTCTTGTTCTCACGTTATCTCTCTTCATTCCTCTTTCTTGCACTCTTTCTCTCACACGTACTCTTACCTGCACCCTTGCTCATGCATGCTTGCACTTTTTTGCACACTTCCTTTCTCAGACATTTGCTCTTTCTCGTGCTTTTGCCTGTCTTGCACTCTTGCTCTTCCCTGTGTGCTTGCTTTCTTGTGGTCTCATGTTCTCTTGCCCTCAACACTGCCCTTTCTTGCACCCACCCTTTCCTGTACCCTCATGTTTGCTCTTTCTCTCATATGTGTTCTCTTTTTCATGAGCATTCCCTCACATGTGTGCTCTCTCTCTCTTTACTCATATTCACTTTCTCATTCTCTCTCTCCCGTGCACTTTCTTTCTCACATGCTCACCCTTTCTTGCATGCAGACTTACTTTCTCGTGCCTTCTGCTTTTCTCAGCCCTTGATTTATCTCACACTCACTTTCTTGTGCCCTCACACCCTTTCTCACAACCTTGTGCTTGACGCTTTTCACACTCTCATGCCTGCTTTCTCACTCCACCTCTCTGCCCACCCCCAACCCCCCTCCCCTTCTGGTGTTGTCTCCCTCTGTATTTCTTGTGCATTCCCTTCCTGGAGTGCTCCCTCGTTCTTGTGGCGTGCAACCACACTCTCACATGTTTACGTACTTTATCCCACACTTGTGCTTTCCTTTCTTGTGCCCACCTCTTCCCATGCCCTCATGATCACTGTTTCTCACGTGGACTTTCTTTCTCATTTGATCTTTCTCATGCACTCTTTCTCTCCCCTCTTCTTCAGCACTCTTTGTCATATGGTCTTTGTATTTCTCTCTTGATCTCCTCTTCCCTCTTTCTCTCTCACTCTGTCTGGCTTTATTTAGCTTTTACTCTTTCTTGCTTTCTTGCACCTTCTCTCTCGCCTTCTCTCTCTTTCCCTCTCTTTCTGTCATGCTTGCACTCTTTTCTCGTTCATGCAGAGTCTTCCTTGCACACTTGATCTTTCTGGTTATTTGTATGCTCTTGTTCATGCCCACTCCTTTTCTCACACCCTCGCTCTCTTTGTCATGCCTGGTCTCTTCATTGCACCTTCACTTTCTTTCTCACAACCTTGCACTCTTTCTTGTGACCTTCTGGCCTTTCCTGCAACAGCACACTCGCTCTTTTACTGCACCCTCATGCTCACTTTCTTCCTCATGACATCTTTTTCTTGCATCTCTCCACACATTCTCTTTCTTGTGCACTATTTTCCTCTTTCTTGTGTGATCTTTCTCACACACTCTTGTACGCATGCACTCACTCTTTCTCATGCCTCTGCTCTCTTGCTCACTTTCTTATCCTTGCTCACGCTCCTTCTGTGTATTCCCTTTCTTGAGTGCCCTCCCTTTCTCACACCCTTACTCCTTTCCGTGCCCCCACTCTTTTCAGTGTCCTCCCCCTTTCTCCTACCCTCACTCTTTCTCACTCCCTGGCTCTTCCTCACATGCACTTGCTATTTCTCATGCACTTACTCTCTATCTCACATACTCACAGGCTTCCTCATGCCCTTTCCCATGCCTTTATGTTCACTCTTCCTCTGGCAAGCTTTCTCTTTCTCATTAGATATCTCTTTCTCACGTGCTCTTTCTTGCCCTCTCTCTCATTCATTCTCTCTCACAGTTTCTCTCATGCATTCTCTCTCTGTTTTTTCCTGTCTCGTCTCTTCCTTTCTTTTCTTCACCAGCTCTCTCTTCTGTATGCTTGCTCTTCCTTGTGCACTCACTTTTCCTTGTGTTCTTCCTCATGTGCACGCATGCTTTCTCATGTGGTCCACCTCCCGCACACATCCTCTTTCTCATGCTCTCACTCTTTTTCATGCTCTTCCTATTCCTCATGCTCTATCTCATATGTGCTTGCTCTTTTTCCATGTACCCGCTTTTTATTACACACCTGCCCCTTGTTGCAACCTTGCGCTCCATCTTTTGCAAATGACCTTGGTCTCTTTCTTGTTTGAGCTTTCTCACATTCTCCCTCTTTCCCCTTCTTGAGCACTCATTCTCACATGCTTCCTCTTAAATTCTTCTTCCCTTTCTCTCTCTTTGTGTCTCCACTCTTATTCTCTCTTCCCACCCCTTTTCCCTCTCTTATTCTTGCTCTTTTTCTCCCTTATTTTCTTCACATATTTGTCTTTCTCTCTTTGTCTTCTTTTTTCTTACTCTCTTCCTCTCCTCTCTCTCTCCTTACACTCTTCCTTGACCTCTCTTTTCCCCGTCTTTTCCTCTCTCTCATGCTCTGTCTTTCACACAAGCTGTCTTTTATGTTTTCATCTCTTAATTAAATACTCTCTTCTCAGAAGTGCTGTATTATTCCCTACTGAGGGAGAAGGATATGGTTACATTTTACATTGCAGAATCCTGGAAGTCTGTAACAAGGTTTTAAACTCATCATTGTTGTCAAGAAATGCTCAATCCATGACTTCAGACCTGGAGTCTGAAACATCATTGCTACATGGCAACATAGTTACAGGAAGAAAAAATAATATTCTTGCAAATAAACGCAGTTGCTCTCAAAACCCAGGCTCAGCTGGTTGTTAGGAGCACAAGCCATGTGTAGGGTGCTTCATAAGCCAGGCGCTACTTTCCCAGGAAGCATTAACTCATTAGTTCCTAGAATAAATTCCAGTGTGTAACTCAAGTATTTTCAAGAAGTTCAACTTGTAATATTTCTCCCACAACATTTATCTTGGCTTACCAAGACTCTAGTAGACTGAAGCAAATAAAGATCCGTAGATAAACACTGTGGTTGTAAAAATTAGTCTTGTGTTTGAATTGCTGTTTCACCAGTCAATAATATTGCTTGTAAAGATTTACATATTAACAAAATAACTTCAAACATACATCTGTGTTTATCTTCTGTACTAGAGGAACAAATGCTTTTAAATAATAATATACCATGTTAATTTCAATGGCGTTGCTCTGCTGTAAGTCACACTGCTATAAATTTTACTTATGCCTTAATTAATGCAGTTAAAATCAGTAATCAAAATTCATTGGGAAAATATTCAGTGCAGATCAAAGTGACAACATTAAAATCTAGGATCATTAGTTAGAGCGTCTTTAGTTTTGCCATCTGCTTTCATTTCTTAAATTATGGAATGGTGGTGTGTACATGTAATCCTGGCTCTTGCTGTTGTGGGATAAATGTGAAATTCTTAGTTTCTGTTAAAGTGTTTATATCATTGGTGGTTGGAGAAAAAAATCCTTTGAATGCAAATTTTTAATTCTACCTATTCTGATTATTTTGGGGACCTAAATCGTGACTGCCAAATTCTGGGAGCCGGCAACATTGTTACCATTTATTTCTAAAGAACAGGGTTACCTTTCTGCATAAAATCAACTTTTCCCCGTGAAGAAGTACTAACTATAGAATTTTCTTATAGTTTATGTAGAAATTTTCATGGTTTATAGATTTCTTAGTTTTCACAGGAATTTTCATGTAGTATTCAGGTGGAGATGTACACCTGAGTTTGCTCATTCTGAGCAGTTAATGTTCATTATTGCTGTACCCTCACCTTTATCTCTGCCAATCTGTGTAATCTAAGCTGTGATACTGTGAACTCCAGCATTTGGAGACTTACTATAATCAATTTCTGTATGTTTCTTTAGAGAAAGAAGTAAATAAAGGAGTTCAAAAGTTAGAGGATGAATATCATTTGTTGTAAATCATAGAAACTGCTTGCTTTTTAAATTACTATTATTTTAATGTGTTTACAAGTGTTCATCTTTGAAAATCTGTTTAAATGTATTTTAGGAGGGCTCAATGGACAGCTTGTATGAGCCTGTCCCAGAGCATCAAGAACCCAAGGATACAACTACTATAGACAGCCGGGCTAGCAGTCCAGTGAGCATGCATGCAAACTGTGGACCACCTGATAGGTCTACGTCTTTGGTAAGTAAAATTTAATTGCAATGTATGCAATGCATTTTGCAAAAACCTATTGCTTTGTATATAGACAAACGCGTGTTTAGCTGGCTTAACTGCCAGTTTGAACTATTTAGGCTCTTTAGAGACACTGTTCAGATCTTATCTTTGTAGTCAGTGACCTGATTTCAGTCGAGTCTTAACATGCACACTTGAAAAACAGGTCAGGAGTTTCCACACAGCTAGCAGCAAAGTGACATTAGTGCAGCTTCACTGTGCGAGAGAATTTCTCCTTGCGAGTAAAAGCATACAAAAATGCTGGGTACAGATATCAGTAGCGTTTGTCTCTACAGGATACACTGTTGATGTCTTTGGTTGTCCTTTTGACTAACAAAAAAATGCACTTCTAAAGTGTAAGTAAATTGCATGAATTTCGTAACGGATGGCCTCTGGAATAACCTTTACATTTTACAAGACCTCACTAGGTAAACACGTGACAGAGGTTGATTCTGTGTTTTTTTTTCTCCTAAATAATGTTACCCTACTTAATCCTTTATTATTGGTATGTTATTGGTATAATAGATCATTGAGGCTTGGACAGATACTTTAACATAATATGTCAAATATCATAATCTTTTTCATTTCCTACTCTCTGTTCTCTGCCTTAGAATGCCTCTTCATTTGTAATTACTATCACTATCTATAGCAACATATGATGCAGTCTGGTGAAGCAATAAAGAGAAAACAGGATGTTCATTATTCAAAGAAGAGGGACTGTCCTCCCTTCAGAAATTAAGCCAGGCTTTACCCATATGCAGTCTGGGTTAGATACCGTGTACCTATGAGGCTGCTGGGCCTGAGGCGTTGCAATATCACATAGCAGCTCTGCACACAGGACTTGTGTGGAGAGAGTGCTGCAGCTGGTGGGATAGGAAAACAGCTGGGGAGCTGTGGCATGCACTTGTTGAATTCCTGGAGGAGTGGAAATAACTTGTTCTTCTGACACCCTTCTGCTGCAGCCATCTCACTCTGCACATGTCTGTTTCTTCCAGATAATCACCTTGGTGCTTTATGTAATGGTCCTGGTTTTGAGAGCATAGCAGTCTAGAGATCTCAAGATGATTCCTCACAGCATCAGCATAGATCTATGAGCCTGGGCTCTCAAATGTGCCTGCATTATAACTTTACTGTAGTATGTGGGAGGTGCTCTCCTGTGTGACAGGTTTCTCCCCATCATCAGGTTGTGACCTTGTTACTATAAAAATGAGCCACCTCTACTCTGTTCCAGCTAAGTGTGTTTAATCATGGTTGTGAAATATGGCTGTAACCTGATCCTAGCATGCTTGCAGTATTTCAGTTGTGCGAATCTCTAGCTATTTGGCTAGGGCTGTGTTACAAAACCACACTGAAACATGCCATTCTGCTAACAAGGGAGAATATCATACTTCAGCCCCTACATCTGTTCAGTGTTTTTCAGTGTTTTCAGTGGTTTCGTTTGCTGTTCCTACAAACGAACCTAACAGTTAATGACAACTACACTAATATTTATTTGTCTGATAGACACTTATCCGCTAGGAACAGTATTTAGACAAAGTAAACCAAAAACTGAAAGCAGATTTCTTTTCTGGTTTGTACCCAGCATGTGACGTATGAACTCCTAATATACTTTGCCATAGATAACTGCTGGGAATTATCCTTTGTCTTCTCAAGGTATGGCAGAGACACATGCCTAGCACTGTGCTCTGCACAAGGTTTTCACAATGTGTAAGACTGAGAATTAGAAGTGCAGTGATAGTTTACCTCAGGCTTTTTGTTTCGTATTTTTTCTTGTTTTCTTCTGTTTCTTGATTTGACAGCATTACTTCAGGCTCTTCATTATATTCGTATAGAGTTAGGCTTCATAAATTTTTCAGCTAAATAAAAGTAATCAACCTATTCAACACAAGACTTTATTTTCAGTGAGACTGTCTGGAGCAGCAGATTTGCTACTAGCATAGGTTTAGAAAATCCTGTATGTTAATCTGAACAAATTGTGGCAAAACATTTTTCACCCTGCTCAGTGCTGTTTTTGTGGGATGGCACTGCATAGTCCATGAAGATACATGTACAGCAATGAAAAGAAAAATCTAGCACTTTGGTTTCTGCTAACCCTTATCATAAGTTTCTGTCTTCCTAAAGGGAAAATTTTAGCAATGGCAACTTTATTCATCGCTAAATATAGATTTCATCATCAATAAAAGTGATGGTAAATGAGTAAGCAAACCATTGGCTCGCTAGATACTAACACGAAGCTTCCTAAGACTGGCTATGGGGTTTATTTCGTTCTGCTTTGAGAGAATAATCAGCTCAGCACTTAACTAAAAATAATGGCTGGATGCTGTGTCACTGTGCTGGCTGTAGAATCAACATGATTATTTATAAAATACTCTCTAGAAATGGAAAACAAGATTAGTGATGACGTGTCAGCAATAAGACCTATGGAAAAATGCTGCTAAGGCCAAAGGAATATGTGTAATCTTATCTGCTATTTCTAGCATGTGAGTTATTAGACCTACACCTTGGATGAAGCCGTTAAGCTTATTAACTGAGCCCATTTGTACTTCTCTCCCATTTTTAATTCCGTCACTTGGTTCCAGGCTGCAGGGCGGCCCCCACAGCATGATAAATTCTGAACATTATTGGGTCCCTCAGGCCCTGATTCAGCCATCTATCATTATTCAGTAATGCACGTACTTAAGTGCACTGCTAAGTAGGTATGGGCTTGAGTGTATGTTTAAATGGTCGGCTCAACCATGGCCATGCAGCTTCCACAGAGCTGTTAGATCTCCTCAGAGTGGAGCAGCCTGGCAGGGCACATATTCTTCTCAGGAGGCTTTGCCCCCTTCTTTTTTTCTGTACAAATTTGGATATCAACAGGGCAGGCGTTCAAGGTCTGCTCCCCTCCACTTAAAAGAGGGAGGCTAGAGATAAAGGAAATTTTTCTGTGTACTGCAGCAAGGTAGTTATTTTCTTGCAGTTATCTTGTCTGTTGTGATTTGTCCTAACCATAGTTCGGCTGTGACACCCTCCCGGAGACATGGCAAATGCAGGGTACTGTGATCACTGAAGCTGTGCAGGACATAATTCAGTGAACATACTCTTTGGGCACGTTTTGAACCATGATTGTTTTTGCTCCTGGCCAAATATTTGTCCAAATGACAGATCATGGATGCAGAACAATCTCTCTTTCATGTACACCATTCTTCTTCACATAACATAGAAGCCCTATTTAGTACACAAAATGTTTTGCCTGGATTGCTCCCACTCTGAGTTCGTGTGGTACTGCCTTGTGCCTGTTATATACACTTTTGATTTTAATCTTCTCAGGGAACTGGCCTGTTAACTTTTCGCTTACTTTGCCTGTTGCTCAGCTTCAGTAATATTCTCAGAGAGGAAGAACAGAAATAGATTTTTGGATTGTTTTTGAACCTAATACATAGCAAAGCGGAATCAGGTCTTCCTCAGAAACAGTTGGCAGCTAACAGTAATGAAACATATGGGTGCTCTTTGCCTTAACTATGCTATTAACTGGGAAACTGAATTTCTACCTCTTGTAGCTTGGTGTTACAATCTTCTACCTCATGAGCTGTCTTAAACTTCTCAAGAAAAGAGTCTTCAGTATTAAAACTATTTTCGTATATTTCCTGTCAGATTGCAATCACCAAATGTCATGAGATCCACATATTTTTCAACTGCTGACTGTGATATGATCGACTACCCTGTATATCTGAAAAGTGCCAGATTTATCAGTCTTTCTAAGTTATTGCCAGGAAAATCACAATCAGTCATGATACCTGCTTTAATCTATAGTGTTACAATTGGCATTTGATTCCAGTGAGGGAAAGAAGAGGGCTAGGTATCTGAAAAGATCGTTTCCCTGTTTGCAAGCCTTCACAGACACAGGAGCTCTAGCTTTCTCAGCCAGCTTGTAAACACCAGACGGACTCATTCAATTCTTTAATTGAGAGTTATTAGATAAAGGCAGGGAGAAAGGGACTTTATTAACAATTTCACAATGCTGAGTTTCTACATGTGCAGTTTGGTTTTGGGAAACAGAGTGTTCATATTTGGGATAGGGAAGGAAAGAATTGTTCCCATAAACAAGGTAATAATTCACTTTGGAGAATGTGGAGTGGAGAGTCTAGATGAACATGAATTTACATCCCAAGATAAAGCATGTTTTTAAAATGGCTTGATTTCTAGTTTCAAATTGAAGTTACATATGATTTTTAATGTAGTCAAATACTGAAAGATACTTTAAAAAAAAAGTACAAACAAGAGTTATTTATTCTTTTACCCCAATTTAGCCAACTCATTCAGACACAGCAGGAAGAGGTGTGTCGAACAACAGGTGCCATTTTTAAGTGGCCATTTAAACCCACTGTCGTATTTCATTGTGGCACTGCATCCCATGATATCCAGTGAACTCACACCAGTATTACCTCAATGTATGAGGTAATGCCAGACATGCACCTTTTGCTGGATTCTGAGAAATTGATGCTGAAGCACTGGTTTCAAATTATGGAACAAAAGATTAGACTTTTAATTCTATGTTTGATGTTCCACACCAGGTGTTTGGCATGTGAAGACATGAATTAATAGCCTTTCCAGGTATGTGGTCACACTGAGGTTTAGAGAGGGCCCTGTCTCAAATTTTTCCCTGGATCGTATACAGATTCTAACTTACAGTATCCTTTGGTCTCTGACCTCCACACGTAATGTTTCCTTTAACTAGCCTCTTTGAAATCAAATATTTGATATTTTTAATGAGATGTTGACACTACCTTTTTAAGACAGCCTTAAAATCACTTTTCCAACATTTTTCAACTTCTCTGTGTCGTGCATCTCATCTAGTCATTTCTTTAGACCTATCAAAAAGATTTGTCCCAAGACTGAAACACTGAATTTTTTTTGCAGCAAGAAATTTGTCTTATATCACTTGCAGTCTTTCAAAGTAGCTGATAAATTCTGTATACTCTTTTAATTTGCACACAGCTTCTATGAACAAATCTACGCATGCAAAAAAAAGAATTCTGTGGAAACCATGTACAATTATTAGCATTCACAAATGTCCAGCTACCAACACGACCTCCTACACTCAGCTAAAATAAACTCAGTGTAGTAAAACAGCCTTTTCTTAATGCACTTTCATGAAGAAGCTTAACAAAAAATTCTATGATGAGTTTTACCAAGAGGAGGGTAAAAATATAAAATACTCAATTATGCACTTACACCGTTTTATGTAGTACATGTTTTGGCTTTTCATTATGCAACCTGAATGACATTTTTAAATTACTGTGGTCAAAGCCATGCAGATGTAGATAGTATTACACAAAGGAAATAAATTAAACATAAGAATATGAGAAATAGGTCCATACACTGAAGTTTTCATATTTATAAAATAATGAATGGGGGTTGGGTTTTTTTTTTAATGTCTCTTGGGTCACAGCAGATTGAAGTAGCTTTCATCACGGACATTTTTATCCCAGTTTCTGCTTTCCAGGCTGGAAGAAATAGATATGAACATGATACAGTGCTTTGATATTCTGTCTCAGGAGATATCAAAATACTATAGGGATCAGAGATCTCTCCTGTCCTAGCATGACAACCTCAGGTTTTCTTAGAGTTAAAATTAACTTGAAGTCCCAGGGTAACCGCGACAGTGAAGATGCAGCGAGATGTTTTTGCATCACTTGCAGAGTGAGGCACCCTTTTGTTCAGCTCTTTCAACACCCACGTAACTCTTCCTTCCCACATCTTGTCAGGATTCATATCATGTGGGCCCTGGGGGCTGCGTGATCTTGCCTCCAGGCCAGTGCTTGATTCTGTTTTGGTGCCCTGCAGAGCTTTGCCTGGCCAACTTGCACACCTTCAGTTTTACTTGCAGTTTCCTGCCCTATTCCACACTCCTCTGCGTGTAACAGGGCTACAAAGTCGGCATCCTTCTGTGTCCCTCAGAAAGCCACATTCCATTGTAATGTGTGGGTACTTTATCTTAATTTCAAAGAATCATGCTATGGAAGAAATACGATATTCATTCTTGTGGTAAGAGTACTGTTCTCTGCTTTTTTCAGAGGTATTACAGTTGTCACCTTCTTGGGAGCCATGGATATGGAAGTCTCCTAAAGTCAGGGCACATAACTACATATATTCTGTGCTCCACTGTGAACTCCACAGCTTCAGCTGTTGGAAAAAGAAAGATTGGAAATGTTAGTGGATATTAAAAACACACATCAAAAGTAGATCTTTCAGTGTCTTTCCAGTGAGGAAAATATTACATTTGTATTAAACATTTTTGATTTTCATAGATTTTTTTTCTCTATCTTTTTAAAAGGAATTTCCTGACTTTGAGAACACAGTGACCAAAAAAAGAAAGTAAGTTGAGACCAGTTTGAGGTCTACACAACGTCACTATATTTGTCTGTACCTTTCTTTCTTGTTGTTTTATTAATGTTTACCAATGTTGCTTTAATTCTCATAGAGTACATCTATTAATGTTGCAGTTGGAAAGCAAGTAACAAGCTTGTAATGCATTACTAAAGCTCTTTTGCCATGATTTTTTCGTACACATAAAGCTTTCTTCCAAAATATCAGAACCAGGACAGCTAAAATCAAATGCAGTTAATCTGAGCTTGGTTTAACCATATGTCTGCTTTTCTGAAAGATTGAAGTGGTAACCTATTTTATAGCGTGTTTGTACCATTGACCTGATAATCTCCTGAAGAGTTTTTTGTTTGTATTTTTAATCCAAGTAAAAAATTAGTTTGCACAATGATTCAGATAAAGCAGGTCAGACTGTATTTTATCAAGTATATTTATGACAGCAGCATGCTTTGCATCCATTTGTTAAGACAAAATGCTATGGTTTGGGCGAATGATTAATATATATTTTTAAGCAAAGGAATTTATTTTGAAAATTCTTTTTTGGCTTCAGGTTGAAGGCTATTGCATTACTGAAGTGGTCCCCTTCAGACGAAATCTGAAATCCTGCCTAATGGAATGATAGAGACAGATCTTATCTGTCTGGCTGTGACAGACATGAAAATCCCAGGACTTTTTTTTTTTTTATTTCTTTTTTTTTCATTTTTAGGCAGGGCTCCACTAAATTCAGAACATCAGTGTTATCAATGCTATCTATGTCTGTTGCTAAGAAATTTCAAAACAGATGATGATTTCAAAGAAAATCAAGAGATCCTTTGTCTTAAGTAACAGTTTTAATCTATTACTGGTCATCTGATAAAAACACTAGTAACTTATCAGCTGCAAACACAGTGAATTCTCAGTTATTTCTGACCAGCCAGAGTCCTGTGAATATGCTCCCAAAATTACATTAACCAAAATACAGGCGTAACCCTATTATTGTTCAGTGTTTTCTCATCATTCTTTAATACTTTTAAGGAAGCCAAAATACTATGTAGGTCTTACCCAAAATTTACCCTGCCCAGCTCTATTGAATGCAGTCACCTAGCTGCCCAAGAGTCTCCTGCTTAGATCAGAAGTAAGTCTGCCCTAGGAATAGAAATAGTAGTCTATAGCTACAGTGTCAAATCTTACAATGCAAAGAACACTATTCTATTCTAAAACTAATCCCATTCTAAATTAATTATGAGAACTTAGAAGGGTTGTCTAGATCATTTCACTAATCAATATAGAAAAATAGTAAACTGGATGAAAATAATTTCACTCAACATGAAAAAATTTTGTAATGAAAATCATTTCCTCGAGAGCATCCAGCCATCACTGTCCTGGCATGATACCCACACTGATAATGCAGAAATTTTCACATTGGCCTTTTCTGTAGATACGGAGAAAGTGAATGATGAATTATTGTCTTTTTCTTAGAACAGGTCAACAAGGAAGCACCAAATGAAACACCGTAGCAGGAATAATATAAACAGAACTATGCCTTGTTTAGACAGTAGAAACTAAACTGTGGAACTCTGGAAGCAAAAAACCCAAGTGGTTTCGAAAGGAACTAGTGCTTATGGACCAGTTCCTTAAAAAACAATAGTTCTGTTGCACTCTCTTGCTTAGCAAAACCTTCAGTACCTACTTGTCTGAAGTTGGGAGATGGATCTAAATTTTTGTGCTCTTTCCCTTTTGCTGTTCATTGTCACAGATTAGAGAGTCTCTGGTCTCATCTAGTACAATCTTCTAGCTTCACCATCTAGCTCATCAATTACTGTCCATTGCTTTTTTTATGGAAAAAGTGAAATGAATTAATCTACAGGGTAAATCTTTGTTAAAGTAAGGATTACTTTTTCTTCTGTTAAGTTAGTATATTCTTTAAGCCATCATCCATAAACCACTGACCACAGATGAAAGCATGAGTTATGACTCTTCCTTGATGTAAATGTGCAAAAAGCTCAAGTTTTATGTGGGCAATAAAATGTCACTCCAGGTTGTGGGGTTGGTATGTTCATACTTAGCTCTTTGGTTCCGTCCATTATTATGTCATTGAACAATAATTTCTAAAAGTTGTAGGGCACTTCAGCTCATGTCCAAAGAAAAGTGTCTCTTATTTTCTTCCTGAGGGGTTCAATGATTCAGTCATGGATTCTTTATTCCAAAAAGAAACTTGAACAACATGTTATTACAGAATGAAAACTCAGAAGCTTTCAGAGCTCTGTGTGGCACGTGGGAGTAGATGATTGGGTGAATGAGAAAAGCCAAGTAACTCCAATTAAAGCCAGTGGGAATTGCACAGCTAAATCCCTGTGCCCTGCTTTGAAGAATTAGGTTAAAAATATCCATATTTGATTAAATGTGCTTTCGTTTTTCATTCTGACTTTCAGCTAATGGTAAATTCTTTTAATTCTTTTAGATCCATCCAGAAGTCCATGTCTGAAAATGAAGCATTTGGTTAGTAACTGCTTAAATCATTTAGTGTATACTTGCTAATCTCACAGAGCCATCTTTAATTAAGGCTCCGGTTTGCCTTACAGCTGTTGGAGCAAACACAAAGGAAAGGAAAATGTACAGTTAAGCTACCAATATATTTCCCCCTCTCCACGCTATCCACAGACACATTTTAGGTAGATATTGAAAACAAACTAATTAAACATAGAAACTAAACTGAGATTTAAAGAACCTACTATGAGACAGCACAAGAAATACTCAGCATGTCTGGTGTTTCTTCGAATCATTTCAATAAAATATTGAAATATCTCTGATGTTATAAACTTCATGTCCCTGCCCATTCAAATGTTAAACTAATTTACTTCAGCTTTCACAAACAAGTTCACCAAAGAAGAATTTCAGAGTGGGGGTGTGGGGTGGGTTTCAACCCATGCTGACACTGCATGCTATTATGCACACTTGTGATTAAATGAATTCTATTTTGTAAATCCTCTGTAGGAGATAATCATCAGTTTCTTAAAAAGTAAAAGTTACTATTTTGTTCAGTGAGAATTTCCTGTTACGATTCTATTATTTATTCTCTGGAGTTTGGGTTTAGTTGTTGTATCTATCCCTTACTGACTAAAGAGGTTATTATATCTGCCTGTAACAATGCAGCTATCTTTCATAACAATGCGTGTGAGATAGCTGGAAAGTTCCCCATGTTAAGACTCCATTCTGTAGCCCTGCACTGGGAAGACTTTCATGCAGAATGGTATCATTTGCTCTACAGCATCCAGGCTGTGATGAATTCCCAGCACTTGACAGAATTGGCAAGTGCTTTCACAAAGAAAATTTTCTGACATAAACTGAAACCTAGCATTAACCCCCCCCCCCAAATCCAGAAAGCACAAAAACTTTATAGTTATCATTATGCTGTGAAGCATGAGTGCTTTGAAATTCACTGAGAAAACAATAGAACAGCAGGATCTTGTTCTCAAGTGAACCTAGTTTCTCCCATTCAAGCTGAGACAGCACCAGCCTTGGAGCATGTATCATATCGATGTGGGCACCTTTCTTGCTAACACACTAGCTGGTTAACTGCAAAATTAAATAATATTTATACAGTTCCTGGAAGCAAAGTAAAGGCACAGATATTTTGTGGGTTCCTAGGTCTTAAAACCAGGGTTAAGATAACTATCATTCTGATCATGTTTTAGCAGTAATACTTGAGATATTAGACAGCAGCAAAAGATGATCAAATTTGAAGTCTGCCCACAATAAATACCATCCATCCATCAAATTCCCTATTTTGTGAAATCCTCAGTTCATTTCTGTGTTTGAGCAGCAGCTACAGTGTTCAGCAACCTTGTTTGATTTGCATTCTGATGCTGTTTTTATAGAGTTTCCTGCTATTTCACGTTTGCTACGAATTCAGGTGACTGCTCTCTGTGCTTTTACTTTAGACAGGAAAAATGCGAATGGCACGCTTTGGCAGGATTCCAGAAAGCCAGAGAACGATTCGTACATCAGAAGGCACTGTCAGCTTGAAGGTAATTGCTAAACATATTTCAGCTGATTTTGCATTTTTTGCAAAGTATTTTAAAGGGCGCCTAGGAAAATTTCTAATTTTTCACCAGTAATCTAGCTAAATAATTTGTCGAGTCCTTTTGAGATTTATCTTGTCCTCAAGGGGAAAAAAAGGTAGTAAAAATAAAGTTACCTTAGAACTGGGAAACTAAGAACACACTCAGTGAACGATTTAGTCTGTAGTAAACAGGCCAAAGAAGGCTTGCGGTACAGTGAATTGCCATCGTTGTGTTGTATAGGGCTTGCTAACTGTAAAATCAGCCTATAGTAGGAATCCATGTTCACTGTATACTTTACACTGCTCCAGGTACTGAACAGGGAAATAATAACTTTTCACAGAAAAAAAATCTTGTGACAGGTGCAAAAGAGATTTGGCACAATTTTGTAGGTAATTGTTTTGTCCAATTCTGATTCTAAACCTGTTTTGACCAACTTTATTGAAACAATGTTACAGCTAATACATGGGAAATTACTAGTGACACTGTTTAAGAGTTGATCAGTACAAACTCACTAAAATAACTGTGAAAAATAACAAGTGAGCAGTCACTTTGTCTATTTAAATATAAACTGGACTTTTAAAACACAAAATGCTTTGATAATCTGCTGAACGCTGCTTCCAGGAATGGAGTTTGTATTTGTGCTTTTTAAAGTCAAGGTAAATCCATCCTAGTTGCCTAATCTGACTAAACCAGACAAGATTCAGCAGAAAGAGACACCCAGATATGTGAAATTAAAGTGGAGGTGTGTTTTGCTCTCCTCTTAAGCCAACAAAGTGGGAAGACAGCTGTTGTCTTAACTTTTAATATCTGCTGTACAAGCGGTCTAGACATCATCTGCTGTTAGGAGAGTCCACTGTCACCTGGATATGCCAGAAAAAGCACAGGACAGGGCACCAGCTTTCCCGCTGGATTTCATTCACTTCAGCACTTGAAGATAAACTCTTCAATGCTTGGAAAACAGATCTGAAATTACAACACCTATTGTATTTATCCATGTATGGGCAAATTGGATTTCTTGGAACCAGAACCAGAAAGAAGAGGTGACAGGAAAATTTAAAGGAACTCTACTATTGTTATGAACAGATGAGAGCAAAAGGGACATTCAGTGAGTCTCATTGGCTTGCAAGCGAAAAGGTTGTAATGACAGGTGAGAGAAAAATGAGGCATTTCTCTCTAGACAAGTCTTGCTTTTAACCAAAACGACTTTGGAATGATTCCTCAAATTAGTCCAGAGGCTGCCAGTCTGGAGGTGGAAAAAGGAATGAGAAAACAGAACTTTTTGACCTTCCTCCAGAGTCTAGAAAAGACTCAAGCCTTTTTTCACCCTTTTAAATATCCAAAGCATGCAAAACAAGCAGTGCACATTTTAAAAGCTGACAAGTGTTGTAATTGAAGGGCAGGGGCCCAAAGGGAACAGGAAGCAAAGCTGGCAGCCAAATAAAAATCTCCCTTTCCCCAATCGCAATAAAATTATTTGAAGGGAAGTTGCCTTCACACAGCGGTGAAAACCATTGCAGGGAGATTTACAGTGTATCGCTATTGATCAAGATAATTTGTCACTATTGCTCAAACCTTTCTCTTAACAGAGATAATCCTTCAAGGTCTGCAAGTCTATTGCATAATATGAATTTCTGTTAGATATAATAAACCATGTGTGGTGGCCAGCATAGGGTTCTCTGCTTACTTCAGATCTGTACTCACAGACATCATCTAAGTCACTGAAGTCAATGAAAAGACACCCACTGACACTGGCAGTCTTTGGATTAGGTCCTTAACGCTGCTCTGTGTATAACCTCTACAAAAATCACTTTTCCAGACTGATAAGGCAGTAAAAAGTTATATATCCCATGGACACAATAGCGGGAGTACCTGTCTTTGCTCACAAGCTCAATTTGAAATCATCAGTACCAGCTTTGCCAGTCAAAAATATCATTGTTGAAAAAGTTAATTATTGCAAGTCACAGTCATTGGTCTTCCATGAAAGAGCATTATGGAGGCAAACAGAAAAGAGCTGACACTTCTCAGAGTCAGTGGACATAATTCTCCGCTGCTTCTAATTCACTCCACAGTAAAGGGACTGGTACCTGTTGTCAGAAGAAAAGAGCACCGCAGCTTACAGAAGAACAATACATCTTCTGTGTGTTTGTTTGGTGGTTGTTTTTTTTACCCATATACCCTATTCCATATTTCAGTGGATTGGACAGCTGATTTAAGCAAGATTTAATAGTACTGTGGGTGCCTGTTATTATGGCTAGCAAAAAAGATCATGGTTGAGACCACTAAGGTTTGCTTGAATAACTTGCCGTTGTTCATTTAATTTTGACCAAAATTACATTAAAAACAGTGTCACTCTAAGTAGTCTTTCAGGCTAAGTTCATTATCTATTGTCCCACAGTTCTTTGTGATTCACCTGCAAACAGCTACCACATAATACTATTTTGGAAGAGACTGTAAGAGGACTTGTGGGCACAGGACTGAACACTGCTAGACTTCAGTTTTAGAGTAAGCTTACAGAGCACAGGGGCACGGTGTGCAGAGGTGCCTGCAAGAGATGAAAACAAATTAGCCTGAGGACCAGAAACAACCCAGTTATGTGAAACTGGTGTTGCATACGCACAGCTTGACATCAGTTATGCTGCCTCTAGAAGACCAGCTAGCTCTATATTTAAGCAAACAACTGGATTGTCAGACACCTCACCCTCAGTGACTTCAAGGTGATTTGCGGGTGCTTGAGACATCTTAAAATCTGGTCAGTCACATTAGATTTTGGAATGTAACATACTTTTTGGAAAAGCTTTTGGTTTTCTTGTAACCATCAAGTCTGTAGAAGAAAGACACTGTCCTATAATAATAGAAGCTCTTACAGAAGCCTCCAAAGGCACAGTCATGCAATAAAATCTGGTGACGCATTTTTCCTCTTCCTGTTGACGCACATGGCAAATAAAGGAAATTGTTTGATGGGGTTTTCTATGAAGTTGAGCTATGGTTTCTAGGAGTAACTAGGATACGAAAAGAGTGTTGCTTTTTTTTTTTGTCTGATGCCCACATTGTAATTTGTGAGTTTTAAGAATGCAAAATTATAAGGAAGTTTCTTTGTTATTGTGTTGCAATTTTTGTTCACAGAGGATTTTCTTTTAGAAAAAATAATAATCCTAAAAAAGTCTTGATTCAGAATTTGCTTTAAAAATAACATGAATATTTATGTGCTAACTTACAGCCCTTTAACTGTTTCACTCACATGAGTTTAGAGGGGTTTTGGCTGGCTTTACACATGTTGTGGTCTCATTTGGTTCCAATATAAGCACAGGCATTTTGAGGACTGGGATCTCACCTAACTCTTTGAATATAAATTTGCGTGGTCATGTTCAAACACTTTTTTCATGTGATAGCTGAAGAATCTCAGTCACTGAATTAATTATTCTTTTTCTGTTGATTGTAGACAAAACAATGCAATCAGTCTCACCTGCCTACAGTTAGCCTTTGTGAATCTGTAAGAGAAGTTAGCTGTCCTTTTGCAAACAGAAGAATTACTCACGTTGTAAGGTATTGCTCAGCAGTGGTAAGGAGGCCACATTAGGATTCATGAGAGAAAAAAAAGACAACACATTCCTACTGGTTTCTGGTAACACTGGAAATACAGGATAGCATTTTGGGTTGTGATTAGCAGACCATTTTTTTGTATTTGTGTTTTTTTCTGCAAAATAACTCAGTGCCTCTGATATCTGCATTAATGAAGTCTAATTGCTAGGGCCTTTCTACAGTAGTGTAATGGTGGATGTTTTGTGTTAAAAGTGGGAGTAAGAGTAGATCTTTCTAAGTCAACTTACTAAAACTAAACTTTTCAAAGAGTTGTTTGACCTACTATTAATCATCTTTGTAATGAAGGTAAATACTCTTTCCATGCAAAGCATTAATTTCTTGGAAGAAATGGGAGGATATTCATCCTTTGAAAGCAATTTCTAATCTAAGCTAAGATAAACAGAGCTCAACTGAAAAGATCATTTTTGCCCAGGGGCTTAATTTGTAAATTAATGTTCTACACTCTTCTGGTGTAAATCAGAAGGGCAAAAGAAAGCACTTGGTGGGATTCTGGGTTGGTAAACTGAGGACTAAGTACAGATGAAGAAGTAAGCATGAATGAGTTTTCTTTGCTTTAGTGGGTTTGCCAATTTGTTCTGTAGTCTTACTTCAAAGCAGTTTGAGATAAAATGTATACTGAAATGATACAAGAATAAATTCAGAGAGTCAAAATATCAGCTCGGAGCATCAAGTGCAATTCCCATGATACTCCTCAGAATAACTTAATACATAACATTTTAAAGCATGTTTTCTTTTTTTTTGTCATAATTCACAGAAGATAATGTTATTGGTGATGGGCTACTTTTGCTGCAAGGGAAGAAGATAGAAGAAACCACATGCCAGGTGAAAGAACTACTCGTATTTTCAGAATTTAAAATTTCATTCAAATGAAATGCATATTTCTTGCTACCATTCAGTATTTGCCTAGCCTAAACTTCATGCTCATGCCTGTGTATTTTAGAAGCCGAGTTTAAAAGCAGACACTGGTGACTACCTTAGTTATGCACCATTTTCATTATGCAGACCATATGGGTTTTAATACATGGAAAACTTTTTCTTTTCCTGACAAAATATATTTCTTTAAATTGATGTACTGGAATTGTACCTAGCAAGATCTATACTAAGTGTTTAGATCAGTCTTGCACGATCCGTATTGGCATATGTATCCTAATCCTTTCTAAATTTCTATAAACATACTCTGTATCTCATCTTCATAATACTACATGAGTTATCTCACTAGTATAAGCAATCAAGGAATTCTGACCCTTGGGTTTGCAGAATAGTAATAACATAAAAGTAGGTAACCACCCATCAGCTGGTGAGCAGCAGAGAGGTGGAGAGAAGGACTTGTAGGTCTGGAATTAGAATAACTGCTTTTTATTCCACTTCCAGTCCAATGTTTGCCCTGATAATATGTTACTTAAAGGGCCAGTTTGCATCTGTTGCAAATCAGCTTAGCTCTTCTGATTTCACATGACACAACAGTCTACCTAGTTTGGGAATCTGACTAAAAGTGTCTAAAACACACCTATATGTGTGGCTATGTGTGTCTAAATGACAATACAATAAATTATTTGAAAGTTGAAAGTATGGTAAATTTTCCTTTGCAGAAGAACATTACATTTAAGGTGAATATTAAACTTTACAAAAGGCTCCAAGCTGAGTTTCCTCTGCTGTTTCTATACAATGTCAGAAGTCCCTTTGGAAGTTTAGATTAAAAGAAAGAAAAAACTGTACATGCTTCACCCTGAAGGCATCTGAGATAAGACAGAGAGCTGTGAAGACCCAGACTTTAGGCAGTGCTCAGCCCCAGTGTAGGCCAGAGACATGATCTGGCTTAAAAAGAAGACAAGTCAAATGATCCGTGTATCAGAGGACAGATGGCTGTATTGGTGACTTTAAAACCAGTATGTTCCAGGTTTCTCCTGCTTTTCCTCAGGGTTTTATCTGTCTCTGTATTGTTAGTTTGTTCCCATGATTGCCTCCTCTCCCTGCTGCCAAAAGGCAGATGGGGAGGAAGGAAAGGAGAAAAGAACTCTCCTCTTCTGCATCTCTCATTCTCTTTCTCTGTTCTCTCAGATTATTCTTTGACTTCCCACAGAAGTTCTTGCCTTTAGTGTGAGGGTTCCCTGGCTCTGCCCTTATCCAGCCATAGCAGCCTCTGGGCTGACTCCTGGTTAAGATCCTAGAGGTCATTCCCCAGCCATGATAGAATATGGAGGAAAGAAAGGAAGAAGAAATAATAGGGAATAAGGCCTATATTTGCTTAAAGTAGAAGATTCCTTAATATCTGTTAAAGCATCTCCCCACGAACCATTCACCCTATTTTAAAAGCAAAGTTCTACTTTTGACTTCTCTGATTTTCTGAAGATACTTTTTGAGGCATGTGAATAACAAGTTGTAGAGAGTTGGATACCTCCAAATTCCATTGAACTTGGTTTTTACAGCTTGCTTTTTAAAAATTTCATTTCTTATGACATTATTTTGAATTTCAGTGATTATTACCTCTGGCTTTCATTATCATCAAAATAACATAGATATATATAATGCCCTTTTGATCTTCCAAAATAGTCTGATTATGTCTGTTTTCAATTGCTGTACCACATTATGCACACAAATAAGGAAATGCTGAGAGAACAGCATTACAGGGGAAGCTCTCACACTTCTGCAAAGCCAGCACTAATGAGTGCCCTTATGAAGTGCCTGTATGGTGATACACAGCATGGGGAACAAAGAGGAGCAATTAGAGGTCTGCATGCAGTTGCAAGACTGCAGTCTCATTGAGATCACAGAAATGTGGCGGGATAGCACACACAACTGCAGTGTAAGCTGCCATGGATGTCACTCCTATCTTCAAGAGGGCCAGAAAGAAGACCCGGGGAGCTGCAGGCCAGTCAGTCTTACCTGAGTCCCTAGGAATGTGATGGAGAAAATACTTCTGGAAACTATTCCTAAACATATGAAGGACAAGAAGGTGATTTGGCTTAGTCAGCATGGATTTATGAAATGGAAATCATGCCTGACCAGCCTGAGGACCTCTTACAATGAAATTATTAGTTTGAGTGAAGAGGGGAAAGCAGTGGATGTTGTTCATCTTGACCTTACTAAGGCTTTCAACACTGTCGCCCATAACAGGACAGTGAGATGGATTGAAAACAAGTTGAACTACTGGGCTCAAGGGAATGTGATTAATAGCTCAAAGTCCCACTGGAGACCAGTCCCTAGTGGTCTACCTCAGGGGTCGATCCTGAGTCCAGTACTGTTTGTCACCCTCATTAATCACCTGGACAATGGGACAGAGTGAACCTTCCGTAAATTTGCAGTCAATGCAAGACATGGAGGAGTAGCTGATGCACCAGAAAGTTGTGCTTGCCCACCAAAAGACCTTCAGCAGGCTGGTGAAATGGGCAAACAGGAACCTCATAAAATTTAGTAAAGGGAAGTGCAAAGTCCTGAAACTTGGGAGGAATAACCCCTTCTGTCAATATAAGGTGGGGTCCAGCTGGCTGGAAAACAGCTTTGCAGAAAAGGTCCTGGGGGTCCTCAAGTTGCATCAGGGGAGGTTTAGATGGGATATTAGGAAAAAATTCTTTTCTGAAGGAGTGGCCAGGCATTGGAATAGGCTGTCCAGGGAAGTGGTGGAATCTCCATCCCTGGAGGTGTTCAAAAACGTGTAGATATTGCACTTCAGGACATGGTTTAGGAGGCATGGTGGTGTTGGGTTGACGGTTGGACTTCATGATCTCAGAGGTCTTTTCCAACCTTAATGATTCTATGATTCTAAGTTGACCATGAGCCAGTGATGTGGCCTTGGAGCAAAGAAGGTCAACAGCTTCTTAGGCTGCATTAGGCAGAGTGTTGCCAGCAGGTCGAGGGAGGTGATCCTTCCCCTCTGCTCAGCAGTGGTGAGCTGACCCAGCACTTATGGGTACTGGGTCCAGTTGTTGCCTCTCCAGTACAAGACAAAGAGGGAAAATACTGGAATACATGTAACAAAGGGCCACAAGGATCATTAAGGAATTGGAGCATCTGTCATACGAGGAGAGGCTGAGAGAGCTGGGACTGTCCAGCATGGAGCAAAGAAGGCTCAGGGGGGTCTGATACATGTGTACAAACACCTGATGGGGGGAGAAAAGAAGACAGAGTCAGACTCTTCTCAGTGGTGCCCAGTAACAGGACAAGAGGCAATGGGCACAAACTGAAATACAGGAAATTTCATTTTACAATAAAAAAGTACTTTTTTGCTGTGAGAGGAGGTCAAACACTGGAAGAGACTTCCCAGACAGGCTGTGTAGATTCCATCTTTGGAGATACCCAAAACCTTTCAGGGCACGGACCTATGCAACTTGCTCTGGTGGACCTGCTCTCAGCAGGGTGTTAGACTAGACAATCCCCAGAGGTGCCTTCCTGTTTTACCTGCTCTATGGCAGTCTGTGATTCTATGTGACATAGAAATGCCAAAATTACAAGCAAGAGTAAATAGAATAGATGAATGTTTTAGGCCTTTTTACCTTTCTCAAAAAAAAAGAAAAAAAGAAAAAAAGAAAAACAAAAGCAAATAAGCTTCCTTGAGTGCTTCACAAAAAATTTAATCCCTCTTCATTTCCTAAATAGATGCTCATTTCATTCTGTAAGTGCTGGAAAAAGGGACTTGGAACAGAAGTACAGGTTGAGGAACACAGCATGAGCAACGCAGTAATAATTGTACCTTACCATAAAAAATAGCTTTACTTTCTGCATTTATTTTTCATGTCTTTGTTCTTGTTTGTTGATATCTAGCAGGGCTCCCTTGATGACTCAAACTCTTTGTAGCATATTGGAAAGGATATAAAATATGATGTAATACAGTCTTTGGGCTAATACATTTTCAAAAATGTTTCATGCCTCATTTCTCATGTAAATTCTTAGGTTGCATTCAGCCTTCAAAGTGTCATTCATATTCATGAAGAAAAAAGGCTAGCGTTCATTACTTTCACCGATAATCTATAAGCACTGTCAGGCTTGTCCACTAGGGACTGCATCAGTGCTCCAGGGAAAGTGTATGCTCATGGTGTTCCTATCATGAGGACACTGTGACTAAGAACTGGATCATAGGCAGATGATGAAAGTGTGTATATAGTCTTGTCTTTGCTTAGTTCTGAGGATCCTCCCGTTTTCTCTGCATTTTTGATCCAGTTCAAACTCACACCCTTGTGGCTCAACATCGCAGGCTAAACGAAGCAAACTGAACAAGACCCTCTTTAGCAACACATCAGTGACACTTGCTCCTCAGCTGGGGGGTTGCTGTCAAGGAAAGTCTTTTGTGGCTTTCCTCCTCTTTGAGAAAAGAGCGTCAAGATCTAGGATGAGACCCAAGCATCCCATGATATCATGCATGGCTCTGCTGCTGTACCATATACACGGTGATGTCTCCAAAATGTTACTGAGTCCCAGACAACTAAGAAAATTAAGACAGGTCAATATCAAAGTGATTTCAACAGGTGTCAGCTGGTGCTTTCACATGCACACAGTACTGGGTTGAAAGACTACTGAGCTCTGAATCTGTATTCAATGAAACTACGCTAATTATGTTTATTCGTCTTATTTACGTTGGACTTTTTCTATTTTACTTTTCTTACCATCTAGGTGATAAACTATGAGCAGTGGATTCCACCACGAGTTCACAATCCAACTGTGGCTGGTAACAGTGAAACAGTGAGTTGCCATGAAAAATGTTCATTTTTCTTCATCAGCAGCTAGCAGCCTGGAAGAACCTGCTTTTTAGTAGGATTTTCTTCACTGTATGTTGATTCCCCAAAAGTTGAAAGATCTTTATCCATACCCATGTTATTAGTCATGATAATTTATTATTATTATTAATCATAAAATTTATCCAAAGTCAGTGCATTTTTCCAGAACTAACTCTTTGTATAAATAGAGCAGAAAGTTCTCTGTCATCATGTACTATGTTAATACTCACTATGTGCAGCAATGGTATTACTGAAACTTTCCAAAAATTTCTGTGGTACAATAATGATAGCACCATTGAACCAGTAGACATACAGTAGTTTTTGTCTTCTCACTATTACACTGTACTCTGAATTTAAGGGCATAGGTAGTCATGATTAAGTAATTGCAGTTCTTTGGGAAAAGCAAACCAGTTGAGGAAAAATCACAGAGATTAGACTCTGCCGTGACTAAACTCTTTATGCTGAGAAGTGACACGCTGTGCAAGTACTTTTATTGAAATTAATGCAGTTAGACCCAGGAAAGGGAGTGCTTAACAGGACTGAGATTGCTGGAATCTGACCAAGAGTGTTTTACACTTATCTTCCAAATTGCTGTATTTCTGCCACCAGGTTAATCCTCATAAAATCTCAGTGAGCAAAGACTACCAAGGTATTTAGAATATCTTAGGATAAACTGGAAAAAATTTATCAGACACAATTTAGGCCTTTTTTTTCTCTAATACATTTTTATAAGTACATTTTTAAAACATTTTTTTTTCCATAAGTATTCATGCACACTTCATGCAAATTATTTGCGACTAAAGGGCAGCCTGTGATTTATCTTCTTAGACAATTCATTTTTATTTGTGGTGTGACATGATTTTGCATGACTAAAACCCGATGAGCAGGGAAATAAAGAATATTCATGTTCATGAGGGAATTCTTTCCTTAGAGATAGCTTTGCTTATAGATTGGGCAAAACATGAGCACAGCTACAATGTTCAATTGAGCAAATACTCTGACTCTAGAACATACAGGGGAGGGAAATTTTAAAGTCTTTACATGTGTTTTAAATGAACAGCTTTTTATGAGTGGAGACTTACTGCTCTGTGCACTGGTCTTCAATATTCCCCCATAGTTCCTCTTGGAACATCCTTCCCCTTACACAGAGAAGGAAAGTACTAGGAAGTAGCATACTCCAAATCAGTGTACATTACTGGTCCAACCAGTAGTGCTGCATATTCTGTCGCTGCATTTCCTTCTCTCATATTCTGGACAGCAGCAATTAGAGATACCAGATTCCAGATAACTCAAACAGCTAGAAGACAATTGCCTGAAACCAGCGCACAACATTTAACCTTTTTTTTTCTCCCTCACTTTTATGCATGCTTTCACTAAGATGGGGCTGAGGGTTGCCAGGACAAGACACGGAAAATGTGAGACCGGGATGGTCAGTTAACCAGACAGTCTGTCTGGTTTCTACAACAAATAATGTTTTACCTTTGTTTGAATAGGCAGCTAAACTTCTGGATTTCAATGCTTAGGTAAACCAAAATAAAATACTGTGTATTTAAAAGCTGTCCCATCACTAGCTGATACTGCATGAGCTTTTTTCTCCATAAAACAGGGTTACTGTATTTATTGCTTAAGCAGTTATGACATTTCACTAACAATAGACTCTACCAAATGAGTGCTTTTAAGGTAAAGAGGATTAGAGTTTGCCATTAATAAAATTATCTGAATAGATTATCTTCCATTTATCTTGATGTCTTCATGATAGAAATCCCAGATCACAACTCAAAGTCATCTTATTGCTTTTGTATCATTACTTATAAGTGAACAAATGATTATTACTACAGGAGATTATTAGAGCAATATTAGCATTTTAAATCCACTGTGATTTATTTTGCAAAGATATCTCACAATGAAAGACTAAAAAATTACACCTCGATTTCTCTCTGTAGTTAAGCTAAAACTGGAGTCCTACTGTCTTAAATTTGGAAGAGGGGAGAAGGGGCTTGAAACAGAAATCAGAACATGATTAATCTAAGGATGCTTGGATTTGGCCCACATTGGATGATGAATACTCAGATCCAAGTGGTAAAAGGGTGTCATCGTTTGGCTGTGGCCGGCAACAAAAGTGCCATGCGGCCGCTCTGCAGCCCCTCACCCCGCTGGGGTGCGGAGGAGAATAGAAAGAAACAAAAGGCAAAAACTGGTGGGTGGGGATAAGGGCAGTTTAACAGAACAGCAAACAAAGGGAACAGTAACAACAATGATACCGATAAGGAGAATACACAACACAAACAGCAGAACACAGAGAGCAACTCTCACCGCCTGCTGCTGCCACATGCTCCCGAGCTACGACTGACTTCCCGCCGCCCAACTCCCCCAGCCAGAACACAGCATGATGGCACATGGTATGGAATACCCTGCTCTGTTTGGCCAGGTTGGGTCAGCCTGCCTGGCTGTGTTCCCTCCTGGCTTCTGATGAAAAATTAACCCTGTCCTGGCTGAACCCAGGACATTATCCACCCCTTATACTGTACCATCTACGTCATGCCCAGGTCCCCCATTGTCCAGTTGATCACCACCACTTCTCCTGTCTCCAGATATCATTCCCTTAGTCTATGGATCATCACTCTAAAGTGTCCATTGAGTTCATTTAATCCATGA
>Ga0065711_1001176_pt1 | contig 47067 bp, 27 predicted proteins | sample Hoacrofraction12_FD_59098 | JGI IMG/M metagenome (GOLD analysis project Ga0065711, IMG submission 59098) | Hoatzin crop microbial communities from Cojedes, Venezuela - Epithelial fraction 12 v2 (version 2) | ecosystem: Host-associated > Birds > Digestive system > Esophagus > Crop | place...
AGTCCCCTCATCATCCTCGTAGCCCTCTGCTGGACTCTCTCCAGTAGCTCTTCATCTTTCTTGAACTGGGGAGCCCAGAACTGGACACAGTACTCTAGATGAGGCCTCACTAGGGCAGTGTAGAGGGGAAAACTATGTCAAGGTAGACTTAATATCAAACACTTTAAATCAGATTCCTTGGGTTAAATGCTTATTTTAAAACATGGATACTTACTAGTCTAGGAAAATCATCTTTTTGGCCAGCTGTTAAATTCTTCCCGCTGTTAGCAGACAATACCACACCCAACTACAATTACTTCATTCATTTCTAATGGAACAGTAAACTTAAAAACCCTCTGATTTTCCTCTGGCAAAAACCTTTAAAAATCTGGAGGATCCGAATGGGCAGGCTGCAGAAGAGGCACTCTTCCATCTCCCAGCAGCTGACCCAGCACTGTTGTTTTATGTCCCCAGGTTGACTGCAGCAGATACCTGAGCAATACCAAAACCAGCGAAGCCATCACAGCCTGCCCCTTCATCCTGCGCGAGATCTGTGGGACGGATGGTGTCACCTACAGCAATGACTGTGCGCTGTGTGCCCATAACATGTAAGCCCTGGAGTTCACCCCCTGACAGCTCTGCAGAGTCACTTGCCAAGCATTTTTAACTCTGTTTTCTCTTCCAGCGTATTTGGAACCAGTGTTGCCAAGAAGCATGATGGAAGGTGCATAGAGGAAGTTCCCCAAGTAAGTGAAGCCTAAAGAAAAAGAAGAGCTGAAGCTGGTGCTAATTGCATAACTTGAACACATGCTGGCTGCTTTTGGTGGTGTAGCCTCCACTGGGGGTCACAGCTTGTGCTGTCCTTCCTTCTGTGGGTGGACATCACCCTCCCGGCAGCAGGAACATTGTGCATTTCCTGCACGCAGTCAGGAGAAGAAAGAGGAGACGACAGGTGAGGAATGATTAATGAGACAGGTAGCATAAATGATTTAGGGCTTTGCAAGAAGAAATCCCTTTCCCACAGCAGTCGATCATGGCTGCGGTGGGAACTTAGCAGTCTGCCTTGGCAGTATGGGAAGGGGACACAGAGGAACCAGGGTACCCATTACCTTCTGCATGCTTGCATTTTACAAAAGGATGCTCTGCAAAGATTAGAAAATTGCCTGTGTTTTGAATGCTGATACCTAATGTACCAGGGGATTCAAAGCCCTCTCTGGTTTCTTTTTTGTAAATGCAATGTAATCTAATGTATACCAACAATGAATCTTGTAAAAATACTAGATTAACTATATTTGGCCAGCTCTAAACTATTTACACTCACTGGGGAATAGGAGACCAAAGCCATCTCATTAGCCTGTGTTTGAAAGAGTCAACATCCAGAGTCAGATATTTGATTTCTATACAAACAAACTATGAAATGTCATTCCTTTGTTTCCTGAGTACGCTCTGTGCTCAAACCGAGTGAGATACATAAATCAGGGAGGAAGAGCTCGCACTGGAGAAACTGGGAGTGCTAAAACGCAAGGCCAGTTCTTCAACCGGTGTAAATCAGCTTCAACTGCTGTCAGTCCTGCTGACAGATTTCAACACTCGGAGCCGTCCCCTTGCAACAAAAGGCCTGTCATCACATCTCCCCTCCATTCTTGTGGGCTATGAAAAACTCCTTGGTCACAGTCAGCTCTCTCGCGGGAAGGGCATAAATCATGCCATTTTGATTTGCAGATTATTTTTGAGCTGCATTTTGTAATATCCTGGTAGGTTCAGCAAGGTATAGGGACATCATGATAAATACAAAGCTGAATGAGTGATATCTGCCTTCAAGCCTTGATTCACTCTTCTCCAGCATAAGGCTACGAAAGGAAATTGCTAGTTTTCCAAGAAGAATGAGTTAATCTATAACCATAATTTGTCCCATGGCAGATCCTAAAAGGCAGAGCATAAGTGGGGGGTGTGGTGTGTCTGGCCACCCTTCCACAGAGCAGAGCCCATGCCAGAGCTTTTCCCATCTTTGTTGCCCAGCTCAACTGCAGCCGGTACCAAACATCGACGCTGCAGGATGGCAGAGAGATGCTGGCCTGCACGATGATCTACTCTCCTGTCTGTGGCACCGATGGTGTCACTTATGCCAGCGAGTGTACACTGTGTGCCTACAACCTGTAAGTACTCGTCCTTCTCCCTGGGGGATTCGAAATGGTGGTGATTGGATCTGTCTTTGAGTGCCAAGCAATGCACATGGTCTCCCTCTGAACCCCTGTGCTGGATGGGTCCACCCCTCTTTTCCTGGTTGGTGTTTGACATGGGCATTCAACCCCAGGGCCCCTCAAAGAGGGATGCGTCAACTGGAGAAAGCATTATTCCAAAAGATGTGTGCCTGATCCATAAGGGCACATTCTTGCTAGTGCTGTGCAAGCGATGCTAAGCTAATTAATCTGAAAATCTCCTGTGCACTACGTGCAAGTGAGGTGATGTTCTTGTGCTACAGTTGCAATGGGGAAGGTTGTGGCTAACGATGGTCTTCTTCCTCCAGGGAGCATCAGACCAGTGTTGGCAAAAGGAAGGATGGACTCTGTGAGGAGGATGTTACAAAAGTGAGTAGGAAAGGATGGGAACAAAGAGTGAGGTCCAGTGTCTGTTACAGTCATGGGGGACTGTCCTCTGCTCTGGGTTACAAACTGGGGGGTAATGGTGGTGTGCAGACCTGAAGAGACCCCTTGGGAATTTCACACTGGTCATAGAACAGCCAACATCCATCCCATTGCTCTGTAACTGTGCAGGAGAAGATGTGGCAGTGAGCAGAAAGAGTATGAGATCACATCTGCCACCAAGAGGAAACTTTGAGCTGGTTGGGTTATTATAATGCTACAGACAGTTTTGTTTCTCAGTGGGGTGTCATTCGTTATGCTGGGGGGATCACGGTTTGCTCTCAGGCAGAGAGACTCATGTCTATTTTCCCTGTGCAGGAGTACTGCAAGGGCTTCCAAGAAGTCTCTCCTATCTGCACCATGGAATATTTGCCCCACTGCGGCTCTGATGGCCAAACATACAGCAACAGATGTGATTTCTGCAATGCCTACCTGTACGTACAAGGGCAAAACCCTTCCTTTCATGATCAATTCCTGTACCTGCTACAAATGCAGGGCTGTTTTCACAATGTGTTTTTGACTAACGGCTTATGGGTGTATACTAGACATTCCTGGTGCGCCATGACTTGTGCAAGGAGATTGGCTTTTTTCATTTTAAGGGAAAATGCAAAGGGACCATTTCTGTGATCTGTATGTGGCCTTCTGTTTGTTAACTTCAAAGATATTTTGTTTATTTTCACCAGCACATAATCTGTTCCACAAGCTCATCAGGGCATGTGAAAAGTACTTCACCAAACCAACTGCATAGTATCAAATGTGTGAAACCTTTCATCTTTCATTTAATGATAATAATGAAAGGGAGTATTTGGGCTTTTGAGACTGTTCTTTATCTCCAGTTAACACGAAGCCAACACTTGGGTCAGTTAGTTGAGGAATAGGGCTTCAGCACTGAATATGCTCTGTGTCTAATTCTTCTCTCTGCTTGTCTCACCAGGGAAAGCAATAGGACTCTGAACCTCATCAGTCTGACTGAATGCTAAGCCTGTGCTGGAGTCCAGCCCAGGAGGACAAGCTCCCTTACACACGACTTCCCATGAGATGATCTTCCCCAGCAACTTTCCTTCAGTTTACCTCGTTTCCTTAGCTCCTGAAACATTTGTTCAATAAACTCAGATGGCAACATTTCTCTGTCTTAATGACATGTCTCATCGCTTTTTCCCCTCCTCCTCCCTGACACAGAACTTCTAGTGGTGCATATGTATTTGTTTATTGGTGTTGTGCTCTACCAAACAATGTGGGTAAATCTTTTCCTGCTACATGTCAGTGCCATCCCTGCTCTGACAAGGGTCTAGCCTTCCCTCGGAGCTCCCAGGCACTTCTTTACTACTCAGAGTTTCCTTGTCAGTATTAGTCTCGTCTAACCAATCTCTATGACCTGGTCACGGACTCCATCTTTATAGTCAGCGCAAGGAGACACTCACCTGAAGGACATGGTCCACCTCCTCCGTAGGGCAATGTCTAGGATGTGGGTGGTGATTTGCTCTCAAGAAGAACATTTTCTTGCTGCAGGCTAGAAAGCGAGACTGGCTGCCTAGCCAAGAGGTGCCCCGTCCTGGTTCCCACTGCCTGTGCAGTCTGTGCCATGGAAGAGACAGCACCTGCTGTCAGGAAAGGTGATCCCAGCCTGTCTCCACTGAATTTGTCTTCAGTGTCAAGTGCTGTTATAGGATATAGTCTACAGGAGGGGAATGTCGAGCTCCCTTCTGGGTCACAGACAGCAGAAATGTCCACTCATAAAATATCTTGATTTATTAATGCAACAGAGTATCTCCAGGACTGGTAGGCAGAAATCACCCCTGGGGTGGGAGAGAGCCCTGGTACAGCACTGCAGCTGCCTGACGTCTAAAGCCACGTGGGAAAGAAAAGGATGCAGAGGTTCACTTGTGACCAGTTTTAACTGAATACTTCACAAGTCATAGGAAAGTGGTTCTGCCTGATAGTCCTATTTTGCCTACTTTTTTGAGGCCAAAGAGCTCAGGACTTGGTGATACGATTGCTGTCACTTTGATGTCTGTATGGATGGCAGGGAGGCAGAGGAACCTGGGGGCTGCTGTTCAGCTCTTGGCAACATAAGTGTAGCCACTACCACTAGCTCCACACCAGGTCACCAAAGCTATTGCAAGTCCAGTATTTCAGGGTCAAACGATTTCTTCTGCACTACAGCTAATACCTCCCTGATTCAATGTCCCGCTGTAGTTTACCAGAGGATAACACAATTATTTGGATCAGTTTGGAAAGTCACTCTTTGAATTGTCAGGCTAAATGAATAGGCTGAATGCAAATGTTCCTGACTTGGAGATACTGTGGGTATTGTACCAGAGAATGAGGCCATAGCACCTCTGTGCTATTAGAGTCTGTGGTTGGCACGTTCTTTTCAAGACGATTTATAACTAACAATGGCTTATTGTAATTTTCTTGGGTCTGTGTCCTAATGTAAACGTTCCTTTGGTTTGTATAACCTTTTTGCCATTTTCTGTTACGATGTTTTTGCAGAACATGCTGCTTTAGTCTTGTTTAAATGTTACTTGGCTATCCTCAGGGGGGATAAGACCTCAATAATTTTTTTTTTTGTGGATCTTGGCAGACTTTCACTTGGACTTAGCTCTGACTGCTGGCTTTTGCAAGCCTTTGCAGTAAAGTTGTCAAGATCCAACTGAATGGCATTAGCTGGGTACAGCCGTGCCAAAGCCTCCTCTGTGGAGCTCGTTGTCTGATGACATCAAAGACAAACACGAACTCAAAGAGGCACAAAGTTGAGATTAAGTCAGAGTAGGGAAGAAGCCAAAGCAGTCATTAGACAGAGGTTTACATGCAGTATTTGCCAGTAGGTTTCATGTAAAAGTATGTAGTGGAATAAATCACTAAAACTGGGCCAGAAATTGGGAAAAGCCTGACACTGGAGTTTAAATATCACTCAGGGGGTGTTTTATGAAGCAATATAACTCTCTAATAGTAGGGCAGCCTTTTTCTCAGGGATAGAGCTGTTTTCTGTGCCTTGGAGTTGTTTTTCAGCTGTCCCACGGTTACCTACAGAGTGTGTGTTAATTAGATGTTAATTAGATAATTTGCTTTGTGTTTATGAGGCAGCAACAGTCAGGCAAACATGAGTACATTCAAGAGGAAGTACTGAATTTTTGCAGCTTAGGTGAGAGGTAGAACAATACCAGGCTTGAAGTGGCACGAGGAGACTTGAAAGGCGGTTTTAAGGTATGGTTGACTGAGCTGGGTGCCTGCTTGGCCATAGATAGAGGAATGGCTGGATAGATTGATAGAGATTAATGTGCTGGGGAATACCAAGAGATCATCTCATGAGCTCAGTGCTTGGCAGACTGCAAATACATTCAGTAGCCATCTCCAGCATGAGGGTGACAGATGCTTTGGTGCTGCTCAGCCTACTGCTCCATCGCTTCTCAGGAGCATAGTGCTGCAGAGCCCCGAGGCTGACTTTCTTACTCACCTTGGTCAAAAGCCTTAGCAGGTTCAAAATGGTCAGGTTATTCTCAAAAACCATTCAACTGTCACGCTAGGAAAGCCTGTTTATTCACTTGGAAAGAGGCACTAAAAGGATCAGATGCAAGCATGGATTTAGTCCTGCTTTGGTGGACTCTTCTTTTTGCACTCTTGCCGTGAACAGAAGTAGTTGCAGGTGCAGCCTTATACCCTCAGTCAAGCATGCAGTGAAGAAAAAATGACTTTCCAGTGCCTGCTTAGACTGCAACATCAGGCATCTAAAATTTCCTGCTGAAACGCAGCTGGTCCAGCTCTGCACGCTGCCTTGCAGCCACTGCTGCAGACCTCGGGCTCTGCAGGGCAGCGACCGAGCTCCTGAGCACACCAAGGGCTGATGAAATTCTACATATTTCACACTGATGACAGTCCAGCCTTAGGATTTGTGACTTAGAAGTGCACTGGTACATATCACAGAGGCAATGTTTTAAAAATATAAATGCCCTCTTTCCTTCCTTGTTTTTCTAACTTATCTTTATAGCCTTATCAATGTTTCCCAAGTCTACAGTAATTTTTCTTACTACACAAAGAGGAGGAAGAATGAGGTGAATCATTTCATTCTTGATTAGTAAGTGGGATTTAGAAAACAATACTTGATCTTTTCATATTGAGCTGAAAAAATTTTTTTCACTATTTATCGGCACTCTCCTATCTTTGACTTGGAAAAAAAACAAACCGCAACTTTTCCTTGATAGTGTCTGTACCTAAACTTCATTCAAACACTTTACCAAAAATTTGTACCTTTCAAAACTATGTCTGCTGATAATTTGCCTTGTTTTAGCTTTTTTTTTGTATGCTGCATTTGCTAGAGGTGTGTGGATGGGCCCAGGTACTCTGTCACTCTCTTGAGGGGTGCTTGAGAGTGACAAGGCTCATCCCACTGTTTTTAAAACTGTTCTCTTTTCAGAAGGATATTGAAATGATTTTTTTTTTACCACTTTTATAACTATATGTTTCTCAAAAAAAGAAATCCTTAAATAATTATACAAATCCATTTTATCAGTCACAAAGGTCTATTTAACTGGCTTTTAGCAAAGAAAATAGTTTGAGAACTCAAAAAATTTCGTCAGATTTCTCTATTTAAAAGAATATAATCCTGCTATCCACCCATTTCATCTTCAGTATGTTCACACCCAGAAATGTCCATTCTCTTGTTGTAATTTAATGTTTGATACAATTTTATTTGATTCTTTGCATGTTCTGGGCTCCGGTTGCTTGCTCTCTGCTGATCAACGATTAGATATCAAAAAAGCAGAAAGCTGCAGCGGAAGGGAGCCTGTCTCCAGCTGGCAGACATCCACTCAGCCTAGGAGGGTTTTCCAGATTTTCACCAGCTGAGGTGCAGCCCCGTAAGTTTAAACATATTGTGAATTTGCAAACAAAGAGCGTTCACATAGTGTATCACTTCCTCCCTATTTTTCGTTCATAGAAGTAAAACTTTAATTTCATTTAAGCCCCTGAAGAATGAGGACTATTTGGAAATTTATTGCTTTAAACTCTTTTTCTCTGTTCCCTTTAAAGCTTAGCTGTAGCACATGCCCCAGGGGCATCGCTGAGGATGGCCAGTCAGGGCCAAGCGCCGGAGCAGATCTGTGGCACAGATGGTTTCACTTACACCGATGAATGTGGGATCCGTGCCTATAATGTGTCAGTCCGACGGAAAGAACATGCTTTCTGAGTGACAGTCGCCTAGCCCCTGGCCTCTCCCTGTGCTTTTCCAATTCATTCTCTTTCTCTCCCCCTTCACTTGCTGCTTGTGCTTGGGGGAAGATCGTGAAGATTAAGCAGAGAAAAGAAAATAGCTGAAGAAAATAGCTGGAGTGGAAATCCAGATGATGCAGCATAGTCAGATGGCATAGGTTTGTTGACTGATAGGATTATAATAGCCAGAGACAGTAAAATCACTTCATTGTTGGTGGTTAACTCAGATGAGCTCTCCTTCTCTTGTATCCTTGGAGAGTTTTATTTACATTCCCAGCACATGTCCCCCTTTGGGAAAATGGCCATACTGAGTGTCTAGTGGTCAGAGAAGGTGGGACACCCCAGGTCTCAGGAACAGCAGTCATCCCAGTGACTAAGAAGGAAGGAAAACCAAGAAGCAGTCTGAACTCCCATTGCTCTTTGTGGCAGCATCCCAAATAATGTCAGCCGGATGCTGAGCACGCAGTGTACGATTGGGCGTAAGTGATGCATATACCTTCTGTTGACATTTTATTTGGCAGTGATTTAATGCTAGCTTTCTAATATTGCTATTCTCCACAGGCTGCACTCAAATGTATGAAAAGAAGGATGGCAAAAAGATGCAAAATATGAGACAAGTAGCAGAAATATTTCTCTGCTATGCAAACGTGCACTAACAGCCTTCACTGACAGCATCATTAAAGTGCAGCATAACCGATTTCAAGACCAGAAAAGGAAACACACAAAACCTTTGCAAATATCAGTGCATTCAGCTCACCTGAGACAAGAATTGTTGTCAGGTTGCTAATGGGGTACAGTGCCCACTCCAAGGGATAGAAGGGTCATGTGGTCAGGTACAACATAGCAGTTGTCATGCATGTACTAACATATTAAGTAAATAACTGTGTGGCTTTGCTAATGCAATAGTTTAGAGCAGGTGGAAGTCCTGCTATCTACCTCAATGTCTGTGAAATAGTAAAATCCTGTAATTGAGCAGCATGCTCTTTTCTGTCAGCACCAGTGGTGCTTCACTCATGTCCATCTGCAAAGAATCAGCCAGTGGTCTCATTAAAGCTCAACTGCAGAATGAATGAAATTGTTCCCCTTTCTTTTGATGTTAGTAATGAAGGAAGCAGAGTTCAGTGGTTATGTTGCTAATAGTCCTTCGGCTGTAGAAACTCTTTCCATCCAGTTCCTCCTATTCCAGCCAAGTGTTGAAGTAATAGCACCATGATGCATCCTGACTCTCACCCTATTCTCCCTTTCTTTCCTATCAGGTAGAGCAGTGTATTTTCATTCTTAGACTATTGCACATTATCCCTCAGAAAGAAAATCCCTTGTTGCTGCTTTGTTTAAAAGATATTTCTTAAAAAGCAAACTATCATCCATCCCAAATCCCAGAGGTTCCTGGTTTTCTTCCCATAATTGAAAGCAACCACCTTCATTTGTCTTTTCCAAACATGGTTTCTGATATGAATTTTTGCTAGTTTGCTGGCTGATAAGGTGAGATCTGGGAGTGTGTTCCGCATTGCCTCATCCCGTGGTTTCACATGGAAAGAAAAGTTTGCCTAGGGATATGATACACTGATATTTCTTGGGACAGTTAACAGGCAGAGAGATGCCTCCAGGTTACTGTGGCGGCAATGGACTGGCATCTCCAGTTGCTTAGCACTCATGGTTGNTTTTTCCCATATGGGGTTTGTGCAGGGGGACGCACTCTTGAAATGTTTATCTAACTTAAAAACTACTTTGGAACAATTTCTGTCTCATACATATCACTATCCGTGTATAAACTTCTGCACCTCTATCTCCCTCAAGCTGGGCAGAGTCTCAGCTTGCCCTGTCCTNAGCTTGCATGAAGCAGGTCCCAGATCCTGGCTGAAAGGGCTGTGAAGATACAGGCTGATGGAGATCTGATTGCAGACCTGGGACTGGTCCGAAAGCCCTGAGTCCAAGGCTTTGGCCATTTACTCAAGGAAAGTCTTCCTTGGTTGCCTGCTACTTGAGATAGAGCTCAAAAATTGTTATTCCGGTCCTCCTGACCTCTGATCGAAAGCATAAAAGGAAACTACCACTTCTTCACAGCCAGTCCTCCCCAAATGCACAAACTTCGTGTGTTACTTACCAAGAGGAGGGAGACGTAAACATCGAAGGTTAATTACCCTCTTGTCAAGAACACTTTGTGGTCTATAGACATGTCTGTCAATCTCACAAAGCAGAAGTGAGGGGAGCGAGCACTGAAGGCATGTTCCTATGATAAATTAATGAGACTTGGCAGCTCTCTGTGAAGCGATGATCCCTGTGCTTCATGGGAGACTGTAACCTGTCTCCCCAGCCAGCCTTGCCATAGCCTTCATATTGTAGCTGCATCTGGGATGCTTATCCCTCTGTAAACAAGCTCTTGAATGCAGCTGTCCAGGGATCAAGTGATCTTCCCTGAGGCCTTTGTATTCCTCTTTGCTCCTTAGTAGCATGCAGCAATTGCTCATCCCAATCATACAGAATTACTTTTTCAAGCCCTGCTTGTTAGTCAATTAAAATATCTTACTTCTGCCTATAAGCCTTTCTTGGCAATGACACTCTTTGGTGGCTCGCGTAGCTGTCTGAAATCCAAGGGACACAGCCACGATCCCCCTGCTGTGTGCTATTCTGGTGATGTGCGTGCTGCTAGATGACTGGTAGATTGAAAATGCCTCATCTGCTGTCCTTTGGAGATGTGTTCAACTATTCCCCTGGTTTATATAACCTCAGAGCTATTTGCTTTCATGGCAGAACATGATTATTCATTCTATTTTAACTGTGCATTGAGCTATAAATAATGTCTCATTGCAGATAAGAATCTATTGAATACTTTTTTTTTCTGCTTTTGGAAGATTTTCCCCTGACCCCAGCTGCTGGAGGAGACTTTCCCAGCCTTAGCAGTGAAGTTGCCAGGTTGACTTTCTCCTGCCAGACAGCCATGAATGGTGTCAATCCCAGGCTGGCTGCTACTTCCCCACAGCCACCTCCTCATTGTTCCTGTTTGGGCTGTGGCAAAGATGAAACGAGCACTCAGCAATGCACAGCTGAGATCACTGAATTGTCAGGAAAACTGATTAAACCAATGATTTCCTCATCCTCTGACCAGCTGCTAGGTAGCAACTCCTGCATTACCTCCAAACCACCTTCCTTGCAGTATGTTCACTTCAAATAGCAATAGCCTGAGCTGTTGTCCAGCCGAGTGTTCTGCTGTTAAGTGCCTCCTTTTTCTGCCACTTATTTCAGCATTTCCCTGCTTTCACATGGGTAAGTCTTGCCCTGTGCAACGGAGCCCTGTCCTCATCACCCAGTTCTGGAGCGCAGCACAAGCTGGTGAAGGTGAGAAATGAAGGTATGTCCTCAGAGCTGATATTGCTGAGAGCTGCATCTGGTCCAGGCTGCAGCACAGCAGTGAAGGGGCTGCTATTATGGGAGCTGATTTTCCATGGTGCAGATAACTTTGCCGTAGTTTTGAATGTTGGTGTTCTGTGGAGTTGTTGTGATGGTAGGGGGCCTGAGTCATTGCAGAAGTGGACACACTTTGGAATCATTGACAGCTAATAATATTCTCAAATTGGAATAGTTTAGTGTGCTTTTAAAGGCTACCACCTACTCTTTTTGTTGTACAATTTACTGGTCATCATGTGCAGATGTGGCACTTGGGAACACGGTTTAGTGGTGGACTCGGCAGTATTAGGTTTACAGTTGGACTCGATGATCTTAAAGGTCTTTTCCAGTTTAAATGATTCTATGATTGTGTGATCTCCCATAAAAATGTGCTAGGAGCTTTTTGTACCTCTTACCTGGGACTCTATAGCAAAAGTTGTAGAAAAACTCTGAGGTTACTCTCCCGAGTCATGGAGAAGTACTGTGTTCCTTCATTAATAAAAAAGATCTGTAGGAGACAGCATTATGTAAGTACCTTATACACAAAATAATACAGATTGGAAGAGCTCTCTACAGTTCTCTAGCCCAACCCCTGCTCAAAACAAGGCCAAAGTCAAAGTCAGCTCAGGGTGCTCAAGGTCTTCCTTGTTCAGCTGGGTTTTCAATACCACTGAGGAAAGACGTGCACGGCCTCTCTGGTTCCTGTGCCACTGCTTGATTACTCTCGTGGCAAAAAATAATTCCTCATATTCAGCTAGAATTTAATCCTTTTGCTGTGCAGTTTTGAGAAGACTTTGGCTCTGTCTTCTGTATAACACCATCAGGGAGCTGCAGATATGAATGTGACCCCCCTTAGCCATCTCTTCTCCAGGCAGAAGCAGCCCAGCTCCTGCAGCTTATCTTGTATGCCCTGTGCTCTGGCCCCTGACCAGCCTGGTGGCCTCTACTGGACTCATTCCCATGTGTCAACATGTGTCCATGCAGTGGGCCAAGTACGTTTAATGCATCACATAAGTAATGTGAAACCATGTTAGCTTTCATCTGTAGAGTACAAAGTTCTGCGTACAGTCCTGTTAGTTCAGGAGAACATTCACTGGCATTATCTGAATCAAACTGTATTTAGTAAGTTCATAAACACATGGATATGTTCTCATATCGCTATGTTTTATTCGTATCAGTGACTTTGTGCTTTGTTGCTTAGTTCAAACAGGGCCTTGGGGCACTAGGTGGGAGGCAGATCTTTCATTTGTGCTGTATCTGTTTCTCCGGGCATGTGGCTTACTACAAATAGTTACTGACCACACTGCAGCCAAGAGAAAGACAAGATGGAAACTGCTGTCTGAATTGATTTAGGGGCCATTATGGAATGATTAGAGGCCATTTCATAAAATAACTACAAATAATTATTGTTATTTCCCACTTTAACAACAACTATTTTTTAATCAAATAATGTGACAAAACCCAGGAATGTTTGGAAAATTGTATTAAATAATTTGTCATCCATTTATCAGTATATTACTTACACTGAGAAGTTGCGTATCCTCTAAGAAAATTTCCCAACATCAGTTTTGATACTTCCACAGAATATGAAATTGATACTGGCAAAAACTGTAATGGAAAATGTAAAACAAGAAATTCCTTGGGTAAATGAGAGACGATGTTGTATAATGGCGAAATCCTGCCCTGGTGTTAGCCCGCAGCTCCTCTGATGCTCAGTACCATAACATGTACTTGGTACCCCAAGACGTGGTACTGCTGTTGTTTACTTGCAGATCTCTGCCCTCATGCTGGCTTCTGCATGCATGAGGATTTTCTTTTAGCCAAATAGTCATTAGCCATATGCTTCATCTGAATTTGAGGATTAGAAGAACAGTAATGAAGTGGATTACAGCATGAGATCAGTGGCAGAATTGCTGACCAAATCCTCTTTCTAACTGTGCTTCCAGGAGTAGCTAAGAACGGAGCAACTTGTCCTACAGCATGAGCTTAGCCAGCTGTGGGATTTTTCCATGCTGTTATCAGAGGCAGGATAATCTGGCGCCATAACCCCAGGTGGGAATGATGTGGACGTTGGCTGACTGAAGGCTGTGCATCAGTCTGAAACCTGGTGATTTCTGGGTGTTGTTTTTGTGGCTTGCCTGGAGGGGGTATCCGAGTGGCTCAGGGGAGACTGGTCTTCTCCATTTAGCACTTAATTGTCCCAGACATGAGTCCCTTGAGTGTCTGTGGGTGATTGGTAAGAGAAGGAATGGATCTGCTGAACAACAGACAGGTGTTCTGGTGCTTGGAGGAAATCTCTGTGTTGGGCCAGTAAGTGCCAGACCCAGTCCTGAACCTGGCAGATGCAGTGGAAAATTTTTCTTTGGTGTGTCCAGGCAGCACACGCCAGCCTTTGTCAGGAAGGTGCTCTCCCACCCATCAGGAGAGAGGTCAGTCCTGCCCAGAGGACAGCACCGTCCAGGGCAGGGAGCAGCCTGGAGCAGCAGCATGCAGGCACCGGGCAGGAGGCAACCTGTCAAAAGCTGCCAGGTTGGGACTCGGAAGACTGCGAGGATGATTTGCAGAGGTCTCGCTGTCTGGCTGGAGAAGGCAGCGGCAAAGTTCCTATACAACCCAGGAAGATGTGCCTCCCTCCAGCTGTAGAGAGACTGTATGTGTGAACTGGTGAAGGCAACAAGCATGGCATGTGACAGCAGCCTCAGCATGTTCCTGTACACTCGCAGGGCAAAAGTCTCTGGTTTCCAGAGATGCTGTCCACAAGGCACATAAGGGCAATACATCTTGAAGATGTGCCAAATCTGCCTAAAATATTCATGCATGCTCCCTTTAATTTATAGAAACAAAGCCAGCAGTGTAATTATTTTAATGTTTATCCGTGTGAAGAAACCCACCACTTTTAGGTAAAAAAGTAACCTCTATATCCACTCAGTCATGCTGAGGCCTGCGTAACACGCCAGTGCCCAGGATAGGTGATTCCATGCACTGTAGTGCTATTTATACATTTAAGCATCCGAGTATACACTTTAGACCACTGTGATGTATGGAACACCAACACAATTGCTTGGGCTAAATTTCAATGATTTCAGCTGAATTGCATTTGATTAATGGATGGTGCCTTGTTTGTTCAAGGGAACACCTGTAAAGCATCTTTTGCTCTGCAGCTTCCATGGTGCTGAAGTCTATCCTGAGCACGATGCTTAGCTCCCATTACCAAAATAAACCCAGGTACGCTTGCCATTTTGGACTTGTGAAAGGGATCATGATGAGAAATTTAGCTTAAAGGCAGAACCCGCTCCTGCAAAATTACTCCTGCTAAAACAGCAGAGGTGCAGACCTCCTCCTAGGAAGGAGCAACTTGGAGATAGCACAAAGGCTGGAGTCGTGACACAGACAGGAAAATTGGGACAGGCTCCATGACTTAAGTATCGTTTTCTTAAATATCTGTAGGGAGAAAGGACCTACTGTACTTTCAAGCATATTTGATGCTATGTAAACAGGTTCCCAAACCTTCGGTGTCTTTTGTTCTTAAGATGGCTTGGCGGAACACTTTGAATTGGTCAGTGTGTTTAACTGTGACTAGGTCTGTAAATAAGTGTTGCCTGCTGATAAGGTTCAAGTGACATTTTCAGTGGCATTTGACAGAATTTAACCTGCTTTCAAGTCTTCTGCTGAGCTCTTCTATACCCAGGCAGTGAAACTGTGAAGAAGTCCTTGATTTTATCAAACCATAGCTAAATACCGTTAGATTCACAGGTTAGACACAGTCCTGCCAGACACACCTGTCTAAGCTTAACCAATTCTCCTGATGGCAAAGCAACACCTGACCCGTGTTCTTACCTAGTGGTGAATATCTGGGAATGCAGAAAAAAACCCACTCAAAACCAGAAAACAAAGCAGAGACTTTTAGCCTGATCTGCAAACAGGTAGTACTGCATGTTGGACCACAAGATGGGGACTAGGGGGGTAAAGCCCCTCTCACTGTAAGGGAATACCAGGTTCATGACCACCTGAGGAACCTGAGCATACATAAGTCTATGGGACCTGATGAGATGCATCCCAGAGTCCTGAGGGAATTGGCTGGTGTCGTTGTCAACTCACTCTCCATAATATTTGAAAAGTCACGGCAGTCAGGTGAAGTCCCTAGTGACTGGAAGAAGGGAAATATTGTGCCCATTTTTAATAAAGGGTAGAAAGGAGGACCCTGGGAACTACCAACCTGTCAGCCTCACCTCTGTGCCTGGGAAGATCATGGAACAGATCCTCCTAGAAGCTATGCTAAGGCACAGGGAAGACCTTTCTCTCTGAACTGGGGAGATACAGATTTGATGGGTGGATTGTTCGGTGGACAATGAATTGGTTGGATGATTGCATCCAGACGGTCAATGGCTTGACATCCAAATTGATACTGGTGACAAGTGGTGTCCCTCAAGGGTCTGTAATGGACCATTGCTGTTTAATATTTTCATCAATGACTTAGCGAGATCGAGTGCACCCTCAGCAAGTTTGCAGACGACACCAAGCTGAGTGGTGCAGCTGACACATCAGAAGGACAGGATGCCATCCAGAGGGACCTGGACAAGCTTGAGAAGTGGGCCTGTGGGAACCTAATGAAGTTCAACAAGACCAAGTGCAACGTCCTGCACATGGGTTGGGGCAACCCCTGATATCAATGCAGGCTAGGGGATGAGGGGATTGAGAGCAGCCCTGCCAGGAAGGACTTGGGGGTACTGATGGATGAAAAGCTAGACATGACCCGGAAATGTGCGCTCACAGCCCAGAAGGTCAATCATCTCATGGGCTGCATCCCCAGAAGTGTGGCCAGCAGGGTGAGGGAGGGGATTCTGCCCCTCTGCTCCACTCTGGTGAGACCCTCCCCTGGGAGTCCTGCGTGCAGCTCTGGAGCCCTCAGTACAGGAAGACATGGACCAATTGAAGTGGGGCCAGAAGAGGCCACAAAAATGATCCAAGGGCTGGAGCACTTTTCCTGCAAGGGCAGGCTGAGAGAGTTGGGGCTGTTCAGCCTGGAGAAGAGGAGGCTGTGGGGACACCTGATTGCAGCCTTCCAGTACCTGAAGGGGGCCTAATAGGAAAGATGAGGGAAATCTTTTTAACAAGGCCTGCTGAGACAAGGAGTAACGGTTTTAAACTACAGGAGGGTAGATATAGACTGGATGCAAGGAAGAAATTTTTTACCATGAGGGTGGTGAAACACTGGCACAGCTTGCCCAGAAAGGTACTGGAGGCCCCATCCCTGGAAGCATTCAAGGCCAGGTTGGATGGGGCTCTGAGCAGCTTGGTCTGGTTGAAGATGTTCCTGCTCACTGTGGGAGTGTTGGGCTAGATGACCTCTAAAGGTCCCTTCCAACCCAAAGCATTCTATGTTCTGCCTAAGATGCTCCCTGATGGGAGATGTTGCTCTGCAGAGATGGATGGTGGACCCGCTGTTTACTCCCCTCAATATTTTGTGCTCCTTACATCTCTACCAGAATCCTAAATAGGTTTCTTTTGTCTAAAAGGCTGTTTGTTTTGGTTTTGACCACTGAGAACATGTGATACTTGTCTCAAGCTATTAACCAGATGTCTGGCCAAAATCAATTGCCCAGCAGATGCAGACCATTACCTGAAAGTCAAGACCTCAATAAATATTACCAGCCTCATTGTACTGGTGACAGATTCTGCTGGTTGTTTTATGTCACAGTTGAACAGTTTAGACAATGCATTTGTATATATTTGCAGTTAGCCTTGGAGAGACCATCTCACGAGCAGAGCAGGAGCAGGCAGCCTGCAGACTCCAGAAATACTTCCACCATGACCACGGCAGGTGTTTTTGTGCTCCTCTCCTTTGTGCTTTGCTGCTTCCCAGGTGAGTAAGTCTCAAGGCGTCGCAGAGGCTTCATGTCTGACTCCTGGCTGTCTTTAAAAGGATAAGATAGTGGCTTCAAAGAGAGAAATTCTTCTCCTGCTAAGAGCTAGGCTGCCTCAGTACGCTGGCATCGCGTAGGATGCAGGAGCAGATTTCAGGAGAGTCTTAAATGGATCGCTGTTGTAGCTGATTGTCATGAATACAAATAACTGCAAATGGAGTTCTGTGCTGGTAACTAGTACTGTTACGCTTTTTACACTGCTGTTTTAATGCCGTTACACTGCTTATACTTGTTGTTGTGCAATTACAACAAATGGATAAATACTTGAAACAAGGCTGTAATGAGGTGGTCAGACCTCCAGTAGCTAGTCACAACAATATTGTAATAGCACAAGCAAGTTCTGTGCAGAAGCCTGGCAACTTTCCTGCAATACTTTTGCTGTTAATGGGGAAACGAGAGATGAAAACAAGACAGAGTCTGATGTTCTCACTGCATATTTACAGCTGATGAAATTACAAAGTCAAAGACAATTTTTTTTTCACACTCGGCTTCTTTAAAATGCCTGTTTCTGACAACAGATGTTGTATGTATTTGCTTATCCTGCAGGTGACTATTCGCATCTATCTGTATTGACTCAGGTTTCTTTTCAGATAGGTAGCAGCGGCTCTTTATGGTCAAAACGGATGTGTAAAAAGATAAGCAAGGAAAAGCCATTTTATTTTCAATTAGTAAGTCTACCTATCTCAAAACAAAAAAGAACAAATCTGTTCAAAAACATATTTCATCACAGCCAGCAATAAGCAACACTATTATGCTTATCAACATAGAAAAAAGAAATTCATACATAGTTTATTTAGTTCAGGAAACTAATCATTGGAAATCATTCAGTTTGGTCCTGTGTATAGGAATCTCACATCCAAATTTCCAGCTTTAACTGAAGTCTTATCATACCAGCTTTGTTTCACACTTTATGCCTCTCCTTTCTTTTCCAGATGCTGCCTTTGGGGTTGAGGTGAGTGGAAGATTTCTTTCTGTCACTTTTCTCGGGTATGTGGCCTGGTAAAGACATAACCAAGGGAATGGGAAAAACCTCAGGCCTGTAGATGCTTAGCTGGTTTTCACCTAGCATCAAATTAGTGTCATTGTAATCAGATTCTACAGTGTAAAACATTAAATTATACTGTTATTGGCTCTACGTCTATGCTGTGTATTAATAATGTAGCAGTAGTAATGATAAAAAATATTGAGATTAATTAATTTTTCACCAACTTTAAACTGGTCTAAGCTTTAAGTTGGTCATGTATGACTGGCTCTAAACGGATACCACTGACTTGTGGTATCAGAACCTACCCAAAGGCAACCTATTGGAAGAATAAAATACTATGAGACACTCCAGCTTCCACACACCAGGTCATTAGTCTTGCTCCTCTGAAAAAAAACTTGATCAGCCTGTTGAGATTGAAAAAGTAATAACAGAAGTGCCCTGGAGGGGCCACAAGAATGTAAGAAAGAGGGACCAGTGGATAGCCTTTGTAAAAGGATACCAAGTGAGCGTGAGAGACCACCACTGATTTACCCCATCTGGGGGGCTGCATGGCCATAGCCCTCTCCTCCTCCTCCTCCTTTCCTGCTGTCTTGGGAGGTCTCTGCAGGAAGGATTCACCTGTTACCTGACTGCACCACCAGCACAACTTTGTGCTGTGGTAGTGAAAAACCCACTACAGGTAGTATCTTGTCACAGTCTCATGCAAAATGAGAGTTGTGAATGCAAAATATCTTCTCCACCCTGTTGCTGTACGTTCCCTTAACAGGTGGACTGCAGTGTGTATCCCAACACTACAAATGAGGAAGGCAAAGAGGCACTGGTCTGCACCAATGTCCTCAGCCCCATCTGCGGTTCCGATGGAGTCACCTACAGCCATGAGTGCCTGCTCTGTGCCTACAACATGTACGTACCTCGTAGGACATCTCAGGCAGCAATGCTTAGAACTCCCAGCAGCACCACTTTTCAACAAACAGTGATCTGTCATACGTCACTTCTGTCAATTCCTTCAAAATGAGCTCGGGTATCACTGCGTGGCACTCTGTTGCCTAGGCATTGCTTTAGTCACCGTGTGTCTCTCTTGCTGGTGTAATTTATTCAGGTTTTTCTTCTCCAGCTCAAGCATCATCCAGATGACAACCCCTCCGGCACATCTCATCACAGCAAAGCAGAGCAAAAGGATGGAGAGATGCTCTGCTCTGAACTGCCCGAAACGCTCCTAAAGCTCTCAGGGTCTTTACATCCCTGCTAGCCACTCGGTGCTAGCTGGTCAGGGAGGATGGCTCTACCTTCTCAAAAAATATATACAAGCCTGATTGATTAAAGAGAGTCAGCTTTCCCTTGTATTAGTTACATACTTCTAGCACCGAGGATGTAGCAAGGAGTCTTGGCTGAACTTCCTAACATTTGTCTTTCCCTCTCCAGAGAATATGGAACCAATGTCAGCAAAGACCATGATGGAGAATGCAAGGAAGTTGTCCCTGTAAGTGAAACCAAGGGCAAAACAAGGGGCATGCCTGGCTTCTGAGTGGCCAAAGCTGCCTATTGACTACTGCAAGAAATGATTCAAACAATAAATAAGGGGACATATGAGATGTCAGAATCTTGCATTGGTCATCTTCAAGACCAGGTTGGACAGGGCTCCAAGCAACCTGATCTAGTTAGTGGTGTCCCTGCTCGCTGCAGGGGGGTTGGACTAGATGACCTCTAGGGGTCCCTTCCAACCCAAAACTTTCTATGATTCTATGATCTTCGAGTGAAATGCTATCATAGTGACACACAAAAAAGCATTTTTCCTGCTGTTGTGGTATCTTAAGTAGCCAAACAGGCATACGCACCAGATCTACTTGCTTCCTGTAAGGCTTCACTGTTGCTGTGTTGTGTGTTCCCTCAACAGCTGGACTGCAGTAAATATCCCAACATGACAAATGAGGAAGGCAAAGTGGTGTTGCTCTGCAACAAAGACCTCAACCCCGTCTGTGGTACTGATGGGGTCACCTACAACAACGAGTGCCTGCTGTGTGCCCGTAACCTGTGAGTACTGTGTGTGCAGAGCTCTCCTGTGAGGGACAACGAGTGTTTAGCACTCCTGGCAGCTGTTCTTCTGAATATCAGGGCTTCTACCAAGGCTTTTTCTGTAAGGCATTTGGACTTTGACCCTCCTCTTTCCCTGATAGCTGTACAATGTTTTCCTTTGTGATTAAAAGGAAAATTGTGCTTTGATCTAGAGAGGGAAGTAGAGAGCTGACTGGGGATCTAACGCAGGACAGAATGCTTCTCTTAACTAAGTTATACAGGTCAATGTAGCAGATGCTGCCTTGTAGAGGACAGCGACTGACCTTGTATCTACATTGTCACACAACCTAGGTCCCAGTTCACCCTAACACCCTGGACCCTCCCTTGTCCTTCGCATTGTGCTATAGAACAGTGCTCTGCCAGGCTGTGACACCAGCTGAGCTGGTATCTAGAGCCACGTGGACACAGCCTAAGCTGGAGGTCTCTCGTATCCCACACGTTGTACCTGAGGCTCATCAGCACAGCTGGGACGAGGGGTTCAGCAGAGCAGGTTGCCTGCAGAACTCCCTAACATGGGTGTTTTCCCTTCCCAGAGAGCCTGGAACCAGTGTCGGCAAGAAGTATGACGGTGAATGTAAGAAGGAAACTGCTACAGTAAGTGAACTGCGTGATGGGGGACAGGGTTTCAGTCCCGCTGATACCAGTGGAAACACTGCCAGTGTCAGCAGCAGCTCCCAGAGCAGCAGCATGCCATGGGAGTGCAACTGCTGCTGTGCTTCAACACAGGGAAGATTTTGCTTTCTCCACACATAACACACATTATCCGTGCTGACGTCAGAAAAGGAAGTGGGTGACTGCACAGGAAGGGATCAGTAAAAGACTAGCAGCAGAAATAACCCATCAGAGCAGAACTGAGAATAAGAACAGAGAATGGCTTTTGGGGTCAGGCCAATGGTTCACCAAGCCCACGATGGCTTGATGCAGAGCCCACTCTTAGCAGGGGTCATAAGGATTGTGTAGGAGAGAGTAAGAACAGAGTGAGTATGTATGGGACTCTTCCAACCTCCAGCTATTTTCAGGTGGTGGACCTCAGCTAGGCGTGATTTCTGTGTAGTCAGTAAACCTTGCTGGATTTCTCCTTCACGAAATTCCTCAGCCTCTCCCTGGACTCATACACATTTTTTTCACTATGATACCTCTCAGCAAGTGTAGCATTCATTGCACAAAGAAACAAAATCCCACTCTGGCAGCTTCTAGCTAAGTGCTGATCTTCCCGTTTTAACACTACGGGAGAGATACTGGACCCTTACACAGGCACCAGCACCTACCCTTCTCCAGACACCAATTTTTTCCATTTAATTTCCTGGCCAGGTTGGGAACACAGTGCAGTGTGATCACGAGCATGGCACGTTCACCGAGTAAACTGTTGCTGCTGCTTAGAAATGCTGTGGTCAGGTTATGATACACATCTCTTCAAACAGGAAATTATGATCTATTTTTATATTATTAAATTTTTCTGGCATAGGAGAAATTGATACCTCAGTGCATATCAGATTGTGGAAGGAAGTTAATTACTTTTAGTTAGATCATTATCATTCACACTGCAGCTGTGGCTGGGGGTTCAAGCCCTTCTGCTATTGACTCCTTCTTATCCTTCACATTAGACTTTTCTTTTTTTGCAGGTTGACTGCAGTGACTACCCTAAACCTGCCTGCTTGCTTGAGTACATGCCTCTCTGTGGCTCTGACAACAAAACATACGACAATAAGTGTAGCTTCTGCAATGCAGTCGTGTATGTACAAACACGGATCACATTCGTGTCATCCCTTCCCTCCTATAGGCACAAGTCTGCACAGTTGCCACTTTTCTCATTTGCTGACAGGTGTTGATTAGGGATTCGGGGCAGGAGAACACCAGCCATCATCACCACCATTCTTTTTTTTTTATTAGAGCATACAAGGAGCTATCTGTGGTTTGTTAGTGTGAATGCTTTGAAGACTATTAAACTTAATGGAATTTTTCTTGCATGTCGCAAAAAAACGTTAAATTTGAAGTTTCATTACAGTTTCCCCAAAATATTTTCAGTCTTAGGAATCGATTAAATCATTTCACTCATCTCTTAATAATCAAACAGCCAATGGGGCTCTGAGTCTGCAAGTTCTTTGGCTCTGGGGCAGGATCCTATCTGACACCTTCTCTAGGAGCCAAGCAAAAGGACAGATTGTAGCAGGCAGGACTCAGTCTCTAATCCATTTTTTCCTCTTCTCACTTTCAGTGACAGCAATGGGACTCTCAGTTTAAGCCATTTTGGAAAATGCTGAGTATTGGTGCTGAGAGAATTCATCACAGGATCCCCACTGGCAAATCCCAGCTAAAGATCTCACCTCAGTTCATCTCGCCCTCTGGGGAACTCAGCTCACTCCAGATTTTCTTTCCAATAAACTTAAATCAGCAACATTTCTTGTTTCATGTGTTGTCTCATGAAACATTTTCTTCTGATTTGTTGAATCATGATGCCAGGCTGAACAGGTTATGTGCTTATAGCTCTGGGATATAACAAGAACAAGGTCTTGCTCCCCTCCCTCTCATAAAAGGCAGAAAATTAAACACACGCATAAACCTCAGAGCTGTTTGACTTTGCCCATAAATGGTAGTCAGCCTACATTAGTGTTCAGACCCTTTTAGACCTTTGACACTGTAAAGGGCTGAAATACTGCTCTGAAGTGGTGATGCTAGCTGCTCTCTCTCAAGGTATTTCTGGTGCATTTTCCCTGTGCAAGCATCATCAGCAAAACCTGGTCAGTCTGTGGTGATGTCTGCCCCAAGGGCTGAGCCCTGGCCGCCTGAGCACAGCCCTCACCTCAGGCGTAGCACTCTGCAAGGGCAGGCTGCTAGCAAAGCCTGCATTTTTAAGACGTGTGAGTGGACGCTGTCTGCGTGTCTGGGTCCTACAAATCACATGTTTCTAGGTTTTTGTCATCTTGAACTCGTTCTTTAGTAATCTCCCAGTGTTTTAAGACAAATGCCCTCCTAGGGATGGTTCCTAATCCTCCCTACTTGTCTTCTCCCTTAGTGTTTAATAATGTAGCACTCTTTGCCAGCCCAAGGAGTATTTCAGCAGTATTTCACCATCCAAGGACAAAGTATACTTCTGTTTTTTGAGTGTGACCTGTCATTGGCACCTTGTCTATGAAATTTATTTTGCTTTTGTCCTCTGTTGGACTATTGAATAGGTGTTTTTTTCATCCACACAGGAGAAACATAAATAAATCGGGCATACCCCTTATAAAAAGTAGTATCTCCCATATGCATTTCTTCTGGGATCCAAAGGGAGGGGGATGCTTGTTTTTCTTGGTGGAATGAGGTCGTCCAAAAAAGCGATGCTTTGGTGGTAAAACAGAGGATGTATGTTGAAACGGGCAGATGGATGAAGCAGTGATTTCCAGATTGGGTTCAACTTTTCTGGGATTCAGGCTGGGGTCTCACATCATCCTGTCATCATCAGACTATCAGTCCCTTACTGCACACCTAACCCACAATGCTAATGGCTTTTAGGGGAAACAACTATTGTAAATTCTCTGCCAATGCCCATAAAAGTTGCTCCATCTCTTGTCCAACCCAAGAACTCCCTGCAGTGTCTGGGACACCCTCTAGCTTGCCTGCCCAGTTCACTGTTTTCCTGGTTCCACTATAACTTAATGATGCTTTACTGGGTTGAAGCATGAAAATAAAAGCAGAGACTTCCCACGCCAGAAGCAGTTCATTCAACAGTTTGCTTGTGACAAAGCAGTGTATGTAAATAGGCACTGATAGGTGCACACAGGGAAAACGGGGCAGCAGTCACTGCTTAGGTTTGTACAGTTGCTCTTTTGCCTGCAGGAATTTTCTATGATCCTTCAGAAGGAAGCTGCCACATATTTCACTTGAAATAACAACACAGAGGGTCTATCTAACCCATCTAAACTTCTTGTGACTCCTGATGATGAAGAAGCATTCTTCGTGGCCTGCAGCATGGCTTACCTCTATTGAGGTTGCCACGCTGACAAAACACCGCGAGTGTTACTGCAGAATGAGGGTGGATAAACCAAATACGAATGCACACAGACATGCGCACGTTCATGTCAGCATGGTTACCACCTGAGGGCAGAATTAAGGCTACGTTTGCTGAGCAAAACACAGGCTCCGCTGCAGGCAGATGCTTCAGCCACCATGCAGACAGCGGGCGCGTTGCCGCTGTTTGCTCTAGCCCTGCGCTGCATCCCAGGTGAGCAGCTCTGCTGCCTCCTACTCTGCCTTGGAGTAAGTGCCGTTTGTCTTTAAAACCACAAAAACATCCTCAGACTGGAAAGAGCTTCATTCTACAAGGACTTATTTACTCCTAGAAAGATAGTGTTGAAAAGACTTGACATCAAAGACTATCACTTATGGGGTAATATTTTAGCAACAGAACTGAGTGGGTAAGAACAACTGTGGGAACAGCTCTCCTCTTAGCGAGAGTTTATGCATAATGAAAGAAGTGACATGTACGTGGTACAACCCGGAGACTCAGACATCCAGTATTTAACCTCAGAAATGTTGCAGAAACACAAATTACTTTACTGAATGAAAGCGAACATTTCTTGTAGTCATCCTGAACTAAGAAGCAATTTGAGAGCCTAAATAGTTGAAGCTTTAGAAAAGTTACATCTCACTAAATACTCCTCTCAATTAAGAGCTGTTGTGGAAAGCGTACAAGAAGCTGACTCTGTGTACTTGCCAACTTTACGACCCTGTTTGCCTCAATAACTTGTTCAGAGCCGTGGAAAATCCAGTTTTCTTCTTTTGTTTCGTACACCTTTTTCGATCTTTGCTGTAACCCTCACTAAAAAAAAATTACACCTCAGAATCAATGTTGCGAACATACAATATGGCATAAAATTTTGCCTGAAATGCCTTTTGTCTAAGAAGTCCTTTGCTAACAAACACTGAATTGAAAGTTGTGTATTCAGGACGTACATTCACAGTTCTTTTAGTTCTAACAGAACTCATGAATTTCATTTGTATCATATTTCCTTCTTTTCTTCTTTTTTTCCAGATGCTGATGCAATGGTAGAGGAGGTAAGGGATAGATCTTTCTATTTTCCGTCGTTTCTTTCCTTAAAGCAGTTTCCCTATAAATCCTTACTAATCGTGTGGTGACTAAGCGTTTGAAGCTCCTGAGTCATCCAGCTGTCTGAACAGTATTTGCCACAGATATTATTGGGTGAAATTGCCATTTTCATCTGATGCTGGTTTCAACAAGTAGTGCAGTATTCAGTTAGTGTGCAAGTTGTTGTCAAAATTACTGCAGCTGCACTGGCAATGCTTACACAGGCTCTACACTGCTGGCGGCAACACACCACCGTACCCCTGCCCTGGGCTTTTTCTCAACATCTGCTGCTGGCCATTACTGAGGGGAGCTCAGGGCATGTGGGGGGTCTCCTAAAGGCACCTTACATAGCTGTTGTTGAGAGGTTTTTTGTAAACTTACATCGCATTTATCTACAGATGTACTGCATTGACTACACGGTCTCCAGCCCTGTCTGTACTCTGGAGTATGCCCCACACTGCGGGTCCAATGGTGAAATATCTGCCAGTAAATGCTTCTTCTGCGATACCTTCCTGTACGTATGAAAATAAATCTCTTCACTAACTAAATGGCATGGTAACTTTGCTAAAACTAACTAATCAGTCTTGGAGATCGGTTGGAGAAGTAAAGTTCTTTTATTTTGTGTTTACCTGGCCTCTTACTAGCAAGAGTCAGATTTTTTTTTGGAAGTATTTGCCAGGAATACTTTTCTTTCAGGTATGAAGAGGTAGCATTTAGTAGAGTTGTTCATTTCCCTCTTAAGCAATTTGCTGAAGAGCTCTCTTCCAGCAAACAGAGTCTATCTTCTATAGACTCTTTGTTCTTCCTTTAAATTAAGTCTTTCCCTTGTCTTTGAATGTTAAGACTAAAGTGAAATATCTGGAATAGTGTTCATAAGTTTTCTGTTTTAAATTCCTCTGTGATATATACTTCACCAGAGGGAGAGACAAAGAGTAAAAGCCCAGATGTTCTGTCTCTGAGGTACTGATTTCTTTCTCTGCAGCAGAAGCCATAAGACTCTTCATTTGAGACCTCTTTGAGAGTGTTAACTTCTCGACAGGCTTCAGCTCAGAAAGAGGAATCCTCCCTGGCAATGTTCCCCATGGCAGATGCTCCCCTAAAGCTTTGTCCTGAAACTTGGTTACTCCCGATTCAGCTTGAAATCTCTGCTTAATAAAAAAAGACATCAGTGTTTATGTCTTGCTTTAATAATATGTCTCATTCTGGTTTTACCTAAGATGTTGCATGACATCACTGCAACAATCCTGGGGTGCGGGTATTAATGGGCATATTACAGGGAGATGGAATACACTGCTCTGATCTACAAAGAAATCAACCTGAACTGCAAAGGGAATGGGTAGATGTTGAGGGCACCTGCCTTCATCCAGCTTTCCTACAGAAAGCCAGGCTGGAGCTGCATTGTTCTGCAATGCTCCAATCCATTTATTCCACAAAGGCTGTCTCGGACAGAAACTCTCTGCTGGGGTGAGAGGAACTGGCTGCCTCCCTAACCTGGCCAATACCTGCTGCCTCCCACCTGCGTTACTGTGTGGCAGACTTTGGCAGCACGAAGAGGTCCCGACGAGGGCTGAACATACACATAATTAGAGATAGTCCCGCAACTTTTGCAGCTGGGGGTGTTCTGTGGGTGCTGTGCAGAAGCCGTGCAGGCACAGAAGGTCTTGCTGGCACCAGGAGCTGCTCATCCCTGTTTCAGTTTCCAGGGTTAGCCCTGATTTCTTATGCCCAGAAAAGAAGTGGTGAAGAAGGGTAGTTGTTCCCAGCAACTTCTCTTCCTCTTGCAAGCAGGGTTGGAAACACTCCTTTAGGTGAGAGAAGCCCTTTTGCAATCCACTCTGCCTCCCAAAGCAGAACAGGGTGTTTTCTCTGGGCAGGCAGATACCTGGCTGCCCACGTTTGTGTTTGCAGCATTCGTCAGTGCAGGGTATTGCAGATAAACAGTGGGCAGTCAGTCCTAACAGACCTGATGTTCAGAGGATTGCTAGCAATTGCTACCGCAGTCCGTTTCTGCACCTCGCCCACCACTTAGCTGCTGCTTGTAGGTAATTATGTCGACTGTCGCTTGTAGAGGATCCTTTGAGATTCTTCGGCCTCTGGAAATCTCAGCTGATGAAAGGAAGGGCTCAGAGTCATAGCGTTAATTTATTATTCATTAACAGCAAAGCGCTGGCAGTGCGGCATGCTGTACAGGCAGCAGTCTCACAGTCAAATAGTTAATGATCTTAAGTGACAATGTGTCACTTTCCAGAGACTGGAGAGAGCAGCTCTCTGAAGGGAGACAATTTATTTCCAAAAGACATGACTCTTTGCAACCATTTAATGCCAAGTCCCTTCCCGGGCCTGGAATGTCCCTCCTGTGAGAGGGAGGTCTGTGTGCAGGAAGGCATTTCAGTGTCACATGTAATTTCTTAGGACCAAGACAAACTGAGGCTCTCGGAGGTAGTGCCGGGGGTGTGCGGCTCAGGGGCTTCGTGCTCCTTGTACCCCTCCACTGCGCGAAGGAGTGGGGGTAAGAGAACACCAGCTACAGCACCTATTAACTTTCCTGGGGAGCAGCGGAGAGGATGAGGATGGCCCCCAGGAACCATGATGCCTTGGAGACGAGTGGAGTTCCCGATCGTGCTCAAGATCCCAGTGGTCTGCAGAGGGCTTCTTCCAGGGGTCATGACTGCTAAGCAGGAGAATCCACCAGGCAATTGAGGGGAAACTGTGAGTAGAAATGGATGGGGACCAATCCTCCACCCTGATGCAGAGCTCAGCTGTGCTCAGGAGTAGCCGAGGGCAGGGCAGGACCCTGGCAGCAACCCTGGCCCCTGCCCCAGGGCCAGCTCCTTAGGACGGAGAGGAAGACAGTCCTCTTTCATGGGCACCTCGTTGGAAATAGTATTTTTGTTGCTGCTCAATAAAATCCTGCCACAACAACAAAAAATCCTCTCACCGTTACTAATCTAACTCTCCCTCCAGGAAATTCAAGGCAGGAAACATTGTCTGCCTGCCGAGGTATTTTATGGTACAATTCTTTAAGCAGTACCTCAGCACTTTATGTCATTATCTGATGTTTGTGAATTTAGGAAACGCCATTCAATTACCCTGCAACCTGATTAACACATTGCATGTAGTTATTTTGTTCTGCTCTATTTTGTATCAGTGCTTCTGTTTTAGTGTATTGTTCTACTTGTTGCTGGCCAGAATATACCTCAGGCCAGTCTAGACCTTTCTGTTAATGCAGTTTCTCTCTGAGGCTTCATTCAGGATAAATGGTTTGTTACCATGTTCTTTCTTGATGCGGAGAAAAATAAAATGGTGTTTTAAAAGAAAATTACTTGGCGACGTCGTTTTTGGGGGCTGGCTGTGTCAGAGCTGTTTGCAGCAAGGCAGAGCCGAGACTCGCTGAGGGGTTGGGATGCACGGGGCCAGATCCTCAGCCTTTCGCTGAATGCGGCTCCCAGACAGTCCAATTATTCCAGACACCCTTGCCTGTCAGATCAATTATGCTGCAGCGACCGGAGATATGCAGGTAGCAATCAGATAGCTGAGCTGCGAGGAGAAATCTCACATGAGTGCGGCAGAGAGCAGGGGCTCTGCTGGCTGTGAACCGAACCGGCGTGCTCATCGCAGATCCGGTTCTGCCCCCGTGTGCGGAGGGGTGCGAACAGCAACCCGTTCTGTCTCTGGGAGCACGGGCTGGAGCGCTCGGTTCCTGGCTACGGTGCAGCGTGCGACAGCGGGAGACGGGAGCAAGGACAGTGACACTGCTGCTGGAATAACAACACGTGGTCTTGCACGCACCCATCCACCTTTTTTTTTTCCCCCAAAAATTTAAAAAGTAGAATTTCCCCTTGTAGCCAAATGAAGCCTGTGACATGTTTTAAACTAAAGCAGGGAACATAAATGAATTTTTCACGTCGTGGTAGATTATAGACTTGCTTGAGATGGGGAGTCTCAAGACCAGAGGAAAAGATTCTCAGGAAAATATCACTGCTATTGGAAGAAATAATGCTGGATTTGAAACTGGGTAGAATTTCCAGAGTTATTGGAAATTTTCCTTAATACAAGAGGATCCATCATATGACTACCAACATTTAGCCATTCATGTGGCCATAACCTTCTTGAATGTTTGCCCTCAAAGAAATTGAAACAGCAGGACAAGTTTGATTTAAACTTTTCTATGGCTCTCATGTCTGTAGAAACATTAAAATAATCCTATGCCCAAAGTCACTTTACTGAGCCCACCATCGTGATGCTCCTGAATATCACAGAGAGGTTTTGGCAGGTGAGTTCACTTTACCCTTTCTGTTTGCAACATGTGTATGACGTTTCTTGAAGCTCGCTCCTCCCGATGCGTGGAGACAGTTTTGACTGCTCCTAATGCCTGTTTTCAACCCATCTGCTGCCCTGCAATTACTTCTGTCCCATTCCCTCTGTTTCCTATTAGTGGAGCTCCTTGTGCAATCACACCTCACATCTCGCCCAGCAGCTCTCACTGCCCTGCCCTGCTTGCTACCAATTATCTCCCATCCTCTCATAGACCCTGTAGCAAGACTCTTTCCTTGCTTCTCTTCTTCTCCCTGGTGCCCTGTGAAGTGGCAGGGGTTACTGGAGGAAAAGAGCTGCTTTTGGAGCAGTCCTGGCTGACCACCCAGACCCTCAGAAGCAACGTGTGGGTCGGGGAGGGGCTCTCCCCAGCAGATCTAATTAATTAAAGGGCGGGTGTTGGCCAAACACGACAATGATGCCGCTCCCTAGCAGAGCCCTTGCCATTCACAGCAGCTCCTGAGGGACCAGCATGGTTTCAGCTTGGGAGGAGAGGAACACAGAGAAGCAGCGCAGTTTCTGGTAACTGGGGGATCTCAGATCTGGAGAAGCTAGGGTTGCAGGGCTGAAGAGGAGACAGGCGACATTCCTGTAGCCTCACTAACCACCACAGAGCAAGCAAATGCCATCTCCACCGCTGGCTGGTGCAAGTGCTGAGGAAGCCTTGTTTTTAGGCTTCTCCATTCTTGCCCCTGGAGAATCACCAGTATTAATGCTTCTGTGGTCACTGCTTCCCTTCCAAATATGCTCACAGTCAGTTCAAGGAATCTGAAAGTCACTCAGGATGTTAAGAATACAACAGCAACAGCTTTCAGAGGAACCCTTCAACTTCTGATATTTGTGAATGAGATCCAAATAGCATTACTCATTTATTTTTCAGGAAAATTATTTCATTGATAGGAACAGGCCAAATCCCGCAAGCTCTATTCTGTGACTACAGTTCCCTTATGCTTTCAGCTACATTTTTATGATTTATCTGCCTATGACAAGACTTTAACATCTCCCAGGATAATAAGAAAAACAATTCTGATTTTCTATTTAAAACTCAGGCTGCTTTTAAGCCACATGTATGAATCAAGCTTCTTCTAAAGCACAAACATGTTCCATCCCTTACTTCCTTCTGTGGCTACCTTAAATCAAAAATGTATTATTTTATGCAATATTCCTTGTTTGTTTTTCCATACATTTGTGATAGAGTTGAACCACTTAACAGAGCCTAGCACATTATTCTTCACTTATCTTCCTTAAAACACGACTTTCAGCTGACACTCTAAATTTAATGCCATATAATAGAGGGGGAAGGGGGGAGCCTAAGGACTCGCCTTCTGTTTGCAGCTGCTGCAAATTTTTCTTTAGTGTCTTCGGTGTTAAGGAGCTGATTTCACCTGCACAAAACACCATTTGCTTGCTATTAAGAGGAAACACTATCCCAGTCCAGGTTTAAGGCTATTTATTCTCCTAATTTCTTAATCAGACTCATGCCTATTGGAGCAGATTAATAACTTCTGCTCTAACACAGAAAAGTCTTCTAAACTTTTGAAGTTTCAAGTAGTGCTCTCTTTCCTTCCCGTTGTTGAGAAGTCCAGTATACCAGAAAACTACAGGAGAGAGTATGGAGAGATTCACTGAGCCCTCAGCATCTTTAAAGTACACTGACGCCTGCCAAACCCTAGATTTTATGTCTGTAAAAGCTCAGTGTCCCTTGCTGCTGCCCTCCCACTCTGGTGTACCATGCAACTCCCCTGGAGCCCAAATACCATCTGGTGTATGTAATACGGTGTGCACAACTTCAAATGCTTTCAACAAATGAGATTTTTTTTTTTTGCTTTACCAACTTCCATATGTAATTTCACAAGTTCTGCTATTGAGACAGTGCTCTTGTTTGGAACGTACAAATCACTCATTGTACAGCAGGGCACCTTTGTTAGCAAGCTGGGTGTAGCTCACATTTTTAATTCTTCTGGGCACCTCTCTAACAAACAAGTATTCTTCAGAGCTCAACTCAATAATCAACACAATTTTCTTAGTTTACAGAGCAAATAATTACTTTATGTGATGACTTCACAAGGTCAGGGAGATGTGTATATATATATATAGTAAGGAGAAAGAAGGCTGAGAACCATCTACTGAACTCAACAGCAACAGATTTGCAAGTAACAGACTATACAACCATCTCCGCTATGAAGACAAGAAGCATTGCCCTCCTTGGGCTTGTGCTTCTCAGCTGCCTTTCTGGTAAGTTATTTTTGTTACAGTCTATGCTAATATCTCTAGTCCTCCTGAACCTTTGCCTTTATATACACATCCTAAAGGAGAGTTCAGCCTTTTGGAAATGTGATGATATAGTAATACATGAGCTCTCTTTTAACGAACTTTATCCTTCTGCAGATAAATACTATACATCAGTAGGATGCATTTGGCTGATTTAAACTTATGACACTTAGTGGGGATAATAGTGGTGCAAAATGAGAAAAGCTTATATCCTATTTATTCTTTAGTGAGTCAAAATTTCTGTTTTCACAAATTATAGATTTTTTTAATCTTATCAGATAACTTCTTGTTCACTCGAGGCATATAAAACATTTGGGAAAACAATAATTTCTTACTAATAAGAAAGTGTATTTGGTTACTCTTTTGGGAAATCGATGATTCTAAAGGAATTTTAGTCAAGGACATTGTACAATTCTTATATTTTATAATCTCTGCTTTTATTGTAGATATTGCTGCTGCTCCTCAGCGACGGGTAAGTAGTAGATCTTCTTTTTCATTTAGTCTTGATTTCTAAGTCTAGATGAAAAATTCATACTCACGCTGTATCCCAGGGAAGGCTTGAGGGAGAAAAAAAAAAAGGAGACTGAGCAAGAAAGGAAGAAGGAAAAGTGTCCCTAAGTATTATATCACCTCTTTTCCCCAAAATAAGAAAATGTTTTTGTCAGAGAAAGATAACTTACCTTATTTGTGATAAAAAAGACACTAATTAATAATGCAGAGCGAGAGTCAGCACAGCACGGAGTGCCAGTAGAAAATCTATACAACTATTGAATAACTGCCTAAATATCTTCCCTGTCTTGATTCCCCAAGGAACGATCATTTTTGCCCACAATGCTTGCCAAAAGTACTGAAAGTCTTAATAGCAAAAAGGTGATTATGTGTACTGTAAGAAATATAGTGTATTTTGTTCCCTCTCTTCTTCAAGATAGAGGGACGCTAGAGAAAAATAATGACTGACAGTAGTCTCCCAATGCCTCCAAAACATGATTAACACAAGCCCACGCTTCTCTCCACTTGGAGACATTACAAGTCCTCTTTAACAGGCCTCCTGCAGCAGGTACCAGCTGCTTGGAAACATGCTGCGTGCCTGTCCCCGCAACTACAACCCGGTCTGCGGGACCGACAGTATGACCTACCCCAACGAGTGCTTCCTCTGCAGAGAAATCTCGTGAGTATAAGGGCTCCTGGCTACCCACAATGCCAGTTCAAGTAGTAGATAGAAGCTTTTGGGGTTGTGACTAATCATGGGGTGGACCAGATTTTTCATAAGTTTCCGTCTTTGCTAATGCCCATGATTTTTCTTGTCAAAGTTCTTGAATCTGATTAATTACTGGGGCTTTGTAAGGGGAGAGACTTAATGAATGAGATGACTACATGGTATCAACAGATTAATCCTTCCTTTCCTTCTCTCTCTCTCCCTCTAGCCGTAACCAAGGCATCGACAAGAAGCATGATGGAGTATGTCTTAAGGTAAGGTCTGAGGTCGGTTCTTTCTTCTGCTGCACAGTGGTGGGTGAAATAATGGCAGAGCGCTAGACAGAAACCTCGCCTGGGATTAGTTCTGTGTTAAAAACACACAATTTCGAACTGTCAGAAACAGAATAAAAATGAAGAATTTCAGATTTGCAAGAATTTCTTTTAAATTTTGTTTGAACAGTTAAAATCAGTGAGTTTTAAAATACTATCTTGTGTATAACACTAGACTTACGAAAGGAAATTTTTTATTTCAGTAATGCTTCAGCATTATCAAAATACTTCGCTTCAGACTTAGACGTAGATGCTTGTTGAGAGAGGCTTGTTGAAGCTAAGAAATTCCCAGAGAAAGTTTGGATTTTGGCTAAATTGTAATTTTGTAACAGAAAAAAAAACACTATCAGAACATTTATCATAAAATTTGTTTATGAATATGTGGAGCACCTTGAAGTGGAGATGTATCTCTATTTTTAGTTTAGAGAGAGAAAGTAAAGAAACACTCTGGCTGTGCAATTTAACATAATGCCACAGCTTCCATTTCATTACACTCAGAGTAACTGCAGAAACACGGAGGTGAGCCTAAACTCCATTTTCAAGTGGTACTGAAATTTCACAGCGAAAGTTGCTGCCGCACAAAGCAGCAAAGATTCTTCGTGGTGGCGTTCACGATGAAAATCCCCAAGATAATAGGGATGAAGCCCACTTCAGGACAGGAAAAAGTAGATACTCCAGGATGATGCTGTACCCACGGGCAGGCTTTCGACTGTTTGTGGTCCTTCCACTCCACCGCGCTGCGGCTGGGATCTCCTGTCCCCTGGCAGCTCCGGGGAGAGGGGGAGATGTCTCTTGCACCACGCTCCATTACACAGGACTGATGCAAAGGGGACCAGAGACTAAAATGTTGTTTTGTGACTGTTTCAGGCTGACTGCACTGACTACCTGAGAATAAGCAGTGGTCGTGTGATCCCCTGCAGCATGGAGTACATACCCGTCTGCGGCACCAACGGGATTACCTACAGGAACAAGTGCCAATTCTGCAATGCTGTGGCGTAAGTGAAGGGGCCGGGTCACGGGAAGGATTTCTGGATCAGGAGGTGCCCATGTTGGTATTTCGAGCCTAACGCGGTAGTTTGACTTGTGAAATGGCTGCGCTGTGCTCATTCATTCTCCACTTGCTTTCTTCCCAAAGGAATGGACTGAACATAAACTTGGCCAAAGTTGGAGTATGCCTCCAGGTAAAGCACAGAAATCTGCACTCTTAACTGCTCTTACTGTACATTTTAAAATACAAATTCACTGAACCATAACTAAATAATAGAAACGCCTGCACTGTCCTGGTGTATTTGGCCTGGAAATAGGATTTGAAGAAAACAGTTCAAGTATGCCAGGTCAAAGGGTATTGCACCAAATCCATGACTCTCCTATGCAGTCCCCCCTCTGACCTGGGAACACAGCAGTCAGTGGGTGCCGAGACCTTCATTTACCGGGAAAGGGGGTGAGCAGGAGATGCTGTCCCATCCCTTGTGCGGGAGAGCAGAAGGGTCATATACTACCAGCACTATTCGTAGCAGCGATTCCTCAGGTGGGAGTACTTTCTGCAGCGCAGCTTGCAACCGTCCATTTTCTGTCTCTTGCCTCTGCCAGCCTGACGAAACACAGCAGAACAACCAGGTTGACTGCAGCGACCACAAAGACAGCAATCTCACCTGCCCCCTCCACTACAGCCCCCTTTGCGGCTCTGATGGCAAAACTTACCAAAACGAGTGCCACTTCTGCAACGCAGTTGTGTAAGTATGGAGCTCACCGCGTAGCCATGAAACCAGAAGAGCTGGAGCACACACGCATCGGCAGCAGCTGGTGTGGAAGCCCCAGAGCTCCCGTTAGCCCCTTGGTAAATCCATCCCTGCCCCACGTTCCTCACTGAAGGCTCACTCCTCTGTCAACCCCCAGGCACTGAAGATCTTAAGCCCGAATGAGTCTTCTCCTTCCCTTGCAATTAAATCCAGATCCCCATTTGCAGGCTCATAGCGTTGCTGACTCCCTCCCTGCCAGAGTGATTTAAACTGTGACCGTAGGAGGTGCCCAAAATTATGGGGTTTGTCCCAAATCTCTTCCACATGAGAAAGTGTGTAACCTGGGGAATCAGGAAAGAGGTGAAACATTAAGTGAAGCATTTTACAACTTGGAGAGCGAGAAAGTGGTTGCTTATTTGGGTAAAGCTAGCCTATAAAACTGAGATCCATGTCCGTAATTTTGTCTCCCTCTTTCTGTTTAGGCAGAACCAGGGATCTCTGTTCCTCAGATACCGTGGTAGCTGCTCAACACTGGAGCTGTACCCTTCGCCCTGATTTTTCTCTTACAAATCCTGCAATCAAACTCGCTCTTCCCTGCTCCGTTGACTGTTGCGCATTGGTCTCTGCTTTGATAGATCAATAAAACAAACGCAGCCACTCTCTTTGCCATGGACTGGTTTTTGGGTTTGGTGTTTTTTTCTTTCAGGGTAGGGGTAATGCTCTTCAGGCTTTTAGGTACTTATCTGTCAGGCAGGAGAAGTTGTGAAACAAACCACAATAAAGAGCAAAGGGTAACGCCCATCACACACCAGCCCAAGCCCTCATGAGAGTACGTCACTCCATACCAAACCATCAGAAGAGAAACCAAGCTGCTATAAAATACTGCCACTTTCCTAATTTCCATGTCTTATAGAGTGTAAATGGATTTGTCTTTGTAACGGCACTGAGTCTTGGAGGAACTGGTCCTTTTAGGGGCCCTAGCACGGGGGGGATGTCCCTGGGGAAGTGTGAAAGAGAAAAGTGGCCATGGTCAGCCCTGGCTGGTCACATCTGGGCAAGAGGCAGGTCTGGCCATGTATTATAAAAAAGAGGCTTTATGGCAAGGGGAGGAGGCTATCTCATAGGGAAGAAAATTAGGAACAGCTTCTTCCTTGAAGGGAGTGTCCATCGAGACTGTGTTGATCAGCAGAAAATTCCAGCAAGCTAGGCAAGGCCATAATGAGCCTAATGAGGACCCAATGAGAAATTAGACTGGGTTCAGGCTTTCAGCTTCTTGGAAAAGATATCTGAAAAGTTGCACTTGGGGTATATGAGGCAGAGGTAGGTCAGGGGACCCTTCAGGAAAAGGTCTTGGATTTTCTAGCCTTATGAAAGAAGGGCCAGAAGATGCGCTGGTAGCTCCAAGGTGGTTTCTATGTTGGTAAAAAGGTATGGAGATAACATCTTTGTGGGAGACTAAAGGGCGCGCTGGAGGAGCAATGATATATATGAATGTTCGTGACGATGTGCCATCTTTTTGGATGAGTCAAGGAGTTAATATGCAAACAGCACAGGCAAAAAGTCCCATGTGCTGTGGCTCACACACTCCCTTCCTCTTTCTTTATTCAATTCCCATTTGCTTGTTGTGAAGCAAGAGTATCTGCTGCTAAGGCAGATATTTAGGGTAAAATCTGTGACTTCCAAGCTTTTTGTTTGGGTCTTATTTCCTGAAGCAGATCATTTGCTGGCTATGAATTTGGTAGTTGCTTCCCAGCAGAAGTTAAGAGGCTGTCGTTTCCCCTGGTATTAGCACAGGGCAGTGCTCTGTCCTAGGAAGAGGGATGGAACTTCTTATTTTCAGGGTTTTTTTTCTGATAGTACAGGCAATATAAATCACACCATGTCTTTGTGCCTACTCTTCAGAAAAAAAAACTGGAGGGTCATGAGAGTGTCACTCACTGCGTACCTGCTTGTGTGTCTGTGAAAAATAATTAAGGAACATTTGAAGTAGTTAGTGGATATGAACAGAAACCTGTCAGCACAGGAGAGCTCTGCTATAATTTCTTGTTGGCCAAGAGGTTTATAGAGTGGCCACAGACTGGTGGAGTTTTGGCTGTAGTGAGAAATTGTCTTCTGCAAGCCTCCTGCAGTGGTAGTTTCCGCCTGGGGAAGCCAGAAACTTGCTTAAGAGCTCAAGAGGCTTTGGAAAAGCCCAAAGAGGTGCTCACCTACAGGTAAGGGGAGGGCAAAGGGCAAGTACTGGGTAGATGGCTGTATTCTAGATGCCTCAAGAGCCCTCTAGAAGACAGAAAGGTTTGTATCACATAAGCCTAAAGACTGGCCCACCACAGGTAAGTAATCAGCTTGACACAAGACTCTGCCCAACTACACCCATTAGACTGCAAAACAAGGTCTGGGTGTCCTTCTGCTGTCCCCGATTCTCAGAGAAATCAGAGGGAGAGAAGAATTCCCTCAGCCATGCCAGCAAGTGGCCTGTTTCAGGTGTTAGAAAGAAGTGGAAAGCGGTAATAATGATAATCACCTGGTTGGTAATTTAGTGTCTTCCTCTCCTCAGCCCAGAAGGTATTGGTCCCTGCGGTACGTTTGCTAAGGCTTCAGCCAGTCTGTTATGCTGCAGCAACCAAAATGTTTAGGTAGATAAAGGACTGAGGCGTCAAGGCTGTGGTCGTGAGCAGTGACGTACGAAACCAGAAAAGGCAGACAAGTAGTGCTGTGAGTGGCAGAGCTAAGCATGATTTTGAATGGCGCTGCGGCTGACTGACTTGATAACTAAATTATATGAGAGGCTGCTTCGTGAGCTCACCCTTGATAGACATCTGAGAATTCACCTGTCAGTCATGGTTTCTCTGCTGTGTGGATTTTAAGACGTATCGCAGGCTGCAAACTCTAATGCTTCCCCAGATGTAGGGCGTTCAGAACATTGCTCTCCCGTAGCAACTCTCTCCCTTGCTGGATGAGGATATTAGTAGCATCTTTCCCCTGTTGCTACCAAAATGTGCAAATATCTTTTGGGGTTTTTAATTTTTTTTTTTCCACTCCTATGTCAAATTTGGTTGGAACTATAGTTGCAGATCTAAAATTTACTGGGGAACTAATAAACACATATATCTATACACATTGCTCTCCTAAGCCTTGTCTCCTTAGGAAAGCATACTAAAATTTTAAGTTTATGCTTATCTGAGCAGATATTTTGCAAATGGTGCAGCTGAACACAAATCCTTGCACAGACTCAGCTGGAAATAGAGCTCAGGTCTCCCCATTCCCCATCAAATTCTGTTCATTGCCACTTGCTGTGGGAGCGGAGCCCTAACATATGTTTGTGAACGCGAAAAACTGGAAAACATTGACAGCTAGAGTTTAAATAGTTCAGGGAGGAGAGTCAGCAGTCCTATCTGGGACTGTGCACACAGCTAGGAGAGCGTGTCACATCGGAGCGCTTCTCCACCCCAACCCAACAAATTTAGAACCATCCTCAAAAATAGCCAGGGAACAACGTATAATTGATTTCACAGACAACACATTCTCATGCTGTGATTTATTTCGTAACGTCTAGTGAGTGTCATCATGCCGCACTCAAAGCCTCGGAGCTGGCATTCAGCGAGAGCCCAGAGAATGAAAATTACCAGCTTCCCCGATGAATCACCGCTTTGAAAATTCACCCTTGTGAGAATCCTGTGACTATTCAGAAAAAAAAAAAAAAAAAAGATATTACAAGCCCGAGTCTATCACTCATATAATTAGCCCTTTCTAGGTTTGATGTGGACAGGGCAGCATTCCTAAAACACCATAAACACGGCTAGGACCAATAATGGCTTTAGAAACGCAGTGGAGAAGTTCTCACAATTAAGGTGGGGAATGAGGACAGCTACAGATGGGTGCATAAATACACAGAAAGGGAGACCTGTGTGCACACCGTGGGCCCCGGTGCCAAGACGACACCTCCCGCACCGACCGCTTGGCTTGCACTAAAGAGCTACCTGCAGCATGAAGGCAACAGGTGCCCTAGTGCTTCTCAGCCTGCTGCTGTTCTCTTTCTTCTCGGGTAAGTGATCTTTTCCCTAGCCTAGAAAAAAAAAAAAAACAACCCGAACCTTTCCTGACAACAGCAAACTTCGGAGAGTCTTGATCACCGCGTGACAGGCTTGAAGATAAAGCTGAGCAAGTAGAAAATATCTGCGGGACTTGCTCACTCTTATGGCATATTTCCACTCCTCGTGTGCCTCTGCAGTGAATAACGCAGCGGAGGTGTCACTGGGAGACAGAGCGAGCAAATTCTAAGCGGCTCTTTCAGCAAATGTACCAAAGCAGAGCGTAATTATGAATTTTTGGTACAAATGTTCACTGGAGAGTTTTGCTGAACCAGTTAGAGAAGAAACTCACTCACCTCAGGGTCATCAGCTCTTGTTTTGATCCTAAGCATCTTGGTATTTGGTATTTTCCTTGGAGAGGTGGAAACATAATTAGATGAAAGTTTCAGCTTCCATTTATGTTGCAGAGAAAAGCTTGAAAATTAAATTCAAATGTCCTCGAGGAGTCAGAACAAAGAGGGCAAATTAAAAGGATCCAGCATTTATTTATCAAGAGATTTACACATCTCTGTGATGATCTGGGGAAGCTGAGTGATGATTTTTGCACATATAGGTCATGTCAGTGTTATCAATTGCTTGTGTCCAGCTGACCCAGCTCTGGAAGGTTTGTGACGACAGTTATTCAATAATGTGCAGAACTAGAATTATTTATACTTGTTTTTCTGTGAATAATTTGAATAAAGAATTGACTTGAGAAAATTGCATGCTGTGCATGGAGAAAAGAGGTGAATTACTTTGTACACATTATTCATTATGAAATATTCATCTGTCTCTAATTGAGTCTTAATTGGGACTGGGTTCCGTCAGAGCACTAAGCTTCCTTCCAAGGCCAGGCAGAATAGCAGCAAACTCTGTGATCTCCTATAAAATAAGCAGATGTCAAGAGACATCATCACAAAGTCTTGTGTAACCACATGTAATATTTATAAAAACTATCTAATGAGCTATTTTGTAAATAATATGCAGACAGCCATAACAGTAACTTCACGTCAAAGCAGCCTAGCCTAACCTGAGGACACAATAAATACACTAGTGCCAGGGACAGAACACTGAAGGGCAAAAGAACTGGCAGAAGAAGTGGGGCGGGTTGGTGGATGATGGTCCAGCTGACTGAGGGTTGGGTGGGAATTCCAATATGTGGGGAGCCCAAGTGTAGGACAAGGTCCTCCCATCTCCTGTCCCAGGGTCCCTCTTGCTCAGAGCCACCTGAGCAGCATCAGAGCCAGGAGTGATCCCACCGACCCGGCAGGTACAGCCTCGCATCTGAACCTCCGCTGCCCCGCTGCCGTGCGAGATGCTGGGTATTTGTCCCACTGTGTTGTGACCCAGATTCTGAAAATCTGCATTTGATCCACCCTGGAGTGTCAGGCTCCCCCTTAAAGACGTCGCAGAGTCGCCCTGTCCTGCAGCTATGACTCAACCTATGCACCTGACCGCGGTCTTTGCAGTGAAGACATGCAAGGAGGATGGACTGATTACCTTCAAGCCCAGAGCCTGTGGTTAGAGCGGGTATTTTTGCACTGTTGCTGACCGGCACTGGCTGTTCTGCTCTGTATCATCCCATGAGGTCTCTTTGTACCTCGCCAGGGGTGAAGCTGTTCTGGTAGAGACCCTGCCCTGTGCCGTGCCCAGGATGGCTGTAGAGCTGCCCATAGGGTCTGCTTCTCCTTCTCCACAGTACACTCCTCTTAGCAGCACCAGCCATTTTCTTTGTTGCAGGAGCCTAAAAGCCTTAAAAGTCAATACAGCTTTAAAATCTCTGTCGAGCGTGGCTCCAGATCCGATATGGCAGCTTGCTTCCCTGGGAGTGGCTGCCTTCCAGGAGATTGGGTTATGTGTCTGAGGTGCAGTTAGCAGCTGAATGACTGATTACATGGTATTTTAGTAACATTTTTCAAAAAAGCAAAATACTGAAAAGCAATTCAGATAATGTATTTCCCGCCCCCTCCTCCGCCGCACAGGATGACAGAGTAGCAAAAACCTGGTGCATGTTTCACTGCGGTTTGCATAAAGGGTTTGTGACTTTAGTTCAGCCTCTGTCAGAAAATAATGATGAGGTGTAAAATCTCTGTTTTGTTGTTTTTGTTATTCCAGATGTAGCAGGTCAAGACATTGAAGAGGTTAGTGCAGCTGCTTCTGCTTATTGAATCTGCATTTTCTAGAGGAATGGTTTTGTAACCAAGATCTTGGTGTGTGGTAAACAGTTTTTAATGTCTGCTGGGATCAGGTGGGTCCTTCCAAGAAGTGCCAACACTTTGGGGAGTTCACCATTGTACAGAGGATGTTACGTGAGGCCACATTAGCATGTGGACCGGGGAAATGGATGGTTGGTTTAGCAAATGCTTCTGTGATTAATTCTGGGGTGCTTGCACAGGGCTGTGTTCATGTGCAGCACCACTTTTTTCCACTTTCTTCCACTGTCCAATCTTCTAATGAAACAAATTGACGACTAAGAGTGTTTCATCCCCCCAAACAAGGTCCATCACTGGGACTTGTCCATAGAAAAAATACCTGCACATTTCCTAGACACCATTTTTAATGCCCCATAGACCATGGTTTTCTCCTCCTTACGCTGGGAAGGCAGAAAGCTCAGCAAGCCCCAAGCTGAGTGCACAGTTTCGCAAGATGCATGAAGCCGTGCAGCAGTGAGCTAACTTGGCGTCAAATGCCTGAAAGAGCATCAGTGCTGACTCTTCTCCTACATGCCTAGGCTAATCCACTCCCGTCTTTGGGAGATCAAGACTTCTCCCAGGTGACTACAGTTTCCGTCTTCAAACACGGGGCAAAAATTCCCCTGAAACATTGCTTCTGCTCATATCTGAGTAAATAGGCAGCGTCATCACCGCCGCTTTAGTCCTCTTGTCAGAAAAAGCATTGTATTAGTGGCCTTGTATCCAATTTGGAAACTGAAAGAAAGAGTATGGGAGTCCTGAAAGGTCATTTTTTTTTTAATTTGTTTTGCAGATTTGTAAAGAGTTTGTAAACAGAAGTGTGTACTGCACGAGGGAGTCCAACCCTCACTGTGGCACGGATGGCGTTACGTATGGAAACAAATGTGCCTTCTGCAAGGCAGTGCTGTAAGTGAAAGCAGAAGGGATTGAAATAACAGGGTTGATCTGATTTCCATGTGTGTAACGATGCTCCTCATGGAGGGGAGGCCCTGCATCCAGGCTGCTCCTCTTGTATGGACCAGCCCCTGAATCGTGCCAAGTGGAATATTTCCTCCTTGGAACAGAGCTGTGTGAATGAAAGTGACTTTTAATTCAGTTCTAGGCTTTGCATGCTGCTGGTTGCCATGCTGAGAGGCAGCACGGGGCCTGGGAGGCAATTGCATCCATCCTGTAGCTTCTGCATGCGCTAAACTGATGCACATTTCCCACGGCGTGCCACAGGCTGCAACTCTCACTGCCCACACTGCTGAATACTGAGAAGTGTGTGGAGGAATGCGGGAGCTGGGCCGTGCCAAATTATTCCTGAAAAGTCTGACTGGACGTTGTGGAACAAGACACAAAATCTCCAAGGAAGAACCTGAGTTTCTCCTTTTCCTGACCTCTGTCACCTTTTCAAGGAGATGCAACAGGAGCCAGCACCCTGCGACTGAATGTGCTTGCAAAACAGCGGTTTCTCCTTAGCAGTCCTTAATGGGCTCCCTTATCCTAGGGTAAATTAGGAGAAGAGCAAGGAGAGGTGAAAATGGCTGCGTATTCCCTGTGAGGCACCCGGGTATACTAGCACGAGTCGGGAAACGGTCTTGTTCAGACAGATGAACTCCTTGTCCCACACTGCTTTATCTGCCATACGCAGCTTTATCTAAGTCTGTCTTGCTCCTTTTACAGGAGAAGTGGAGGGAAAATAAGATTGAAGCACCTGGGGAAATGCTGAGTCCTCACTGTCACCGAGCACCAGCAGCCGAGCCCCTGCCAGCAACGGCCGCAGACGCCTGTGCACAGACATGGGAGCAGCTTGCCCTCATCTCCGCCGTCTCTGCTCAATAAAATACAACTCAGCAAGATTCTTTGGCTGCATTCCTTTTTCCGTAATACCCAGAAAAGCGCTTTGATATAGCCGTGCTACAGTCTAATGGGTGGCTTTGCTGTGCCATGCTGTTACACCACTCTCCTCTCGGGAAGCAAGGTGCTCCCGTGCCGGAGCAGCCATTCCCACGGCTCCCACGGGCTGCGTCCGCCCGGCCCCAGCAGCCCCAGCTCTTCTTCCCCGTCCTGCCTGACAAATTGGCACATGCTTGCCGGGCAGCCAAGCAGTGCAACCGCTCGTGGGCTCCTGCCCTCCTCTCCCCATCCCAGGGGGTGGGTGACAGCGGGTGCCTTCATCCTTTACCCAGCCTCCATAGACGTGTTCCTTCCTCTCTCGGAGGTTATTGTGGGAGGGTGACAGGAGAGCTGGTGAACAGCGTGACTGCATACGCCTCATCTCCTTTGGAAACCAGAGACAAACAAGCTGAGGCTAGGGAATACTGCTCCATTTAAGCCTGCAACAAGAAGATGGCAGGTGGAGGCTGGTTTTAGGCAGAAGCTGCAAGGCTCTTCTTTCCAAATCAGTCTCCTTCTTCTTCCTTCTAAGAGAACGCTTTGTCTTGAAAACTGTGAACTCACCAGCATTAGTTTCCTGCTGCCAAGTGGCTTCTCATGCTAATAAAATTATATTTAGAAGAGCAGCAGATTGTATAAAGTGTCAATAATTTAAAAAAAAATATTCCCTGGAGGAGAAGAGCTCTGGGGTTCCTTTTCCCACCTCTAGGATAAGCCCGCCCTGAATCATACACAGATCTTGGTTTTATAGGCACAAGTGTTTGTATTTATTTACAATTTTTAATGGACATAGACTTTATTCCTTTCTTTACTTTTCACACTGCTGCACTATCTCCTCTTGATGGTGGCTGGAAAATCCTTCTTCGTGTGAACATGAGAAAATGAATTCTGTAGTCTCTTCCCATTCACTGTGCAAAATTCACCCAGGGAAATAGTTGTGGCATCCCCTTGTTAAAACATTGGCAGCAGATAAATGGGACACCAGCTCCTTCATGTTAAACACTTAACTTTCAAAGGGAGCTTTAGATTTTATCATGAGCCTCAGGGGTCAACATATTTTGCAAGCACCTAAGTGCTGAGCATCTAAACCTCTGGACCTTGTTTGGCCAGAGCTTGAGTATTTGCTATCATGCCACAATCCACGCTTTGAACTCAATTGGGCCGCAATGCCTAAACAGAGAGGCCCCAGCGATGCACTCAGCAGCCTAATGCTGGCTTCTCTTCTGTTAATCACATTTGTGATGCCAATTCTGGCAAATCCTTTGTCATTCGGTAACTTTACAGGCAGCGTGCAGTGGCAGCCAGCCAGCGATTGAACTGCGCAGGCGAAAATCCGCGTTGGCTGGTTTGGAGCTGCTCTCGGACCAGCTGTCTTTGATCCTGACACTTTTCCCATCCCAGCCTACTGGATTCTTGCAAAATCTGCCACCTCTTCTTGGAAGAAGACTAACCTTCTCTGTGTCCCAGATTGTACAACGAAGGGAAGTGCACTTGTTTGGTTTCAAATTCAGATGTTACATTAGTAAACTCAACAGCAAGACATCCAGAACATGGACAATACTGAGGGGAGCAAGAAGCATCTCCTGTACAAGGACAAGTGGCCACGAAGGACAAGTTGGGAAAGTGGCAAGACCTTCCTCAGCAATCCTCCTGCTTGGAGCAGGATGACCTCCGCAAGTCCTCTCCTACCTGAGTTATCTTGTGAAGATCCCATTACATTGTGTGGCTCTGGACTAGCACCATATTCAGAGCACAGGAGCAAAAATAACCCATTTTTAAGATGGAACGTGATGTTTTAATGAGAGAGGGATGACTTTACACCTGAGATGGCCCTCAGTGACTCAGAATATCTCACAGCATATTCCTGTATCTAATCCTTTTTAATCTGGAGGCTGAGATGATAAGAATAGATCACAAGAGAACACAAACTGCAAGAGTTCACTGTTTGATAACCACCCTGTATTTTTCTGTTTCAGTTCAAATAGCAAATAAAACCACCTCTGTACTTCTACAGACCCAGCTACCATCTCCTCCACCTGTGCCGGGGAAGTGGAGAATGGGAGTCATCTGCTTTGAGGAAATGATTTCTCCCATCCAGTGAAACTTCCCAAAACTTCCTCCCCAGGAGACGCCAGGAGAGGCGTTGCTACACCGAGCGAACGGCTGCAGTTGCGGTCCATCCTTCCGGCTGAGCAGGCACACGGCTCCGGGTAGCCGAGGCGGCAGTGACGCTTTGCTTGTGCCGGGTCCGTTCGCTCTTGGTTTCCGAGCGCTGTGCTCGCTGTCCCGGCAGGGCTGATGGACACCAGGGACAGGGCAGGAGCGTGGCGGTGGCCATCTCCCATCTGTGCCTGGCTGCCTTCCTGCACATGTACCAAACCAGCAACCAAACCTTCAGCCCCTGTATTTTCTTGGATTTCTTTCCTCCACCTTTCAAGTTTTGTTGATTTATTTTTTTTTGTGACAGCATTGAAAGGTGAGTGAATCATGATACGCTTGCGATCTGTCATCTATTAGATAACATGAGCATCTTCACAGCTTTTTCTCTCCCTGGGGAAGAAGGGGCAGAGGCTGGTGTGGGTGCTGCCCCAGCCCCTCGGCCGCAGACAAGACCTGCCCCTCGCAGCAGAATGAGGGTCCTGTGCTCCCTGCGTCTCACTCAGACCCCCTCGGCAGTTAAAATAATGGGATTATTACATTTGTGCATGGTTGCTCTTACTGAAAGGAAGCTGCTGCTCACAGCTGAGCACCCTTGCGTGACCGGGCTATGCACTAGGCAGAGGGGAAGGATGTATTTCCATCTCACAGCTTCACTCTGCTGGTGATGCAGCTGATACATTATTGTGTCCAGGCTCTTGGCCCATTTAACTTGTGTGCTCCACCGCTTCCTCCTCCTCCCCCAGCACAGGCACGTGTCACTGTCGCAACTCAGTTGAATCCTTTGTCCTACTTTATTCCCTTGATATTCGCAGCATTTGACAAGGCTTTTCTAGCTGCCCTGGGACGATCCTAGGGTGGTGGTACTGACTGAAGGGTTCCCACAGCCTGGCTGTGGAGGAAGCTTTGGACTTGGTGATCGTTCTGGTTTACCCTCTTTTCTCTAAGAGAAGGCAGGCTGGACCAGGTTGGAAGGGACTTTGGTCCAACCTCCTGCTCATGGCAGGGTCAATTCTGAAGTCCTGTCAGGTTCCTCAGGGTTTTATCCAGTCTAGCTTTGAAAACCTCCGAGGGTGGAGAATGCACAGTCTCCCTGGGCCACCTATCCCAGGGTTTGACTGTCATCGTGGTAAAGAAATTTTTCCTTGTATCTGATTTCATCCTCTTTTCTTTCAACTGCCTCATCTCCAGGCCATGCATCACCATGAGGACCCTAGGTCCGTCTGCTCAGTAACCTCCTTGTTCACTGGCAGGATGCTGTTGTGTCCTCCTTCTTCTCAGCAGGATGAACAAGCCCACCTCCCTTTGCCTCTTTCCACAGTGCAAACGTTCCAGCCCCCAGCCTTCTTGGCGGCTCTCCATTGAACTTCCTCCAGTTTTTCAATGCCTTTCTTGTGTTCGGGGTGTGGGGTAAAACTGAACACGAGAAGGCTGAACTATGGGGACGAGGAAAAAGGAGCGTTCAGGGAGTAGCGTTCAGTAGGTGGGAGAAGTAGGAGTATTGCAGAGGACTGAAAAGATGTAGATTTCAGTTGCAGGGAGCAGCAGGAGGGTATCAGCATGTACAGGGTCCTTTAAGGATTAGAGAGCAGCTGAGCCTGCTCTGAGGTGAAATGGCTCCCAGATGCTGGGAATCAGCCAACGGTTCCCCCCCCCCCC